>JAABUU010000816.1_pt1 | contig 62502 bp, 60 predicted proteins | sample 5559301 | NCBI WGS metagenome assembly JAABUU01 (sample SAMN10711884, study PRJNA513360) | rock metagenome | isolation source: Antarctica rocks | place: Antarctica: Victoria Land, Richard Nunatak white
GCCCCCCCCCCCCCCCCCCCCCCCCCGCCCCCCCCCCCCCCCCCCCCCCCCCCCCCCGCGCCGGCATGCAAATGCACGAAGCTGCCGGTGCGCGGCGTCTGCAGCGCCTCGCTGCGCCAGGCCGCCGGCGCGGCGCCAGGCGGCAGCAGGCGCTGCGTGTCCCATGCGGACGCGTTGCTGACGACCGCGGCGGCTGCGCGCACTACCTCACCCGCGCGGCCGCCGCGCCGCGCCAGCCGCACGCCCACCGCGCGCCCGCCTGCGCGCCCGCCGCGCCCGGCTGCACGCGCCGTCTCGCGCCAGGCCTGTGCGGCGCGTGTCCGCGCGGCACCCGCGCGCCCTCTGCGGGCCCGCATGCACTCTGGCGGTGCGCCGGCCGCCAGGAAAGGACGGGAGACAGGCTGGGGGCCACAGCGGGTGCGCCGCGCGCACCTTCGATGAGGATCTGCTCCACGGGCGCGCGCAGCAGCACGCGGCCGCCGTGCTTGCGGATGCCGCGCACCAGCGCGTCCACGATCGCGCGCGAGCCGCCCACCGGGTAGTCGATCGTCGACGTGCCCGCGTTGCGCTCCATGAACATGAAGGCCATCTCTGGCGCGCACACACGGGCCCCGGTCGACCGCCGTGCGCGCGCGGGCGCGCCGGGCACGCCTGGCCGCGCTCTGCTTGAGCGCCGCCTGTCGCAGGCTGCAAGATCGGCACTGGCCAGGCAGGGGCAAGCACTACCGCGCCCAACCGCCTTCCGGCCCAGAGGGCCGCGTGCGTCCAGGTGGGCCGCGACCACTTAGCCTTCGTCCGCCATTGACCAGCAGGCCACCTGAGGGGGCACTGCATGGGCAGCAGGCAGGCGGCATCATCGCCCGCTAACCCGCGGCCTCGATGGAGCAGCCCGCCCGGTACAGGAAGGCCTGCACGCGCCGCGTGCCCTGGCGGCCAGGGAAGCACCCAGGCTTGCCGACCAGGCGCCCAGGCGGCGCAGCAGTCCTGGCAGCAAGCCTGAGCGCATCTCCGGCCGCCAGCGCACGCAGCGGGTGCGAGACTTCTTGTACCGCACGGACTGCACGACCGAGGCCACGGAGATAGCAGGCAGCGGTGCCGCCTGCCTGCTGGTCATGCAGTGCCACCCCAGGGGGCCTGCTGCCCATTTGCGGACGGTGGCTCAACGGGCGCAGCTCACCTGGAAGCATGCGGCCTTCAGGCCGGAAGGGGGGTAAAGTGCACAACCGCTTGCTCCTGCTGGCCAGTGCCAGTTTGTCACACTGTTGCAGGCTCGGCCCGCTGTGAGGAGCATGCCCTCGGAGCGCGCACAGCCCAGGGGCAGCGGTGCACGCGCATGTGCCCCACATGGCGCTGCCTCCTCAGATAGGCGCCCACACACACGCCCACAGGTGCAGGACGGGGGCTCCCGTGCAATGCTTGCTCTGCTAGCCCCCCGGCGGCGCCGCACCCGCGCAGATCGTGTCCTTTGCCAGCATGCCGCTGCGCGCAGCAAGCCACAGCGCATGCGTCAGGCTGCCTGTCTGCTCCTGCCGCCGGTCAGCAGGTGCGGCGAGGGCATGCGTGAACCAAGCAGCACGACTGAGGCTCGCATGCAAGCGCGCTGCAGGTGTGTATGGCGTGGAATAAGCAGACCAGCAGGGTATCAACCCACCACCTCTCCCACCTCTTCACCGCACACCATGCCTTCAAGGGTACCGTAAGCACCATGATGATGATGATTGCGCATCAACGGCCATCTGACAGCTCATCATTGCAACGGTCAGCTGACAGCGCCGACGGTGCTTGCAGCGCGGCGCGCGCCTGAGCACGAAGCACTCGAGGTCCATGAAGCGCCGCAGCCACGGGTCGGTCACGACTGCGTCTACCACCTTTGAGAACGGCGCGGTCAGCTTGCCGGCCAGCAGCCCCACGCGCGCCAGCGCCGGCCCGAAGCGCAGCATCGTGCGCAGCACGCCTGCGCCGCGCCGCGCCGCGCCCTTTGGGCGCCCCGCCGTGCGTCGCGGCCCCGCTCGGGCCGCAACACGGACCCGGCGCCTCAGCAGGCCTGCCTGCGCTGCGACCTCGCGCGCCTGCGGCAAGGTGGCTGGGCTGCACCGCCCGCATAAAAAATGGCCGAAGCACGCGAGGGCTGGGCAGGCGCCGCGGCGCGCGGCGGGGCGCCGCACCCAGGTCGCCGCGCAGCGCGGCGGCCGGGAACAGCGCGGCACCGCGCTGCAGCGGCGCGAGCTCGCGCTCCAGCGCGCGCCACTGCGCAAGCGCGGCCGGGCCGCCTTGGCGGCCGATCATGGCTGCGTAGGCGGCGCCATCGCAGACAACCGGGAAGGTGTCATCGGGCGTGTAGGTCAGCCAGCGGTCGTAGGTTATGCACTCCACGGCCTCGCCCACCGCATCCAGCACCTGCTTCAGCGGATTGGGCGAGCCGCCCGGGCCGCCTGCGCGCCGCGGCCGCGCGGCTGGGACCGTGCCGGCGGTTCCCGACATGCGGCAGCCACCACAGGCGGGTGGGCTACGGCAGGCGGCCGGAGCGGTGGCCGGTGGGTCCGCCGGCGGCGGGGCGCGCAAAGCCCCGCGACCTCGCCTCTCGCAGACAACACTTGCTTCACCGCGGGCGCGCAATGACTCAGCGCCCCTGCTGCGCTCGCCGGTCTGCTGCTGGAACACGCCAGGCAGCTCTGGCGCCTGTTCTCGTGCTGCAGGGCCAAAGCAAGGGTCGACCGTATGCGCAAGCTATGCCGGTATTCCCATGGAGAAGCGCTTCACTGGAGGCGCAAAACCTGGCGCCACCTGAGCACAGGCTGGGGACCCTGTCTTCCGGCCGCAGGGCCTGGCGTGACGCGCCTGACAGGCCGGCAAAGAAAGATGGCCCGGCGTCGAAGTGGAAGCCCTTGACGTCAAACCCGTGCGCGGCGCCGCCCGCGATGTAGTGGCTCTCGCACACGGTGACGCGCTTGCCATACTTTGCCAGCAGGGCCGCACAGCACAGCCCTGCACGCGTGCGCACGCCAAGCCACTGAAATTCCGCGGCGCACTCCAACATCTTGTGCAATACACGCTCGAGCATCCTCGTTCCCTGGTGTCCTCAAACAGCTTGGGCTTGGTGCGGCCTCCTTGCATGTTCAGAGAGCCTCACCGCCCAGGCCGCCGCCAACGATGACAACATCGGTCTCGTGCGAGCGGTCGCCTTTAAACTCCACAATGTCGTTGGCTGCGCCGTCCGTCCTCTGCACGCTCACGTCGGGCGGGGCCGCCTCGCGCTCAACGCTGGCTGCACTCGCCGCGACAGCCCCGCTTGCCCTGCGCAGCCGCTGCGCAGGGACGCGCGCGTGCAAGGTGCTGCTCGGCCCGCGCGCTGGGCGGGTGCAGCTGGTGCGTGTGCAAGCCCGCAGCGCCGAGTGGTGCACACCGCTGGTCCGAGCAGTGACGGTGCGCCCGCAATGCGCATCTACATGCATACCCAGAGCTTATGTTTAACCTTGGCACCCAGCCCAGCAAAGTGCAATTGGCCAAGGGCATAAGGTGCTTGCTGAGGAGCGCGTCACCAGGGGACTTTAGTAGCACAGAGGAACCGAGCAAACACGTCAGTGCAGCGTTACACTGGCCTGCAGCTTTTTTGTGGCTCAGATCGTAGCCGTATTATGCAAAAAGCTATGATAGCTTTTTGCTCAATAAACTAGAACCGTGTCATTGCAACAGTCCTTGCATGTTCCAGTGCGTAATGCAAGCGGCGCCTGCATGATATAATGTGCATCACTTGGCAAGCATTGAGCTCTGTGGTGGAGGATGGTTGCACACCACGATGCTGAGCACAGCATCCCTCTCTCAATTGCATCAGCTGTTAATACACACATAGACATGACTTTGACGTGTTGCAACACAAATACTTGAGACCTCCTGATGTTCAAACAGCAGCTCACTCATCCTCAGTGGCCACGACACCCACAGTAGCTCCATAGGTGTCTTCTCCCGGGCCTAGCTAAGCAACTGCGGAAGGCGGCAGCAGGGCCTGCAGACAACGCACAGCCTCCAAAACAATTGAACGCAGGGCGGCGCTCACGCAAAGGGGTTTGCGATTGGCGCGACCGCGCCCGCGGGCAGCGCAAACCAGGCGATGCGGTCCAGCGCGGTGTCCTCCCAGCAGCTGAACTTGTCGCCCTCGCCGAAAAACACGCGCAGCACCTCGCCGCCGCCGGGCGGCCCGGCCGCGCCGTCCGGCAGCACGTGGAACGAGCCGACGGAGACGACGCCCGGCAGGAAGCCGCGCCCGGCATAGTCGTTCCACTTGAGCAGCGGGCCGGCCGAGATGTGGGTCACGCGCAGGTCGGCGGCCGCCAGGCGCACGCCCCAGTGGAAGTAGCGGTTCCCCGGCTGCCGCGTGTGCACCAGCATGAGCAGCCCGCCGCCGCGGCCGGCGGGGTACGGCTCCGGGTTGCCGCTGTTGCGCGTGCTGGCCAGGTCCAGCCCCGTCGCGGCCTCGACCGCGCCAAAGTGCGCCGGCAGCACCTCCGTGCCGCACTCAAACTGCGGCGCGGCGTACGCGCGCGCGTCCGCGGGCAGGCGCAGCACGATGGAGGCCGGCAGCGTGGTGAAGAGCATGCGCAGGCCGCCGTCGTCGCCCGGCAGGAAGCCCCAGTTCTTCTGCCAGGTGAGGCTGACGTTGCGCGCGCCGACGCGCGTGAACAGGTGCACCAGGCGCACGGCGCGGCCGCCGACGTCCAGGCGCGAGACCGCCTGCAGCGCGTTGCCCTCCACCTCGGGCGTGTTGTTGCGCAGCAGCCAGTGCGACAGGTACACGCCGCCGCGCCACACGAATGGCCGCATGTCCCCCGCCAGCACCGCCGGGTTGCCCAGCTCGTCCCGCACGCGCCGCTTGGTGCCATCGGTGTACGCCAGCTCGATGAGCGTGCGGCGGGCGGCCGCTGGCCGCGGGGCCAGCCCGCGGCCGAGCAGCGCCGCGTACGGCCTGATCACCCACGGCCCGCCGCAGCCCTGCGGGTAGCAGCTGTCGAAGCGCAGCAGGAGCACCCAGCCGATCCGCGGGTGGCGCACGGCCGCCGGGTTGAACAGCCCGCGCCGGCCGGCCAGCAGGCGCTGCGGCAGGTCCAGGCGCTGGCAGGTCGCGCCGCGCGGCAGCGCGCTCAGGGGCAGGCTGGCGGCAGCCGCGTCAGAGGTGGCGGCCGCGATCGCCACTGATCCGTGCAGCGCGCATGCGCACGCTAGCACCCAGGCTGCAGCCGCGCGGCGGCGCAGCATGTGCAGGCGGCGGCGGCGCGAGAGCAGCCGCGCGCTCCGGGCATCGACGCCGCTTGCCGCTTCCCCGCTCGGGCGCGGGAACGAGCTGTGCATGTGCGCTTGTGAGCTTATTGCCTACCTCCGAACGTTGCGCATGCTCTCCGGCGGAGAGTCTCCGCTCTCCGTCAATCACAACGAGCTCACCTCTCCCCCTTCGCTGTCAACGGCACAGGTTTCCCACACCCGCAAACACGGAGACGCGCTTGGTCTGGATGCAAGGTAGCGCACAGAAACTCAGTGCTGACTGCGACACTGACTCCCAAGGCGTGTTCTACTTGCACACAGCCAAGTGCGCCCCTGCGCTGGCCCGCGCGGCTTGTGTGAGCAGGCCGTGCCTTGCTAGGGTTGTGCATGCGGAGCTGTCGCGCATCTGCCTCCATCCCCGCGCTGAGACACACAGGTTTGCTGTGCAGGCACGGGGCTGTCACCAGCTGGCTGCCTTTCAGCAATAAGGGGCTCGAGAAGCTGCTGCGTGCGCGGTTTGATGCAATCCTGAAGAGGTGCGCTTTGCCCGCGCTTTGCCTGCTTGCGCCTGCTTATGCTTGCGCAAGTCATATGCAACGGGTTGGGTAGACTTGCCGAGCGGCACGGCATAGCACTGGCCTTGGAAAGGCCTCGCGGGTCTGCTTTGTGAAAACGACGAGCAACGCTGGGGTATACTGGCATAAGGTGACAGCAAGTGAGGCTTGCGATACTGCTCCACCAAGTCTGGCACAAGTAGCTGTGTGGGGGGCCCTGGCTTGAGTTGCTGGTGCTGTGGCAGCAATCACTGTGGCTAAAGCTGTAAGTAGGGGCCGTCAGTGCGGCCAGGGGTCAGCTGCCCCACAACTCTCGTGTGGCACCACTCAACCAGTAACGATGTTGTGTGCGTGATGGATGTGTTCTTGAAGCCAAGCCGGCGTTTCTCTGCGCGTGCAGGCAGCCTTCTGGCAAGCGCGCACCTGGCAGCAAGGGCAGTGCAAGCTCGCACACGCCGAATGTGGCCGCTGCGCCGGCGTACACGTACGTCCTGCAGGGCGCCGGGCTGCTCGTGCAGCAGGCCGTGAGCAACGTGGCCGGCTGCTGCTTGCACACTGCGCCGCACGTCGCTGTCACCAGCTCTGCGGCGGTCTCGCTGACCGGGTACCTGAGCAACCTGGATGAAGTCGTGGAGCGCCTGGCGCTCAGCGACGGCATCGCGCTGGGCAGCTATGGGGCAGGCAGCGACCAGGGCAGCGTGGCTGCTGAGGCGCTGCTGCAGATATTCCTCAAGTCGACATTCAATCCCCTAGTCGCGCTGTCAGAGCTCCAGGTGACCATTTGTCCTTGCAGCAGTAGTTCTTGACACTGTGCCAAGTGCATCATGAAAGTGTTGGCAGGCTGAGCCAGCTGTGTATGACTATGCTCGCGATGGGCAAGACAGCTTGCTGGAGTGGAGACATGCCCTTTGTACCTTTTTGTACCTTTGGAACAGTGTGCATGTAGACAGGCGGTGAAGGGGTGCTGCTCACATGCTTGGAAGCAAGGTATAAGGCGTCCTCGTCAAAGCTGTACAACACGGTTCCTGATGACCGAGTGATCGTTACACTGCTCTGGTTGCCGCGTGCGCAGGGTCAGTTTGCGTTCGCGGCGTATGACGCGGAGAAGAAGCAGGTGTTTGCTGCTCGGGACTCCAGTGGCAAGGAGCAGCTGTTCTACAGCTTTGGCGAGGACGGCGTGTCGTTTGCCAACAAGCCGCTCTCTGCGCCCGGCCTGGAGGAGACCTGGCGGGAGCTGCTCCCTGGTGCGTGCACGGCCTGAGCTTATGCGGTCATGCCTGCAACCTGTTTGCCACATGATATCAGTGCTCCCTGTTCTGTATAGAGTGTTTGTTATGCCGACAAGGTGTCTCATGATCTACTATCTTGCATGCCACTGTGGATTTGATCAAGTGTGAAAAGGTAATCATGTGTGAGCCGACATGCGTGCTGACATGCGCGACGCACGCTTGCAGGGCATTACGTGTACGGGCGCAACCCGCGCGAGGTGCAGCAATTTGCCCTGACGCCGGCCCAGCTGGTGAGATGCACCATCGTTTGGTTAACATGCCTGTGCTTGACCACCTTGATTTTGTATATCATCTGAAGTGCTTCAGCAAGGTATGCAGCGACCTGTAGTGCAGGCATCAAGACATACATATTAGGACGCAGCAACACAGGGGCTCCCTGGTGCATTGTGTGCTCACTCGAATAAGGCTGTGCAGGTCCGGCTGTCCATGCGGGAGGCTGCGGAGGACGACCGCCTGTCGTCCGACTGCCTCTCCTGCGCCAGCACGCCGCGCCGCTCGCCACTGGCCGACAGCGAGGCGCCGCTCGCGCCGTTCTCGCTGCGCGAGGCCTTCTCCAACCGCTCCAGCAGCATGCGCAGCTCCACCGAGCTGGACCCGCGCGTATGCAACTCGCTGCTCGCCAGCAGCGTGTGAGGCCTGCGGGGGGCCTGCGCTGGCGCAAGCACCCTGCCCCGCGCTGCCCCCTTGCGGGTGCAATGATGTTTCGCAAGCTGTCTTTCAGAGGTGTCACGGCACATGTTACACCCAAGAGCCCTCTTGCGGCGCTGAGCAACTGCGGATGATGACAGGACGAGTGTCCAAGCGCCCCTGATCGCCCTGCTGTGCAGTTTGGAATCGCGTCGTTCGAGCTTGTGTACACACACAAGCTCTGTACAAACAGAGCACTGTGGAAAGCCTGTTCCTGTTTTTATACGTGCTTTGTGGCTTGCAAACGAGAACGGTGGTGATTTATGCTGTGCGTGGCGTACTTGTCTGAGGTATAGATCAGTGTCGATGTAGCAAGGCAGGAGCGCGTGTGCGAGTACTAGGGCAAGCAAGCACGCTGCCCTTGAAGTATTTGGCTGGCATTCTGGTGCACTTCTTGTGCTGTGTTAGCCTGCCATGTGTGCTTGAGTGCGGTTCCAACGGGCAACAAGGGAGCGTGAGGATCGGGGATGAACGTGTAGACACCCATGCGGTATGTGTCATTCCGCACTTTGCAAGGACACTGAGTGACTACTTTAGCTTGTCTCCTGGACACACTCTGCTCATGTGCTCAAGGAAAATGAAGTCAGGTGTGCTTGCAAGGACACTGAGTGGCTACTTTAGCTTGTCTCCTGGCCACATTCTGCTCATGTGCTCAAGGAAAATGTAGTCAGAATCTGCTTGCAAGCAAGTTGACTGCAAGACTTTTCAGGCACTGCACACAAGGCACTTGTGGCTGTTAAAACAACCAGGCGTTGCTTCAGGTGCTCCTGCTACAGTGTGAGAGCGTCTGCCGTGTTACCGCTGTGTGAACGTGGCATGCAGGCATCAGTGGCTGGCCTGGGGAAGCTCAGCGACAAGAGCTGCGCCTTGCTCGTCTGTGACGTCCAAGAGCGCTTCAGGCCTCTCATCCACGGCTATCCGGCCGTCATCGACACAGCAAAGAGGCTGGTGCGGCAAGTAGCAAGCAGACATCAGACACTTCGACGCACATGTTTTGCGTATGTACTTATGCTGCACAATTACTACTTTGTCTGCAAGGCTGCCCTGAAGAGTAGGCAAGCGTATGATTTTTGGCATGCCCAGTGCACTGGTACAAGTGCAAAGACGCACACTTGGGATTGCAGGTGCGCGGAGCGGCCGCCTTGAACCTGCCCATATATGTGACGGAGCAATACCCAAAGGCGCTGGGAGCCACTGTCAGCGAGATAAAGGAGGTGCTTCCAAAGAGCGCGCCTGTAATAGCGAAAACAAAGTTCAGCATGATTGGCGCGCACCCGCCTTACCAGTCTGCTGCGCTCAAGGTCGATGGGCTCTGCGGAGGCACCATGTAACTACAAAAGCTGAGGACAGCAGAGCTTTGAGTTCAACTTGCGTGTGTGCAGTGCCGGACCTGGAGCATGCTATCGCCGCAGCTGCGTCTACCACTGCATACTTGCTGGTGGGCATAGAGACGCACGTGTGTGTGTTGCAGACGACGCTGGATTTGCTAGGTGAGCCGGCACAAGCCACAGGAAGCTTACGCGTGCGTTTGAGCCACTGTCATTAGGCAGGACTGCTTGTAGGCACAGGCACTATCAGGCATGCCTGCACTGCCCTGGTCTCACTGCTGCTCTGCATGTGCCCTTGCAAGCGTTTGTCATATAGGAGTGTTGGTAACTGGTACGGCCGTCAAGCACACCTGTCACGCACGCTCCTGTCGCAGCTGTGGTGCTACAATGCCAGTCAACTCTTAGCTGCTTTGACCTTTCACATTGCTCGCAGAGCGAGGCTACGAGGTGCATGTGGTGGTGGACGGCGTATCATCGCAGCGACCGCAGGACAGGGCGGTAGCGCTGCATGTGCGCCTAAGCCCATGTGTAGCATGCCTGCAGCCATTTTCTTGGCAAACCTGGCCTCTGAACCAAGTCTCGTGCAAGTGAGCATCCACATGGTGTGCTTGCCCCAGAGTTGTGCTCACCTGCACCCATTTGAACAGCATGTTTTGCAGTATGGGAATAACGGTCACACTGGACGGCAGTGCACTGTGTTTGTTCTCTTCTGACACACTCCTTTGGGGTGCAGCGGCTTGCCAGGAGCGGCGCGTTTCTGGTCACAGCCGAGATGGCGCTTTTCCAGCTCTGCGGCAGCGCCACGGTGCGGCGTCCCGCACTACAAATTCATGTGCGTGTGCGCTCCTGATGTATGCCAGTCCAGCGTGGTGCGTTTGTCTCTGCATGGCGTGGCAATTGCTTTACAGAACTGACAGCCAGCTGTGATACTGCCGCAGCACCCTGCATTCAAGGCGGTGTCGGCGCTCGTCAAGGAGTCGCGGCCAGATCCTCTGCCACACCTGTCCCTGCTCTGATGTGTCATGCAGCGTTTGCTGTACGATTTGCGTCCATGTGAGCCAGCATGCAATCATGTGCGGCGGGTTGTCATTTTATGTCGCATTGCTGCGTCGTGGGAAGTGTGTAGAATCATGCTTGCAATATGCCACGAGCAACGCAGCAAATCTACCTATTGCTCGTTTCGCCCGTTCCTGTTTCGCCCGTTCCTGTTGATACAATAAAGAGTAAAATCTCTCTGATCACACACAGCCACACAAACGTAACAAGCTCAAAGACACACATATGTGGCCACTTGATGCTGTTCTCGTTACGAGCAGTGACAGGAACGAAGCAAAAGCTGCCTTGCAACCAAGCCTACACCCAAGGTTCACATGATAACCGTGCCAAACATCCACACCAGCAAAAAAAGCTGTCCGATCTACCAAATCAGAGTAAAAACTTGGCATGAAAATCACATCAAGCGGCAGCTTGCTTCTGTGGACATGCAGCAGAAAAAAAAACGCGCTGTGCTTACGGCAACGGCCATGATGTGGAGAGCTGGAAGCTTGCTTGTAAATGCAGCTCTTCTGGCAAGACATGCATAGCATACATATGAAGCCGCATGCCCTCGCAGCGCTTGCACGTGCTCTGTCCACTCCCACACCGCAGGTCACGCACTCTCACAACGCGGGTAATTATTTGCCAAGGCGGTGCCAGCGAGCCAGTTCTGCACAAGCACTCAAGCGCCTCCATGCGCAGATTACGTGGAGCGCGGCACTTCTGCTAGCCCAGCAGCGCCAGGTCCAGGACCTCTCGCGATGCGTGCATTTATGATAATGGCGCGCACTTGCCAAGAGCAAGCACAGCCAGCATGACAATGAGGACCACGCCAGCCTACAGTAAGTCGACTCCATCAGCCCATGCCCTTCTTCGCGCAATGCCTCACTCCTCCACCATACAGCCCATGCACTGGCACCTAACAAAGGGCATGGGCACGCCTCGGTGCATCGCTGAACACCCACCCACCACCATGGCCAGCCGCGCGCACGAGCCTCACGGCATCGCCGCCTCGCCGCCGCTGGAGCCTGCCATCTCGCGCGTGACCGCTGCCTGCGGCGTGTAGGAGCCGGTCTTCCAGTCGGCGGGCACCTCCTCGATGACCTGGTCGTTGTGAAAGCCCGAGTCGACCTTGGTCCACCTGCGACCAGTCAAGGGTCAGAAGGCTGCATACTCGCTCCCCTGGCATCACTCCAGCCCCAGGGGCAGCAGCGCTTGACGCCCAGCACACACAGCCACTGCGTTATGATAATTTGTTGATGGATGCCGCGCACCAGCGAGTTGGCCTCTGCGACTCCTCGTCGGCAGCAGCCTTTGCTGCCTCAGCCTTTTCGTCCGCGACCGCAGGCAGGCTGGGCGCCCAGTGCTGCTCTGCGCAGCGGCAAAATATGGCTGGTAATCAGGCTGGTTTGACACGCGCCGGATATTGCAACAGTTGCACCCGCGACTTGCAGCAACTTGCATCACAAGTTGGGGGCAACTCACAGCACTTGCACCTCGCACAGCAGACTATCATTTGCTTCACAGCTCTTGCGTGCCTAGACTTCACAGCCTCTGCACGCACACGAAGCTGCATATAAAAGACCTGACAGCGCTAGCGGCAACAGCTGTGCACTGTGGTGCACGCAGGCGGCGGGGCACGCACCCTTGGCAGACAAGCTCTTGGACGGCGTGCGCGGGCTCACAGGCTGTGGCGACGTGCGGGCGAGGCCGGGGGCAGACACCCGCGACAGCGAGTTCCTGCGCAGCACGCGCCAGGTTATACACTCCTCGTGTTGCGCTGCAAAGTAAGGGTAAGGTTGGCAGCACAACAGCCGGTGCTACCTGCGTGAGCCAGTGCGGTTGGAGGGTGATGCAGTCTCCTCCTCCTCCCGGAAGCCTGCCGCACTCACTTTCAACGTGAGATGGCGTTGCCTGGCCCTTCCGAGTTCCGAGACACACTCGCTACGTTTTGCAGCGAACAGCGGGAGAGGATAGCAGCCGTCACCTTTAGGAGGCAATCCCGAGTCCCTCCAGCCGGGCAGCAGCGAGCCCATGGCTGTTTTGCTTGGTTTTCAGCTGCGTTGCAAGGAAAGCTTGTTAGCTATCACCACCCCTCCGCAGCTTAATAGGCCAAAAGGAGTTCAAGGACCTTGCAGCAGTTCAAGTGCGCTCAGGAGCACAGGCCTGGCGCAATGTACTGACATAGGGCTAAATTGCCATGTCAGCACCTGCGGGATGAGTGCTTGTGTCCAGGCGCAGTGGCAGCAAGTACACACTAGATGTCAGTACGCTTTAGTCGAGGCTACCAAGGTGCTGATATGCTCCTTTGTGAGCAGTGCACATGTCACATCAGTGTTGGATGTCATGTTAAGCCTCTAGGGTGTGTAATTTGAACTGCTCGGCGACAGCAGGGAGAACAGTTTCGGTTTCGTACCGCTCTAGATCTCAAGAGTAGAGCGGTGCCGCAGTGTGTTAGTTTAATATGGTATGGAGATCGGCAGGTGGGACAGCCGCCCGGCGAGCGAAGCTTGTGTGACGAGTGCCTGCCGGAACGGCCGTGAGCAGCACCGTTTGGTCGGCTGTGCAGCCACTGGGTGCAAGTGAGCCTGTTCAGACATGGAAATTGTCAGCACTGCACAGCAGCCTTGCTCCTGGTATGCGGCACCTGCCAGGCCGCAGCAGTCAGGCAGGTGGCAGCAGAGCCTCTTGAGCAGCTTCCGGCACTTCATCGTTCCGGGCCTGGATAGCCCAGGAAGGCGCAGAAGCCCCAGCCAAGCTGAGTACGGCGCTCGTTTCAACACCAAAGGAGCAAAGGCAAGTTCAGCGACAAGCTTCTAAGCTGTTGCCTAAAGCACCATAAACGACCCGGAGCGCGCGGCTGCGCAGGCCTTTGCGCAGCTGCTGTGGCTGTATTCGTCAATAATGTGCCCAGTCCTCTTGATCAGTGTCTGGACGCTCTGCATCTTTGCAGCTCTGTCTTATGCGGTGCCCCACGTGCTGTGCAAGGACGCAGCGCGGACAAGCCCGGTCCGCACTCCACACCTTCCAAACTATGCGAGCCTGCCCTTGCATACGGCTCAGTCCTCTTGGGCGTGTGTGGCCAGCTGCCCTGTGCTGGCTTTGCAGCGTGCGCTCGCATTTGGATAGATTCTTGCCACAGTTGGGCTTGCGTGACGGCTCTAACAGGCTGAGGGGCGTCCACTCCGAGAGCAGGGCTGACAGCGCAGGCTGCTGTCTTGCAGGGCAACAGCCTCGCCATGTATGAGTGCATGCAGGTGGCAGGCGGCAACTACCAGAGCGCAGGAAGCGCCTTTTGGCTGGGCTTCTGGTCACTGCAGCTGGTGCAGCCCCAGCGCTCCGGGATCGCCGCCCGCCTGTGTCCCCCCCCCCCCCCCCAAAAAGACGCTGTTACAGGAGTAAGGCAGACTACTTTCACACGACCGCACTGCCCTCGCTCTTGCCTCGCTCCGCCTGCCAGCAGCTGCAGGCGGGGCTACAGGTCCACAGCGGCCGTGCAGATGTGGCAGACGAGCTACACAGCATTCGCAGGCTATGCGCTGTTCGGCAGCTGCTTCCGCGCGTGGGAGCTGGCGGCGATCGGGGCGCTGGCGGCAGGGTCATGCATGTACATGCTGATCAGCGCCCCGGTCGACCACCGGGACACGCTGTACATGCCGTACCTCATAGTGCCAGGTGCAGGGCCCCGGCTGCCTGGGCACCTCATCCAGCGGAGAGCCTCCAGCACAGCCTGCTTCATTGAAACGTTTGCTGCATGACAACCAGCAGTGACAACCAGCAGCGCACTCACTTGACTTATTGGACTAGGCACGTACCAGCTCATGCCACATTGGACATGGCTTGCAACTGCATTTCCTGTGAGTCAGCCTACCGGTCCTGTGCCGCCGGCTGATCAGTGGCTACAGGTGAACGCATGCGCACTGCTGCGGCCTCAAGGCGGGACGCCCCAGCGCGCGGGTGAGCTGACGCCGAGGCTGACGCCCGGCGCAGACGTGATTGCCGCGCCTGTGACGGTGGTCGTGGGGCTGGTGGCGGCGCGCTTCACGGGCAGCCGTGTCGATGCGCTGCGCTGGCTGGTCCTCTTCCTGCTGTGCTCGCTCGTGGACTTCCTCTACTTTCGCGTCATGCCCCTGTACGGCCCTGGAATATGCTTTTCCCTGAGCCCCCCCAGCATGCATGTCTGCAAACGCTCCCAGGCAAAGCGGACCGTCTAGCAGAGGCTAGGCGGCTGCAGCAAACGCAGCATCCCTGCCGCACTTGTCAGCCTTCTGATGCATGTTGGGAAGCTGCAGGACACACAATGCGCATGCAGAAGCACACCACACAACAGATCCATGGTCACAGCTCCAGGGCTGCTGGAGGAGCGGGGGCAGGTGCACACATGCCATGACCTTGCTTCCACAAGGCATGTCTGGTCCGCAGAAGACGCGTTTGGCTGCTGATAGTTGTGCATTGGGGAGCGCAGGGTTGTGACAGCGCGCACGCAGACCTGGGAGCTGCTGGTGCTGCGGCTGGTCGTGCACCCGGTCATCTGGGGTGCCATCTCCGCCCTCTTTTCGTACACGCTGCAGCACATTGGTGTGCTCCGCGCATCTTCAGCCTTCTGTCTTGTAGCTGACGAGCATCTGGTGCTGCAGGAAGGTTGCTTTTATAAATCAGGCAAATGTGTGTAGCAGGTAATATGTATCCAGGGTCAGTGCTTGCATGACTGCCTGCATTGTGGCACACTGATGACACACGCATCCCTCCGTAAGCCTGAGCAGGACGCGAGAGCGCAGGACCAGTGCCCAACCTGATGCAGGCTGTGTTATGGCTATGGCCGGCCATGTACCGCAGCATATATGGCCGCTTCCTGCTGCTGCAGCTGGACTCCTCTAGCAGCGTGGCCCTGCTGAGTGTCCTACTGTCCATCATGTCCGTCGCCAGCCGGCTGTGCAGCCGCCAGGCTCGTCAGCCCGCCTACATCTCCGTGCAAGATGTGACTGCATGCAACGTCTGCTCAGCGTTCTAGCTACAAAGTATCCTTGTTACTGTGCAGTCAAGTCGCACTGCAGACACAGTCACTGACCTCAGCACAGATCGGCGAGGTGGTCCTGCCACGCAGTGCATGTGGCTTATTGATTTATGTGCAATGATATACCAGCTAAGCATGGCATGGCATGTCAGCCATGGATGTGTGTGGTGGTTGTTTGTGCAGCCTGTGAGTAATAGCTGCATGTCCTCAGCGCCTTTTGCCATGCGTGTACAGGGCAGCTCCCTCACGCTGCGGCTGCTGCACGGCACGCGGACAGCAGAGGCCATCGCCGCGACAAGCACTGCGAGCCAGATCCGCCTGGCGGAGGTGTTTGCGAGCGCCATCGCGGAGCACGCTGGCATCGTTGCGGCCTCCGCCATCTTCAGCATCGGCCACGTCTCTGGTGCGCGCTTGGCACAGCACCTGAGTTTCTCTGACGGCATAGCGAGGTGTAAACTTCATGCCTGTTGGCTGTCTGAGCAGGTAAGCAGACAAGTGCAGGACACAGCATCATGCGACTGGCTCTGCGGGTGGCCTTCTGCATGTCCGCAGCCTCAGCATGCGCCATGCACATGTCTATACTGAGCATGCCTCGTTCACCAAAGACACTATCGGTGCTCAGCCATGCAAAAGGCCTTTGCCTGAGCATGAGCATGTCAAGATTTGTAGTCGCATGTGGTTGAAACACAGGCAGCGCGCAAGCTCAGCTGTAAACGTCACAACGAAGCAGCTTAGGAACGGCCACTCGTGACAAGAGAGGGGGCTGTCCCTGAAGCTGTAAGAGCAGGCCGCGGCAGGCAACGGACTGCCGCGGAGCGCGCGCGAGATCTGGGCCAGCGCAGCGTGGCAGGCCGCAACGACCGCGCTGGCTGATGCCGCCGCCCTGGCAATAGACTGGAAGTACCACGGCATTGACTACTTCTCGTTCTGGGTGCGCGACATGCGCCGCTTCCTTGCGTTCACGCTCGTCGTCGCCACGCTCGGCGGCTCCCTGTGCGCCCCTCCACCCTGGGGCAGTGCTTGGGGGCTCATAGATGTTGTTGTAGTGACCTTCGCGAGCATGTATCCCTTCATGGGCAGGACCTTGGCCACACCAAAAGCAGTCTTCACTCAGAGACGGACGCACGGCCATTTGTATCCCAGGCCATGCATAAAAACCTGACCTATATGCTGCAGATGTTGGGGGCACTTGGCCCTCTGTCCTGCAATGCGGGATGGACTGCGACTTTCTGAGGGTAGTAATCAGATGTGCTGGATGCGCGCAAGACGCACACCATGCCATTGAGCATGCAAGCCGGGCATACCTGCGCATGCACGGCGGTCCGCATTGCAGGCTCTCACCGTCGTTACGCGAAGCTGCAGGCATACTGCCTCTGCATGCAGCACGCACCCACACTGGTCGCCGGCACTGGTGAACGGGAGGCCATGGGGGCTGCTGCGCAGGCTGTGCATGCAGCTGCTCTCCCTCTTTTGCCTGAAGGTGGCGCCGGGGAGCATACTGCTCACATACTGCGACAAGCCAAGCCTCTTCGACCACATGAAGGCCTTCTGACGCGAGGGCCAGCCTGGCTTGCAGCTGCGCTTGCCCAGCTATGCAGCAGGACAGGCGGTGGTAGCCCATGTTGTGCAGCATGACAGCCGGAGGCAGCCCAGCCATGTCTGTGGTTTGCTGGACTGTTGGTGCCCTTGCCTGGCGGCACCATTGAGCAACACTTGTCGGCATTTGTTGACGACATGTTAGACCATGTTGAAAGCAAGCAGCATAGGTCTGCTGACCATGTAATCTGCAGCGCTTCTGAGTGTTGGTGCGGCGGACACTTCTTGTGTGCTTAGAATTACGCTGCGGCAGTGCAGTGAGCCCAGGCAAATTGTTGTTTTAGCTGATAGACATCAGAAGATTCTCCCTGATCATTCGTGAAATATTAAAACGGGTCCTGCAGCGCACGTCCTGCCCCAGACACGGCTGGCTGCAGTCGCATGCTACAAACGCACCCTGCACCCGCCGGCTGCACAGCCTGGCCACTTTGAGCTAGCCGACCAGAGGAGCCACCGCCGGCGTAGCCCGGCGCGCAGGCACAAACGCGGACCACCCAGCAGCAGCCCGCCCGGCCAGGGGGGGCCGGCCGCTCAGAAGTACCAGCGCCAGCGGTAGCCCGTCTTCCAGGTGTAGATGCTGACGATCTGGTAGTAGACCGCCGCCGCGCCGAGCAGCAGGCCCCAGCCGGCGCCCTGGCGCGTGGCCGCGCTGGGCAGGCGCGGCACGACGTACGTGAGCGCCGACACGGCCAGCCCGAACGACAGGTACAGCGTGCCCATGATGAAGCCCTCGCCGCCCAGCTGGCCCTGGTTGTTGGGCATCCACAGCTGCATCTGCGCGCCCGGCACGCCGGCGCCCGGGTCAGCGCGGGCCGGGCGCTGCTGCCGTGTGAGCGCGGCGCGCCAGACGCCCGCGACGTCAGCCCGATCGGCGACAGCAGCCTGCACACTGTGAGCCCTGGCCGCCCTGCCGGCCCTGGCCCTTTCCCGGCCCGTTCAGAGCTGCAGGCTGGCCTGAGCGGTGCATGTAGTAAGCGATGCAGACTGCACCTTCCAGTATCCAACACCCCTGCGCCCGTCTCACATCGTCCAAGGTTCAACGAGCCTACACCCCGGACGAGCCCCGCGCCGCGCCTGCCCCTGCTGGTTGAAGTAGTAGAGCGGCACGCCGCGGATGATGTTGTGCATGCCGCCCGACACGCTGAACCAGAACACGAACAGCGACCCCAGCGCGTAGATCCACAGCTGCCGCATGAACGGCGCCTGGTACAGCAGCCAGGCCGCCCACGCGCCGGCCGCCAGCGCGGCCAGCGCGGCCGGCGGGAAGAAGGCCGAGCGGAAGAAGGACGGCCGGTCGATCTTGTCGACCTTGAAGCCGGTGCGGTCGGCCACGAAGCCCGCCATCTCCTCCGCCTTCCAGAGCGCGTGCCCGTAGTCGTCGTGGCGCATCTGCGCCGGGCGCGCGCGCGCCGTCACAAACCAGAGGCACTCAGCCAGGTGTCAGCCAGCCCGCCATCTCCTGCGCCTTCCAGCGCGCGTGCCCGCAGTCGCCGTGGCGCATCTGCGCCGCGCGCGCGCGCGCCGTCGCAGGCCGGAGGCACACATCGATACGTCAGCCTGTGGCACGCAGGAGCGGAACGCCTTTGCATGCTGCACTCCCGCGCAAGCCTGGTGCTGCTCGGTCCTTCCTGTGCTGCACAGCTGCCCCTGCACGCTGTCAACGGGTCGTGCAAGCTGCAGCCGAGGCGGCAAGGGTGAGATTATGCTACTTCTGACCACGCTCCTCCTGCAGTTCACACAGACACGCTGCGTCGGCTAGCAGAAGGACAGCCAGCACCCCCGCAGGCGGCGCCGGCCCGGGGCGCGCGCCACGTCCTCGTGCTTCAGCCGGATGTTGGCGCCCGGGTCCACGCGCTGCGCAGCCGGCAGGCGGAACACCCAGGGCAGCGCCTTGACGCCCAGGCGGTGGAACACGGCCTGGCTCTCCTTGAACTCGCAGTCCGCGAACACCACGCGCGGCCCCGCGCCCGGCGCCTGCTGGAGCGCCGCCTGCGAGGTCGCGCGCGCGGCGCTCAGCCGCTGCCGGCTGACAAAGCGGCGGCGGCCAACTGCCGGGTGGCGAAGCGGCGGCGGCGGCCGCTCTTGCGCGGCCGCCGACGAAGGAGTCACGGGGAGAGGCTGAGGCCAAAAGCAACACTACACAGTGTTGGGTCTAGGGGTCAGGGTCGGTGCGCCCATCAAGCCTTCAGCGCATGCCTGTCTTGTCGGCTATCAGCACGGCGGCCCGAGCACTGCACGTCATGAAAGCTGAGGTGTATCCAGCCTCATGCCACCCAAACTTAATGCTGGGCCGCAAGGCGGGCGCGCTCGTTCAGGCCGCGGCGGGCGGGCCACGCGCCTTGGCGAGCAGGCCGAATTCGTGCCGCAGCTCGCGCAGGCCGAGCGCAGTCTTGTCCAGCAGGTGCGAGGCGGTGAGGAAGACGACCAGGTGGTACGGCCGCCGCGGCCCGTCGGCGAAGCGCGCAAAGCTGGCCTCGGTCAGGTGCACCACACCGTCGCGGGCGGCGCGCTGCAGCGCGTCCAGGTCGCCCAGCAGCGCCGTATCCTGCGCGCAGCCCCCCGGCTGCCTCCATTTCTTCTGGGTTGGATGTGGGAGCAGCAGCGCTGTCAGGTTCCACTTGCGGCCTCCCCTCGTGGTGGTCCTCGACTGTGCAGCGCGGCATGCACTCCCTGGCCCCGTTCTCTGTGCAAGCCCTTTCGGCGCACAGGCTCGCTGGGCTGCAGGCCCAGCGGCCGGCGCAGGACACGCGCCGTTGGCGACCACTGCACCCTCTGCAAAGTTGAAGGCGGGGACCTGCCAGCGCCTGCCCTGAGCAAGCACTCGGTTGTTCCACACTGGTTGCAAGCCAGCGACGTCAGCTCCTATCAGGCATTCGCAAGTGCAGATCACCTGAGATCACCCCGGTGCTACAAGCAGGCACCTCTAGCGCGCGGATGAAGATGCACGCTTGGTTTTCGAGCCATGGATAGCTAGCTGAATACCCCGTTCTGTATCTGGGACGCGATCGGCGCAGTGCGCACCTCCGCCTCAGCATCCACCGCATCTGGCCTTGAGCGCCGCTTTGCAGATGCCGGCGATGCAAGCAGCGCAGCAGCTAACAGCAGGATCACAAGCGGCCTGGCGCCCCTCGCAGCAGACTGCCTGCCCATCCTCGCCAGCCTATGCACCGCAAGCGGTCACCGTTCTATCCTCATCATACGCTGTGTGCGTTTGCTAGCCCAAGGATACAGGAGTTGGACAGACAGGCGACTCTGCACCTTGCCTTTTATCAGGGGTGGAGACTGCAGCTCTTGGACTCGAATGTGTTTCTTTCTTTTTTACATCAACCCTGAGCTGGGGGCTACAGTGTCTTTACAGACACTTGCACACATGCACGAGTCTCTGCAACACCCGCCTCCCAGCTTTAACAGCTACGCCACAAGCACGTCGCTCGTCGACACAGTCAGCTTGGACCACCAGTTTGCCGCTAGTGCACGATGACCATATGCTCTGCAAACGCACTGATCTACTCACTGTCACCGCGCTCCAGCCACATGCATTTCAGGCACATTCAGACAACCAGGGCCTCACCAGACGCCCACAGCGCCCTCGACACGCTCAAGTCCATCTTGCCTCGCAATTGTCACATAGTCTACACTCCCTGAACGCTCCTAGGTTTCAGTCCCAGCAGCGCTGGTGTACACTTGCATGCATTTCGGGGGTATGGTACACCCAGGCTGCAACGAAAGCCCGCAACAGCATCCATACGCTCGATCATACTGGAGCTCACTATCACCTGCCACACTCTACATCCCTTTGAAGGCAGCCAGCCAGGGTACAAGCATGGTGTACAGCCACACGGCGCTCTCTGGCTACAAATTGGCAGATGCCGCAAACTTGGGACTCCGTGCAGCCTCCTCTGACTCAGCAGCCGCCCACGCTTGCAACATTTCTCCACAGGCACCCCTTGGCAGCAGTCGTGGTCTCTTTGTTATGCCTCCAAGGGGAGCCCGGCAGCCGCACGGGGCCCGCGCAGTGGCCCCTGCAGGGGCGCCCTGTCCAGCTGCGGGCCCGGCGAGCGCAGCGGGATGGCCAGCGGTGCCACGTCCTCCTCCTCCTCATCCTCCTGCTCCAGCCTGAGCCACGCCCGCGCGCCTCAGCCGCATGCTTTTGGCCAGCGTAGCGTCATTGCTGCAAACATGTGGCATATTGCGAGTATCCACCGTCCCTGCAGAGCTGCTGCAGCCAGAGCGCTGCCGGCACCTTGGCGCCCCAAGAACATGACCCCAGGACCGCACACGAGCCGTGCTCAGGCGGACATCCTGAACGCATGACACCAGGGACAGTGCCCGCACTGACCACCAAATCATTGCTTCTGGCGGAGCGCAGAAGTGAGAGCCAAGAGTCACGAAGCACCGGAGCATGCGCAGAGCCTGGCCGGTGGCAGGTGGCAAGGTGGTGTGAGGACAGCAGGAGTGCAAGCAGCGGGGTCGCCCCCGGCGCGCGCGCCTGGCCAGGTCCTTGGCCACGAACAGCGCGGCGCCGGCCTGCAGCGCCAGCGCGATCGAGTCGGACGGCCGGCTGTCCACGCTGACCAGGCGGCGCGGCGCGGCCGCGCCGCCGCCCGGCAGCGCGAGCACGATGCGCGCATAGTATGTGCCGCCGCCGCCGCCGACGCGCCGCGTGATGACCACGCGCTCCACGCCCGCGCCCGCTGCCTGCCGCAGGGTTGTGGTAGGGTTAGGGTAGGGCATGCGCCGCCCAGCAGCATGCGCCCTGTCCTCGGCGCACCCGCGCATGCGCCGCCGCGTCGGCCGGCGCTGCAGCAGGGCCCCGGCCATGTCTGGACTGCGTGTCGCATGTGCCGCCCGCCACAGACACCAGAAATGTGAACGACAGAAGCTACTCCAGCCGGCGCACAGCTCCAGGCACGCGCCCCTCATGCGCACTCGCGTGGCGTCCGTTGCCCGTTGACCGGTCGACAGAGGCGCACAGGGATCAGGAAATGTGACCCCGCGTGCTTTTGCGGGCGCTCCAGGCACTGCACTGCATGGGCGGGCGAGCACGGGCGGGCGCAGGGGTGAGGCGCGCACCGCCAGGCAGTGCCGCCAGGTGGCGAGCGTGGACGGGCGGCGCAGGTCGGCGCCGGCCGAGTGCAGCAGCGCGAGCGCCTCGGCCTGGCCCACCAGGATGGCCAGCGGGCGCTGGAAGCCGCTGATGCTCAGCGACACGATGCCGCCGTCCTCGGCGATCAGCACCGCGTCCAGCTGGCGCCCCGGCGGACAGCGCGCTCAGGATGCGCAGCATAGGGTAGGTTTAGGCCACCCTACCTGTACGCAGCCGCTCAGCCAGTCCGACGCGACGGGCAGCTGCTGGCGTTCGGTGCACAGGCGCACATGCCGCGGTCCTGCAGGGCATGCGCTGTGGCGCTCTTGCCGAACCCCGGGCCGTACAAGCAGGCGCCAGTGTTCGAGCCGCTCACCAGGCAGAGCAGAGCACACTCTGCACCGTCAAGCATGACACCGTAGCCTGCGGCACGCGCGGCAGAGCGGCGGGAGCACCTCTGCGGGCGCGTACGCCTCCTCGCTGCGGCCGATGCCGTCAAAGCCCTCGAATGTGTCTGGCTCAGCAGCGGCGGCGCCGAGCGGCGTGGGCGCGGCGGCCGTGCCGGAGACGCTCGTGCCGACGCGGAACGTCTGCGCGTGCCCCCACAGCATGCAATACGTGTGCATACTAAAAGGTCTCGGTGCGCATAGAGCACTTCAGTGCCTGCCACCAGCCCCTGTGCATATAAAACACACCTGCACGCCGCGCGCCGCCACAAACTCGCTGACGATGTCGCCGCTGTCCGCGGACAGCACGCGCCAGGGGTGCGTCTGCAACGGCGTCTGCCTTTATAATATCATGCTAGAAGAGCAGGGGTGCGCAGAGAGAGCAAGTCAGTTGGTAGCGCTGCTGTGTATGGCTTGCAAGCGATGCCCGGGAGCACCTCGAAGGTGTCCACGGTGAACAGGCCCCCGGGCGGGATTTTGGCGAAGTACTCCTGGTCACCTGCGCAAGTGCTTTGAGTAGTCAGCGGTGCCAAACTCAGCCGAACGGTGCGTAGCAGTTGCAGCGTTCCGCAGCAGCATACCGTCATAGTTGAGCCAGTAGAGCTTGACCCACTCGCCGCTGGCGTTCACCAGCCGCAAGACGCAGGGCACGTCGGACGCGCGGCTCTTCAGCCTCCCCGCCGCGCATGCGCGGGGCGGGCCAAGCAGCTCGAGCGGGGAGCAGACCAGCAGCGCCAGGCCCCCCAGTAGGCAGCGGCGCGTGCCGCGAGCGCCGCTCCCGCCGGCGCACACAGACTGCGCGCCGCTGCAGAGCGCGTACAGCCGCTGCGCTCGTGCAGGCCCTGCTGGACAAGCCGCCCTGTTGCGTATCAGCTGCCTGTATCTGCAGGCAAACGTTTGTGGAACGGCGAACTGATGCGGCTTCAGTAGAAAGGCGGACCTGTGTGGATATGCTGGGCCAGGGCGCGCCACGCACACGGATGTGCGGCCAGCATGCTGAGAACGCTTCGGACTGCTTTGCTCCTCAGCTGTCGAAGCTCTCATTTCCGGTGCGCACTGTTCAGGCTTGTGTCCTTGCTGCACCCCCCACATACAGGGCCACAGAGTGCTTGCATGTTGCATCAATTGTTGGCTTGCTGGCACCATTATACATGCGTTCTTTACACCCCATGCGTGTTATACCCATGCATTAAGCCAATGCATCAGCGCTCCAGAGTGTGGCACCGATTGATCACGCATATCTTCCCCCCCCCGCTAACAACACCATGCAGATGTGCGGCAGTGCCATATATCTTCCAAAACACTCCGCTGCTTTCCTCAGCTGATAAACTTGCTCAAGTCCTTGCAAATTCTCCAATCCTTGCAAATAATCGTCAAACGTACCCAGTGTAGCTGCTAAGCCCTACACACGCAATCAGTCACTCAGCATGCATTCTGATGACCAAGCACGGAACTGACGTAGCAAGCAGCATTGAGGCTTCCAGCCTCCCAAAGCTGGCCTCAGACGGCAGCGCCACGGCCCCGGCTGCCCCCCTGGCGCTGCGTGGCGGGCCATTCAAGGCTGTAAGCCCCCTCCACGTCCCTTTCGCAGGCAGTGCCTGTAATCATGCGTTGATCAGGCATTTGGGGCAACCAAGCCTTGCCGCACCCCACCGGCACGCACGCTAACCCGGCACCTCAGCGGCACGCAGCGTGCGCCCGGCTCCTACATCCGCAGGACGGCGTTGCTGGCGTCGCGCAGCGTGGACGTCATGCGCCCTGCCGCCCAGCCATTGCTCCAGGTCGCGGCGTCCGGCTTGGCGCTGGCCGCGCCGCCCGCGGCGGCGCTCTTCCGCGCGGCCTTGCGCTGCGCCAGCTCCGCGCGCAGCCACCTGCCGCGCCCAGCCAGTCGCCACGTGAGCTGCCAATCTTACCCTAACACCATACATCTACCCTACCCAGCCGGCTGCCACACTGCGCCGCGACTTGGCATGACGAGCGCCTTTCGCTTGCGCTGGCTCCACGCGGAGCCGCCCGCCGCGTCCAGCCGCCCGCTGCGCCTGGCCGCGTGTCTGCGGACGGCGGCAGCGCGCGCCTGCCGGCTGCAGAGCGTCTGCAGCGCAGCCAGGCGATTGGAGGCAGCATGCGAAGACCCAACACCGGCTGGCGCTGCTATGGGGCGCACACAGTCTGACAGCCTGTGCGCCTCTCAGACTGCCACGTGAGGGCCGGCAACAACGGGCGGGCGCCGCGCACCGCTCGACCAGCGCCAGCAGCCGCCCGCCCGCGAGCTCGGGGATGTCCGCCGCAGCGGAGAGGCGCTCCAGGCGCCCGCCCGCCAGGAACGCCACGTGCGTCGGCCAGCTCTCCAGGCCATCAAAGATGTGCGTCGCCTACGCGCGCGCCGGCCTGGGCGAGCCGCCCCAGGGCCCAACAGCTGTGGGGTATAGGGTACCCCTACCCTACCCCTCTCCAGGCCGTCGAAGATGTGCGTCGCCTGCGTGCGCGCCGGCCCTGGGCGAGCCGCCCCGGCGCCCCGCGGCGTGCAGCGGGCGGTGCGCCCCGAGTCTGGCACAGGCCCAGGCAGGGTGGCGCACGTATATGATGGTGGCGCCCCGCTCCTCGCACTCCTGGCGCAGGAAGGCCAGCAGGTCCGCGCGGCCCAGCACGTCCAGGTCCACCGTGATCTCGTCCAGCAGCAGCACCTGCGCGGCGCGCGGCCCGCAGGGTGTGAACAACACTAAATCCTAACCTTGACCCTGAATCTCACCCTATCAGGGTGGCGGCAGCGCCGGCGGCACAACGACCTGATCGCACGCGCCGGCCTTGCCACGCACCAGTGCACACGTGTCGGCGTTGCCAGGCGGGCCAGGCGCCTTGCTATGCAGTCCGCCCGCCGAACGGCGGCTGCCGCATGCTTGGCGATTGGGCGACCGAGCACGGCAGCGCGCTGTGCCACGTCACTCCCATCCCGGGCCCTGGTCGCCCCCCGCTCCGTGGGTCCCGCGCCCTGACTGGCCCCTGTTCTGCGGCACGCGCCCTGGTTGGCCCCGCTCTGCGGGTGGCGGCGGGGGGGGGCCGGCCTGGAAGGGGTGCAGGAGGCCGAGGCAGATCTGCACGCGGCGGCGCTGGCCGTCGGACACGCGGTGCATGCGCCACTCGGGGTCGATGTCCAGCACGCGCATCAGGCGCGCGCGGCGCGCCGCGCACACGCCCGTCACCGACTCGATCATGCGCTTCGCCGGGAAGTCCCCCTGCCCGCCCCGCGCGCGCGCAGCCGCTTTCCTCCGCGCCCATGCACACAGGCAGGAGCTCTGCGGTGGACAGACGCACACCTCATCTCGTCTCACTGCAGACATACATGGAATGTAGGTCTCGCTCTGATTCACGCCCGATGGCATGACAGGGAAAGGGCGCCCCGCCCTTCCCAGAGCCCTCTGGAATGCGCGCGAGGCATGCAGGCATGCAGCCGATCCGGCGCCGCGCCTGCAGCGGGATGCTGTAGCCGGCGAAAGCGATGTCGCGCTCCCAGTTGCCGCCCAGGTGGGACAGGCGCCCGCTGGCGGTCAGGCTGGTGTCGTGGAACGGCGAGGCGCCCAGCACGCGCACCGCGCCCTCGCCGACCATGTGCTTGCCGCCCAGCACCTTGAGCAGCGTCGTCTTGCCCGCGCCTGCGCGCCGCCGCCCCCGCCTTAGAACGCTTGCGCCTGTCCACTGGCCCAGCGGCCGACATCCGGTGTGACCGTTGTCAACACCTACGTGCCTTTTGTGGGACCGCCCAAGATAGCGCCTGCGACGACTGTGGAGGCCGGTCGCCTGAGACCTGGTGTCCGAGGTGGTGTACAGGCGGACAGCGCTCGCAAGGCCCGTCACATATTGGCCGCAGTCGCACGCAGCTGTGCACGTGCAGTGGGCCGGTGCAGTGACAGCTCCCTGTTGCAACGAGGACCGGCCGAGCAGAGGCGCCTCGGGCGCTGAGCGGCGCACCGTTGGGGCCTATGAGCAGGCACCGCGCCCCCGGCGGCAGCTGTATGCTCATGTTGCGCACCACGGGCGGCACGCCGGGCAGCGGCCGGCCGTCTGCCGGGCACACAAGGTGTATGGTTCAGTGCGCGTGCACGTCCACAGCCTCTTGGTTTTACAACCTCTGCGCCGAGCCTGCATGTGTATTGCAGAGCTGCAGAAGCGCACCAATGCCCGGGTACGAGAAGCTCAGGTCGTTGGTCTCGAGCACTGCATTGCCGCTCTCGGCCGCGCGTGCCTCCCCCGGCGGCGCCTGCGCCTCCTGTTCGGTAGCGTGCGGGCCGCTGTCGGCGGCGCTGCTGCATCCCTCCCTGGCTGCGGGCTGCGGTGGCTGCGTGTGCGCTTGCTGCCGCGCGAACGGCCCCGCGGTGTTCAGCATGGCGTTCGTGTGCTGCCCGAGCGGGACGGGCGGGCCCGTGTACACAGGCATTACAGGCAGCAGGTGCCTGGCCCAGCTTTGTGTTTAAATATATATAACTCACTGATGGTGTTGATCAGGTGCGTGAGCGCTTGTCACCGCACTCCGTATGCAAGTGTTCGCACAACAGAAGCAGCTCCGCAGGACTCGAGGCTCTAAGTCCTGAGCAATCAAAGGAATGGCGCTCACCACAAAAAATGGAGCCACGACACAGACTGTTCCGCGAGTGCTGGTGTTACACAGGGCTCAGGAGGGCTCTCTCGAGCAGCGAGCGAACTGCTTACTTCGCTTGCGTACTTCGCAGGTTTTGCGCTTCGCAAGCGCGGGGAGCTTGCCAGCATGCGGGGCTGCCTGGCTGCAGCTGCCACCTTGGTCCTGGGCCTGGGGCAGCTGTGCCTGGCAGCGCGGCCTGCCAGCCCGCCCACACCAGCGCTCGCAGAAAGCGGGTCGCGCGTGGACGTGACTTACAGGTACTGCTACCGCGCGCCTGCATGGTGCTGCTGGAATGGGCGAAAGATCCGAGCGGGGTGCCCTGACCGGGGTTGGGGGGTGAGCGCAGGTGGGTGTATAGCAACCCTGAGGCCGCAGGGGATGCTGCGGCTGCTGGCGCCGCCCCGCTGCTGTACAGCCACATGGGCATGCTGCAAGTCTTGCCGAACGGGACCCTGGCCGCTGCGTGGCAGGCGCGCCAGCCCGCAGCGCGGCCACCTCCCCGCCTGCATAGCCTGCATAGGCTCGTATGGCTGGCTGCAGGCAGATGGTAGCTGCGAGAGCCGCCGCACTCCCTGGCCTCATGGGCGTCTGCCGCTCATTGCATGGCAGCTTCCCGCCATTGCAGCCTGCTCAGACGGCGCGGCTGCGCGCGCGCAGGCTGCGCCGGTGTGGTATGAGGGCGCCGCCTCTCAGGAGATCGTCTGGGCGGTGTCGGAGGACCGCGGCCTGACCTGGGGGCCGCACCGCACGCTGGTCTCTCCGGCGTTCGACCTCCCTGTTTGGGCGCCGGTGCTGCACGTGCAGGTGTGCAAACCTATCGCACGCCTCTGGGGCAAGCTCGTCTCACATTGTCAAGCCTTCTGCCTGTGGACTAACGTACGAGAGTGCAAGCGGAGCTGGCCTCGAGGCGCGCTGCGCGGACGCGCAGGGCAACAAGACGTTTCTATTCTACTCCGCGAGCCGCGCGCCGTGCTGGACCAAGGGCGAGGGCGGCCAGATGTGGTCGCCCGGCGGCGACATATACATGCAGAGCTCGAGCGACTCCGGGGCGACATGGGCTAAGCCGCAGGTGCGTCTGCGCCGCGATGGAGATGGCTAGGTGCAAGTGTCTGCCTGTGTGCGATGCCTGCAATGGACAGCACAGGCAGAGTGCGCGCGCCGCTGGGTGCGCGTTGCGACATGGAGCAGGCGGCTGCAGCCCTGAGCGGCTCCGAGGCTCTGCCGCGCCTCGCGGCAGATGGTGCTGGCCTACGACGACGAGGGCGGCATCGCGAAGATGATCGCCAACAAGCTGACGCGCGCGCGCAACGGCTCCTGGGTGCTGCCCTTCTGGCGCGAGATGGGCGGCCCGGCGGCGTGCCGGCAGCGGCCCGAGCTGCACGGCGAGGCAGGCGTGCTGCTGACGCGCGACCAGGCGCGCTCCGCCGGCAGTGTGTGCTCGCCGCTTCCAGCCTATGCAGGCGCTGTGCGCGCGGGCGCGCTCATCCGGTGTTCGAGCGCTGTGAGTGTGCCTGCATCAACCTGAAGCTGTCCCTGTGCTGCATGTATGGAGCGGCGTAGCGTCAGACGTGTGCTGCATGTTTGACGCGTTGCCGAGGATGGCTGTGCTGTGCAGGGCCACAGCTGGGGCATGGCCAACGTGTCGCGCTCCAACGACTCGGCCGCGACGTGGCTCATCGAGGCGGCGGTGGCGCCCGCGGGCGACGGCGGCGAGCGGCTGCTGCAGGCGCGCCCCCTTCCTGGGTGCACCAAGCGCGCGGCGTGCTTGCAGCAAGCGCCCTGTGGATCCCGGGCACTCGGCCCTGCGGCTTGCCGCCATGCAGCACCTCTGCGTACCACCAGGCACGTCAGACGTGCTGGTGCTGCCGGGCCGCTTGTGCTGTCTGGCCATTCTGATATGGCCGACGGGGTCCAGCTGTGGTTTGCTGCGCAGTGGGCGCGCCCGTGCTCTGCACGCGGACGCTCCCGCACAGCAGGGCTGTGCTGCCGGGCGGCATTGCAGTCGATTGCACAGCCGCCAAGCGTGACGGGTAGGGATGGGGTATTCTAATCCTACCCTACCCAACATGCGCAGGTATTCCGGACGTCGGTGGGCGTGCTGTATTCGAGCGCGTCCACCGATGGCGCCGGGCGGCAGTGGTCGCCAGCGGCGCCAATGAGGTTACCAAACCCCAACAGCAAGGTGCGGAGGCGGCGGTGGGCCGGAGAGGCGGTGGGCCGGAAAGGCGGTGGGCCGGAGAGGGCAGTGGACCGGAGAGGGCAGAGGCAGAGCGGTGGCACTGGGCTAGCCTCTTACAAGTGCGTGCGCATGCTGGTGACTGCGCTCAGGTGGCTGCGCGGCATCACTTCATGCTGTAAGCGGAGCCAGGGCATGCTTTGGCTGGTAGTGCACCGCCCATGCGCAACACCGCTTCAATGCTGCTCGTGACGCTCTCCACCGGGCGGGCGCGTCCGGCGCCCGAGCCCGGCGTCATGCTCAAGCCCCCCCTCGGCGGCGCGCCGGCAGGTGGACCTGACCGCGCTGCCAGACGGCACGCTGCTGCTTGCGCTCAACCCCAACGCGACCGCGCGCAGCCCGCTCGCGCTGGCCGCTTCGCGCGACGGCGGCGCCACCTGGCGCCGCGTCGCGGTGCTCGAGGATGACCCGCTGGGCAATTTTCATTATCCTACGGCAATTTTCCTGCCCGGCCGCGGTGGCGCGCGGGTGCGCGCGCCCCCCCCCCCCGCAGGCGTCTTCATGCGCAGCCGCGGCGGGCTGGGGCATTTTACGCATTGCGGGCTGTGTGTGCAGATGCAAGGTTGCAGCTGTATTGGCCAGCATCTGTACATTGGGTGTATGCTGGTATTTCGCACTGCATGTCATACAATCGTCATACAATCGGATCAAATAGGGGCGGTTCAGCTGTTGCGAGGCAAGGCCACCGGCGTGCTTACAGAGCTGCGCCCGCGCGTCGCAGGACCAGGTGGCTGTCATCTACAGCGTGGACCTGCTGCCCGGCCACCAATACAAGGAGCACACCGGGAGCCTTGTCGAGGCGCTCGCGCCTGCGGCCGCGCTGCCAGCGTCCACAGCTGCGGCCGCGGCGCATGCGCCTGTAGCCGCGGCGCACCCTGTCCCGCCCCTAGCTACGTCCCCTGCGCGCCCGGCCGCGCCGCCGGCGCGCCTGCCCGCGCATATCACCCACGGGGCCGTCTTCACGGCCGACCGATCGCTGGGTGGCCGGCGAAGGCTGCTGGCGCGCGCGCCGGCGCCCGCGCCGGGCGCGGCGGCGGGGCCTGACCTGGCGGCGGCGGCGCTCGGCCTGGCCGCGGCGGCGCCCGGCGCTGGACCGCACCGCACGCGCTCCTCGCAGGCGGTCGTTGTGCCGGGCAAGTCGGTCAAGGCGACGATCCAGGAGGAGAAGGCGGTGGGCAAGGCGCAGGTGGAGGCCTGGGGCAAGGTGCGGGCCCTACCCTAACCCTGTAGCTGACGCGCAGTGGGGTCACGGGCCGCGTCCAGTGACGAGCAGCGAGCGCGCGGCGTCTGGCGGCGCGGGCAGCGGCGCGCCGCTGACCGCTGCGCGCCGGCAGGTGTCCTGGGGCATGCGTATCGCCGTGATGGACGCCGCCAGCGTCATGGAGGCGGCGCGGAGCGTGGCGCTGGACGATTTGCTAGCGTGAGGGCTGGTCGGCGCGTGGCTGCGCCGGGGCTGCATGTCCATGCTGCCCAGCGGCACGGCGACGGCGGTAGGCGAGGCGTTGTGTTGGGGTGGGGGTCCGGTGTCGGTGGGGCGCTGTGCTGTGCGCGCGCTGTGGTGCGGCAGGGCAGGGTTGGTCACTCTTTGTGCGGATCTGGGTCGTGTTCATGTCAATTCTGGTTCTGCTAGCTCTTTGTGACACACGGGCGGCTTGCGGCTGCCCATGCAGCCTGCTGTCTGCTTGCGTGTTGTACCACTGTGGGCCTAGCTATGCGGTGTGCGAGCGGCCTGTCCCCGGCTGGGGCTCTGCCGTGCTCTCGGCCTGTTTTGTGTAACCAGGCAACACGCTGTGTGCAAGGCCGACGAGACAGAGCGCCTGGCAAGCGGAGTCGCTGCGTCAGGCAGGAACAGTCCAGGCACCAAAGGGGGCCGCCAGGCACCGCGGGCAAAGGACGGTGTGTGCAGTGCACAGCACTGGCAGACGGGTGGTCTACCTGGGCTGCCCTGGCGTGCTGCGCCTCGGCCAGCCAGGCGCGCGCGTCGCTCCTGCCCACGGTTTGCACGAGGTACCGCTGAGAGTATAGCGGGTGCAGCGCGCGCATCCGCCGCTGCATATCACGCCTTTGCCAATGTCGCTCATTCACCTGACCTTGGCAAGGCAGCGCTCGGGCAAGGGGTGCATATCAAGCAGCTAGGTACACTTCATAGCCACGCCCACGCCAGCTGACGGGCCTCGCACTGACAGGGACCGTGCACGGCGCTGCAGGTGGCCCAGGAACGCACTGCGCTGGGCAGGCTGCTGTCGGCGCCGGTGGTTGCGCTGCTGCTGGGGCTGGGCGGGGCAGCTGCCGGCCTGCTCCCCGCAGCGTCTGCAGCCTATGACGCGGTGTGGCAGTTTCTCATGCCGCTCGCGGCCGCGCTCATCCTGCTGGAGGCCGACCTCCGCGGGCAAGCACCTGAACACAGCGCTTCCTCAAACAGAAGTGTAGCCTGCTCTTCTGCTCACGCCTAAGCGCTGCCGTGCAGGCTGTCTGGAACGGACGCGCACGTGCTGGTGGGCTTTGGGCTGGCCTCGCTCGGGACCGTGCTCGGCACGTTTGTCGCGTGGGCGGCCTTCGGGCCCCAGCTGGGCAGCGAGGGCTGGAAGGCGCGCCCCCCGGGCGGGCGCGCCCGAGCCCCGGTGCTGCAGGGCGGCGGGAACGAGGCCGGGCCGCCTGAATGCCTCCCTGCGGGCCCCACGCTGAGCGCCCCGGTCGCAGGCGCGGCGCTCAGCGGTAGGGCTAGGGCCAGGGCTCCTCCACCACGCACGGCCGGCGCGCAGGTGGCGGCCGCGCTGTGCGCCAGCTACGTGGGCGGCAGCGTCAACTTTGCGGCCGTGGCCGCCTCGCTGGGCCTCGCGCCGGGCCCGCTGCTGGTCGCCGCGATGGCCGCCGACAACATCTGCATGGCGGGCTTCTTCGCGCTCGTCGGCCTGTGCCCCGCCGCGCCGCCGGCCGGCCCTGCGCCGGCTCTGCCGGCGCCCGGTGCGGCGCGCCGCGCCGTCCGACCTAGCCGCATGTCAGAATTCATGTGTCTGCATGCTGGCATGAGGGCACGTGCATGTTGGTCCAGGGCTGCGTGCAAGCGCGCAAGTGACGCGGACCGCTCTGTGCAGCTCTCTGCTCCCAGCCCCATGGACACATGCAGTGTGCTTTGCATCAAACGTTCAGGCCCGCTTGACCCCAAGCCGACGAGCGTGGCATGCTGTGCCCCAACCCCCCACAACCCAGGCTTCACCTGCACCGATACTGCAAACGGGGCACGCTCTGTCCTCCGCCCTCCGCCCGGCCTCCGCCCTTGACAAGCAGGGGCACCGGCGAAAGCGCGGGCTGACCGGCTGCCCCTGGGATGCCGCAGGCGCGGGCGCGCCGCCCTCCGCGGAGAGCATGGGCCTGGCGCTGGCCGCCGCGGCCGCCGCGTGCGCGCTGGGCGCCCCGCTGGCGGCGCTCGCCGGCGCGCCCAGCGCCGGGCTGGGCTTCACGGCGCTGCTGGCGTCCGCGCTCGCGCTCGGCGCGGCCGCGCTGGGGCGGCGCGGGCCGGGCGGCGGCGCGGCGTCGCCGTTCCGGGGTGCTGCCCGGCCCGCGCTCCGCGCAGTGCCGGCGCTGTCTCCAAGCACTGTCTCGCCAGCCGAGTGCCATGGCCTCCGACCGTGACAGCATGACCTCCCCATTTGCTTGGAGTGGGAGGCAGAATGCGTCGGGGGACGACTTGTTATCATGGCGACTGCCCGGGTGTACATGTAAACTTCTGATACATGACAGTGTTCTGAGACACCGGACCCTCACAGCTCGCAGACGGCGTCGGGCTCCAGAGGGCCTCACGGCCGGGCGCCGCGCAGGCGCGGACGCGCTGGGCTCCGCGCTGATGCTGCTCTTCTTCGCCAGCATCGGCGCCGGCGCGGGCGGCCTGCAGACTCTGGCGGGCACCGGCACGCTGGCCGCCTTCATCGGCACGCTGCTGGCCGTGCACCTGGGCGTCGCGCTGGCCGGCGGCGCGCTGCTGCGCCTGGACCTCGCGGCCGTGCTGGTCGCGTCCAACGCGGCGGCGGGCGGGCCGGGCACCGCCTGCGCTATGGCAGCCGGCCGCGGTGCGGCGCGCCCCGGCGGCCTGCGCGCATGCCGGGCGGCTTGCATGCACAGAGCGTGGGACATGGCCGCGTGCGGACGGCTGAGCGGCCGGGCAGCAGCGCCTGCGTTGAGGAGCAGCAACGCCTGCTTCGAGGAAGCCCCGTATGTGCCTCAGGGACCCACACAGACTGCCACCAAGCACGAGCAGATGCATGCATGCTTGCTGCCGCCCGCCAGTGATGCCCTAGTACTGTATCCGTAGCGCTTACCGCAAGCGCGCAGGCTGGCGCGGCCTCGTACAGCCTGCCATCTTTACTGGGTCGCTCGGCTATGCGATTGGCACCGGCGTCGGCCTGGCCGTGGGCGGCGTGCTGCGGCCATAGGATGTTGCATGCAGGCATGCAAACATGCCTACAGCATTCCACCCCTCTGCTGCTGCTGCTGCTGCCGCCACCTGGCAAGGGAGATGCAACAATGAAGCAGTGTCCAAGTAGCCTCGTCACAATATTCACAGAAGCTCTGCCACGATCTGCCCCTATCAAGTGATCAAGAGACACCCCCTCATAGCTGATACGCGCTCCTGTTGGCAAGCACGTAGTCACACTCGCGCCAAGCTAGTCACCGCAAGCGCAAGTCAGGTGCCTACCCGCGCTCTTTCCGCGCCATGCATGCACTTGGGAAGCACACGCGGCTGAGTGGGGGGTGGCTGTTAGACCTTGCTGCTTGTCACTGCCAGTGTCATGCCATTATATGGGGCCTCGGGGCGTCAGGCTGTGAGAGCTGAGTGTTGGGTGGTCGTTGACGGCGTATTGCAGGTCGGGCACGCGCTGCTGCCTTTGGAACACATGGCTGACCCCCTTCGCGTTTGGCGAGCAGAGACGCGTCACATCGCTTACCTTATTTCCGAGAAGCTCTCGCCCGAGCAGCATGCAGACGTTCCTGCTCGTCCTGCTCGCCTGCTTGCTGGCGGTGGCCAGTGCTCGCCCACTCATCGAGGCAAACAGTGCGCACCCATCGGGGTTGTTCACCCAACCGCCTTTTTTGCGGAATGACGGGCGTCCAGGTCTAGGCAGAAGAGCGGTGCCCCTTTCCCTTGACAGGGAGGGGGCAAGGGGATGCGGCGCTTGTTGATCATGTCTTTGTGAGACCGCTCCTGTAGGAAGGTTCCATGCAGGTGACGGTGCACTTGCATGCCGCTTGCGCTGTACTGGATCTGTGCAGCACGCAGTTCCTCCTGGTTCCGTGCTGTTGTCAGCCTGCCTGAGTCTGCTGACGCAATGTGTTGCGGCGTACAGATGGCCGGAATAACCTCACAACCAACCTGGGTGCTGGCTTTGCGGTTGGAGAGGCTGGCCTGATGTGCCCGGACGTGTGCGTGCTGAAGCAGCAGCGCAGCCTGCTGTTCAAGGTGAGCATTAGCAATGGGTGTTTGCAGTTTGCTGGCTGCACGCGTGCAGCCTGCCAGGCCTGAGCCCGCGTGTGAGTAATATCTGCCTGGGAAGTATATGGTAAGCAAGGCGTCTGCGGTTCTGGTCTGAAGCTGCGCGCCAACACCTGCCTGACCAAGGCCTGTGCCGGCCGTATACCTGCCTGACCAAGGCCTGTGCCGGCCGTATACCTGCCTGACCAAGGCCTGTGCCGGCCGGCAGGAGTTTGGCGGCAACTTGACCACGGCCCTGTGCGCGGTGGACGTGCCTGGCGCGGGCTGGGTGTCCGGCTACCAGCTGTCCGCTGGCGCGGCCGCCTGCACAGTTGCGGTGGACGGCGCGGCGCAGATCTCCACGACCTACGCGTGCGGCTGCATGGCGAGCGGCGAGGTGCAGGGTCTGGCGCCGCCTGACGCGTCCAAGGGCGAGACGTGCGAGGCTGCCTGCGCCCAGGCGCGTGCCTGCTGCTCACCAGCTGGTGCCTATGGTGTTTTGCGTGGGTGTGTGGTGTATGCGCTGCCATGCGCTGTTTTGCATAGAAAGCTGGGTATATCTGTGCCTTGTTGCACTGAGCCTGGCACTGCGTGCGTATGCATTTCTTTTGGAATATTATGGGTCTCTGACTGTGCCCCTGCATGCAGGGCTTCGAGGGCATGGTGGGCGTCGGCGCGAAGAGCGACAAGGCCGCGGACGCTCGCGCCGCGCATGCCTGCGTCCCGCGCGATGAGCAGGGCGCCTTCAACCGCTTTGGCTACACGTCGCCGGCCGTGTCCGGGCGCGAGCTGGTCTGCAACACCGTGCAGGGCGCCGTGGTCAGCTCGCTTACGGACTTCAGCTGCGTCTGCCTGTTCAGCCAGCCGCCGCGCCTGGCGTTGGCGCCGGCGCCCGCCGTCAGCCGGCCGCTCGTCACGCAGAGCCTGCCCTGAGCGAGGATGCCGCAAACGGGGGGGTCTGGGGAACGGGGCTGCGCTTGACCGCCGCGAACAGCTTGACCGCTGCGAACTGAGCGGGAACTCATTTTGGAATTGTTTGACGACAGAGGGCTGTGTTTCATGACCAGGCGCGGCCGCCGGCCGCGCCCCTCATTTAATTCGTCCGCAAGCAGCGGGGCGCAGCTGGGGCCTTGAGCACTGACTGGCAGCGGCAGCTCGGGCGCCGCGGCGGACAGGGGGCACAGTCCCAGCGCGGCGCTGCTTGCTTGTAGACTAGCGTCGCAGTTGCAAACCGGGCGCTTTGCTCTTAGAACAGATATGTGGTGGGCGAGGAACTGCTTGTCGGGCCGTTCCTGGTAATGGCGCCGCGAACTGGTTGAAAACATGTCGAGGAAATGTGTTTCGGACAGAATTGGGGTGGCTGCTGGTCTGGGCTGCTGGCGGGGTGCGAACAGCCGCTTGCAAGCGGCAGAATTGCAGGAACTGTGCACGTGTGCGTGTGACGTTCTCAGCTTGTTGCCTTCCCCCACCTGCTGCGTGTTGTTGATAGCCAGCCGCGCCTGTTGGGGCCGCGCTTGCCGTGCTCGTTGCGTACTGTCATCCCCAGCGCTTTGCGCCAATTTTCGCATGTAGCCCTGGCAGTACTGTAGTGATACTTGCACCTGTTATAGCGGGCGTGTCAAGGCGAAGCTTGTCAATAATGTGGGGGCTGTGCCCAGCATTGGCAAGGAGAGGATGGACTGGGATGTAATGTGGGTTGACGTTTGTGATGCCCCTGCAATGTATGCAAATAACCAAAGTGCATACTGCCATTACACAGATCAGCGCATAAGTAGTGTTTGCAACATCTTGCACAGACTGCGAGAACGAGCTTGCAACGGAGTAGCACTGCGGAAAACGAGCTTGCAACGGAGTAGCGCTGCGGAAAAAAATAGAAAGGCTGAGTGCGCTGTTTACAGGGGGGGTTTGGAGAACCGCCCACGAACGCGACAGCAATCTTTTGTTCTTTTGTTCTCGCAAATTGAGCTGTTTCAAGGCACCAGACGGAGCAGCCACCACCACAGGAGTGTTTCTTTACTTCATACAGACCAAACTGGCCCGTGATGCGGTGCGATTGCGTCTACCAACCTTGCATCCCGAGTACACGACCCCGCGCAGTAAGGTCACCGAAATAGGCTAGAGGTGATGCTGGCTATACAATAGGGCGCCGGCGGGCCCGGCCAAGCTCACATGTGCCATCCGCTGCGCATGCGCATCTGGAGCTGCACCGCAGAGAGGGCCCAGGCGGCCTCTGGTGTTCTCTGAGCTTCCAGCAAGACCCGCACAAGTGTTACCACAGGGCGCAGGCGTCGCACGTTGCAACGGGCCTGTGAGTGCCTCAGGTGGTGCGCATCGGCTTGCTGGGGCCCCGGTTGGCCGGTGCACCGGGCATCAGCGACCGCAAATTAGCTCAGGTGACTTGTGACAGGTCACAGCGGGCCGGGCAGGCCCCGGTACGCTGCCACGGGGCTGTCCGATCATCGATGTCAGGCATGAGGCTGACCCGTGCCTCATCCCGCTACCAGCGGCCGCCTGGGCATATAGTAACACCAATGCAAGCGTCAAATCGGCTGCGGAGCGGCTACCGGGCTGAAACTGGCGATGTCGCGCTCGTGGGCGGTTCTCCAAAATCCCCCTTCTCCAAAACCCCCCTGATTATATAATCATTCATTTCCACAGTCTGAAACCCTATAGAGCTAGCATTAACCCTGCAACGTTGAGATGAACGCGGACCCGGTCCGTTACGCGGTAGTGCACTGGCAGTGCACGCATATCCAGAGAGTGCGCTTGCGCCGCGGCTGCGTCTGCCGGGTGTCCCACAGCCTGGCAGCAAGGACGGCCAGGTTGCGAGACGCTGAGCCTTGCGAGAGGCTGCCGGGAACGGCAAGATGGGAGTGGGGCCGTGCTTTGGCACGCCTGGTGGACCTGCATTGGCCTCCTGCTCGGAGGGGAGCAGCTCAGGACCGCAGGCGCGCCATCCTGTATCAACATGGCTCTGGTTGCCCTGCTGGGCGCCCGCTCGCTGGTGCGGGCAACTGACGTGGGTGCGCGCGGCGCTCGACACCAGGGTGGGGACGTACGCCCGTGTGCGGGTAAAGCTCCGGACACATGTGCAAAGCCCGGCCAGCGCGCGCCCGCGAGCCACGGCCAATCGGCCGTGGGCGGGTCCCAGCCCGCCGAGGTCCAGGCGAGCGCGTTCGCGGACGCGGCGGTCGCGCTGCCGGCGCGCCCGCCGGCGCGCCCGCCGGCAGCGCCGCCCCGGGCTCAGGATCCGGAGCCAGACCGTGGCGCGGACGCGCCGCGCCAGCCAGAGCCCTTTGACGCCAGCTGCCGCGCGCCAGCGCCGGGCGGCTGCAGCCCGCCGCCAGCGCCCGCAGGCGCCAGCGTCGAGGTGTGGCACTGCAGCGCCGCCGCCGCCGCCACCGAGGCCGCGCGTAGCGGCAGCGGGTGCCCGCTCACAGAGCAGGGTTCTGCAGAGGTTATTGTGCGCAGCCCGCCGGACGCGCCCTGCGCGGAGGAGCGGCTGCGCGCGGTATATGCGCTCAACGCGCTCGACCGATCCGTCGACCCCTGCGTGGGTGCGCGCGCACGCCCTTGCGCCCCCGCGCGCCCCCTCACGCGGGGCGTGACCTGCGGACGGCCTGCGCGCGGCGTGCGTGCTGACACCGCGAGGCCGCTGCCTCGACACCCATGTGAGAACGCGCGCGCGTGCGCGCCTGTGCGCGCTCGGTCGGCAGACCCCTCGGCGCTTGCCAAGGAGCTGCTCGGGGGCTGAGCCCTCGGGGTACGCCAGGGTTAGGGACCGGGTCCTGCCTGAGCTGAGCCCGTGCTAGCAGCGTATCTGCTTGCAAGCTACAGGCCAGGCATCGCCGACTCACAGACGAGGCGTCGTTGACCACACGTCCCTGCGTCGCGCCCGGTGAGCTCTGCGCGCCAGAAAGCTGAGCGGCGGGCCCGCCAGGCAGCCGGCCGCGCCTGAGGGGTCCGCGCGCGCGTGGCCGCGCAGACCAGGTGCTGGACCTCTGCATGGCAGTGTTCGGCACGCAGACCGCGATGCTGAGCCTGATGGACCGCGACCGCGTGTTTGTCGCGGCCGCGCGCGGGCCGTTCGCGAGCGCGGGCGTGTCGTGCCCCTGGCAGTGGAACTTCTGCGGCTACTCGCTGCTGTCGCCGCAGCCGGAGGTGCTCGTGGTTGGCGACGCGCTCGTCGACGCCCGGTGCGGCCCCCGCCGGCGGGTAGGGTTAAGTAGGGTATGCTGCCGCCCTAGGCTGCCGCCTGTGCGCGGGCGTGCAGAGGGCGCCGGCGGGTGGCTGCTTGTGCATACAAGGCCGCTGGCGCGCTCCAGTAAGCTTGGGAATCCACACAAGATGGCGGGGTTATGCAGACCCTGCATAGGGCGCCCGTGGCGTGCGCGCCCTCCGCGACGCCGCCGCGCAGAGGCTGACGTGCGCACGCGCGCAGGGTGGCGCTCAACGCCATGGTGCCGGACGCGATCCGCTTCTACGCCGGCGCGCCGCTGGTGACCAGCGGCGGCCACCGCGTGGGCATGCTGTGCGTGGCGGACGCGGCGCCGCGCGCCGGCTTCGACGCGCAGGCCGCCGCGAACATGGCGGAGCTGGTCATGCGCGAGATGGAGCTTGCCGCGTCGGCCGCGCTCATGCATGAGCGCCAGGTGCCGGACTCCTTTTCTTGGCATTTTTTCACCATAAACACAGGCAGGGAAGGGGCGGTCAGCCGGGGCGCATGCGCTGCTGCTGCCGCCCGACTGTGCCCAGTGCAGCATACAGGGTGCTGCGAGGGCCCACTCTTGGAGCCCGGGCGGCGCGCCGGCCGCGGGTCCAGGCGCGCTTGTCGCAGGCGCCGAAGGCCTGTGGCGCTGCCGGCGCGCGCGTGCCCTGCTGGGGACAGGCATGCACTGCATTCTGCAGGTGCGCCCGGACGCAAGTCACCCGGCCGCAAGTCACGCTCTTGGAGGGGGGGTGGGGGGTGCAGGCCACGCGCTGGGTGCGCTCGCTGGAGGCGCTGGAGGCGCCGTACCTCTTCGTCGAGGCGGACGCGGCCGGCGGTGCCTGGCGCGTGCTGCACGCCAACGCGCCCGCGGCCGCCGCGCTCGGCGAGCCCGGCCTGGCGCTGCCGGCGCCGCTGTGGGACGCGTTCACGGCGGTCGGGCTCAGCGCCGAGGTGCGCCGCCGGGCGGCCGCGCCTGCGCTGTCCGGCGGGCGCCTGCAGCGCCTGCTGCCCCAAACCCTGCCGGTGACCGTACTTGTTTCAGGGGCTCCACGCATTGCACCACCCTGCGCAGGAGGTGGCGGCGCTGCTGGCGGCCGCGGAGTGGAGCGAGGGCGAGGTCGGCCTGCACGCGCGCCGCCGCGCATGCGCGGCCGACGGCGGCCCCGCGCCCCTGCTGCGCCTGACGTTCAGGCGCGCGCCCCGTCCGGCCCTGCCAATGCCCCGTGCGTCTGCATCGGCGCGCCCTGGTGACCCGGTGGGTGCCACATTGTCGGCGCTGGCGCGCGCGCCTGTTGCAGCACGGCACCTGGCTTTGGCACTGAGGCTCTGAGTGTTGCGGGCGTGCAGGCCCGCGGCGGCCGACGGCCTCGACGCGGACGCGATCACGCTGGGCGTGCCCGCGACCGTGCCGGCGCTCGGCACGGGCGCGGCGCCGGCGCGGCCGCCGGCGCGCCGCTTCTTCTTCGTGGCGTTGGAGCGGCCGCGCGGCGGCGGCGCCCGCGGCGGCGGCAGCCGCGGCGGGCGCGCCGCATCGGAGCGCGCGCGGCGCGGCCGTCGCCGGCAGCAGCGCATCCCCTTCGCCGACCTGAAGCTGGGCGTCATGATTGGGCGCGGCGCGTACGGCCGCGTGTACCGCGGCGTGTTCCGCGGCGAGCACGTCGCTGTCAAGGTATCAACCCAACCCTACATATCCCCTGGGGCGCCGGGTGCCTGCTGCGCGCGCTGCGCTGCAGAGGTGACATACTCCGCTGTCTCGGCGCATGCCGCAGAGCGCCGAGCATGCGCTGTGCCGCGCTGCGCTGAGCGCGCTGGCGCCGTGCGGCCGTGCGCCGCTGGTCGACGGCGCATGCTTGCATATGGGAGCTGTCATCTGCAAAAATTGGTTGCGATGTACCCGGCAAGCAAGTTGTGATATACGCAACATGTTACGTCGGATGGGCCACGATGCATCAGTACAGGGCCCATGGAGTGTCATGCGGACCCACGGACATGCGCTGGTGGGAGGCTCATCACACCGTGGCCTGCTGCCTTTGGACCTTTAAAAACCCTGAGTAACACCGAATATCTTCTGACCAAACAAGCCGCGGCCGGCGCAGGTGTGCGAGCTGGGCGCGATGCGCCTGGACGGCGCGGGCGTGCCGCTGGAGGTTGCGCTCACCGCCAAGCTGGCCCACCCGAACCTGCTCGCCGCGCGCGCGCACGCCATCATCCGCTACGCGGCGCGCGCGGGCAGCAGCGGCAGCGAGACGCCGCCCTCGCGGCGCTCCGGTTCGCTCGACAGCAGGCCGCCGCTCGCGCCCGACGTGGCGCCCCCTGCCGCACGTACGGCGCTCTGCACGCCCGCGGCGCCGCGCTGGCCGTCGCAGGGCTCGGGGTCAGGGTTCTCGTCGGGGTTCGAGGATGCCGCCGGCGCGCGCACCAGCAGCGCGGGCGCCAGTGCCAGCAGCGGCCCTGTGGACGGCGCGCAGCTCGGCCACGCCGCGCGCCAGGGCGCGGCGCCCTCCTGCGCAAGCCATGGCGGCGGCGGCGGCGGCGCATGCAGCCGCGAGAGCAGCCTGTGCGGCGAGCAAGGGTCCTGCGGGCGCAGCAACGGCGCCACGCCCCCGCGCAGTGCGCGCGACTGGGACTCCCCGGGCGCCTGGGGCAGCCTGCCGGGGCTCGGGTCTGCGGGCCCCGGCGCTGCGCCGGCCGGCGCGGCGCGCCCGGGCGGCGCGACGGGCGTGGCGGGGGCCGCGGGGCGGGGCGACGGGGGCGGGCCGGCGGCGCAGCTGCTTGCCGGCTGCGGCGCCGGGCCCGGCGGCGGCGGCGGCGGCGGCGGGCCGGCACAGCGCGAGGAGGGCGAGGTGTGGCTGCTGCTTGACTTCTGCGACCGCGGCTGCCTGGCGGCGCGCGCCCGGCCTGCCCGAGCCCTGCCCTGCCTGAGCCCTGAGCGGCGTGCCGCTGCTGCCCGGGGACGCGGCGCGGCTGCTGCAGGGCCTCTGCAGATGCGGCTGCTTGTCGGGCGCAACCTGGAAATTGCCCGGGGCTGGTGTGCTACGTCTGACGTGAGCGGCTACCTGGCCTTTGTTCCCTGGCGTGTGGCAGTGACGGCACAGCCACGGGCGGCCGGGAGGCGGCTGGCGGCACTGGTCCTCCATGTCCTTGCTCCCATGGTGTGTCCATGCAAAGTGGGGGTGCTCTGCAGTGCGCATGCATGATTGGCCTGCGGTGCTACAAGTGTACTCATGGGAGGCAATGAGTGCGCGGGGTGCGACACGCTGGGGCTGGCAGTGAACGTTGCCAGCTGGGCCCACGCCCGCCCGAAAGCACCCTGGCTGACATCTGGGGCCATGTATTGCGGACTCATACGGGGTCGGTCGGCGCAGGACGCAGCGCGCAAGGGCTGGCTGCGCACGTCGACGCTGGGCTCCGCAGATGCGCGGGTGGTGGCCTCCATCATGGCCGACATCGCGAGCGGCATGGCCGCGCTGCACGCGGCGGGCGTCGTGCACGGCGACCTGAGCGGCGGTGCGCGGCCGCCCCGCTCCCGGCGGCGCCGCGCCTGGGCCGGCGGGCGCAGCGCCCGCTCTGGCGCCCCGCCTGGCCTGCCAGACCTTGCGCTGAAAGCAACAGCGCCGCGCGGGCGTAGCAGGCCAGCCTGCTGGGCCGCCGTCCGGTTTTCTACGCTTCTGGGGTGCGACAGGGCGGGCGTGCATCTGCATGGGCACTCCTCGGGTGTGACGTGTCTGACATCGGCACAGCGGCACCAGTCAGCACCCATTTGGAGGTCAGCACATGCTGAGGCGGCAGGCAGAGCAGGTGCTCTGCACCAACAGCTGCTCGGCACCAGGCTGGAGCGCAGCCGCGGGCATGGCGCATGCAGGCATCACTCCGGCCAAGCCCACATGCCAACAGAGCCGCCTCGCTGACCCTGCACTCTCAGCCCACCCTCCCGCGGCCGCCGACGCGCCACCCCACCCCAAGAAGCATGCACAATGCGGCTCACTACGCTCGAGCGCGCGCAGGCAACATCCTGCTGACGGACGCATTGGCGGAGGGCGCGCCGGGCGGCCTGCGCGCGCTGGTGGCCGACTTCGGCCTGGCGCGCCACATGGGCGGCGCGGACGTCGTGCACTCCAACACGTACGGCACCGTGGATCACCAGGCGCCCGAGGTGCTGCGCGAGGGCCGCATCTCCAAGGCGCGCGCCCTGAACTCGCCAATACGCTGGTCCCGCAGATGCGATGGAGCCGGGCGCCAGAGCACCCGCGCCGCCTCCCGCGATGCCAGAGCCTAGACCACTAGCCCGCTGCCCCTGCCCGCTCGGGTGCGCGGCGCGCGGCAGCGGCGCGCCGCGGCGCTCTGGCGGCGCGCCCCGGGCGCCCTTGCATGCCTGGTCTTCTCACGCCTCATGTTGCCCGTGCGCGTGCAAAGGAGAGGGCGCGCAGGAGGGGCGCCGCCCGCACGCGCGCGCACGCTGACTGGCAAGCCTGCTCGCAGGCCGCGGACGTCTGGGCGTTCGGCGTGCTGATGTTCACCGCGCTGACGGGGCGCCGCCCCTTCGAGGGCTCCACGCAGCTGCTCGTCATCCACCAGGTGCGCCTCCGGTCAGGCCGCTTCGCTCGGAGCCTGCGGCGTGCATGCAAGCGCGCAGCCGCGCGTCCAATGGCTGCGCTGCCCTCAGCGCGCATGCGCAGCAGCGCATCCACGCTGAGACCCCGGGGCAAGGCCGCAGTGTGACGGTCCAGGTGCTGTGTGGCACGCTGCACGAGTGCTCTCCGCGCATCCTTACCCGTGAGGATTCCCTGCAAAAACCCTGCCCTACCCTGACCCTGGCGCCTCGGCGACCAGGTGGTCGTGGAGGGCGCGCGACCGGAGTTCCCGCCCGACGTGCCGGCCGCGCTGGCCGACCTGGGGCGGCGCTGCTTCGCGCTGTACCCGCCTGCCCGGCCCACTTTCCAGCAGCTGCACACCGAGCTGGCCGCGCTGCGGGACGCATGAGCGGGCGGGCGCACTCTCCATGTGCAGCTCTCTGTGCTGTCCAGCGGGAGCAGGCGGAGACACTGGCACCAGTGCAGCGCGTCATGTTATACCCTGTCAGCGGTCCTTCTGGCAGGAGCTACACGGCGCCCGAAAGGTATTTCGTGGGGTTGAGAATGAATGGTCGAACGAACCTTCCAGCAGCTGCATGCCGAGCTGGCCGCGCTGCGGGCTGCGTGAGCGCGCGGGCGCCGGGCGGAGTGGCGGTGAGGGGCTCAGCGCATCGACAGCCTCGTTGAGATGCCTCTTTGCAAGGGGGATTGTGTTTGGATTGACGACTAACAGCCTCCCATTGTAGGGCTGGGTGTAGGTGTTCGGCGAGGGACACTGGCCATTTGGCCAGCCTTCGTCCTGCCGTGGCGAGCAAGCGCGTATTGAAGCGGGTGTGTAGGTTTCGCTGCTGACGCCGAGCAGCGCAAGACACGCCGACGGCTGTGCGTCAGAGGTTCTGAATAGCGCCGAGCAGCCGTGCTGTGCGCCCCTTTTTTTCTTTGCATGTGCTGAAATGGTTTGGGATGTCGCTGTTGAGCCACAGCCGACCCTCTGCCCGCTGCCAGCCTCACCGGGCTGCAAGGCAGATGGCGGCCTCCTTCACACAGCGCAGCTGTCGCTCAGCCGCTCTGCTGGCCACCCTCCTGCATCCCTGGGAGGGTGGGGCAGACGGCCGTCTTATTTGCCGGAACACGAGCCTGCATGCCTGGGACCTCTGCAGTGTTGGGCAGCAAGGCTCTGTGCCTGCGTGCCAGCCGCTACGCCGGCATGTTTTACTTAAATTCCGCAACTACCAGGGGCGAGGGCATGCTCTGCTTCCCTCGGCTTATGGGCAGCTTCAAGCAGGACCTGCTGGATTTTATGGCACTGGGGCGTGCTGCGGACACCCTATTACTTTGCAACTGAGAGTGGGTAGCATATGATATACGGCGGTCATTCAGGGGGTGTGCGACCAAACGCGCCTTGCGTGCACATCATCGCAGTGCGTGTCACATGGCAAACGAGGCAGGCGAGTATGAATAGCTCTTCCGGGTATACACTGTCACATGCGCAAGGCTGCTAGCTGCGCATGCTGCCTCTCTGCATATCTTCCTCTACTGTGTGCTTTGCACATGCACAAGTCTGGAAGTGGCCTGCTGCGCCCTGCGGCTGGGGAACTTTTTTGTGCTCTTCTGCTGGCAAGTGAGGCACATAGGCAGGCATGCTCAGCAAGATAGCTGGGTGTTTAGTGTTGGAGCATGTGTGACGTACGCGGCTGCATGTCCTAAGAAGTGTGAAACGAGACGTCATAGGGGTGGTGTATGGTGCGTGAATGTGCTTGCAAGGAATGCACCTGCTTGGCACATGTTCAAAGGAAACAAAACCGACACACAGACTTTGCGAACACACAGGCGAAAGCAAGCCGGAGTGCGTTCGGCTGCCGTTGGCGCCAGACAAGCACGTCTGCATGCGTCACAGATACAGGGCATGCCGCCGGTTCCGGCTTTTGAGAGATGAGTTCGGCTTGCGGCCGTGACGCCTGCGCTGAGCTGCGGCTGCGTCCGCATGCTGGGCTCACCGCTCCTGCATTCCCGCCACCCCCCCTCCCGCGGGCGCCCCGCTGGCCGGCCGCTGCGGTGGCTGACCGCCAAGTTGCAGATGCCCGTGACGCTGGCCGCCCCTGTTGCCTCGGTACCCGCGCGCCGCGGCGCCACGGCGCGCGGCTGCCTCGTCAGGCCCGCCCCGGCCCGCCGCACACCCCTGATGGGGCGCCGGCTCGCCCGCCTGGTGCGCGCCCTGCCCCCCGCGGTCCCTGGCGCGCGGGGAGGCGCCCCGAGCGCCCGGCACGCGCCCCGCCGCGCCGCCGTCAGGCGCCATCGTGCTTGCCCTGCCGTACCCTCCCCGCGCTGCGCCGGCAGGCGGCTGCCCGGCAGCGCGCGCATGCTCTGCCGGGGGCGCGCGCGCACCCGCTTGCGCGCCGCCGCTGCCGCCGCCCGCCTGCTCTCCTGGCCCACCGGGACGCTCGCGGCTTGGCGCCCCCTGGCCTTGCCCTCCGTCCACCGGTTGCGGGGCCCCCGCGCGGCGCCGGCCTTGCTCGCTGCGCGCCGGCGCCTCGCCCTCGCCAGGTCCGTGCTGCCCAGCGCGCGCGTGCGCGCGCTCCTGCCCGTCGGCCGCCTGCGCCGCCTGGCCGCGCCCCGCCCCGTGCGCGTCCCAAACGGCGCTGCCCGGCGCCGGCGCGGTCGCGGGCGGCACAGCGGCGGCTTGCGCCGCAGCCGCGGCCCCACGGCCGTTGCCGTCTGCTGCGGCTGCAGGCTGCGCTGACGGCGCGTCGCCGGGGTCCTGCGCTCCGCGGCGCCTGACCCATGGCGGCGGGCGCTTCGATGGCCGCTTGCGCGCACGGATGTGCGCGTCGCCGTGCGGCTCGCCGCCCGCGCCCCCAGACCCTACGTCCCCCACTGGGTCCCCGCCGGCGCCCGCCAGCGCGGGCTGCGGCGGCGCCCCCGGCGTCCCGGCCCGCTCACAAGCCTGCGCCTGACGGCTCTGCATCACTGCGCCCGCCGGCGGCTGGTGTCCATTCCGCCCGTCTGCGCCGCCGCGCGCAGCGGGCCCGACAGGCGCGCGCCCCGCACGCGGCGCGGGGGGCGTTCCTTGCGCGCGCGCGACATCGCTCGGCGCCTGCTGCGCGGCGCGCTCGCCCGCGCCCATCGCCTCGACTGGCGCGCGCGCCGCGCCGACTTGCCGGTGGCGCGGCCGCTCATGCTGGCCCTGCAGGGCGCCCGGGGCTTGCTGCGCGTCGCCGTGCGTGCGTTCGGGCGGCCCCGCGCTGCCGGCGCCCTCCATACCGCCGCCGCCAGCGGCGGCAGAGGCGCCTTTGGGCACGGGCGTGCCGGGCGGCGCGCGGCCCTGCGGGGCTGCGTGCGCGGCCCGCTGCTGCGCTGCAGAGGTGTGGCCATGGCGCGCATTGTCTGCGGCGCCGAGCCCGCTTCTGGGCGGCTCTGGGGCCCCGCTGCCCTCGGATGCTGCAGCACCGCCGCGCGCGGCACTGGGCGCGGGCGCGGGCTCGCGCCCCTGATCGGGGTTGCGCGGCGGCTGCGCGCCTGCAGCGGCCAGCCCCGCTGCCCTGCGGCGGCCATGGCCCTGGCCGCCTGGCCATGGGCGCGCCTGTTCAGGCGCGCCGTCCAGCGCGCGCCCGCCGCCCGCCGGCCAGCCGCCACCGCTGGCCGCATCCGCCGCATCCACCTCGTCCGCCCAGGACTCCCGCGGCGCCAGCGCAGCCGCCGGCGGCTTCGGCATGAGAGCCGGCGCGCGCGCATGCGCCTGGTCAGGCTGCACCTGTGGCGGCCGCGGCGCCCGCGGGCGCTGCACGCGCTGGGCGCTCCCGCTCTCTGACCGGTCTCGCGGCGCGGCCCTCGCCGAGTCCGGGCCCTGCGGGACGCCTGCAGGCGCCTGCGCAGGCGCCGCGGCGGGCGACGCGGCCGCAGGGTCGCCGGGCGCAGCCTGCGCGTCCGCAGGGATCGCGCTCGCGGGCGCCGGGCCCGGCTGCATGGCAGGGGCCGGGTCGGGCGCGCGCACGGGCTCTGCCGCTGACGGCGTGCCGCGGCGCCTTCCTGGCTGCGGCCAGCGCTGCCCGGGCTCCCGCCGCGGCCGCTCCGGCACACTCCTCGCGGAGGCCCCCGCCAGCCCAGGGCCCTGCATGCGCGAGCCCTGCACGGGCCCTGCAGCGGCCGGCTCCCCGGCGGACGAGCTCTGCAGCGGCGCGGGAGGGTGCTCTGCGCTGGCGCGCGTCTGCTGGCCCCCCTCGCCCGCACCGCTCGCAGCAGGCTCGGCGCGGGCCTGATCGGAGTCGCCGCGCTGCGCCTCCTGTGTGGCAGCGCCCTCCCCGCACGGCAGCTGTGCAGCGGCGCGAGCTGTGGCGGCAGGCGGCTGCGGAGCCACGCTGTCGGCCGGCGTGCTGGCGGCAGCGCCCTCGTCACCGCGGCCAAGGCCGCTGCGCCGGCCGTGCCGCGGGGGCCGCCGCGGTCTGTCGGTGGTCGCCGCCGGTTTGCCGTCGCCGCCGTTTGTATCCCCGGCTGCCGGCACGCGCCCTGCGGGCCCTGTCCATGGTGCAGGCCCTTGCTGCTCGTCCACCTCGGGCTCCCCCAGGGTCCCGCTCAGGGCCAGGGTTGGGTAGGACGGGCGGGGCACGATGTTGCGGTGCGCGTCGGCCGGCGCGCGCGGCGCCCCCCGGCCCGCCTCGGCGGCGCCCTGCGCAGGGCCGGACTGCGGCAGGGGCTTGGCGCGGTGCCTGCGCCTGCGGCCGCGCCCATTGGCCGCCATTGCAGCAGGGCCGCCATTGCTCTCCAAGCCAGGCACGCCGGCGCCCGCGCCGCGCGCCTCCGCACCGCGGCTGCCAGGCGCGTCAGTCCACGCGGCGGCGCCTGAGACATCCCACCCCCGGCCGGCCTCCGGCCCCCGCCGCGCGCTCGCGCTGGCGCCCTGGCCGCCAGCCCCGGCCGGCGCACCGCCGCGGCCGCCGCCGCGGCCGCCGCCGGCAAGCGGCGCGTCGCTGTCAGACCCCGCGCTGGCCTCGGAGCGCGCGTGCATCCACTCGTCCTCGGTCGCGCCGCCGCGGCCGTCGGGCCGGCCGGCGCGGCCGCGCGCGCTCGCGCTCGATGCCGCGTCGGTGAACGTGCCGGAGTCGCTGGCGAGCAGGCCGTGCTCCTCCTCAAAGCTCTCCTCGGCCGCCCAGCGCAGCGCGGCCAGCTTGGGCCCGGGCACGCCGCGCGGCGCGGCCGGCGGCGCGGCCGGCGCCGGCGCGCCGCGCGCGGCGGGGAAGCGCTTGTCCGGCACGCGCTCCCACTGCGCGCCTGCGCGCCGCGGGGAGCGCGTGTGGGGTGCCGCACTTGTGCCAGACGGCGCGGTCCGGGTCGGCATTTGCTTGTGCGCCTCCGGCTGCGCCCTGCACAGCAGCGCTAGAGAGCCCGAGCGCCGAGCGCTGCACTGGCCATTCGGCACAAGCTGTTGCAGTGGTGGGGGCGGGCTCCGGGCCAAATGACCAGATCACGGCTGGCTCGTTGTAGACCAGACACGCCCTGCCTTACATAGCTGTGCATGCGGTCACATGCACAGCCACGAGGGCTGCATGCCCATCCGCAGAGCCGGGGCTGCGAGCAGTGAGCACATGTCTGCGCCCCGGCTGACGCACCGTCGCCTCGGCCTGGCGACGGCGGACCATGGGCGCGCAGGCCCGCCCGCGCGCGCCCGCCGGCGACCGCGCCGCGCCCGCGCCCGCCGGCGTCCGCGGCGCGCCGGGCGGCCGCGGCCGCGGCCTCGGCCGCGGCGGCCCTCAGCGCCTCCATCTGCCGCGCCTCGGCCGCCGCCGCGGCCGCCGCGGCCGCCTCTGCGGCCGCCAGCTCGATGCGCCGCGCCTGCATGAGCCCGCTCGACGTCAAGCATCCTTGCGTGAAAGCTCCAAAGCGAGCTGGCGCAGAAGCGCAGCACACTGCACGGCATGCGTGATGCCTGGCAGCGCTGCCGCCCGATCTGCACTGCACCTGGCCAAGGGCGCGTGCTCCTGTCTCTTCGGCTCACAAGAGTGATATTAGGACTGTGCGAGCGGCTGCGCAGACAACACAATGATGCTGACGGCCAATTTTGGCTGTAAATACAGAGAGATGACAGGAACTGCAACCCTGGCCCACACAGGGCAGCACCTCCGCTGCGGCGGCGGCCTCGGCCTCGGCGGCCACGCGCGCGGCGGCAGCAGCGAGCGCGGCCGCGCGGCAAGCGCGCAGCCGCGCGTCGCGCGCCACCTCCGGGCTCGCCCCGCCCTCATCGCCGGCGGCGGCGTCGCCGCCGTCGCCGGCGGCCGGCGGCGCGGTCTCCAGCGGGCGCCAGACCAGCAGCAGCTCCGCCTCGGCGTCGCCGCGGTCCTGCAGGCGCGGCGGTGCAGGGTTGCAGCGCCAGGTTTTACCGCAGGGTTTCGCTCCGCCGTGCTGAGCAAAAGCGGCGCGCTGCGGCTCCAGAGCGCGCCAGACCCGGGCCGGGCGAGCGACAGGCAACACCCGCTCGGCGCATGGGGCGCGAGCGGCAGCGAGAGCGTCAAGCCAACCGATGGCCGCTGCAGCGGCGCGCCTGCTTGGCGCCGAGCAGCGGCGGCAGCGCGGCGCCCGCCGGCTCGGCCGGCAGCAGGTCGACGACAGTGACCGTCACGTCATCGGCGCGGCCCACGCGCCGCACGGCCAGCTTGAGCAGCTGCGCGGCGGCCGCCGGCGCGGGCAGGCCCTTGGCGAAGTGGCACGCGTCCTTCACGCTCACCGCGTCCCACAGCCCGTCGCTGGCCAGCACCAGGCGGCCGCCCGTCGGCGGCAGGGCCACCTGCGCGGCAGCAGCGCCGCCTCGGAGCCCGCCGGGACTGCGCCGCGGGACCGGCGCGCCCGGGGCGGCCCGGGCAAAGGCGCAGGCGCCCGCCGCGTGTACCGCGCCGCGCAGGCCGCAGGCCTGCGCCGTTCGGGGCCGACGGGATGACCGGCGCCAGTAGCATCGCTGCCCGCGCTGAAAAAGAAACAAGAAAAAGAAAAACCTGGCGCGGCCGGGCCGCACCCGCACAACCTCGGGCAGCGGCAGCACGTGCGCGTTCTGTGCGTCGCCCAGGCCGCGCGCGTTGGCCAGGCCCGGCGTCCCCGTGTACAGCGCGCCGGCCTTGTGGCCCCCCTCCACGAACGTGCGCGTCAGCTCGCCGCCAGCGGCGCGGATGCGCTCCGCCTCTGCCGCGTTGTGGTCCAGGCGGTGGTCGCCGGACACCTGCGCGCGGCGCAGCGCGGGGCGCCCTCCAGCACGGCCGGCTCATGCACCGCAGGGTGGCTTCCGCTCGCAAGGTCTGTGCCGCAGCATGGTTGCAAGGCCGTGATGAACAACAGCCGCACGCATGCCAAGTGGTGAGCGCTGCAGGTCGGGCCCTCCGCGCACGTGCGGGACTGGGCACGTGCACACGCAGCCCGACAGCACCGGCACCAGGAGACACAGGGACGTGCGGCGGCGCGCGGGCGCGCCGACCCGCACGGGTGGAGCCGCCATGCGGAGGCGGGCCCGACCCTTACCCTAACCCCGCAACGCAGCTGCAGCGGGCCGCACCAGAACGACCTCGGAGCCCGTGTCCAGCACCGCGAGCGAGTCGCCGACGCTCGCAACCAGCAGCTCCCAGCCGGCCGCGAGCGCGAGCGTCGCCGTCGTGCCGCCGCCGCTCGGCCGGCGCAGCGCGATCTCCGCGTCCGCCTCGGCAAAGCCGTCCACGCACGCCTGGCGCGCGCTGCGCCGCCGTCAGCGGCCCTGCCTGGGTCGCAGGGTCGCGAGAGGAAGCCCAGGCGGTGGACGGGACCCTCATTAGGGTTTTTTAACCTACCTGCAATAGCTCTATTAGTCAGGGGCAAGTGCCGCTATGTGACCAAAAGGAGCCTGGCGGCCTCGGCCGGCACCCGTGTCGGTGCGGGGCCGCGCGCCTTCGGCAGCCGGTCCAGCAGCTCGTCATGCAGGCGCCACAGCGCGCGCGCGCGCGCGCTCGCCCCGTCCGGCACCGCCGCCCCCCTCGCGCCCGGCGCCACGCGCGCGCGTCCGCCGCCTCCGCCGCCGCGCGCGGCGCCCTCCGCGCCCTCCTCCGGAGCGTCCGAGCCCGCGGGCGCCGGCCGCGCGGGCTCCGGGCCCGCCCGGTCCACCGCGGCCATGACGCCCTCCAGCAGGTGCTTGGCGGCGTGCGCGGACGCAAACTTGCCGCCGTGGCCGTCAAACACGCCGAACGCCGCGAACGGAGCCTCCGTCGCGCCTGCGACAGCGGGGCCCGGCGCTGTGGCCTGGGCGCATGCGTGGGCCAGGCGCGGCCACCCCGGCCAGCCTGTGGACATTCGCCTGCAGGTGCAGACGAGCTGCTGACCTGGGTCCCAGCTCAAAACAGGCGCGTGCGGCCGCTCGCACTGGCTGCGCACATGCAAGCTTTGCAAGCACGCTTGTGTCCGCTCCTGTGCAACCCCTTCACAACAGCGCCATGCCTGCCGCCCCAGCGGCCGGCCTTCGCGCCGCGCCCACGCACCAGTGGCGGCGCTGCGCCATGCTGACGCCTGCTCTGACACAGAGCGACTGCAAGACCCTGGTCAGAGCGGCTACAAGACCCTGGTACACAGAGCGGCTGCGGAGCCCTCATTACAGAGCGGCTGCAAGCCCCTGGTCTGCAGAGCAGCTGCGGGACCCTGGTCCATGGAGCGGCTGCGGAGCGGGGGGCGCGCCAGCCAGGCCTGCGTGCGTCCACGTGTTTGCGGCGTGCTGGCACGACGCGTCCTCGCCCGCCTTGCGCTCGCGCGCCGAGCCCCAGCGCACGCGCAGCCCCGCCAGCCCCGCCCATGCGGCATCGCGCCCCAGCGTTGTGCGCGCGCCGGCCGCGGGCTCGCCGCCGGCCTCTGCTCCCGCGCCCGTGGGCCCCGCCTCGCCTATCTCGCCGCCAGAGCCGCCGCCCGGCGCCGCCACGCCAGCCGCGGGCTCCGCGAGCGCGCTCGCGGCGGGGCCGCCAGCAGCAGGGCTGTCAGGGCTGGCGCCGGCTGCCGCCGCGCTGCGCGCATGGGCAGGCGCTGCGGGCGGCAGTGCGGCCCTGGCCGGGCCGTCCTCTGTCACGGGCGCTGCCCGGGCCTCGCCCGCGCTCTCGGCGGCGTCCTCCCCTGACGCCGCCCCAGCGCCTGCCGATCCCATGGCGCCGCCCTGGCTCTGCCGTGCGCCAGCGTGCTCCACAGGCGCCTCCTCCGCCCGACAGCCCCGCTGGGCATCCGCCGCACGTCCTGCGGCAGCCCCCGCGGCAGCCGCCGCGCTGTTCGTACCCGCCGCGCCATGTGGAGCGGGCGCTGCCAGGGGAAGTCCTGCCCCAGGCGGCGCCTCAGCTCCCCCTCCGCCCCTCGCCGCTGCGCCCTCCGGCGCTCCCGCGGCGGGCCCTTGCCCGCCGTCGCTGTCGCCGCGCATCGGCGCCGCCGCCGCGGGCCGCCTCCGCCTCTTCGGTCTTTTAGCTGCGGCAGCCGCGCCGGCGCCCGGCCCGTCCGGCATGGGCTGCTCCCGCTCTGTGCGCGCAGGGTCGCCCGGCCGCCCGGGCGCCTCCGGCGCCCCGCGGCGCCGCCGCGCGCCGCGCCCGCCGTCGGCGTCGGCGCCGCGCCAGTCGCCCACGCCTGTCGCTGAGGAGGCGGGGCCCCCGGCGGCACGGCCTGGCTCCGCAAGCGCGTGTTCGCCTGCATGCGCGCGCTCGTGGCTGCCGCCCGGCAGGCCGGCAGGGTGCTGCTGCGCCCCGCGCGCCTCTGGGCCACGCCCGCGCCCCGGCTGCGCCCTGCCGGCGGCCGGCCGGCGGCCCTGCGCCTCCGCGGCGCCGTTCTCCTTCTGCGGAGTGGGGCGCGGCGGCGGCGGCCCACCGTGCGGCTTGCCGCGCGGGCCCTGCGCGGGCCCTGCTCTCTCGCGGGCGTCTGCATTGCCGCTCGCGCGCTCTCGCAGCGCAGCGCTGGCCATGGCTGCCGCGGGAGCTGCCCCAGGGCTGCCGCCGTCGGGCCCGATCGGCGCGGGCACAGGCTGCTGTTGGGCAGGCCTGCCAGGGCCAGGCGCCTGGCGCTCGAGGCGCGCGCCCGCGGCGGCCGCGTCGGGCGCGCCGGGCGTGGCGGGCGCAGCGGGCGCGCCGCGCGCAGCCTGCTGTGAGGCCGCCGCAGCGCCGCCCGCCGCGCTGCCAGCGCCGCGGCTAGCGCCGGGCCCGGCCGGGCGCGGGCCGCGCTCGGTGGCACCTGCTTCGGCGGCGCGCTGCGCAGGGCCGCCCCTGCCCTGGCTGGGGTGGGACGTTGGGCCTGCTGGCGTGCCGCCTGATCCCTCGGGTGCGCTCGCGGCGGGGGCGCCGGAGGGCATCAGTCCCCGCCGCCGCCGGGCCGGCTGTGCGTGCCCTGGCCAGCCTGGAGCGTGTGCGCGGCGGGCGCGGGGTTGGCGGCCCCTGCAGCAGCAGCGCATCATGTGTTGATGTGCGCGGGAAAGCACAGCACAGCTGCGATTTTCTGTGCACATGCGCTGTGCCTGCATATGTATCTGCCTGCATGTTTCGACAGCATCAAAGCCAATACGCCGAGCGGACAGGGACCTGCCAAGCGCAGCCGCGGCGAGCCCATGACATGGACGGCGGGCGCATCAACGCAGCCAGAACAGGCGGGACACAAGGAACAGCCGCCCGACGTCGTTGAGGCACCAGCAGAGCCATGGCGCTGGCTGATCAGACTCCGAAGCAACGAGCGGCGCACCGCACGCTGCAGAGTGGAGAAGGCACTCACCTGTGTAAAGTTCGATGGTTGTACAGCTACAGCCCGCTGTTGCCCGCTGCTGTCCACGAGACCAGGCTCCAAGGTGTGGCAACTGCGCGGCGGTGATGCGAGTTACACTTGGGCTGTGACAGGTATGTAAGCACCACTCTTTTGCAGGAGTTGTTTGTGCTGGGAGGCAGGTCCTGAGCAAGGTGGCTCAGGCGGTCACCACACCTGGGCGCGCAGCGTGACCGCAGTCTGCTACTCCGCCGCTCCTGTGTTGCAGCAAGGTCAGCACTTCTCCAACACTCAGCAGCAGGCGCTTCCCAGCGATACAACGCAGTCCTCTCTGCGGTGACCAGAACTGACTCATTGGAGCTCGGGGCGGGGCCCTCAGGCGGAGGGTAACGTGCCAGAAGCAGGCGTTTGGTTTATGTGGAGCGAGGCCAAGGCAGAACAAGTACAGAAGTTCCAGGGAACCACCTGCAGCCTACCAACACAGACACCGGAACAGCGCATGTCCAGCGCATTGAACACCTTATGCACGCCGATGGCAAGGAGAATGTGGATCAGCTCCCCAGGGCTAAGCTTGGCATCAAGCCCATGTGCGCGCCCTCCTTGGCATATGCTTGCCTGTGCAGGGCACTGCCATCGCTGCACTACAGGAACCACTGCTCCACTCACAAAGGCGGCTGGTGCGGACGCAGCTTTGCGCTCGGCGCCAGCCCCAGCTGCAATGCCGTGTTTGCCGGCGACCACAATGTGCTCTACTCAGTCGGCCGCCATATCGCATGCTTGGACACCGCGAGCTCAGAGGCACGCCCCGCCCGCAGTCACCGCGCTGCTCACTGAGAAGTCGCGATTTGCAAGTGGGTTAGCCGGGCGCGTGTGCAGGTGGCCTTCATCATGGCGCCCGCTCGCGTGGCGGCCGCCTGCATGCTGGCTGCCTCCCATGACGGCAAGCTGGCCGCCGTGGTGGAGGTCACAGACGCTAAGCAGATGCAGGTGTGTTTGAACGGCGGCAGCGCTGCGTCAGCGAGCGGCAATGCCTTGCCTCGCGCGTGCATGGCAGCCCTGCACGGCGTCTGCCGACGGACAAGGCTCATGTGCGAGTGCAGCGGCCCGTGCAGGCTGCACGAGGACCTGTGGCCCCTGACGGCAGACCTGGGGGCGCAGGCCGCTGTCCTGTTTCCGCAGGCAGCAGCGCGCGCGCGGCAGGCGCTGACGACCGACAATGGGGGCGGCAACGCGCGGGACATATATGCGGTTGCCTTCAGGTGCGTAATGCACGGCTTCATCGCCCTGCAAACAGGTGGGGCGCGCATAGCGGCTGCTCTGGTCATTGACCCAGTCAGCACCTCATCATTAGAGCCCAGATGCTATGTAGATTTAGTGCACGACAGGCTCATGCTCGCAGCCCAGAGGTTGCGGATGTGCAGTGCGGATGCGCAGTGGACCGCCAGCCGCCGGCATGTCAGATTCAATTTGAATTGCTTCTTGATGCGACAGCTTGCTATGTCGTGAGGTGAGCGCATGGGGGCACACTGCCAACGACTCGCATCTTGGTGGTGGGGCGGGTGGCATCCGGGCCGAGCGGCTGCCATGCATGCCGCAAACTCCAAAGAGCACTACCATGTGCAGCGCGGCCGCGGCGGCAGTGCGGACGGGCAGCTGCTGGCGGCGCTGGCGGGCGAGCCGGCCGCGGCCAAGCGCCAGCTGTTGGCCTGGGACTGGCGCGCGGGCCGCGTGGCCGCGTCCGCGCCCTGCCATCCGGGCGCGGAGGCGCTGAGCGCGCGCCCCGACGGCGGCGGCGGCTGCGGCGGCGCCGGCGGCGGCGACCGGTCCGCTGCGTGGGCGGTGCGCGGGCCGGCCGAGCTGCGGCTGTGGCACCTGGAGCCGCCGCAGGGCTTCCGCGCGCGCAGCGCCCTCGCCTGGGCGCGCGCCCGCGGGGGGTGAAGGTTAGGGTTAGGTTGTATGCCCCTGTGCCTGCTGGGCGGGCTCGGGCAGGCGCCGCGCGTCTGCGTTCACGCATGTCTGCTTGCTCGCATGAAGGCGGGTGCGTACCGGAGCGCCCGCCGCCCAGCTGCCTGGCAGGTGCCCAGCGCATCAGGGCTCCTCCTGGCCTGACACATCCCGCCAGGCGGATGGAAAGGCAAGGCATGGCTCTGCACGGTCAGCGGCACGTGCAGCCAGACAGGGGCGGCGCGGCGTCACTGCCTGGCGGGCGGCGCGCAGGCGGGCGACGGTGCCGCGCTGGCTGCGCACGCCTGGCTGCCGGGCGGCCAGCTTGCCGTCGCCGATGCGCGCGGCGACGTGCGCACGTTCGACGGCGACCGCCCCGCGCGCTGCCTGCGCTTGCAGCTGCCCGGCGTGCCGCGCGCGCTGCTGCCGCGCGGCCGCGGGCTGCTGGCGCTGTTCCCCGGCGCGCTCGCCGTATGCGCGCCCGTGACCGGGTGCGCCGCGCGCTGCTTGCCACGCTTGCTGTGACCCGCAGTCTGTCAACATGCGAGGCGGAGAGAGCTCTTACTGTGTTTCTATTGCCAAGTCTAACACCTGCACATATCATGCTATACATCTGCACACACTGCAGCACAGTACACAGTGCCGCGGATGCACTCCAGCGTCTCTGCTGCTGCATGAACCAGCGAACACAGGTGCTGCTGCATGCACCAGCCAGCACACCGTGCACGGCAGCCGCCCTGCCACCCAGCGGCGCGCCACCGCGCGCGCCCGCAGGGCCGCCGGAGCCGCGGCGCACGGGCCTGCCGAGCTGGCGCTGGCGCGCACGCTCCGCCCGCCGGCCGGCGCGCCGCTCGCGCACGCGTGCCTGGCGCAGGGCGGCGCCGCGCTGCTGGTCGCCACGGCGGCCGGCGCGCTGCTCCTGGCCGACCTCAGCGCGGACGGCCTCAGCCTCGGCACCGCCGCCGGCACGGCCGCCGCGGCGGCGGCGCCTGCTGCAGATGTCGCAGGCAGCGCGTGTCTGGCGGCAGACGGCGCCGCCGCACAGGTTGGCGCGCAGACAGCCGGTATGGGCGCACCGGAAGAGGCTGCTGCAGGGCCGGGCAGCGGGGCCGGCCCGGGGCCTGGCGCTCCACCCGGCAGCCCCGACCGCCAGGAATGCCCTGCCTTGCCAGGGGACGCAGGGCAGGGTTGTGACCCTGCGCCGCAAGGCAGCCCGGCGGCTTCAGGGCCTGGTGAAGACGGCGGCGCCGGCGACGGCGCTCCGAGCGGCGCCGCTGCGGCGCGGCGCGCGGTGGGCCCAGGGGAGCGCGCACAGGGCGCCGCCGGCGAGCAGAGCCCCTGGGACATCGGCGACCAGAGCTGGGCGCTCGTGGGCGAGGCGTGCATGGACGGCGGCGCGGGGCGCGCGTTCCGGCCGCTCTGCGCCGCGTTCCACGCGGGCGGGGCCGCGCTGGTGGACGCCGCCGCGCACCAGCCGCTGCTGGCGACGCTCGGCGCCGACCAGGTGCTCAGGCGCGGCGCCCGGGCACGAGTCTGCCTGCGGCAGGAAAAGCAGCTGCAGCTGCACCTGCAGCAAAAGCAGCAAAAGGGAATGAGCCTGCGCACAGGAGTGACGGGCACCAGGCACGGCTGCACAAGCTCGCGCCGGCGCGCGGCCGCACCGCGGCGCGCGCGGAGGGTTGCGGCGGCGCCTCGCGTGCTTCGTGCGCGGCGCTCGAGCGCGCGCAGCGTCGTGAATCATGCTAGCGTCGTGAATCCTATACCCCAACATGCGCGCGCAGCGTCATGAACTACGCCACGCGCGCGCGGCTGCTATGCGCGCGGCTGCCGGAGGCCGCGAGCGGCATGGCGCTGCACCCGTCGGGTTTCATGGTCGCCCTCGCGCACGCCGACCGCATCGACTTGCACCACCTGCTCAGGCGCGACCGGCCTGCACGGCGGAGCCACCCATCGTCTGATCCCGACCATTGGGAGCATGCGCATGCATGTACTATGGCGGTGAGGCACGGCAGGGCGGCACTGCTGGCGCCTGCATCAGCTTCGAGATCTGAAAACGAGCCAGTGCCCATCAACACTGTCCTTGTTCATTGCTCTCTAGCAGAGCGCGATCCCACATTGCGACATGGGGCATGTGCCCGCAATCCACATGGCGGCTCACTCCATGCGGCCCGGCGCGCGCACGGCGCAGGGGCGCGCTGCAGCCGGCCGCGCGCGCGCCGCTGCGCGCCGCCACGCTGCTGCGCTACAGCCACGGCGGCCACCGGCTGGCGGTCGTGGACGCGTCGTGCTGCATCCACGTCCTGGCGTCGCCCAGCGGCGCGCCGGTGGCGGTGATGCGCGGGCACGCGTCCACCGTGGCGGGCCTCGCATGGGCGCCGTGCGACCGGCGCCTGGCGAGCGCGGGCGCGGCCGGCGCGGCCTACCTGTGGGACGCCGCGACCGGCGCGCGGCTGCCGGGCGAGGAGCTGGTCGACAAGCGCTGCGCGCTCGGTCCGCCGCGCCCTGCGTCCTGACCCTACCCTACCCTAGGGTTAGGCCCCGCAGCACCTGCACCAGCTAGCTGGTCTCGAGCCGCGTGCGCTGGAGCGAACGTGGGCCGCGTGCACATGCCACATGACTTGCGAGCGCAGTGTCTGACTGACTATGCCTGCCCATGAGGCCGCCGCCGCGGCGCGGGTGAGTGGGCATCTCCCAATGGCGAGTAGCGGAGGTCATAGCTTGATTGTGTGCTGGGGCGTGCCTTAGCCGGGCAAACTTGGGACGCGCGAGCGCATGCCGTCAGCCTGCTCCCCGGCCGCCGCAGGCGCCGTCGCCGCGCCGCCCGGCGCCGAGGCGTCCGTGGCGGCGCGCTGCCAGGACGGCCGGCTGCTGCACATCCGCGGCGGTCGCGCCGCGGCCACGATGGCCGGCCCGCCGGGCGCCGGCCTGCCAATCGCGCTTGCCGCCGACGCGCGCGTCCTGCTGGTTGGCACGCCCGGCGGCGCGGTCGCCGCATATGACTGGCCGCCGCCGGTGCCTGCGGCCGCGCTCACGGAGCAAGGCAAGCCCGGCCCACAGCTTTGCCAATTGGTCCGTATGCATGCGTGCAGGCAAGCTGCCGCTCGCGTTCAGCGGATTGTGTGACACCGCCCATGCCCAAGGCCGTAGGGTCCATGACACGGTGCATGCGGGCAGGCGAACGGGCGCGCCGCTCCGCGCTGCTGCCGCCGGAGCCACCCGCCGCGGCGGCCTGGCAGGCGGCGGCGCGCGAGGTGGTGCGCCTGCACGGCGCGCCGCTGACGCACCTGCTGGCCGTCGGGCGCGCGCTGGTCAGCGCGAGCGCGGACGGCGTGCTGCTCGTGTCGCTGCTGGGCGCCGGCGCGGGCGCCGGCGCGCCCGGCGGCCCAGCCGGCGCGCCCGCCGGTGCGCGCCCGTGCCGCCTGCGCCCCCCTCGGGGCGGCGTGGCGCCCTGGGCGGCTTGCACACAGGCGCGGGTGTCTGCGGACCGGCCTGCGCTGCATTTGGCCGCGTCAGAGGCGGCACGTTGTCGTGGTGGCGGTTCGCGCAGGCGCCGCAGTTTCCGGCGCGCCGTCCCCGGGAGCACAGGGGCGTCCCAGCCCCTGACTATGCAGACATGGCAGACATCAGTGTGTCGTGCCTGTCTCTGCGACCAGCCGCGGCACGCCAGCAAGCGCGAGCGTGCGCGGCCCGCCGCGCAGCGCAGGCGGTGGAGGGGCGGCCGCTCGCGGCCGCGCCGGCGCCGCCGCCCGCGCTGTGCCTGGTGCGCGCGCGCGACATTGACGCGAGCGCGGCGCTCGCCGCGGAGGCCGCGGCCGACCTGCGCGCCGCACGCGCGGAGGCGGAGTTTGCCGGGCGGCGCGCGGCCGTGCCGCTGCTGGCGCGGCTGCGCTCGGCGGCCGCGGCCGCCGACACCGAGCGCCGCGCGGCCGTCGCCGCCGCCGCCGCCGCCGCGCAGGTGCCCCGCGAACCAACTCTAACAGCCTGCTAAGCAGAGGCCCCGCTGGCTGTATGTGGCGGCAGTCTTAGCCCTGGCGAGTTGGGGATGTGTATACGGCGGCCTCTGCGCAGGTGCGCAGGCGCGGCTTGTTGCGTACAGCTCAGACTACGTACCATTGCAAGTTGAGGTGATGTGTGTTGCAAATAAAAGGCAGGGCGCGCGAACATGGCATGCAGGGCAGCAACCGAGTGCATGAAAGGTACAGCTGCAATGCCCTCTGGCACTTGGCAGCGCAGGCATACGCCGCGGCGCAGCTCGTCGGCTCCGAGCGCGCCGCCGAGCGCGAGGCCGCGCACGCGGCCGCGCTCGCAGAGGCGACCGCGCACTGGGAGGCGCGGCTCGCGGCCGAGGAGGATCGCCTCGCGGGCGCGGAGGCGGCGGCGGCCGCGGCGGCGGCCGCGGCGGAGCTCGGCGCGCGCGCTGCGGCGGGCGAGGCCGCGCGCGCCGCGGCCGCCGCCGCCGCGGCCGCCGACGCGCGCATGGCCGAGGCAGCCGCGCGTGCGGCGGCCGCGTCCACCGCGCGGCGGCGCGGCGAGCGCGAGCGCGACGAGGTGGGAACCCTGACGAGGGGGCACGAATTAGCTGACGGCCGCCACTCTCTGGGCTGTAAGCTTTCCTACCAGTCTCACTGTCAGCCCTGGCACATGCAAGCACGGTCGGCAAGCTGAGCGCGCATGTCGCGACCCTCGCGCACGCGCCGCCTCGCACAAGCGACATGGGTGTGACAGGTTACCCTGCCCTACCCTGGCGCGGGGCCGGCCAGGCGCTGGAGCAGACCGAGGCTGAGATGGCGGATGCGGCCAGCGCGGCGGCCGACGAGCTTGCGGCCGCGCACGGCGTGGCCGCCGCGCGCGAGTCCACGCTCAAGGCTGCCAACCACGACCTCCAGGCGGCGGCCGCGCGCGCGGTGGCCGCTCGCAAGCTGGCCGATGAGGCCGCCGCGGCTGCAGGCACTGCCCCGGTAACTTGGAGGGGTGTCGACACTCTGCGCGACACTCTGCGCAAGTGTCCCATGTGGCACGCTTGCCCCCTCAGAACCAGTTTTAGGACGTACGCCCTGTTGTTGTGCCTGCCGTGCCTGCTGCCTCCACATGGACGTCAGGGTGTGCAACTCTACCCTGTGGTAGCATTTACTCTCTACATTTGCATTGCGAGGATAGTGCGTCATGCTGGCGCATGCATCAGGCGTGCGCATATCAGAGCTGGAAGCGCGGCTGCGCGAGGCAGCGGCCGCCGCGGCGGCGCTAAACATGCGCGCGGCGGCCGCGGAGGCCGCCGCATCGACGGACGCGGACGCGCTGGCGGCGGCGCGCGGCCGCGAGGCCGATGCGCAGGCGCGCGCGGCGGCAGCCGGCCACCGCGCGGCGGCCGCGGCGTCGCAGGCGGCGCGCGGCGACGCGCGCGCGGGCGCGGCCGGCGCGCGCAGCGCCGCGCAGGTGCTGGCCCGCAGCGCGAAGACCGGCGGGTCCGAGCGGGCTTGCAAGATGCGCTCAGAGGCGGCCGGAGGCGGCCAAGGCACGAGTGCATTGCGGTAGGGTTAGGTCACACCACGGACTGGCGGGGGCATTGCGGGGCAGGAGGCGGAGCTGCTGCGCGGCGCGGAGCGCGCTGAGGCGCTGGCGCGCGCGCTGGAGGGCCGCGAGGCGGCGCTGGGCGCGGCGCGGCGCGAGCTGGCGGCCGCGCGGCGCGCGGGCGCGGCCGGCGCCGCGCGCGCGGCTGGCCTGGCCGCCGCGCTTGGGCAGCTGCTGGCCGCGCCGGACGCCGGCAGGTGCCTTGCCAGCCGCTTGGCTTGAGGCTTGCTCGCACCGCAGCCCGCCCGAGCATCTCGCACTGCCTCAAGCACGGCTCCTGCAAGTCAGCAGGTGCCTGCTGGTATGAGACACCTCTCTGTGGCCGGCTCGCAGCAACGCATGCGCATGCCTGCATGCCTGCAGCGCAAGGTTCCCAGGCGCAAGGCCTGCGGCCATGCAGGGCGGCCATGCGGCACTCGCTCGAGCTGCTGCACGCGCGGCTGTGCGCGGCTGGCGGCGGCGGCGGCTGCGCAGCGCTGGATGCTGCTGCGGAGGCGGAGGTGCGCCGCGGCGACACCCAGACCATGCGCTCCGTAGCATGACACCTGGACATGCTTGCCACGCAAGGCTCCCGCTGAGTGCCTGACAGGGAAGCGCAGCTGGTAACTTTGGCCAGGTACACTTGCGCATTGCGGGGCATGCGCACTGCAGACACACCTTTTCCTGTCCAATTAGCAAAAACCTGGTTTGGGCCGTGGCATGTCCTTAGTACAAGGACTGACCCATGCTGTGCGTCCCATGAACCCTGAGCAGACCCTGTTGGGCCGCCGCAGGTAGGCCGCCAGCGCGACCGCCTGGAGCAGCGGTGCGCGGCGCTGGCGCGCCGCGCGGAGGCCGCCGCGCGCGACGCGGCGGCCGCCGCGGCCGGCCGGCGC
>JAABUU010000817.1_pt1 | contig 62476 bp, 61 predicted proteins | sample 5559301 | NCBI WGS metagenome assembly JAABUU01 (sample SAMN10711884, study PRJNA513360) | rock metagenome | isolation source: Antarctica rocks | place: Antarctica: Victoria Land, Richard Nunatak white
CGAGCCGCCCCTCCGGCTGCTAGCACTCTCCGGACGGGGAGTCCGGCCGTAGCTCCCGAAGGAGGCCCTGACGCTCGTCGAGGGCGGGCCGCACCCAGGTCTGTGCCGGATCGCTGTAGCACCCAAACATCTCGGTGTCGACGGTCAGTGGCGGGTGCTCGGCAACCTTTCACCCCGCGTACGACCTGTCGATCAACGAGACCGTTGTGACGACGACGAGCGCGTCCCAGGTCGCCCCTTTGAACCCGCACATCCAGCCCACAGCAGCGATCTACAACGGAGATGGCACGCTCAAGGTGGACGGTACAACTGTCGGCAACGTCGTCTACGACGTGCGGGCCTACATCACCCGCGTCAACGCCGACCTCACCGTTGACGCCGGCTACTGGCTCACCGTCATCGTGGGCTGGAAGAGCTCGGCTTCCGGCAACACCACGAAGACGATCGGTACGCGCTCGCAGCTGTTCTCCCCAAAGGGTTGCCTAGCACTGACGACACACCCCTTCTCCGGGCCTTGCCAGGCATTCCACTACAGCGACGCGGGAGCGACGCCGGCCAGCATCGCCGTGCAGTCGACCCGCTCCGGGCTGGGAATCGTCGACGGCGTCGACGTGCTCTCCGCGAGCTCGGTCCTCGTCAACAGCTCGGCCCGGGTGCAGAGCGAGCAGACTGTGTCGGCGCAGTCCGACGTCACCCCGTCGGCGCTCAAGCTCGTCACCTCGACCGGCACCTCGACGGGAGGCGGAACGGCAGCCGTCTCCGCCGCGGACACCGACCCAGCTACCGGTGTTGCCAACTCACCGTCAGCTGCCACCCCCGCGACTCAGTCCGGGCAGACGAGCCTCAGCTCGAACGCGGGCGCAAGCCAGTTCTCCATCACCGACGCCGACTCCGACTACGGCACTACCTACAGCACCATGGCAGCTGCAGCGTCCCCGACGTGCAGCGACAGCACGGCTGCAGGCGTGACGACGGGCCAGGCCTGCTCGAGCGCGACGGCGACCCAGGCTGGGAGCACTCCTACCGCCAGCCTTACGCTCAACTCGCTGGGCGCGCGCAAGCTGACGCTCGCCGATGTGAACGCGGGGTCCGCACCTGCGCGAGCCTTCGGGGCTCGGTACCTCACCGGTGCGGGTAGCCACTGCAGCTCGGCCACGGGACTCGGCTGCATCGCTGCTGGCGCCTCCAGAACCCTCGGGACGGCCCACGCCGGGGGCCTGGCATCGCTCAGCAGCGGGGACAAGGTGTACAACACCTCGGGCAGTAGCGCTGTCGATGTCACCGGCGCAGTCGGTGCGAACCCGCTGCTCACCGTCACCGGATACACCGACCAGGCGTCCGCCGAGTCGGGCATCGGGGCCAGCTCGTCCGCGGGTGCCCGCAGCGGCACTGTCAAATACTGGACCGGCGCCGGCTTCAGCACGCTCAACCTGGCGACTGCGGCCGGCACGTACGGCATCTCGCAGGTGACCGGCACGTACGGCACGACGTCAGTCACGGTCGCGGGTTCGCTTGCTGTCACGGCCCCTGGCGCGCCGGGCACCGGAACCACGCCCTGCCAGACTGCATGCGGCGTCAAGGCATCCGGCGGCACCGCGGTCGTGCAGCTGACCTACGTCGTGGCAGCGAATGGGACGCAGGTCGGCGCGTTCACGGTGACGCTCGATCTCGGCAGCGCCCTGGCGCAGACGACATACAAGGCCGCTCCCAGTGCGTGACCTGGTGCGCCGCCGGCTGACTTCTGCCGAAGGTGATAGCGGGGTGAGCCTGGTCGAGGTAATGGTCACGATGATGATCTTCACCCTCATCATGGCGGGCATCTACGGCGTGCTGATCACCGTGCAGCGCCAGAGCCAGGACATCGCTGGGCGCGAGGAGACAGTCGGCAACGCACGGCTCGCGACCGAGCAGATGGACCGCCAGATCCGCTCCGGCAACGTCCTCTACAACCCTGCCCTTGAAACGCTCCCGCTCTCGATGCGCGTCTACACCCAGGCCAACGGGGACGAGCGGTGCATCCAGTGGCAGGTGCTCGGAACTCAGCTGCGCATGCGCGCCTGGTCATCCAACTGGAAGATCGACGGCAACGTCAGCAGTTGGGGAATCGTCGCCAGGGGGCTCGAGAACACCTCCGCCACGCCGCCCTTCGCCCTGGAGGGCGGCTCGACGGCCTACGGGTCTCGCCTGGTCGACATCGACTTGCGAGTGAAGGACCCCTCGAGCAGCGGCTGCTGCAGATCAAGACGTCCCTGTCGGGGCGCAACACCCTCTACGGCTTCGACCCGGGCATCTGCTACGACCAGCCCACCCCCTAGGAGCACCGATGGCCAAGCGACTGCACCTGCGCCACGGCGACCACCACCGACGCGAAGACGGAAACGCGCTCGTCGTGGCCGTCATGGTGACTGCCGTGTGCCTGAGTCTGGCCCTCGTCGGGGTGCAGACCGGCATCACCGCCGGCCGCAGCTCCGGCGTCGACCGCCAGCGGCTGCTAGCGATCAACGCCGCGGAGTCCGGTGTCGACAGCGGCTACTCCGCCATCCAGCGGGGGCTGTTGAACCCGCCTTGCAGTGCGTCCTCGGCCAACGTCCGGTCCGGACCCGACATCGCCTCCTACACGACGTCGATCACCTACTACGACGCCAACGGGGCCAGCCTCAACGCGAGCTGCAGCGGCACGCCTCCGGTGCTGCCGAGCAACGCCGCGCCGGTTCGCGCGCTGATCACGAGTGCCGCTACGACCAATACCTTGGGTGGCGGAACCACGAAGGGCAATCGGACGATGCAGGCGCTCGTCAATCTTTCGCCCGTCAACGGCAACAGCATGAAGAAGGCCATCTTCGCGCAGGGCAACCTGGGCTTCTCCAACCAGACGACTGTCACCGGCAGCTCCGGCGCGGATGCGGACATCTACAGCAACACGAGTGTCGACTGCGCCAACAACGAGAACTTCGCGGGGAGCGTCTACAGCCAGGGCAGCATCAGCATCTCGAACAAGTGCAGCTTCGCCGGCAACGTCTGGGCCGCCGGCAGCGTCACCACAAACGCCGGCTCGAACGGCACGGTCGCTGGATTCGTCAAGGCGGGCACGGGCGTCATCAACCTGTCGGGCATCAATGTGACCGGCAACCTCACGGCCGGTTCCACGATCAGCTACGGCGGCTGCTCCGCCGCGGGCAAGTGCTACCCCAACAGCTCCCCAGGCGCGCCACCGACGGTGCCGTTTCCCATCCTGCGCGGCGACGCAACGACGATGACTGCCTGGGGGGCGGGCGCACCCACCGCGACACCGCCGGTACCTGCCTTCAACGTCTACGTCGACAACACCTGCGCAACCGTCAAGGATGACATCGTCAACACGTACGCCAAGAAGGGCACCCCAACCCTCGTGCCGACGAGTTGCGCCGTCAACTTCGCCAAGGACAAGACCATCCTGCTCAGCAACGACCTCGCAATCTTCGCCGACGGCGGCTTTTCCTCCAGCAACCAGGTCGGCTTCAGTTCCAGCGTCACCGGCACCAGCCACAACCTCTACTGGGTCCAGCCCTACGACGCCGTTCCTCACCCCTGCACCTCGACCGGTATCTCGACTGACCAGCAGTTCAGCCTCACCGACGATGTCAACATGTTCCTGTACTCGGCCTGCAACATCGCCTTTGCCAACAGCAGCCATCACATCGGGCAGATCTACGGCGGCGGCAACGTCCAGATCAACAACCAGTTCAACCTGCAGTTCAAGGAGGTCGGCGTGGTAGGGATCGACCCGGCGTCGCAACCGACCGTCGGGTACAACGCCAGCGTGGTCTACAAGCGTGAGACGCGCTGACCGGTCGGCACGGCGGTGAGTGCGTCGACTGGGAAGGGCGCCGATAGGGACGCGTGACCCTCCTGCTCGTCGTCGCCGGCGTGCTGATCGGGCTTGCTGTGGGGTCGTTCGTCAACGTCGTCGTGTGGCGGGTGCCGCGGGGCGAGTCGATCGTGCGGCCGCGCTCGCACTGCCCCGGATGCGAGGCGCCCATTCGGCCGCGGGACGAGGTACCCGTCGTGTCCTGGCTGCTGCTGCGGGGCCGCTGCCGGGATTGCGGGATGCGCATCAGCTTCCGCTACCCGCTGGTCGAGGCGCTGACGGCTGCAGTCTTCGTCGTCCTCGCGCTGCGGCTGGCCGACCAGCCATCCGCGATCCCGGCGTTCTGGTGGCTCGGGGCGGTGGGGGTGGCGCTGGCCCTGATCGACCTCGACACCCGCAAGCTGCCCGACGTGCTGACGCTGCCCTCCTACGCCGTAGGCATCGTCGGTCTCGGCCTCGCCGCGCTCGCGACCGAGGGCCACACCCCCTGGCTGCGCGCCCTGCTCGGCTGCGCGGCCCTCTATGCTGGCTACTTCGCACTCGCCTTCGCCTACCCCGCCGGGATGGGCTTCGGCGACGTCAAGCTCGCCGGCGTGCTCGGGACCTACCTCGGGTGGCTGGGCTGGCCCAGCCTGGTGGTGGGCGCCTTCGCCGGCTTCCTGCTCGGTGGCGCGGTGGGGGTGGCGCTGATCCTGGCTCGCCGGGCGGGGCGCAGGAGCGCGCTGCCCTTCGGTCCCTTCATGCTGGCCGGCGCGCTCATCGGCATCCTTGCCGGGCAGCGCATCGCGGACGGCTACCTGCACCTGACTGTCGGCTGACCCGCGCCTGCACATCGCAGCAGCTGCAATCAGTCCTCAAGCGTTCGAGCCGAACGGTCGAAGCCATCGAGGACACCGGCCTCCGGATGGAGCTCCTGGCTGTCAGCCGGACAAGCAGAAGGGCACCTCGTGGCAGGACGCAAAGCCGTGGGCCTCGACATCGGGAGCACCTGCGTACGCGCCGCCGAGCTGTCGTGGACGCGTGACGGCGTACGGCTGGACAAGCTGGGTCAGGTCGGGCTGCCGCTCGGCGCCGTACGAGACGGTGAAGTCGCCGACGGCCCGGCTGTCACGGCAGCGCTGAAGGAGCTGTGGTCGCAGGTCAAGTTCTCGACCAAGAAGGTCATCGTCGGCATCGCCAACCAGAAGGTCGTCGTCCGCCAGGTCGACCTGCCGTGGATGCCGGCCGAGGAGATGCGCAAGTCGCTCGCCTTCCAGGTCGCCGACGTCATCCCGATGCCGATCGACCAGGCCATCCTCGACTACCACGCCCTCGAGGAGGTCACGAGCGAGGACGGCGCACGGCTGCAGCGCATCCTGCTCGTAGCCGCGGCTCGGGACATGGTGTCGGCGACGCTAGATGCGGTGACCGCCGCAGGGCTGGTCCCGGCGATGGTCGACCTGACGCCCTTCGCCCTGATGCGTGCCCTCGGGACCTCTGACAGTCTTGGCCTGGCGGGCAGCGCGGAGGCGCTCGTGGAGGTCGGTGCCAGCGTCACGAACATCGTCGTGCACCAGGGCGGGATCCCCCGGTTCGTGCGCATGCTGCTTCTCGGCGGCGCGGACATCACCGACTCTCTCGCCGAGCAGCTGAGCATGCCTGTCGAGCAGGCAGAGTCGCTGAAGCTGCACTCGTTCCTGCCGGCCGACAGCGCCAACGCCGGCGGCGACCCCGCGGTGCGTGTGCTGGACGGCGCCGCATCGTCCTGGGTCGAGGAGGTGCGCGGCTCGCTGGACTACTACCTCGCCCAGCCGGATGCCGTGCGCCTCGACCGCATCGTCCTGTCCGGCGGAGGCGGCCAGCTGCACGGGCTGCTGCCCCGCTTGGCCAACGCCACGCGCACGCCGGTCGAGCCTGCACAGCCCATCTCGCGGGTGGCGGTTGGCGCTACGGGGCTGTCCCATGAGCAGATCGCCTTCCTGGAGCCGCTGACCAGCGTGCCGGTCGGCCTGGCACTCGGAGCCGCCGCATGACCGCGCTGATGCCGGAGCACGACACCACGGACTCCATCCCGGTCTTTGCCCCACGGGAGCCGGTTCGTCTGCCGCGCGTCAACCTGCTGCCACCGGAGATCATCGAGAAGCGAGCGGTGGCCCGGCTGGGGCAGCGGCTCGGGGGCGTCGTCCTCATCGCCGCGCTCATCGGCGCTGCCGTCGGCTACGAGGCCGGCGCCGGGCACGACTCGGCGCAGCAGCGCCTCGACGCCGCGCAGACCCAGGGCAGCAGGCTGCAGGCCGAGCGGGCTCGCCTCGCTCCGGCGCAGCAGGCGCTGACGGCAGCGCAGCAGGCCCAGCAGACCTTGAAGGCAGCGATGGCCCAGGAAGTGCTGTGGTCGCGCTACCTGGAGGAGGTCAAGCTCAAGCTGCCCAAGACCACCCGGCTGTCGAACATGGTGCTGGGCTCCTCGACGGCAGCAACCGGCAGCGCGAGCAGCGGGTCCGCGACCACGCCGAGGACCGGGACGTCGGCGACGACGGGTTCCACGGCCGGCAGCACCGGCACCGGCTCGACGGGCGGCACCGCGGGGACGCCGGGTGCCGCCGGCGCAGCGGGCGCGACAGCCGCTGACGCCGCCATCTCGTCGGCCACGTTCACCGGCACGGCGGAGAGCCAGTACGCCGTCGCCGACTGGCTGCAGAACATGACGACCATCCCCGGCTTCAGCGGCCCGTACCTCAGCAGCACTGCTCCGGCGGCCGCAGCGGGTGGCTCGAAGCTGGTGACCTTCACGGTGACTGTCGACGTGACAGCCGCCGCTCTCTCGCACCGCTACGACGACGTGGCCGGAGGCTGACATGTCCCGCCGACAGCAACTCATGGCAGGATGCGCCGCACTCTGCCTGGTGATCCTCGCGGCCTCCTGGTTCCTCGTGGCCAAACCCCGCCGCCAGGCCATCGCCGACATCAAGGCGCAGGCCGCCCAGCAGGAGACGACGAACGCGTCCACGCGCACCCAGGTCGCGGTCCTGCAGGACGTCGGCCGCCGCCTACCGGACGCGCAGCGCAAGGCAGCGACGCTCAGCAGCCGTGTGCCCGCACAGCCTGAGCTCGTGGCGCTCATCCGGCAGCTGGCCGACGCGGCGAAGCACTCCGGCGTCGAGCTCACCGGCATCACGCCGACCAAGCCGACCGCGCTCGCTGTTGCCCCCGGCCTCTCCAGCATCGGGCTCACCCTCACCGTCAAGGGCGACTACGCCAGCCTGGAGGAGTACGAGACCCAGGTCGAGGACCTGCAGCGGTCTTTCCTCGTCACCGGTCTGACTGTCGCCGGAGGCGCGAGTGGCGCCAGCGGGGGGAGCGCGGGGGCGGCGGTCGACAAGCGCCTTATCGAGACGATCACCGGCCAGGTCCTGACCGGATCGGCCGCCGGCACGGCACGCCCGGGCCGGTCTGCCTCGTCGACCCCGACCTCATGAGACGCGGACCTGTGAGACCCCGACCTGAAAGAGGGAGCACCTTCTGATGGCTCAGCACGCTGCCGAAGCCGCACCGCGGTCACGCGACCCGAAGGTCCTCGCGCTCGCCGCCGCAGCTGCCCTCGCACTGCTGGCGCTCGTCTTCTTCGTCCTGCTCCCGGCGCTGACCGGTGGTGGCAGCACGACGTCGACGTCGTCAGCGTCCCTGCCGCTGCCTCGCACCACCCACAAGAGCACGCCTGCTCCCTCCGGGGCGGCCAAGCCCGCTCCCATCAAGGCGGCCACGGACGCCGACCCCTCGCGCGACCCGTTCACGCCGTTGGCCGCCGAGGCGGTCGCGGCGACATCGGCGACATCAGGGTCGAGTGGCTCGTCCTCGGGATCGTCCATCGTCGCCGTGCCGCAGACGTCAACATCCACGTCCACCAGCAGCGGCACGTCCGGCGGTACCAGTTCGGGCAGCACCGGCAGCACCGGCAGCAGCACGAGTGGAACAGGCAGTACCGGCAGCACGACGGGGACGACCGGCGCGGGTAGCACCCCCTCGGTTCCGACCACCGGCGGTTCGACCGCATCCTCGACGCCGACCACCCTGCGGCTGCTGGCTGTCACCGGCTCGACGGCGCGCCTGGAGATCAGCGGCGTCTCGCACACGGTCAAGGTCGGCGACAAGGTGCAGGGCTTCACCATCACCAAGGTGAGCATGGACGGCGTGATCTTCGACCACAACGGCTCCACCGCCGCTATGGCACCGGGCGAGAGCCAGAACTTCTGACGTAGCTCCAGCACACGGAACAGGCGTGACGTCAACGGCGCCCGCCTGCAGCTGACGAACGACGAGGCGTACGAGCTCGTCATGGCCGTTGCGACAGCTGAGCTCGACGACGTCGCGGAGATTGCGCAACGGCTGTGGCCGCCCGAGCAGCCGCAGCGCTGACCGCGCGCGACTGCGGCCTGCCGGCCCGGCTTCTGCGAGACTGGACCCCATGCTGCGCTGGTTGACCGCGGGGGAGTCGCATGGCCCTGCGCTGGTCGCCACCCTCGAGGGACTGCCCGCCGGTGTGCCCACGACAACGACCGCGATCGGCGACGAGCTCGCCCGGCGTCGCCAGGGCTACGGTCGCGGCGCACGCATGGCCTTCGAACGAGACGAGGTCGAGGTCCTCGGCGGCGTGCGGCACGGCCTGACGATGGGCGGGCCGGTCAGCATCGTCGTGCGCAACACCGAGTGGCCGAAATGGTCGGAGGTGATGAGCCCGGACCCGGTCGATGCCGAGCAGCTGGCCGAGCTCGCCCGTAACCGGCCGCTCACGCGCCCCCGGCCTGGGCACGCCGACCTCGTCGGGATGCAGAAGTACGGCTTCGACGACGCCCGGCCGGTGCTCGAACGTGCCTCCGCGCGTGAGACTGCGGCGCGGGTGGCGCTCGGCTCGGTCGCCCGGTCGTTCCTGCGCGAGAGCCTCGGGGTCGAGCTGCTGAGCCACGTCGTCGGCCTCGGCGGCGTCGAGGTCCCGGCTGGCGCGCCGCTGCCCGCGGCCGACGAGCTGCCGCGCATCGACGCCGACCCCGTGCGCTGCGCCGACCCGGCCACGGCCGAAGCGATGGTCCGTGAGATCGACGAGGCCAAGCGCGACGGCGACACCCTCGGCGGCGTCGTCGAGGTGCTCGCCTACGGTCTGCCGCCGGGCCTGGGCAGCCACGTGCACGGCGACCGGCGCCTCGATGCCCGGCTCGCCGCAGCACTGATGGGCATCCAGGCCATCAAGGGGGTCGAGGTGGGCGACGGCTTCGAGCTCGCCCGCCGCCGCGGCTCGCAGGCGCACGACGAGATCGAGCGCGACGCCGGCACCGGTGCGCTCACCCGCGTGACCGGGCGTTCAGGTGGCACCGAGGGCGGCATGTCGACCGGCGAGGTGCTGCGGGTACGGGCCGCGATGAAACCGATCTCGACTGTGCCTCGCGCGCTGCGCACTGTCGACGTCGCGACGGGCGAGCCGGCTGTTGCCATCAACCAGCGCTCCGACGTGTGCGCCGTGCCCGCTGCGGGCGTCGTCGCGGAGGCGATGGTCGCGCTGGTGCTTGCCGATGCCGTGCTCGAGAAGTTCGGCGGCGACTCGGTCGCCGAGACGCGGCGCAACGCGGAGGCCTACCTCAAGGGTGTGGCTGCCCTGTGAGCGCCCCATGAGGTTGCGCCGGTGAGGCCCGTGCTCGTGCTCGTCGGACCGCCCGGTGCCGGCAAGACCACGGTGGGCACGGCGGTTGCTGCTGCCCTCGACGTCCCTTTCCTCGACACCGACCACGTCGTCGAGGCCGCGGCCGGCAAGAGCGTGTTCGAGGTGTTCGTCGATGACGGCGAGCAGGCCTTCCGGGCACTCGAGCGTGACGCAGTCACACGTTCCTTGACCGAGCACGACGGCGTGCTCGCGCTCGGCGGCGGCGCCGTCCTCGACCCCGTGAGCCGCGCCGAGCTGTCCGGCCAGCGCGTCGTGTCACTGCAGGTCGGGCTTCCGGATGCGGTGCGTCGGGTCGGGATGGCACGCGACCGGCCGCTGCTGATCGACTCACCCCGAGCCCGCATGTCGGCGATGCTGAGGGACCGCGCCCCGCTCTACGCCGAGGTCGCGGGCATCACCATCGACACGTCCGGACGTACCCCGGACGAGATCGTCCAGGAGGTGCTGGCATGGACCTCGTCCGCGTCCCGGTGACCCCGGCGGGCAGCCCTGCCTACGAGGTGGTCGTCGGCAGCGGGCTGCTGGAGGAGATCGTCGAGTCCGTGCGCGGTGCTACCCGGGTGGCTGTCGTGCATCCCCGTGCGCTGCGGACCACGGCGGATGCGATCAAGCCTGAGCTGCCGGCCGAGGCCCACCTCATCGAGGTGCCCGACGCCGAGGAGGCGAAGACGCTGCAGGTAGCAGCGTACTGCTGGTCGGTTCTTGGCTCGGTCGGCTTCACGCGCGACGACGTCGTGCTCGGGCTCGGTGGCGGTGCCGTGACCGACCTCGCCGGGTTCGTCGCCGCGACCTGGCTGCGCGGCATCCGGGTGGTCCAGGTGCCGACCACGCTGCTGGCGATGGTCGATGCAGCAGTCGGCGGCAAGACCGGCATCAACACCGACGCCGGCAAGAACCTGGTTGGCGCCTTCCACCAGCCGTCGGCGGTGCTGTGCGACCTCGCCACGCTCGAGACGCTGCCGGTCAACGACTTCGTCGCCGGGCTGGCCGAGGTGGCCAAGGCCGGGTTCATCGCCGACCCCGCCATCCTGTCGCTGCTCGAGGCCGACCCGACGGGCCGGGAATCGCTCGCCGAGCTGATCGAGCGTTCGATCCGGGTGAAGGCCGAGGTCGTGAGCGCCGACCCCAAGGAGGCCGGGCGCCGCGAGATCCTCAACTACGGCCACACCCTCGGGCACGCGGTGGAGAAGGTGGAGCGATACCACTGGCGCCACGGGGCCGCTGTCTCGGTCGGGCTCGTCTACGCCGCGGCGCTGTCGCGGCTCGTCGCCGGGCTCGACGACGCGACCGCCGACCGGCACCGCGAGCTGCTGGAGCGCATCGGGCTGCCGGTCGCGTACCCCGCCGACCGCTGGCCGGCGCTGCTCGATGCGATGAAGGTCGACAAGAAGACCCGCGGGCGGCGGCTGCGCTTCGTCGCACTGAGCGGGCTCGCCCGCCCGACCATCCTCGACGATCCGGATCCGGGGTTGCTGACCGCTGCCTACAGCGAGGTGGCGGCGTGAGGCGGGTACTGGTGCTGAACGGCCCCAACCTCGGCCGCCTGGGCACCCGCCAGCCGGAGATCTACGGGTCGCAGACCCACGAGGACCTGGTGCGGGCGTGCGCGCAGACCGCCGCCGAGCTCGGCATCCAGGTCGAGGTGCGGCAGACCGACGCCGAGGCGACGATGCTCGGCTGGCTGCACGAGGCGGCCGACGCTGGCTGGCCGGTGGTGCTCAATGCCGGCGCGTGGACGCACTACTCCTACGCCTTGCGCGACGCCGCCGCCGCGCTGACCGCGCCGCTGGTCGAGGTGCACCTGTCGCAGATCGCCGCCCGCGAGCAGTTCCGACACCATTCCGTGGTGTCCGAGGTCGCGACCGGCACGATCACCGGCCTCGGGCTGGAGGGGTACCGGCTCGCGCTGCGTGCCCTCGCCGATCGCTGATGCCTCGCGCGGGGTCCGCCGGTTGACGTTCCGGCACGCGACACGCCGGCTCAGGAGGCCGCGTTGATGGCTTCATCGAGCAGGAGCATCGCCACGGGAAGGTCCGCTGCTGTCAGTCGGCTGTCGTTCGTCAGCAGGGTGGCGCTCCCTTGGCGCGCCGTCGCGGCGATGACGGCGTCGGGCAGGGGCAGCCCGCTCATCGCCCGGAACTGGGCGGCAACAGCGGCGATGTCCGCGGTGAGGGGGACAACGGTGAGCCCCGGAAGCGTCTCGAGTGCCCGTCGCAGAGCCACCGCACGGCGGGGCTGGCCGTCCGCATAGGGCCTGACCAGGAGCTCGGCCAGCGCCACCGTCGACAGTGCGAGGTCGAGCCGGCCACCCACAGCAGGACGGAAGACCTGCTCCTCCAGCCATCGTCCGCGAGCGGTGTCGGGTTGGTCGAGGTAGTAGACAAGGCAGTCGGTGTCGAGCACCAGTGAGGTCGGAACGCTCACCGGTCCCATTCCGCCCGCAAGGCACGCTGCTCTTCGATCGGGTCGGCGCCGTGCCACAGACCGCGGCCGGCCTCGCCCAACCGCCGCAGCGGGTCGGGGTCGATGCGCTCCAGCACCAACCGCCCCTCGTCGTCAAGGCGAGCGTCGAGGACGTCGCCGTCACTGACCCCCATCGACCGCCGGATAACTGCAGGAATGACGATCTGCGCGCGCTTCCCGACGCGGACATTCATGTCAGACATCTTACGAGGATGGCAGAAAGTCAAGTGCGACGTGCTCCAAGCTGGCCAGCCCGCCCGTAGACTCCGGTCCGGAACCGCCGCTCCGTGAGCGGTCGTCCGCCCATCCGACGACACGCGGGAGCCTTGCGCACGTGGCCACGACCAACGACCTCAAGAACGGCCTGACGCTGAACCTCGACGGCCAGTTGTGGGGCGTCGTCGAGTTCCAGCACGTCAAGCCTGGCAAGGGCGGCGCGTTCGTGCGTACGACGCTCAAGAACGTCACCACGGGCAAGGTCGTCGACCGCACGTTCAACGCCGGCGTGAAGGTCGAGATCGCCAACGTCGACAAGCGGGAGATGACCTACCTCTACCGCGAGGGCGACGACTACGTCTTCATGGACACCGAGTCCTTCGAGCAGCTCTACGTCCCCGAGCAGACCGTAGGCCCCGCCGCGAACTACATGCTGGAGAACACCAACGCGACCGTCGCGCTCAACGACGAGCTGCCGCTCTACCTCGAGCTGCCGGCCTCGGTCGAGCTCACCATCACCTACACCGAGCCCGGCCTGCAGGGCGACCGCTCGACCGGCGGCACCAAGCCGGCCACAGTCGAGACCGGCGCGCAGATCATGGTGCCGCTGTTCCTCACCACCGGCGAGCGGGTGAAGGTCGACACCCGCGACGGCCGCTACCTCGGCCGCGTCAACTGACCTTGGCCTCGAAGCAGCGCACGCACGCGGGTCCCTCCGGGCGGGCCAAGGCTCGCAAGCGTGCGCTCGACGCCCTGTACGAGGCTGACATCCGCGGCACCGACCCGGTGTCGACGATCGCCCAGCGACTGGCCCAGAGCGACCCGCCGGTCCCCGAGTACGCAGTCGACCTCGTCGAGGGGGTCTGCAAGCACCGCCGTGACATCGACATGCTGCTCGCCCGCTACGCCGAGGGGTGGACGCTCGACCGGATGCCCCCCGTCGACCGCAACGTGCTGCGCATCGGCGCGTACGAGCTGCTCTACCGCGACGACGTCCCGGACGCGGTGGCGATCAACGAGGCGGTCGAGCTGTCGGCCCGGCTGTCGACCGATGACTCGCCGTCGTTCATCAACGGGCTGCTCGCCCGGCTGCTGACCGTGGAAGGGCCGCGCCGCAACGAGCTGGCCGGCAACGCGGAACCCAGCGCGTCGGTCGCGGACGAGGCCCGTTAGGCCAGCTCGATGGACTGCCGCGCGTCGGCCGACAGCACGCCCCACGTGATCAGCTGCTCGGTCAGCTGGGTGGGGCTCGAGTCGTAGATGACGGCGAGCGAGCGCAGGTCCTCGTGGCGGATGGAGAGCACCCGCCCGTTGTAGTCGCCGCGCTGGCTCTGGATGGTCGCCGCATAGCGGGCCAGCGGGGCCGCACGCTCGCTCGGGACGGCCTGGAGCCGCTCGAGGTCGATGATGATGCGGGGAGCCTGCTCGATGGCTGCGACGGCCTCGCGCTCGGGCAGCAGCTCGTTGACGGGGATGCCGTAGAACTCAGCGAGCTCGGAGAGGCGCTGGACTGTCACGGCGCGGTCACCGCGCTCGTAGCTGCCGACCACGACCGCCTTCCAGCGGCCCTGCGACTTCTCCTCGACGCCGTGCAGGGACAGCCCCTGCTGCGTGCGAATGGCACGAAGGCGGGATCCCAGGGCCTTGGCGTAGTCGGACATCCGTGCTCCAGTCCTGTGAATCTCGGCGCGAGAACCAGCCCCCCCGATGCGACAGTTCCCACTGAGCGAGCCGGCGGGAGTGCCAGCGTGCCGGTCGCGGTGGCTGGGCCGCGATGACCCGTTGTCACGAGCTCGTCTGGCGCGGACGTTAGGCAAGCCGAACACGCTGGTCAAGCCTTCACGGGGCGTGTCGTGTTACAGGGCGTGCTCTGGCGGGTGCGAAGCGCCGCAGCCGCGGCGCTTCCCCGGCTGGGATCGCACTCCTTGGTAGGTTGAGGGCACTGCTCCTTTAACGACCCGTCCGGTGAGGCGGGGAAGGAGGTTCGACCTTCCGTGCCGGCATCCCAGCCGCGGCAGACCGCAGCCAGCCAGGCGTCCCGCACTCCGGCGGCGCAGCGTCAGGCCCCACCTGCGGCCGAGCCGGAGCCCCGGCAGGTGCTGTCGGCGGCCGACCTCGCCCGCACCCTCGCCCGGATGGCGCACCAGCTGTTGGAGCGCACCGAGGGCGGCCACGACGTCGTCCTGCTGGGCATCCCCACCCGCGGCGTGCACCTGGCCCACCGGCTGGCCGGGCTCGTGCGCGAGTTCGAGGGCGTCGTGCTGCCAGTCGGTTCGCTCGACGCCACGATGTACCGCGACGACCTGCGGCTGCGGGGTGTGCGCCCGCTCGCGACCACCGAGCTGCCTTCCACCGGGGTCGACGAGAAGCTGGTCGTGCTCGTCGACGACGTACTGTTCTCCGGCCGGACCGTCCGGGCCGCACTCGATGCCCTTGGCGACCTCGGTCGGCCGCGGGCCGTCCAGCTCGCGGTGCTGGTCGACCGTGGGCACCGTGAGCTGCCCATCCGCGCCGACTACGTCGGCAAGAACCTGCCGACCTCCCTGCGGGAGGACGTCCGGGTGCTGCTGGACGAGGTCGACGGCCGCGACGGGGTCGAGCTCGTGGACACTGCTGGATCCCAGGGTGCGGCGTGAAGCACCTGCTCTCGGCCGCCGACCTCACCCAGGACGAGGCGCTGCTGATCCTCGACACCGCCGAGCAGATGGCCAGCGTGGCCGACCGCCCCATCAAGAAGCTGCCGACCCTGCGCGGGCGCACTGTCGTCAACCTGTTCTTCGAGGACTCGACCCGCACCCGCACCTCCTTCGAGGTCGCGGCCAAGCGGCTGTCGGCCGACGTCATCACGTTCTCGGCCAAGGGCTCCAGCGTCTCCAAGGGCGAGGGGCTGAAGGACACCGCCCTGACGCTGGAGGCGATGGGGGCCGACGGCATCGTGATCCGCCACAGCGCATCGGGGGCCCCGCACCGGCTCGCGGGTTGGGTCCGGGGCAGCGTCGTCAACGCCGGCGATGGCACCCACGAGCACCCGACCCAGGCGCTGCTCGACGCGTTCACGATGCGGCGCAGGCTCGGTCGACTGGAAGGCCTGCGGGTCGCGATCGTCGGCGATGTGCTGCACAGCCGGGTGGCGCGCTCGAACGTGCTGCTGCTCGCCACGCTCGGGGCCAAGGTCACGCTGGTAGCGCCGCCGACACTGCTGCCCGTCGGGGTCGAGGCCTGGCCGGCCGACGTCTCCTACGACCTCGACGCCGTACTGCCGACAGCCGACGTGGTGATGATGCTGCGGGTGCAGGCCGAGCGGATGGCCGCCGCCTACTTCCCGACCGTGCGCGAGTACAGCCGCCGCTACGGGCTCGACGCGGACCGGATGGCCCGGCTCTCGTCGGAGGCGATCGTCATGCATCCAGGCCCGATGGTGCGCGGGATGGAGATCGCGTCCGAAGTCGCGGACTCGTTGCGCAGCACCATCGTCGAGCAGGTCGCCAACGGCGTGAGCGTGCGGATGGCAACCCTGTACCTGCTGCTCGGAGGAGCTGAATGACCCAGGTGCCCGGCCCTGTCCTTGTCCGCGGGGTATCGCCGCTCGGTGGCCCCGTCGCCGACGTACTGCTGGCGGGCGGCCGCATCGTCGCTGTCGGACCCGCGCTCGACGCGCCGCCCGAGGCCACTGTCGTCGAGGCCAGCGGCCTCGTCGCGCTGCCCGGCCTCGTCGACCTGCACACCCACCTGCGCGAGCCCGGCCGGGAGGATGCCGAGACCGTCGAATCGGGCACCCGCGCCGCCGCGCTCGGCGGCTTCACCGCGGTGCACGCGATGGCCAACACGGATCCGGTGGCGGACACCGCCGGGGTCGTGGAGCAGGTGTGGCGCCTCGGCCACGAGGCGGGGTGGTGTGACGTTGCCCCGGTCGGCGCGGTGACGGTCGGGCTCGGCGGCGAGCACCTCGCCGAGCTGGGGGCGATGGCCGACTCCGCCGCCCGGGTGCGGGTGTTCTCCGACGACGGGCTGTGCGTTGCCGACCCCATCCTCATGCGGCGGGCGCTGGAGTACGTGAAGGCCTTCGACGGCGTCGTCGCTCAGCACGCCGAGGAGCCGCGGCTCACCCGGGGGGCGCAGCTCAACGAGGGGGTGGAGTCGGCTCGCCTCGGGCTGACCGGTTGGCCCGCCGTCGCGGAGGAGGCGATCATTGCCCGCGACGTGCTGCTGACCGGGCACGTCGGCAGCCGCCTGCACGTCTGCCACGTCTCGACAGCCGGTTCGGTCGAGATCCTGCGCTGGGCGAAGGCCAAGGGCTGGGACGTGACCGCGGAGGTCACGCCCCACCACCTGCTGCTGACCGACGACCTGGCTAGCGGCTACGACCCGGTCTACAAGGTCAACCCGCCGCTGCGTACGGCCAGCGACGTCGAGGCGCTGCGGGCGGCCCTGGTCGACGGGACGATCGACTGTGTTGCCACCGACCACGCCCCGCACGCCCGCGAGGACAAGGAGACCGAGTGGGCTGCCGCCCGGCCGGGGATGCTCGGGCTCGAAACGGCCCTCGGCGTCGTCGTCGGTGCCCTGCACGGCCGGGTGGCCCCTGAGGCGCTCTGGCCACTGGTCGCCGAGCGGATGTCGTACGCGCCCGCCCGCATCGGCCGGCTGAGCGACGCCCCCCAGGCGCACGGCCGGCCGCTGGCGCCGGGCGAGCCGGCCAACCTGGTGCTCGTCGATCCGACCGGGCCGTGGATCGTCGAACCGGACCGGCTCGCGAGCCGCAGCCGCAACACGCCCTACGCCGGCCTCGAGATGCCGGTCCGGGTGGTGGAGACGTTCCTTCGCGGTCGCCGCACGGTCGCGGCCGGGGCTCTCGCGGAGCCGGCGGTGGCCCGGTGAGCGCCGTGCTGCTGGCCGCGGTCGAGCGGCCCCCGTCGCGGCTCGGCCAGCACCTGCTGCTGACCGCCCTGGTGCTGCTCGGCGCCGCGTTGTGCCTCGCCGCGATGGCCTGGGGCTGGCGGCGCCGTGCCCGTCGTCAGGAGCCCGGACTGCCGCCGCTGCCGGTGGCGCCAACCGATCCCGGCCCGCCACTGATGGAGCCGATGGACGGTGTCTACGTCGGCACGGTCGGCGCGGGGGGCTGGCAGGACCGCATCGTCGCGCGCGGCCTCGGGCGCCGGGCGGGCGGGGACCTCGTCATCACCGCTGCCGGGGCCGACCTCGCCGGGCTGTGGATCCCCCGCGACGCGTTGCGCTCGGCCCGCGTCGACGACGCCCTGGCCGGCAAGGTGATGCCGGGTGCGGGGCTGCTCGTGATCGGCTGGGACCTCGGCGGCGTGCCGCCCGGGGGAGCTGGCGGCGTGCCGCCCGGGGGAGCTGGCGGCGTGCCGCCCGGGGGAGCTGGCGGCGTGCCGCCCGGGGGAGCTGGCAGCGTGCCCCTGGAGAGCGGGTTCCGTGGGCGAGCGTCGGGATACGCGGAGGCGCTCGCCGTCATCGGCGGCCTGCTCCCGACCCGCCAGCAGGAGGCGTCATGACCCGGCGCGCACCAGCGGTGCTCGTCCTGGAGGACGGCCGCACGTTCCGGGGAGAGGCCTACGGGGCCGAGGGCCAGGCGACCGGCGAGGCTGTCTTCGCCACTGGCATGACTGGCTACCAGGAGACGCTGACCGACCCGTCCTACCACCGCCAGGTGGTCGTGCAGACCGCTCCCCATATCGGCAACACCGGGGTCAACGACGAGGATGCGGAGTCGGGCCGGATCTGGGTCGCGGGCTATGTCGTGCGCGACCCGTCCCGCATCGCCAGCTCGTGGCGCTCGCAGCGCTCTCTCGAGGACGAACTGCGCGACCAAGGCGTCGTCGGCCTGGCCGGCATCGACACCCGGGCCCTCACCCGACACCTGCGCGACCAAGGCGTCGTCGGCCTGGCCGGCATCGACACCCGGGCCCTCACCCGACACCTGCGCGAGCGGGGGGCAATGCGCTGCGGCATCTTCTCCGGGGCGGACGACGCAGACCCCGGCGCCCAGCTGGCGACGGTCCGGGCCGGCGCTTCGATGCTCGGCGCCGACCTCGTCCCCGAGGTCACCACCCCGGAGCCCTACATCGTGCCCGCCACTAGTGAGCGCCGCTACCGCGTCACCGCGCTGGACCTCGGCATCAAGAGCCGCACGCCGGCGCGGATGGCCGCCCGCGGCTGCGAGGTGACCGTGGTCCCGGCGACGACGCCGGCCGCCGAGATCCTCGCCGGCAGCCCCGACGGCGTGTTCCTGTCCAACGGCCCGGGCGACCCGGAGGCGGCCGAGTACGCCGTGGATGCCGCCCGCGCGGTGCTCGATGCCGGGGTGCCGCTGTTCGGCATCTGCCTAGGCAACCAGATCCTCGGGCGGGCGCTGGGCTTCGGCACGTACAAGCTGGGCTACGGCCACCGCGGCATCAACCAGCCGGTGCAAGACCGCGCGACCGGCAAGGTTGCGGTGACCAGCCACAACCACGGGTTCGCGGTCGAGGCGCCGCTCGATGGCCCGGTCGACACGCCGTACGGGCGCGTCCAGGTCAGCCACGTGGCGCTGAACGACGGCGTCGTCGAGGGGCTGCGGCTGCTCGACCGTCCGGCGTTCTCGGTGCAGTACCACCCAGAGGCGGCGGCGGGGCCACACGACGCCGACGCCCTGTTCGACGAGTTCTGCCAGCTGATGAAGGGCGACCGCTGATGCCGCGCCGCGACGACATCGCCAGCGTGCTGGTGATCGGCTCCGGGCCCATCGTGATCGGGCAGGCCTGCGAGTTCGACTACTCGGGGACGCAGGCGTGCAGGGTGCTGCGCGAGGAGGGGCTGCGCGTCTCGCTCATCAACTCTAACCCCGCCACGATCATGACCGACCCCGACACCGCCGACGCCACCTACGTCGAGCCGATCACCGTCGAGATGGTGGAAAAGGTGATCGCGCGAGAGCGCCCCGACGCGATGCTCGCGACGCTCGGGGGCCAGACCGCGCTCAACACCGCCGTCGCGCTGCACGACGCGGGGGTGCTCGAGCGCTACGGCGTGCGGCTGCTCGGCGCCGACATCGACGCGATCCGGGCGGGGGAGGACCGCCAGCGCTTCAAGGAGATCGTTGCCGCCCTTCCTCCCGAGCTCGGTGCCGAGAGCGCTCGCAGCGTCACCGCGCAGACGATGGACGAGGTGCTCGCGGCAGCGGGCGAGCTCGGCTACCCGCTGGTGGTGCGCCCGAGCTACACCCTCGGCGGCAAGGGCGGCGGCATCGCGGCCGACGAGCAGGAGCTGCGCCGTATCGCCGGTACCGGGCTGGCGGCGAGCGCCAACAGCCAGGTGCTGCTGGAGGAGAGCGTGCTCGGCTGGAAGGAATTCGAGCTCGAGCTGATGCGCGACCGCGCCGACAATGTCGTCGTTGTCTGCTCCATCGAGAACATCGACCCGATGGGCGTGCACACCGGTGACTCGGTGACGGTGGCTCCGGTCATGACCCTGACCGACCGTGAGTACCAGCGGATGCGCGACGTCGCCATCGCGATCATGCGGGCCGTCGGCGTCGACGCGGGCGGGTGCAACATCCAGTTCGCCACCGACCCGCACTCGGGCCGGCTGGTTGTCATCGAGATGAACCCGCGGGTCTCGCGCTCGTCGGCGCTGGCGTCGAAGGCAACCGGCTTCCCGATCGCCAAGATCAGCGCCAAGCTCGCGCTCGGCTACACGCTGGACGAGATCGCCAACGACATAACACGATCGACCCCGGCGGCGTTCGAGCCCGCGCTCGACTACGTCGTCGTGAAGATCCCGAGGTTCACGTTCGAGAAGTTCCCCGGCGCCGACGCCCGGCTGACCACGCACATGAAGAGCGTCGGCGAGGTGATGGCGATCGGGCGCAGCTTCGGCGAGGCGCTGCAGAAGGCGATGCGCTCGCTGGAGACGGGGCCGGCTGGGTTCTGGATGGTGCCGGACGCGGCCCTGCCGCATGCCGGTGAGCCCGCGCTGGAGGCCCTGCGCACCCCGCACGACGGCCGGCTCTACACCGCGATGCGGGCGCTGGAGGACGGCGCGAGCATCGAGCAGGTGTGCGAGGCCTCGGGAATGGACCCGTGGTTCGTCGACCAGGTCGACGCGCTGCGCGAGCACCGCGACGCGCTGGTGGCCGAGGGGCTGGAGGCGGCCGCGGCCAGCGGAACGCTGCGCCGAGCCAAGCGTGCCGGCTTCTCCGACCGGCAGGTCGCCGCGGTGATGGGGCTCAGCGAGGCCGTGGTGCGGCGCGTGCGCGACGCGGCGGGGCTGCATCCGGTGTTCAAGACTGTCGACACCTGTGCGGCGGAGTTCGCCGCCTTCACCCCGTACCACTACTCGTCCTACGACGAGGAGAGCGAAGTCGAGCCGCGCGAGCGTCCAGCGGTGCTGGTCCTCGGCTCCGGGCCCAACCGCATCGGGCAGGGCATCGAGTTCGACTACGCCTGCTGCCACGCCGCCTTCGCCCTGTCGGCGGCCGGCTACGAGACGGTGATGGTCAACTGCAACCCCGAGACGGTCTCGACCGACTACGACACCTCCGACCGGCTCTACTTCGAGCCGCTGACAGTCGAGGACGTCGTCGAGGTCGTCCGCGCCGAGCAGCAGGCGGGGCCGGTGGCGGGCGTGATCGTGCAGCTCGGCGGCCAGACGCCGCTGCGCATCGCCGCCGAGCTCGAGGCCGCCGGGGTACCCATCGTCGGCACCTCACCTGCGGCGATCGACCTCGCCGAGGACCGAGGCGCGTTCGGGCGGGTGCTGGCCGAGGCGGGGCTGGCCGCGCCGCGGCACGGGACCGCCACGTCGTACGCCGGGGCGCGCGACATCGCCGCCGAGATTGGCTACCCGGTGCTGGTGCGCCCCTCGTACGTGCTCGGCGGGCGGGGGATGGAGATCGTCTACGACGCCGACTCGCTGGAGAGCTACGTCTCGCGGGCCACCGATGCGAGCCCGGAGCACCCGATCCTGGTCGACAGGTTCCTCGACGACGCCATCGAGGTCGACGTCGACGCCCTCTACGACGGCACCGAGCTCTACCTCGCCGGCGTGATGGAGCACATCGAGGAGGCCGGCATTCACTCCGGCGACTCGGCGTGCGCGCTGCCGCCGATCACCCTCGGCACCGCCGATCTGGCGCGGATCCGCGACGCCACCCTGCGCGTCGCCCGAGGTGTCGGGGTGCTGGGCCTGCTCAACGTGCAGTACGCGATGCAGTCCGATGTGCTGTACGTGCTGGAAGCCAACCCGCGGGCCTCGCGGACCGTGCCGTTCGTAGCCAAGGCGACGGGCGTGCCGCTCGCCGCCGCGGCGTCGCGGGTGATGCTGGGGACGAGCATCGCCGACCTTCGCGCCGAGGGGATGCTGCCCCCGGCCGGCGACGCCGCCGACCTGCCGCTGGACTCGTCCACGGCGGTCAAGGAAGCGGTGCTGCCGTTCAACCGTTTCGCCGATGAGCAGGGCCGCGGCGTCGACACCGTGCTCGGCCCGGAGATGAAGTCGACGGGTGAGGTGATGGGCATCGACGCCGCCTTCGGGGTGGCCTACGCCAAGAGCCAGTCAGCCGCGTACGGGCCGCTGCCGACCAAGGGGCGGGTGTTCGTCTCGGTGGCCAACCGCGACAAGCGGGCGATGGTGTTCCCGGTCAAGCGCCTGGCCGACCTCGGCTTCGAGGTGCTCGCCACCGCGGGCACCGCGCAGGTGCTGCGGCGCAACGGGGTCGAGGCGACGGTGGTGCCCAAGCACTCCTCCGGTGAGCCAGGCGACGCAGTCGAGCAGATCCTTGCCGGGGGCGTCGACCTCGTCATCAACACGCCGTTCGGGGTGGGCCCGCGGGTCGACGGCTATGAGATCCGGGCGGCCTGCGTCGCACGCGAGGTGGCCTGCGTGACGACGATCCAGGCGGCGGGAGCGGCGGTGCAGGGGATCGAGGCCCTGGTCCGCGGCGAGATCGGCGTGCGCTCGCTGCAGGAGTGGCATGCCGACCTGCTTGCGGCCAGAGCCGGGTTCGGCGGGGTGGCGTGAGCCTGGGGACCGATCGGGCGCGGCCGGTGCAGGTGCGTGATGCCGAGGTCGTGCGAGCAGAGCCGGTGGGCGCGTACGTGCGGCTGGTGCTCGCCGCTCCGGAGGTGGCCGCGGGGGCGCGGCCTGGGCAGTTCGTCGCGCTCGCCGTCGGCGGGCCAGGCTCGGCGATGCTGCTGCGGCGCTCGTTCAGCCTCGCGTCGGCCGACCCCAGCACCGGGACTGTGGAGGTCGTCGTTGCGGCGGCCGGTGCCGGTAGCAGGTGGCTGACCGAGCGCCGCGCTGGCGACCGGGTTGATGTCGTCGGTCCGCTCGGCGTGGCGTTCCCGCTGGTCAGCGGACCGGCGGTGCTGGTCGGCGGCGGGTACGGCGCGGCGCCGCTGGCCTACCTGCAGGCCGCCCTGCCCGAGCCCGCAGCCGCCGTTGTGATCAGTGGGGCTGCCAGCGCCGAGCGGCTGCTTCCCGTCGCCGGCGCAGTTGTCACGACCGACGACGGTTCCGCGGGCCGGCGCGGCCGGGTGACCGATGCGCTGGTGGACGCCCTGGCAGCCAGCCCGATCGAGGCGGTCTACGCCTGCGGCCCGATGCCGATGCTCGCCGCGGTGGAGCGGACCGCGTCAGCGGCAGGCGTCCTCGCGTACCTCGCCGTGGAGGAGGCGATGGCCTGCGGCATCGGCGTGTGCATGACCTGCGTGCTTCCAATTTCCCGTCCCGCTGGCTTCCCCGTGCGGATGCTGCGCAGCTGCGTCGAGGGCCCTGTGTTCGCGGCCGGCGAGGTGCAGTTCGCCGCAGTCGGGACGGTCCCGGCGTGAGCGTCGACCTCTCGACCACCCTGGCGGGCGTGGCACTGCCGACGCCGGTGCTGACCGCGTCCGGATGCGCGGCAGCAGGCCGCGAGCTCGACGCCTTCGTCGACGTCAGCGCCCTCGGTGCCGTCGTCACCAAATCGGTGATGAGGGCGCCACGCACCGGCCGCCCGACCCCGCGGATGGCCGAGACCCCGAGCGGAATGCTCAACTCCATCGGGCTGCAAGGCCCGGGCATCGACGCGTTCCTCGAGCACGACCTGCCCTGGCTTGCCTCGCGTGGTGCCCGGGCGGTGGTGTCGATCGCCGGCTCGTCGGTCGAGGAGTACGCCGAGCTGGCCGGCCGGCTGCGCGGCGCCCCGGGTCTGGCGTTGATCGAGGTCAACATCTCCTGCCCCAACGTCGAGGACCGCGGCAAGGTCTTCGCCTGCTCGGCGCCGGCGGCCGCAGCCGTGGTGTCTGCCGTGGCGGCCCGGGCCGAGGTGCCGATCCTCGCCAAGCTCTCGCCCGACGTCACCGACATCGTTGCCATCGCCCGGGCAGTCGTCGATGCCGGGGCCGACGGCGTGTCGCTCATCAACACGCTGCTCGGGCTCGTGCTCGACCCCGACACGCTGCGCCCGGTGCTCGCCGGCATCACCGGTGGGCTGTCCGGGCCCGCGGTCCGGCCGGTGGCCCTGCGATGCGTCTGGCAGGTGGCTGGCGCGCTGCCCGGCGTCCCGGTGCTGGGGATGGGCGGCATCCGCAGCGGTGCCGACGCACTGCAGTTCCTGGCCGCCGGCGCATCGGCGGTGTCCGTCGGCACGGCCGTGTTCGGCGACCCCGGCGCGTTGCAGCGGGTGACCCGCGAGCTCGAGGCCGAGCTCGAGCGGCTGGGGTACAGCTCGGTCGCCGACGTCATCGGGGTCGCGCACCGGCCCGGGCACGAGGTAGCGCGCGAGCAGACGAACGAGGAGGCCAGGCTGTGACGGTGCACCGGTGACCCGCGTGTCGACCTGGAGCAGCAAGGCGCCGGTGGCTGTCGCCCTGGACGCCCCCGACGCCGACACCGCCCTGCGGTGGGCGCGTGCGGTTGCCCCCCACGTCGCCGCCGTCAAGGTGGGGCTGGAGCTGTTCTGCCGAGTCGGGCCACCCGTGGTCGAGGCGGTGCTGGCCGAGTCCGGCGCGGGCCTATTCCTGGACCTCAAGCTGCACGACATCCCCGCCACAGTGGCCGGCGCCGCCCGGGCGGTAGCAAGGCTGCGGCCGCGCTACCTCACCGTGCACGCCGCCGGGGGGGCTGCCATGGTGCGGGCAGCCGTCGAGGCATCGCCGGAGACCGAGATCGCGGCAGTGACGGTGCTGACGTCGCTGTCGGGGGCCGACCTCGCCGAGGTGGGCCTTGACGGCGCGCCGGCTGATGCTGCCCGCCGGCTGGCCGTCCTCGCCGTCGGAGCCGGGGCCCGCGCCCTGGTGTGCAGCCCTCAGGAGGCCGCGTTGCTGCGTGCGGAGGTCGGCGATGCCGTCACCTTGATCACGCCGGGCGTCCGGCCGCCGGGGGCGGCGACGCAGGACCAGGCACGGGTGGCGACCCCGCGGGAGGCTCTCGATGCCGGGGCCGACCTGCTGGTCGTCGGCCGGCCCGTCACCGCATCAGCCGACCCTGGAGCGGCCGCCGCGGCCATCGTGGACGAGATCAGCGGAGCCGTCCGGTAGGAGCGCCGGAGCCCCGCTACCCCCCTGCATCCAGGAGAATCTCAGCCGTTGCAGGCCGATTTCGCACCCATTTGGCCATCCGGGTGGACCTGACACTGCCCGGCCCGCTACGTTTCTGGCCGCTGGTGCACGCAGGTCTGGTGCAAGCAGGTCGGCCAGGCCCCACCCCCGACGCACGAGGAGGCGACGTCTTCGTGGCACTGCCCACCCTGACGCCCGAGCAACGCTCCGCCGCACTGGAGAAGGCTGCGCTCGCCCGCAAGCAGCGCGCCGAGGTCAAGGAGCGCCTGAAGCGCTCGGGTACGAGCCTGGAGTCGGTCCTGAAGGACGCCGACGACGACGAGGTCCTCGGGAAGATGAAGGTGAGCGCCGTCCTCGAGGCGCTGCCGGGTGTCGGCCGGGTCCGGGCGACGAAGATCATGGAGCGGCTGGAGATCAGTCCCACCCGGCGGGTGCGCGGGCTTGGCGCCAAGCAGCGCGCCGCCCTCATCGCCGAGTTCGCAGGCGGCGGGGCGGCCTGACCGCTCGGCTGACTGTGCTGTCCGGTCCATCCGGGGTCGGGAAGGGCAGCGTCGTCGCGCAGCTGCGGCGCCGCTACCCGTCGATCTGGCTGTCCGTCAGCGCGACGACCCGGGCGCCGCGACCCGGCGAGCAGCCCGGGGTCGACTACCTGTTCGTCGACGAGGCCGAGTTCGACCGCATGGTTGCGAGCGGCGAGTTCCTCGAATGGGCGGCCTACGCAAGCAGTCGGTACGGCACGCCGCGCGCACCGGTCCTGGCTCGGCTCGGGGCCGGTGCTCCGGTGCTGCTCGAGATCGACCTGCAGGGCGCCCGCCTCGTCCGCGGGCAGATGCCGGATGCGCGGCTGGTCTTTCTCGCACCGCCGAGCTGGGATGAGCTGGTCCGGCGGCTGAGCGGGCGCGCCACCGAGCAGCCGGCGGTGGTCGAGGCCAGGCTCGAGCTCGCGCGCCGAGAGCTGGCCGCCGAAGGCGAGTTCGACGACGTCGTCGTCAACGACGACGTCGAGGCCGCAACCGACCGGCTGGTAGCGTTGATGTTCGACACGCCTTCACCGTGTTCACAGCCGCGACCCTGACCGGCACGTCCTGCCAAGGACGGCCGTCCAGCACGCACTCGCGAGCCGCCTTCACGGGGCGGCGCAGGCACCATTCTCGGAGGTACTTCGTGGGCAGCACGCCATCCGCGCCTGAGGGCATCACCAACCCGCCGATCGACGAGCTGCTCGAGACCACCGCCTCGAAGTACTCCCTCGTCATCTACGCGGCCAAGCGCGCTCGGCAGATCAACGCCTACTACAGCCAGCTCGGCGAGGGGCTGCTCGAGTACGTCGGCCCGCTCGTCGACACCACCAACCCGCAGGAGAAGCCCCTCTCCATCGCGCTGCGCGAGATCAACAGTGGGCTGCTGACCGCCGAGCAGATGCCCGAGCCCGTTCTCGACCAGGCCTGAGCGCGGCCGACGGAATCGCACGCACACTCCTGACGAGCACATGATGGCCGCGGATTCCTCGCCTGACGCGAGGGGCCCGCGGCCTCGCGTCGTCCTGGGCGTCGCCGGCGGCATTGCCGCATACAAGGTCTGTGAGCTGCTGCGGCAGCTGACCGAGACCGGCCACGACGTCCGGGTGGTGCCGACGGCATCCGCGCTCTCATTCGTCGGCGCTGCGACCTGGGCGGCTCTGTCCGGCCACCCGGTGGCCACCGACGTCTGGGACGACGCCCACGAGGTGCCGCACGTCCGCCTGGGCCGCGACGCCGACCTCGTGGTGGTTGCCCCGGCGACGGCCGACCTGCTGGCCCGCGCGGCTGCCGGCCGCGCCGACGACCTGCTGACCGCGACGCTGCTGACCGCCACCTGCCCGGTGCTGATGGCGGCCGCGATGCACACCGAGATGTGGGAGCACCTGGCGACGCAGACCAACGTGGAGCTGCTGCGCAGCCGCGGCGTGATCGTGCTCGACCCGGCCGTCGGGCGGCTCACCGGAGCCGACACGGGCCGCGGGCGGCTGGCCGAGCCGGAGGAGATCGCGCGGGTCGCCCGGGCGCTGCTGGCCCGCGGGCCGGATGCGGTGGCCGCCGACCTGGCCGGCTACCGCGTCGCCGTCTCCGCCGGGGGGACGCGGGAGCACCTGGACCCCGTCCGCTTCCTGGGCAACCGGTCCAGCGGGCGCCAGGGGTACGCGTTCGCCCGTACGGCGGCTGCGCGGGGGGCGGCTGTCACGCTGGTCAGCGCCAACGTGACCCTGCCCGACCCAGCGGGAGTCGACGTCGTGCGAGTCGTGTCGGCCGATGACCTGCGGGGCGCCATGCTGGCGGCGGCCGCCACCGCTGATGCCGTCGTGATGGCGGCCGCCGTGGCCGACTTCCGCCCGGCGGCGCGCTCCGAGACGAAAATCAAGAAGTCGGCGGGCGCGCCCGCGGCCATCGAGCTCGTCGAGAACCCCGACGTCCTCGCCGAGCTGGGCAGCGCCCGAAAGCCGAGGCAGGTGCTGGTCGGGTTCGCCGCGGAGACCGACGACGTGCTGGCCCACGGGCGCGCCAAGCTCGCCCGCAAGGGCTGCGACCTGCTTGTCGTCAACGAGGTCGGCGACGGGCGGGGCTTCGAGGTCGAGCACAACGCCGCCGTGGTGCTGGGCTCCGACGGCAGTGCCGCCGACATCGCGCAGACCACCAAGGATGCGCTTGCAGACCAGGTATGGGACCTCGTCGCGGCGCGCCTGCGGGTAGGGCCGGTCGAGCAGGCGCCCGACACTTCTGCCGGGCCTGCCGGACCTGTCAGCGGCTGACCCGCCGTGCCCAAACGGCCGCTCGGCCGGTGCCCGCTGGGTAGCATGAGGCCTCGTCCCGTCGCCAGCCTGTCCGCCGACTACCGGGAGCACCGTGGCCAGCCGCCTGTTCACCTCCGAGTCCGTCACCGAGGGGCATCCGGACAAGATCGCTGACCAGATCAGCGACGCCGTCCTCGACGCCTTGCTCAAGGACGACCCGACCAGCCGGGTGGCCGTCGAGACCCTGCTGACGACCGGCCAGGTGATGATCGCCGGCGAGGTCACCACGTCGACCTGGGTCGACATCGCTCGCCTCGCCCGCGACACCATCCTCGGCATCGGCTACGACTCCTCCCGCAAGGGATTCGACGGTGAGTCCTGCGGCGTCAGCGTCTCGCTCGGTGCGCAGTCGCCGGACATCGCGCAGGGCGTCGACGACGGATACGAGCACTGGTCGGAGGGGGCGGAGGACGAGCTCGACCGGCAGGGCGCGGGCGACCAGGGGCTGATGTTCGGCTACGCCTGCGACGACACCCCCGAGCTGATGCCGCTGCCGATCGCGCTCGCGCACCGCCTCGCGCGCCGGTTGTCCGCGGTCCGCAAGGAGGGCCTGGTCGGCTACCTGCGGCCGGACGGCAAGACGCAGGTCACGATCGAGTACGTCGACCACAAGCCGGTGCGGCTCGACACCGTCGTTGTGTCGTCCCAGCACGCCTCCGACATCGACCTCGGCACCCTGCTCGCCCCCGACATCCGCGAGCATGTGGTCGAACCCGAGCTCGAGTCGCTCTCCCTTGTCACCGAGGGCTACGGGCTGCTGGTCAACCCGACCGGCCGGTTCGAGATCGGCGGCCCCATGGGCGACGCCGGATTGACCGGCCGCAAGATCATCGTCGACACCTACGGCGGCATGGCCCGGCACGGCGGGGGCGCGTTCAGCGGCAAGGACCCGTCGAAGGTCGACCGGTCGGCCGCCTACGCGATGCGCTGGGTCGCGAAGAACGTCGTGTCGGCCGGCTTAGCTACCCGCTGCGAGGTGCAGGTGGCGTACGCGATCGGCAAGGCGCACCCGGTCGGGCTCTTCGTCGAGACGTTCGGCACCGGCGTGGTGCCTGACGAGCAGATCCAGGATGCCGTCACAGCGGTGTTCGACCTGCGGCCGGCGGCCATCATCCGTGATCTCGACCTGCTGCGCCCGATCTACGCGCAGACCGCCGCCTACGGCCACTTCGGCCGTGACGAGCCTGACTTCACCTGGGAGTCGACCTCGCGCGCCGAGGCGCTGGCGCGGGCGGTCCGCGGCTGACGCAGAGGCCTCCGGGCGCCCATCCGGCCCCGGCCGCTACGCCGGCGCCGCCGGTCCCGCTGTTGCCGGTGGCCCGGGTCGCCGTCGATGTCACGCCGGCGCACCTCGACCGCCCCTTCGACTATGCCGTCCCGCCTGAGTTTGACGCGGCGGCGCAGCCGGGGGTGCGGGTGACCGTGCGCTTCTCCGGCCGGCGTGTACGGGGCTTCCTGCTCGAGCGGTGCTCGGTGTCCGAGCATGCCGGCGCGCTGTCCCCGCTGCTCGCTGTCGTCAGCCCGGAGCAGGTGCTGACGCCTGAGATCGCGCGGCTCGCCCGCGCTGTCGCCGACCGGTGGGCGGGCACCTTGCCCGACGTCCTGCGCCTGGCCGTCCCGCCGCGCCACGCCCGGGTCGAGCGGGAGGAGGGCGCGGCGCAAGCGGAGGGCGCGGCGCAAGTGGAGGGCGCGGTTGCCGCCCCGGCCCCCGCCCGCTGGCAGCCTTACCGCGGCGGCCCCGCGCTGCTGAACGCGCTACAGGACGGCAGACCCGTCCGCGCCGTGTGGACGACGCTGCCCGGCACCGACTGGGCCGCCGCCCTGGCCGATGCGGTGACAGCCGCGGCGAGCGGCGGCGGGGGAGCCGTCGTCGTCGTCCCCGACGCCCGGGATGTCGCTCGCTGCCAGGCGGCCCTGGAGGCGGTCCTGCCTGCCGGCACCGTCGTCGCCCTGACCGCCGACCTCGGGCCGGCGGAGCGCTACCGACGCTTCCTGCTGCTGTCCCGAGGCCGGCGCCGCGTCGTCGTCGGCACCCGCGCGGCCGCGTTCGCGCCGGTCCGGGATCTGGCGCTGTGCGCCGTCTGGGATGACGGGGACGACTCGCTGGCCGAGCCGCGCGCGCCCTATCCGCACGCCCGCGACGTGCTGCTGCTGCGCGCCCACCAGGCCGGCTGCGCGATGCTGCTGGGCGGCCACGTACCTAGCGTCGAGGGCTACGGGCTGCTGGCGACGCAATGGGCGCAGCCCGTGGCCGGCGACCGCGACGTCGTGCGCCGCTACGCGCCGCGGGTCGAGGTCGCGGGCTCGGACACCGCTCTCGCTCGGGACGAGGCGGCGCGCTCGGCCCGGCTGCCGACGCTGGCGTTCGACACGGTGCGCCGTGCCCTCGCGGCATCTGCCCCCGTGCTCATCCAGGTGCCACGCCGCGGCTACCAGGCGGCGCTGGCTTGCATCCGCTGCCGGGTGCCGGCGCGCTGCGCTGCCTGCGCGGGACCGCTGCAGCGCCCCGGGCCTGGGGCGACGCTAGCCTGCGCGTGGTGCGGCCGGGCCGCGGCTGACTGGCGCTGCCGGGAGTGCGGGGCGGATGGCGTGCGGGCAGCGGTGTCGGGCGACAGGCGTACGGCCGAGGAGCTGGGCCGCGCCTTTCCCGAGATCCCCGTGCTGCGCAGCGGCGGCGAGCAGGTCCTCGACGCGGTTCCCACCGAGGACGGGCCCCTGCTCGTCGTGGCGACGCCGGGCGCTGAGCCCTCCGCGCCGGGCGGGTACGGCGCGGTACTGCTGCTCGATGCCTGGTCGCCGCTGGGCCGGCCCGACCTGCGCGCGGCCGAGGACGCGCTGCGTCGCTGGTGCGCGGCTGCCGCCCTCGCCCGGCCGGCGGTCCGCGGCGGTGAGGTCGTCCTCGTCGGGGCCGATGCCGGCGTGCCGGCTGTGCAGGCGCTGGTGCGCTGGGCCCCGGCCGGTTTCGTGCGCAGGGAGGCCGAGCAGCGCTCAGCGCTCGGCTTCCCGCCGGCCACCCGGATGGCAGCCGTCGAGGGGGCGCCCGGCCCGGTGGCCGCGCTCGTGGCCGACGTGCTCACCCTGGCCGAAGTGCCGCGCGGGCTGGAGGTGCTCGGCCCGGTCCCGGTCGACGAGCAGACCGAGCGCACGCTGCTGCGGGCTCCGCGCGAGCGCGGGGCCGAGCTCGCAGCGGTGCTGGCCGTGGCGCAGCGCCGCCGCAGCGCCGGGCGGGCGGGGGAGGCGGTGCGGGTGCGCCTCGACCCGGTCGCCATCGGCTGATGCGCTCCGTACGCCGTTCTCCGCTGCCGACGGCCCGCTCGTAGACTCCTGGCCATGTCCGTTCGTCCCATCCGCCTGTTCGGCGACCCCGTGCTGCGCACCCAGGCGCAGCCTGTCGTCGCCTTCGACCGCGAGCTGCGGCGGCTGGTCAAGGACCTCACCGAGACCATGCACGACGCCCCGGGCAGCGGCCTCGCCGCGCCCCAGGTCGGCGTCTCGCTCCGCGTGTTCGTCTACGACGTCGACGACGAGGCCGGGCACCTGGTCAACCCGGTGCTCGGCCCGTTCTCGGAGGAGCTGATGGACGGCGAGGAGGGGTGCCTGTCGATCCCCGGGCTCGCCTTCGAGCTGCAGCGGCCCGAGCGGGTGGTCGCCGCGGGCCAGAACATGTACGGCGACCCGGTCGTGATCGAGGGCAGCGGCTACCTCTCGCGGGCACTGCAGCACGAGACCGACCACCTCGACGGCGTGCTGTTCGTCGACAAGCTCGACGAGCCGACCCGTAAGGCGGCGATGAAGGCCATCCGCGAGGCGGAGTGGGCGGGGGAGCCGGCCCCTGCCATCCGCGAGAGCCCTCACCCCCTGTTCGGCCGGGCCGTCTGAGCCTGGTCGCTGCAGCTCGTGCGCCTGGTCTTCGCCGGCACCCCTGACCCCGCCGTCCCCAGCCTGCAGCGGTTGCTCGACTCTGCGCGGCACGAGGTGATTGCCGTCGTGACCCGGCCCGATGCTCCGGCGGGGCGCGGCCGCCGGGTGGCTGTCTCGCCGGTCAAGCTGCTGGCCGAGCAGGCCGGCGTGCCGGTGCTGCAGCCGGTCCGTCCGTCCGAGCCGCAGTTCCTCGAGGCGCTGGCGGCGCTCGCGCCGGACGGGTGCCCCGTCGTCGCCTATGGGGCCCTCGTGCCGCCCGCCGCGCTCGCGGTGCCGCGCCTGGGCTGGGTGAACCTGCACTTCTCGCTGCTGCCCGCCTGGCGCGGCGCGGCGCCGGTGCAGCACGCCCTGCTGGCCGGGGACGAGATCACCGGGGCCAGCACGTTCGTGCTCGAGCAGGGGCTCGACACCGGACCGGTGCTCGGCGTCGTGACCGAGCCGGTGCGGCCCACCGACACCGCCGGCGACCTGCTGGCGCGGCTGTCACGCAGCGGCGCCGACCTGCTGGTCGCGACCCTCGACGCCCTCGAGGACGGCGAGCTCGTCGCCCAGCCGCAGCCGGCCGACGGTGTGAGCCTGGCTCCCAAGCTGACCGCCGACGACGCGCGGGTGCGCTGGGACGAGCCCGCCGCTGCGGTCGATCGCCGGGTCCGGGCCTGCACCCCCGCGTTGGGGGCGTGGACGACGTTCCGCGACGCGCGGCTCAAGCTCGGTCCGGTAACGCCGCTGCCCGCCGGCGCGCCGGATGCGTTGGACTCGCCGGTCGCCGAGCCGGCGGGGACCCTGCACGTCGAGCGCGACAGCGTGCTGGCGGCGGCGGGGGCTGGCCGCGTCGCGCTCGGGACCGTGCAGCCAGCCGGCCGGGGCCCCATGCCGGCAGCCGACTGGGCCAGGGGCGTCCGGCCTCAGCCCGGCGAGCGGCTGCTATGACGCGGGCGGACCGGCCAGGCGGCGACCGGGCAACGGTGCGGCGACACACGCCCAGGGGGTCGGCTCAGCAGCCGCTTCGGCCCGTCGACCCGGCCCGGCTGGTGGCGTACGACCTGTTGAGGGCTGTCGCTTCCGAGGGCGCCTACGCCAACCTGCTGCTGCCGCGGCTGCTGACCGAGCGCGGCCTCGACACCCGTGACCGCGCGTTCGCCACCGAGCTCGGGTACGGCACCCTGCGCGCGCTGGGGACACTCGACGCGCTGTTCGACCGGCACGTCAGCGGGCCGCTGCAACCAGCGGTCCGGGATGCGCTGCGCCTCGGCGCCTACCAGCTCTGGCGCACGCGGGTACCGCCCCGTGCGGCGGTGACGACAACTGTCGACCTGGTCCGCTCCATTGAGCCTCGGGCGAGCCGGCTCGCCAACGCCGTGCTGCGCCGCGTGGCCGACGACATCGCGGCCGGCGACCTCGGTGGTCCCGACCCCGCCACGGACCCGGTCGGAGCGCTGGCACTGCAGCATGCCCATCCACGCTGGATCGTTGAGGCGTACGCAGATGCGCTCGGCTCCGCTCCTGCAAGCACTACTGCGACGGGCCAGGACGAGCTGCGGGCCGCCCTCGAGGCGGACGACGCGCGGCCGCAGGTGCATCTCGTCGCCCGGCGCATGCCGCGGGATGCCCTGCTCGCTGCCGCCGGCGCCGGCGCCGGGCCTGGCCGGTGGTCCGACCGCGCCGTGTACCTCGGCGGCGGGGACCCCGGCGAGCTGGCAGCGGTGCGCGACGGGCGCGCCGCCGTGCAGGACGAGGGCAGCCAGCTGGTGGCGCTCGCACTTGCGGCCGCGGATGCTCCGGGGACGCTGACCATCGACCTGACGAGCGGTCCGGGCGGCAAGGGTGCCCTGCTTTCCGCGGCCGGCCTGGAGGTCGTCGGGCTCGAGCTGCACCCCCCGCGGGCACGGCTGGTCCGGCGAAGCGGCGTGCCGGTCGCGGTGGCCGATGCCCGGCACCCGCCGCTGCTGCCCGGCAGCGCCGACCGCGTCCTGCTCGACGCTCCCTGCTCGGGGCTCGGGGCGCTGCGCCGCCGCCCGGAGGCCCGCTGGCGACGCACCGCAGCCGATGTCGCGCCCCTCGCCGTGCTGCAGGCCCAGCTGCTGGCGGCCGCGGTCGAGCTGCTGCGTCCCGGCGGCGTCGTCGCCTACGTCACCTGCTCGCCCCACCGAGCCGAGACCGTCGACGTGGTGGCCGCGGAGCTCGCCCGAGGACTGGTCGACCCCGTCGACGCCCGCCCGCTGCTACCCGGCGGAATGCCGCAGCTCGGCGACGGCCCGTCGGTGCAGCTGTGGCCGCACCGGCACGGCACCGACGCGATGTTCCTCGCGGTGCTGCGCCGCCGCTGACCGAGCACCACCGGCCGCTGACGCGGCAGAAGGACGGGCGATCGGTAGCCTGGCGGCGGTGACGGCGACTGCATCCCCGGCGCAGCCCCGTTATGAGCTCAGCCATCTCGACGCCCTCGAGGCCGAGAGCATCCACGTCTTTCGCGAGGTGGCCGCCGAGTTCGAGCGGCCTGTGCTGCTGTTCTCCGGCGGCAAGGACTCCATCGTCCTCGTGCACCTGGCGATCAAGGCCTTCGCCCCCGCCCGGCCGCCTTTTCCCTTGCTGCACATCGACACCGGGCACAACTTTCCCGAGGTACTTACCTACCGCGACGCGCTGGTCGTCCAGACCGGCCTGCGCCTCGAGGTCGCCAGCGTCCAGGCTGCGATCGACGCCGGTCGCGTCGTCGAGCAGAGCGGCGTCGGTGCCAGCCGCAACCAGCTGCAGACCGTCCCGCTGCTCGAGGCCATCCGTGAGCACGGGTTCGACGCCGCCTTCGGGGGTGCCCGCCGCGACGAGGAGCGGGCGAGGGCCAAGGAGCGGGTCTACTCCTTCCGCGACGAGTTCGGGCAGTGGGACCCCAAGAACCAGCGGCCCGAGCTGTGGAGCCTGTACAACGGGCGGCACCGCCGGGGCGAGCACATTCGCGTGTTCCCGCTGTCGAACTGGACCGAGCTCGACGTCTGGCAGTACATCGCCCGCGAGCAGATCGAGCTACCGAGCATCTACTTCGCCCACCATCGCGAGGTGTTCCGGCGCGACAACATGCTCTACGGCACCGGTGAGTTCCTGCAGCCGGAGGACGGCGAGGAGACGTTCGAGGCGCTGGTGCGCTACCGCACCGTGGGCGACATGACGCTTACCGCCGCCGTCGAGTCGCCCGCCTACACAGTCGAGGACATCATCACCGAGGTCGCCGCCACCCGCATCACCGAGCGGGGTGCCACCCGCGGCGATGACCGGGTCAGCGAGGCCGCGATGGAAGACCGCAAGCGCGAAGGGTATTTCTAGCGTGGAGATGCTGCGGCTCGCCACCGCCGGCTCCGTCGACGACGGCAAGAGCACCCTGATCGGGCGCCTGCTGTACGACACCAAATCGATCTTCGCCGACCAGCTCGAGGCGGTCGAACGCACCAGCCGCCAGCGCGGTGACGAGTACACCAACCTGGCCCTGCTGACCGACGGGCTGCGCGCCGAGCGTGAGCAAGGCATCACCATCGACGTCGCCTACCGCTACTTCGCCACCCCGAGGCGAAAGTTCATCATCGCCGACACCCCCGGCCACATCCAGTACACGCGCAACATGGTCACCGGCGCCTCCACCGCCAACCTGGCGCTCATCCTGGTCGACGCGCGGCATGGGGTGGTCGAGCAGACCCGCCGCCACGCCTTCCTCGCCTCGTTGCTGCGGGTCCCGCACGTGGTGCTGTGCGTCAACAAGATGGACCTGGTCGGCTATGACCGCGACGTGTTCGAGCGGGTCCGCGACGAGTTCCGCTCGTTCGCCGCCAAGCTTGAGATCAACGACCTGACAGTCATCCCGGTGTCGGCGCTGCAGGGCGACAACATCGTCAGCCGCTCGCCGGCGATGCCCTGGTATGAGGGCTCGAGCCTGCTGCACCACCTGGAGGAGGTCTACGTCGCGTCCGATCGCAATCTCATCGACGTGCGCTTCCCGGTGCAGTACGTCATCCGGCCGATGTCGGAGGCCCACCACGACTACCGCGGCTACGCCGGCACGGTGGCGGGCGGCGTGCTCGGTGTCGGCGACGAGGTCGTGGTGCTGCCGTCTGGGCTGACGACGACGGTGGCCGGCATCGACGGGCCCTCCGGCCCGCTCTCGCACGCATTCCCGCCACAGTCGGTGACGGTGCGGCTGACCGACGACCTCGACGTCTCGCGGGGCGACATGATCGCGCGCCCGCACAACCAGCCGCAGGTCACGCAGGACATCGAGGCGATGGTCACCTGGCTGACCTCTGCCCGGCAGCTGCGGGCGGGCGACATGCTCGGCATCAAGCACACCACCCGCTCAGCGCGGGCGATGGTGCGTGACCTGCAGTACCGCCTCGACGTCAACAGCCTGCACCGCGACGAGCAGGCCGGCGCGCTCTCGCTCAACGAGATCGGCCGGGTGAGCCTGCGGACCACCGTCCCGCTCCTGGCTGACGGCTACCGGCGCAACCGGACGACAGGCAGCTTCCTGCTCATCGACGAGGCGTCCGGCGCGACAGTCGGCGGCGGGATGATCCTCGGCGGGTAAGGCAGCCGCGGCCCGCTCCGCGTCCGCCCGCGCGCCGCCCGCTGATCGACACATCGCGGTCGTTCCGGGCGGACAACAGGATAAAACGGGCCCACGCGGATCCAGTTGTGTCGATCATGCCTAGGCTTTCGGGCGTGCCAGACTGCCGCATCCACCCCAGCCTGCTGTCCGCAGACTTCGCCGACCTGGCGGGCTCGGCCCGGCGGGTCACCCCGGCTGCAGACGCGCTGCACGTCGATGTCATGGACTACCACTTCGTCCCCAACCTGACCTTCGGCCTGGGCACCGTCGAGGCGCTGATCCGCTCGGCGTCCCTGCCCCTCGACTGCCACCTGATGATCGCTGATCCGGACCGCTGGGCCCCGTCCTACGCGGAGGCGGGCGCGCAGAGCGTCACCTTCCACGCCGAGTCGGCCACCGCCCCGCTACGCACCGCACGTGCCATCCGCAGCGCGGGCGCCAGTGCCGGGCTGGCCCTGCGGCCGGGCACACCCGTCGCCAGCTACGCCGATCTCCTGCGCGAGTTCGACCTGCTGCTCGTGATGACAGTCGAGCCGGGCTTCGGCGGGCAACCGTTCCTTGACCACGTGTTGCCGCAGGTGCGCGAGGCCCGGCGCATCCAGCGGGAGCGTGGGCTGACCCTTGCGGTTCAGGTCGACGGGGGCGTGTCGGCCGAGACCATCGCGCAGTGCGCGGAGGCCGGCGCTGACGTATTCGTCGCCGGGTCGGCCGTGTTCGGGGCCGACGACCCGGGTGCGGCAGTCGAGTCCCTGCGCAGCCTCGCGGTCGCCGCCACCCCGAGTTGAGACCTGTGGCTATCGGGGACCCCCGATACCGTCCGAAATGTTCTAGTTAGTTACAATCCGTGAGTGCGCCGCCTCTCCCTCGCCGGTCTTCCACTCGCTGTGGCGCTCGGGGCGCTACTCACCGCCGGCTGCACGACACCAGCCACCGCAGTCTCAACGCCGAGGACGGTCCTGACCACGGCGTTCCGTCTGCACTACTCGACCGCGTCCACCGCGTCGAAGCCACTCGTTGTCATTCTCGGCGCGACCGGACGCTCCCTCGACGATGTGGTGCAGCAGCAGAACCAAGACACGTATGCGGAGCAACAGGGCTACGTCGCCGCATACGTCCAGGCGCCCAATGCCACTCACATGTGGTGGACGGGAGTGAACTCATCGAACGTGGCACCCGAGGACGACGTCGCCTACCTCGTCCAAGAGGTCAACGTGATCCGAACGCTGGTACCTATCGACGCACATCGCGTCTACGTCGAGGGCTGGTCCAACGGCGGCTTCATGGCGGTGCACGCAGTGACGACGGCGCCGGACGTGTTCAAGGCCGCGGGCGAGATCGAGTCCGTGCTCGATTTGCCCAGCGCGACTACAGTCCCCGTGCGCGTCAAGCACATTCACTCGGTGAACGACACCGTGGTACCGATTGCCGGAGGAGACTCCCAACAGCTGCACGGAGTCTTTGGCCGGCCGGTCGCCCTGCCGTCGTCGTACGCGGAGGCGTCGACCCTGCCAGCCGGCTCCACCTGGTCCTTGGTGACGACTGTCGGGTCGGGGGCCGGCTTCCACGACTACCAGCCATCAGCAGCGGCCACCTTCTGGATGTTCTTCAAAGGCGGTCCCTGAGACGGCGGCACTCGGTAGGACGGGGCGTTCGCGCCCCAGGTCACTCGCGCGTGGCATGCTGGGCAGGCACGCACACGCGCGCTCCGGGGGCGGTGAAAGTCCGCACCGGCGGTGACAGCCCGCGACCCGCTCGCCTCGGTGAGCGGTTGACCCGGTGGAATTCCGGGGCCGACGGTAAGAGTCCGGAGGAGAGGAGCCGCGCGGTCCGCGCGGCGCGTCCTGCGTTCGTGCGTACCGCCGTCCCCCGGGTCTGGCTCGACCGGAGGGGCAGCAGACGGTGTCAGCACCCGCGCTCCATCCACATGCCGCCGACGACGTCGCTGCCGTGATGCGCCGAGCGATCGAGCTGGCAGCGCGAGGGCTCGGCACCACCCGCCCGAACCCCGTCGTCGGCTGCGTCGTGCTCGACAGCACGGGCGCCGTCGTCGGCGAAGGCTGGCACGAGCGGGCCGGCAGCCGCCACGCCGAGCGGGTCGCCCTCGACCAGGCGGGGGAGCGGGCGCGCGGCGGCACTGCAGTCGTCACGCTCGAGCCCTGCAGGCACACCGGGCGTACCGGCCCGTGCACCGATGCGCTGCTCACCGCCGGCGTCGCCCGCGTGGTCTATGCCGTGCCCGATCCCTCGGCCGCCGCGGGCGGCGGCGGCGACCTGCTCGGCGCAGCCGGAGTCGATGTCGAGCAGGGGCTGCTGCGCGAGGAGGCCGAGCAGGGCAATGAGGTCTGGCTGACCTCGGTCCGGCTGGGGCGCCCGCACGTCACCTGGAAGACGGCGAGCAGCCTCGACGGGCAGGTCGCTGCCGCCGACGGCTCCTCGCGATGGATCACCGGCCCTGCTGCCCGCCGCGACGTCCACCTGCTCCGCGCCCAGGTCGACGCTGTCCTGGTCGGCGTCGGAACCGTGCTCGCCGACGACCCCGAGCTGACGGCGCGCGACGTCGATGCAGCGCGCCAGCCGCTGCGCGTCGTGCTCGACCGGACCGGCCGGACCCCAGCATCGGCGCGGGTCCGCAACAGCGCGGCAGAGACACTGGTGAGCGCCGCGGAGCCGCGCAGGCTGCTTGCTGAGCTGCACGCCCGCGAGGTCCAGTCGGTGCTGCTGGAAGGCGGGCCGACGCTCGCTGGTTCCTTCTTGCGAGAGGGTGTGGTGGATCGCGTGCTCGCCTACGTGGCGCCGGTGCTGCTTGGCAGCGGGCGCTGGCCCGCCCTGCTCGGCACCGGCCAGGCCAGCATCGCCGATGCCATCCGGCTGCGGCTCGACGAGGTCACGCGGCTCGGCGACGACCTGCGTCTGTCCGCCCGGCTGGAGCCGGCGACGGGAAGGAAACGCTGATGTTCACCGGACTGGTGGAGGAGCTAGGTCGCGTCCGGGCGCGCGAGGACCTGGGCGACAGCGTGCGCCTGGTCGTCGCCGGACCGCTCGTGACAACCGACACCAAGCCGGGTGACTCGGTCGCCGTCAACGGCGTCTGCCTGACCGCGGTCGAGGTCACCGGCGGCGCGTTCAGCGCCGACGTGATGAAGGAGACGCTTGACCGCTCGAGCCTGGGCGCCCTGGCCGAGGGGCACCCGGTCAACCTCGAGCGCGCCGCCGCGCTCGGCGACCGGATGGGCGGCCACCTGGTCCAGGGGCACGTCGACGGCACGGGCACCGTCCTCGAGCGCATCCCGGGCGAGCGGTGGGAGCTGGTCCGCATCTCCTTGCCGGCATCCCTCGCCCGCTACCTGGTCGAGAAGGGTTCGATCACTGTCGACGGCATCTCGCTGACAGTCGTCGAGGCAGCCGACGCCAGCTTCACGGTGAGCCTCATCCCCGAGACCCTCACCCGCACCACCCTCGGCAGCTCGCCCGTCGGCGCCGTGGTCAACCTGGAGGTCGATGTCGTGGCCAAGTACGTGGAGCGGATGCTCGCAGCACAGGGACGACCGACAGCACAGGGACGACCGACAGCACAGGGACGACCGACAGCACAGGGACGACCGACAGCACAGGGACCGCTGGCGTGAGGACGCCGGCCGCGGTGGGCGACCCCCGCTTCGCGACGATCGAGACGGCAGTCGCCGCCATCCGGGCCGGCAAGGCCGTGGTCGTCGTCGACGACGCCGACCGGGAGAACGAGGGCGATATCGTCTTCGCAGCCGAGATGGCCACGCCCGAGCTGCTCGGCTTCACCATCCGCTACAGCTCCGGGGTCATCTGCGTCCCGCTCGCCGCCGAGGACTGCGACCGGCTCGACCTGCCGCCGATGTACCACGTCAACCAGGACCGCAAGGGGACCGCGTACACGGTGAGCGTCGACGCACGCGAGGGCGTCAGCACCGGCATCAGCGCCGCCGACCGCAGCCACACCATCCGCACCATCGCCGACCCCACCTCGACGGCGGACGACCTCGCCCGGCCCGGCCACTGCTTCCCCCTGCGAGCCGCGGAGGGCGGGGTGCTGCGCCGCCCGGGGCACACCGAGGCGGCAGTCGACCTCGCGCGGCTCGCCGGGCTCCGGCCCGCCGGCGCCATCTGCGAGGTCACCAACGAGGACGGCTCGATGGCCCGGCTGCCGCAGCTCGTCGAGTTCTGCGCCGAGCACGGGCTGACGCTGATCAGCATCGCCGACCTCATCGCCTACCGCCGCGGCAACGAGCGCCAGATCCAGCGGGTCGCTGAGGCGACGATCCCGCTCGACGCCGGCTCCTTCCGCGCCGTCGGCTTCCGCAGCCTGCTCGACGGGCGCGAGCACATCGCGCTCGTGCGGGGCGAGATCGGCGACGGCGAGGACGTGCTGGTGCGGGTGCACTCCGAGTGCCTGACCGGCGACGTGTTCGGATCGCTGCGCTGCGACTGCGGGCCCCAGCTCGACGCCGCGCTCGCTGCAGTCGCGGCCGCCGGCCGGGGGGTGGTGCTGTACGTGCGGGGGCACGAGGGCCGCGGCATCGGGCTCATGCACAAGCTGCAGGCCTACCAGCTGCAGGACGAGGGCTCGGACACTGTCGACGCCAACCTCGAGCTGGGCCTGCCCGCCGATGCCCGCGACTACGGCGTCGGTGCGCAGATCCTCGTCGACCTCGGCGTGCACACCATGCGGCTGCTGACCAACAACCCCACCAAGCGGGCGGGCCTCGAGGGCTACGGCCTGGAGATCGTCGGCCGCGAGCCGCTGCCGGTCCGCGCCACCGAGCAGAACCTGCGCTACCTGATGACCAAGCGCGACCGGATGGGGCACGACCTGCCCGGGCTGCCCGACGCCGTCCTGCCCGGCGGTATCGGCGGCGTTGGGGGCGGGGGCATGGCGTGAGTGGCGCGGGCGCGCCTCCCGAGGAACCCGTCGACGGCAGCGGGCTGAGCGTCGCCGTCGTCGGTACGCGGTGGCATCCGCAGGTCACCGACGCCCTCGTGGAGCGGGCCGTGGCTACGGTGCAGGAGTGCGGCGCCACCCTCGGGCGGGTGCTACGCGTGCCCGGGGCGTTCGAGCTGCCGCTCGCGGCTCAGGCGCTCGCCGCCTCGCACGACGCCGTCATCGCCCTCGGCGTGATCGTCCGGGGCGGCACGCCGCACTTCGACTACGTCTGCGATGCGGTGACGGCCGGTTGCACCCGCGTTGCACTCGACACCGGCGTCCCGGTGGGATTCGGCGTGCTGACCTGCGACACCGACCAGCAGGCCCTGGACCGGTCGGGGCTTCCCGGCAGCAGCGAGGACAAGGGCCGGGAGGCGACGCTGGCGGCGATCGAGACCGCGGCCCTGCTGCGCGACGTCCGCGGCGGCCGGCGGGCGGGCTTCTGACCGCCCCATCCGAGTATCGGCGGGCAGGCACACTGGACGCGTGCTCTCGCTCGTGCTGCCCAAGGGCTCGCTGGAGAAGGCGACTCTCGACCTGTTCGCCGCCGCTGACCTGACCGTCCGCCGCGGGTCCGAGCGCGACTACCACGCCTCGATCGACGACCCGCGCATCGACCGGGTCCGCTTCCTGCGGCCGCAGGAGATCCCGCAGTACGTCGAGCAGGGGCTGTTCGACGTCGGCATCACCGGGCGCGACTGGGTCGAGGAGACCGCCTCGGCGGTCGAGACGGTCACCGAGCTCGAGTACTCTAAGGCGACCTCCAACCCCATCCGCGTCATCCTCGCGGTGCCGCAGTCCTCGCCGTGGGAGCGGGCCACCGACCTGCCCGAGGGTGTGCGCGTCTCGACCGAGTACCCCGCCCTCACCCGCCGCTACTTCGACGACAGGGGCGTCAAGGCACGCATCATCCCCAGCGCCGGGGCGACGGAGGCGAAGGTCCCCGACATCGTCGACGCGATCATCGACATCACCGAGACCGGCTCGAGCCTGCGCAAGCACGGGCTCAAGGTCATCGACACCCTGCTGACCAGCCGGACCGAGCTCGTCGCCAACCCCGAGGCCTGGGCCGACCCTGAGCGGCGCGCCGCCATGGAGGACCTCGCCCTGCTGCTCAATGGCGCCATCGCAGCCCGCGGCCAGGTGCTGCTCAAGCTCAACGTCGCGAGCGACCACCTCGCCGCCGTGCTGGAGGTGCTGCCCTCGATGACCTCACCAACCGTGACCTCGCTCGCTCGAGGAGACCACGTGGCTGTCGAGACTGTCGTCGGCAAGCGCGGGGTCAACACGCTGCTGCCGGCGCTCAAGGCGGCCGGGGCGCGCGACATCCTCGAGCTGCCGATCAGCAAGATCGTCGAGTGAGGCCCGGCGGGACCACCGCCGCACCGACAGCATCGGCCGATGGGGACCACGGGGACGCCGAGTGGGCTGCCTCGGCCCTGTCGCTCGCGCTCGTCGCGGGCGTCGGCGCCGCCCTGCAGTCCATCCTGAACGGCCGGCTCGCGGGCCGGGTGGGAAGGGCACGCTCACCCTTGCCCTGGCCTTCGCCGTCCTCAGGCCGACCGTGACGCTCGGACGGCGCTGACTATGACGCACGGCCCGACGCCGCCCGTTCCTGGCACGCCCATCCCGTCACCAGCGGGCGCTGGTGACGACGGGAGCGCCGATGCCCGCCTCGTGGCGGCGCTCGCGTCGGGAGACCGGGCGACAGTGCACGGCGCTCTGCGACAGGCCCGGCTGCTCGTTGCCGTCGTAGCCGTGCCCGGCGAGCAGCAGGCCTCCGAGGGGGAGATGGCGCTCGCGTTGATCGAGTCTCCCAGTGGTGCCCGTGCCCTCCCCGCGTTCACGAGCTTGGCTGCTTTCGCGGCCTGGCAACCGGCCGGGCGGCCCGTGCCGCGGCCTGCCGCCGCCGTTCTGGCCCATGTGCGGGCCGAGGGGCTGGCCGCACTTGTCCTCGACCCCGCCGGACCGCACCCCTGGACGCTGGCTGCCGCGGAGGTAGCCCTTCTGCTGGGCCACGAGCCGGCCGCGAGCGAAACTGTGGATAGCGACGCCGTGCTCAGTTCGCCGTCGTGGCGTCCGGGGCGGCGGCTGCGCCTTGCGCTCGCCGGGCTGGACGCGTGGGCGCTCGACGTCGGCGGCGAGCCCGTCGTCGCCGTCGTGCCGGGTGCGGAGACCGACCTCGGCGGCCTGGACGATCTCGCCACGCGGGTAGCGGAGGCAGCGGGGCGGCGCGTCGACCTGCTGATCCTCGATGCCGAACGCGGCCAGATCGTCGACGGCATCGGGCGCCGGCTCGGCACATCCCAGCACTGACCCGTCTGACCAGGCCGGACCCGTGGTCACTGCCGACCACCCTGCTCGTGACCGCGTCCTGCTAGTCTCGTCGGTGACCACCTGTGCCATCGTCCGTCCTGCTGCCGCAGGCGACGAGGGTGCTGATGCCAAGCGGAGGCCTCCTCCCACCCGGCGCCCCTGCTGAGGGCGGGCGGGTCATGGGTCGCCAGGTCCGGCGTGCGCCGGGCCGGGGCCGCTGCTGGGCTCGTGATCAGCTCATGTCAGCCGTCCCCAAGGAGTGCCCATCAGCGTCGAACCCCGCATCAACGACCGGATCCGCGTGCCCGAGGTTCGCCTCCTCGGCGCACTGGGTGAGCAGGTCGGCATCGTCAACCTCGGTGATGCCATTCGCATGGCCGAGGAGCAGGACCTCGACCTCGTTGAGATCGCGCCCAACCAGCGTCCGCCGGTCTGCAAGCTCATGGACTACGGCAAGTTTAAGTACGAGTCCGACCAGAAGCGGCGCGAGGCCCGGCGCAACCAGGTCCAGACGGTCATCAAGGAGATGAAGCTCCGGCCGAAGATCGACCCGCACGACTACGAGACCAAGAAGGGTCACGTCGTGCGCTTCCTCAAGGCCGGGGACAAGGTCAAGATCACGATCATGTTCCGCGGGCGCGAGCAGTCGCGTCCCGAGCTCGGTTACCGGCTGCTGCAGCGGCTCGCCGGCGACATCGAGGAGCTCGGCTTCGTCGAGGCATCACCCAAGCAGGACGGCCGCAACATGACCATGGTCGTCGCACCGCACAAGCGCCCCGCGCAGCGGTCGGCGGCTCCCGAGCCCGAACCAGCAGTCTGAGCGAGGACGCGACATGCCAAAGATGAAGAGCCACAGCGGCGCTACCAAGCGCTTCCGCATCACCGGCACCGGCAAGATCATGCGCCGCCACGCCAACCGCAACCATCTGCTCGAGCACAAGTCGAGCACCCGCACCCGCCGGCTGTTCAACGAGGTCCAGATGGACGCCTCGGACGTCAAGCGCATCAAGCGCTTGCTCTCGAGCTGACCGTCCGTCGGCATCCGTCCCACCCGGCTAGCGATCTTCCACAGGCTTAGGAGCTTTCCCCATGGCACGCGTCAAGCGGGCGGTCAACGCCCAGAAGCAGCGCCGCGAGGTCCTCGAGCAGGCCAGCGGCTACCGCGGGCAGCGCTCGCGGCTGTACCGCAAGGCCAAGGAGCAGATGCTCCACTCGCTCACCTACAGCTACCGCGACCGTCGCGCTCGCAAGGGTGACTTCCGCAAGCTGTGGATCGCGCGCATCAACGCCGCGGCCCGGGTCAACGGGATGACCTACAACCGCTTCATCCAGGGCCTGAAGGCGGCCGAGGTCGAGGTCGACCGCAAGATGCTCGCCGACCTCGCGGCCACCGACCCGGCTGCCTTCACCGCCCTCGTCGAGATTGCGAAGGCAGCACTGCCCGAGGGCTACCTCGGCGTCGGCGGCCAGAACGCCGGCTCGTCGGCCAACACGGCTGCCAGCACCTCCCCGGTCTGACCGGCCCGGCAGCTGACCCGCTCCACGCGCGTTCGCCAGGTCCGGTGAACGCGCGTCCGGCCGTCGCTGAACCCCGGCTCGGCCCGCGCGCCGGCCGGGTTGTCGTTGCCCGGCGGCTGCTGCGCCGGGCTGGGCGCCGTGACGCCGGGGCGCTGCTCGTCGAGGGACGGTCTGCCCTATCTGCTGCGATCGCGGCGGGCCGGGTGCGTGAAGTGTTCGCGACGTCCGCGGCGGCCGAGCGCCAGCCCGAGCTCATTGCGGCAGCGCTGGATGCGGGATGCCGGACGAGCCTGATCGACGACGCTGCGGCAGCAGCGCTGTCCGAGACTGTGACCCCGCAGGGGCTCGTCGGAATCGCGACGCTGCCGGCCGCCTCGTTGGCCGACCTGCCAACGCCGGCGGCCCTGGTCGCCGTCCTGCTCGAGGCGCGCGACCCCGGCAACGCCGGGACGGTCATCCGCACCGCTGACGCCGCCGGCGCGGACGCCGTCGTCCTCGCCGGAGCGAGCGTCGACCCGTGGGGTGGCAAGTGCGTGCGCGCCTCGGCGGGCAGCGTCTTCCATCTGCCGGTGATTGACGGTGTCGACCTCGATGCCGTCCTCGGGGCGCTCGGTGAGCGCAGGTGCCGCGTGCTCGCCGCCGACGCCGGCGGGAGCCCGCTGGATGCCGAGATCGATGCCGGCCGGCTTGCCCAGCCCACCGCCTGGCTGTTCGGTAACGAGGCTCGGGGGCTGCCCACCGAGGCGCTCGCTGGGGCGGCGGCGACCGTTGCAGTGCCGGTGTACGGTGCAGCCGAGTCGCTGAACCTTGCGGCCGCGGCCGCCGTCTGCCTGTACGCCTCTGCGCGCGAGCAGCGCCGGCCTGGTCCGTCCGCCGCCGGGTGACTGCCCTCGCTACAGCGGCTCGGCAGCGCCAGTGCCGCCAGTGCCGCCAGTGCCGCCAGTGCCGCCAGCGCAACCAGCGGCAAGCCGGACACGTCCGAGAAGGAGGGCCGGACCGGTGACTGGTGTGCCGCCGGGCCTCGACAACCTGCCCGACGGCTTGCTCGTCCTCGGTCCCGATGGCACGGTGCAGGCCCTCAACACGCTCGCCGCCCGCCTGCTGCTGATCGACCCCGTGTCGGCTGTCGGCAGCCGCCTGCCTGACATCGCTCCGCTGCTCGACGAGCGGGGCAACGACTGGTGGGCGTGCTCGGAGCGGCTCTTGCGGCTGCCTGGCGTGGGCCGCCAGCCCGAGCGCCGGCTGGTCCTTCGGGGGCGTGACGGCGACGCGGATCCCGGGGCCCCGCGCGGCCTTCTCGTCACCACGCGGTACCTGCGCAGCGGCGGCACCGTGAGCCAGGTGCTGGTCGGCCTGCGCGACACCGCTTCCCGGCAGTGGCTCGAGCGCAGCCGGGCCGACCTCGTAACCACCGTCGCGCACGAGCTGCGCAGCCCGCTGGCCAGCATCCGGGGCTTCACGGCGACACTGCTCGCGAAGTGGGAGCGCTTCTCCGACGACCAGAAGAAGGTCATGCTCGCCACCGTCGACGCCGATGCCGACCGGGTCACGCGGCTGCTGACCGAGCTGCTCGACGTCAGCCGCATCGACTCCGGACGCCTGGAGCTCCACCGGCAGGTGGTCGACGTGGCGGCCGCGGTACGACGCGTGGTGGCCGGCCGAGTGGCGGGCGGCGAGCCCGAGGCACGCTTCGACGTCGCGGTGCAGGGACGCCTCCCCGAGCTGTGGCTCGACCCCGACAAGCTCGAACAGGTGCTGCACAACCTGGTGGAGAACGCACTGCGCCACGGGAGCGGCACAGTCACCGTGACGATCGGGCCGCCGTCCACCCCGACCGCGGTGGGGCCGGACGGCGGCGTGGAGATCGTCGTCACCGACGAGGGGGAGGGCGTGGCGCAAGAGATGCTGCCGCGGATCTTCACCCGCTTCTGGAGCGGTGGGGCGCGCCGCGGCGGGACCGGCCTGGGCCTCTACATCGTCAAGGGCATCGTCGAGGCGCACGGCGGCACCGTCGTCGCCGAGCGCGCCCCCGCCGGTGGCGCCCGCTTCCGCGTCGTCTTGCCTGCCGGCACCCCAGCGTTTCTGTAGCGGGACCCGTCCCGCGTCCCGCCCCTCCCCACGATCTTCGGAGCGTCACGTGCCATCAGTCCCCGGTCCGGGCGAGCCCCCGGCGGCCGGCCCGCTGTCGGCGGAAGCCGTCGCGGCGATGCAGGACGACGCGGTCGCCGCCATCGCCGCCGCCCGCGACCTCGCTGCCCTTGCCGAGGTGCGCACGAGCCATGTGGCAGGGCGCGGCGCCCCGGTGGTGCTGGCGAGGCGCAGCCTCGGGCAGCTGCCCGGGCCGGAGCGCGCCGATGCCGGCAAGCGCCTCAACGCGGTCGCCGCGGCGATCACTGCTGCCCAGGAGCAGCGCTTGGTCGTGCTGACCGACGAACGTGACGCGCGGGTGCTGGTCGAGGAGGCGGTCGATGTCACGCTGCCGACCACGCGCACCCCGGTCGGTGCGCGGCACCCGCTCTCGCTGGTCACCGACCGCGTGGTCGAGGTCTTCGTCGGCCTCGGCTACGAGGTGGCCGAAGGCCCGGAGGCCGAGCACGGCTGGTACAACTTCGATGCCCTCAACACCCCGGGCGACCACCCCTCGCGGGAGCTGCAGGACACCCTCTACCTCGAGCCGACCGGCTCCCAGGTCGTCCTGCGCACCCAGACCAGCCCGGTGCAGGTCCGCTCGCTGCTCGAGCGCGAGCTACCGGTGTACGTGATCTGCCCCGGCCGGGTGTACCGGGCCGACACGGTCGACGCCACGCATCTGCCGGTCTTCACGCAGGTCGAAGGGCTCGCTGTCGACGAGGGCCTGACAATGGCGCACCTGCGCGGGACACTCGACGCATTCGCGGCGGCCATGTTCGGCACGGCGCTACGCACCCGGCTGCGGCCGCATTTCTTCCCCTTCACCGAGCCGAGCGCCGAGATCGACATCGAGTGCTTCGGCTGCGGCGGCTGGTCGGCCCGGCCCGATGGCACGCCCCCCCCGGCCGACTGCCGCATCTGCTCGGGGGAGGGGTGGCTGGAGTGGGGCGGCTGCGGGATGGTCGACCCCGCGGTGCTCACGGCCTGCGGGATCGACCCCCAGCGCCACACGGGGTTCGCTTTCGGAATGGGACTGGAGCGGACTGTGATGGCACAGCTCGACGTCACCGACATCCGCGAGCTGATCGACGGCGACGTCCGCTTCTCCGCTGCCTGGGCAGGCCGCTGATGCGCGCCGTCCACAGCTGGCTCGCCGAGTACCTGCCGGGCCTGCCGGATGCGCCTGCCTGCGCGCAGGCCCTGACCCGCGCCGGGCTGACCGTCGAGAGCGTGACCCAGGCCGGCCAGGAGCTCGCGCTCGCCCGCGGCGGCGTCGTCGTCGGTGAGGTCTGCGAGATCGAGGAGCTGACGGGCTTCAAGAAGCCCATCCGTTACTGCCAGGTAGTCACGGCCGAGGGCGGCGAGCGACGCGGCATCGTCTGCGGCGCGCGCAACTTCGCTGTCGGCGACCGGGTCGCCGTCGCGCTGCCCGGCGCGGTCCTGCCGGGCGGCTTCGCCATCGCGGCGCGGACGACCTACGACCACGTCTCGGACGGCATGATCTGCAGCGCCCGCGAGCTGGGGGTTGGCGAGGACCACGACGGCATCCTCGTGCTCCCGCCCGGGACCCCGCTCGGGGCCGACGTCGTCGCCCTGCTGGGGCTGCCCGACACGGTGCTCGACCTCGAGGTCACCAGCGACCGTGGCTATGCCCTCTCGCACCGCGGACTGGCCCGGGAGCTGTCGGCCGCCTTCGAGCTTCCCTTCACCGACCCCGCCGCGCCCGCTCCGCACGACGAGCACGGGAGCGCTGAGGGCCCGGCGGTCCGCATCGAGGACGCGGATGGCTGCCAGCGCTACGTGGCCCGCACCGTCGGTGGCATCGCCGCCCTGACGCCCACCCCACTAGCGCTGCAGCAGCGGCTCACGCTCGCGGGGATGCGCCCGATCTCGCCGGCTGTCGACGTCACCAACCTGGTCCTGCTCGGTCTCGGCCAGCCGCTGCACGCGTTCGACGGTGACACGCTGCGCGGCGCCCTGGCGGTCCGGCGGGCCCGAACGGGGGAGCGGCTGACCACGCTCGACGGCGTCGACCGCGTGCTCGATGCCGAGGACCTCGTGATCGCCGACGACGCCGGACCCGTGGCCCTCGCCGGGGTGATGGGCGGCGCGAAGACCGAGGTGTCGGCCGCGACCACGCGGATCGTGCTGGAGTCGGCCCGCTTCGACCCGGTTTCGGTCGCGCGGACCGCTCGCAGGCACGGACTGCCCTCGGAGGCATCCCGTCGCTTCGAGCGGGGCGTTGACCCCGACCTCGCACCGGCCGGAGCCGAGGCAGCTGTCCGGATGCTCGAGGCGCTCGGCGCCCACGGCATGCCCGGCACCACCGATGTCGACAGGCGCTCCCCGGTGCTCCCGATCGCGCTTCCGCTCGCCGAGTGCGAGCGCCTGGCCGGCCGGCCCTACCCGCCGGAGGCGGTGCGCCGGCGGCTGGTCGAGGTCGGCTGCCGCGTCGTCGATGCAGGCCAGACCGGCGAGGGGGTGTCGCGCCCGGTCCTGCAGGTGCTGCCGCCGAGCTGGCGCGGGGACCTCACCCGCCCGGCGGACCTGGTCGAGGAGGTCGTCCGGCTCGAGGGCTACGACACCATCCCGTCCGCGTTGCCACGCGCGGTGGCAGGGCGGGGCTTGACCGCAAGCCAGCGGCTGCGCGCCCGGGTTGCGGCAGCCCTCGCCGACGCCGGGTTCACCGAAGTACTGCTTCTGCCGTTCGTGCCCGCTGACATCGCCGACCGGCTCGGACTGGGGCCGCAGGATGCACGGCGCCGGGCGTGCCGCGTCGCCAACCCGCTGGCCGAGGACGACGCGTACCTGCGCACCACGCTGCTGCCCGGCCTGTTCGTCGCCGCGGCGCGCAACGTCGGCCGGGGCAATACCGACCCGGCCCTCAGTGAGACCGGAGTCGTCTTTCGGCCTCGGGTCCCGGGCTCGACCAGCGCCGTCCCCGTTCCCGTGCCCGGCGTCGCCTCCCGTCCCACCCCGCAGACGCTGGCCGCGCTGGATGCCGTCCTGCCGGAGCAGCCCCGGCACGTGGCTGTCGTGCTCACCGGCAGCCGGCCCCCGGCTGCCGTTGACGCCGCCACGGGCGCCGTCGGCGCCGTCGGCGCCACTGCGCGCCCGGCGGACTGGGCCGACGCCGTCGAGGCGGCGAGGGTCGTGGCCCGCGCCACCGGGACCCCGCTCGCTGTCCTGCCGTCAGCGACGATGCCCTGGCACCCCGGCCGGTGCGCCGAGCTGCGGGTCGATGACGACTCGAAGGCGGGGACGGAGCGCGGCCTGCTGCTCGGGCACGCCGGCGAACTGCATCCGCGGGTCATCGCCGCCTTCGGCCTGCCGCCGCGCACCTGCGCCATGGAGCTGGACCTCGACGCCGTGGTCGCGGCGGGCAGGCCCGTGCCGGCGGCGCCGCGGCTGTCGGCCTATCCGCCGGCGGACCGCGACGTCGCTCTCGTCGTCGACGCGGGCGTGCAGGCAGGCGCGGTCGATGCCGCCCTGCGTGCCGGCGCCGGACCGCTGCTGGAGCAGCTGTCGCTGTTCGACGTGTACCAGCTGCCGGGGGACGGCGACGGCGACGGCGCTAGCGGCACCGGCAAGCCCCGCGGCACCGGCGCACGCTCGCTCGCCTTCCGGCTGCGCTGGCGCGCGCCGGACCGCACGCTGACCGCGGAGGAGGCGAACGCCCTGCGCGACGCCGCAGTCGAGCAGGCCCGGGAGCGAACGGGCGCTCGCCTCCGTAGCTGAGCCCGCGCTATCTCAGTTGCCCCTATGCAGTCGAGCGCATAAGTTGCAGCCATGGGTGCGACTGCCGCCGTCTTCGGCGCGAGCGGATACGCAGGTGGTGAGCTGCTGCGCCTGCTCGTCCAGCATCCCTCGATCGCAGTTGGCCCGCTGTTCGGCGCCAGCTCCGCGGGGCGCGACGTCACCGAGCTGCACCCCCACCTGCGCTCCCTGGCGGGTCGGCTCTTGCTCGGCACCAACCAGCTGGACGAGCTGGACCAAGCCGCCAGCGCCGATGTCGTGTTCCTCGCGCTGCCGCACGGGGAGTCCGGGCGGATCGCCGCCGCGCTGCCGGAGGGGCCGCGCATCGTCGACCTCGGCGCCGACCACCGGCTCACCGACCCAGCCGACTGGGCTATCGGCTACGGCGGCGAGTACGCGGGCGCCTGGCCCTACGGCCTGCCCGAGCTGCCGGGCGCGCGAGCGGCGGTTGCCGAGGCGCGCGCCGTCGCCGTGCCCGGTTGCTACCCCACCGCGACCATCCTGGGGCTGGCGCCGCTCGTCGCCGCCGGCGTCGTCGAGCCGGGCGACCTCGTCGTCGTCGCTGCCAGCGGCACCTCGGGGGCCGGCCGCAGCGCGAAGGCATCGCTGCTCGGCAGCGAGGTGATGGGCGACCTGTCGGCGTACAAGGTCGGCGGCCACCAGCACCGGTATGAGATGGCGCAGGCGATCGGCGTGCCGACCCTCTCCTTCACCCCCGTGCTCGCCCCGATGCCGCGGGGGATCCTCGCCACCGGCACGGCGCGGCTGAAGCCCGGCATCGGGACCGAGCAGCTGCGCGAGGTGCTCCAGCAGGCCTACGGCCACGAGCCGTTCGTCCACCTGCTGCCCGAGGGCGCGTGGCCGCACACGGCCGCCACGCTCGGCAGCAACTGCTGCCACCTGCAGGTCACCGCCGACGAAGCCGTCGGGCGGGCTGTCGTCATCAGCGCGCTGGACAACCTCGTCAAGGGGGCTGCCGGCCAGGCCGTGCAGTGCGCCAACCTCATGCTGGGCATGGACGAGACAGCCGGCCTGCCCGTCGATGGGCTGGCGCCGTGACATCGGGGCTGGAGCCGTGAGCGTCACCGCAGCGGCCGGCTTCCGGGCGGCGGGAGTCGTCGCCGGGCTGAAGGCGAGCGGCCGCGCCGACGTCGCCCTCGTCGTCAACGACGGTCCGCAGGATGGCGCGGCAGGCGTGTTCACCAGCAACCGGCTCCACGCGGCGCCGGTCACGTGGTCGCGGCAGGTTGTTGCGGACGGCCGGCTGCGGGCCGTCGTTCTCAACTCCGGTGGCGCCAACGCCTGCACCGGCCCGCGCGGGTTCGCCGACACGCATCGGACCGCTGAGCACACTGCCGCGGCCGTCGGCTGCGATGCCGGCGACGTCGCGGTCTGCTCAACCGGGCTGATCGGTACCTACCTGCCGATGGACCTGCTCCTCGCCGGCGTCGCCGCCGCCGCCGCCGGGCTCGACGATCAGGGCGGCGCCGCGGCCGCCGCAGCCATCTGCACGACCGACACGGTGCGCAAGGAAGCCGTGTGCACGCTGCCAACCCCGGCCGGCTCGGTGACAGTCGGCGCGATGGCCAAGGGCGCGGGGATGCTCGCACCGGAGCTGGCGACGATGCTCTGCGTGGTCACCACCGACGCGGCCAGCGACGCCGCCACCCTCGACCGCGTGCTGCGCGCAGCGACCGCGCAGACCCTCGACCGCGTCGACTCCGACGGCTGCCTGTCGACGAACGACACCGTGCTGCTGCTGGCCAGCGGTGCGAGCGGGAGCAGCCCTGCCGAGTCCGAGCTGCTCGCCGCCGTGACGGAAGTGCTCGACGACATCGGCCGCCAGCTCATTGCCGATGCGGAGGGCGCGAGCAAGGAGGTGCTCGTCGAGGTGTCGCACGCGGCCACCGAGGCCGACGCCGTCCTGGTGGCGCGGGCGGTGGCGCGCAGCAACCTGCTCAAGTGCGCGCTGCACGGCGAGGACCCCAACTGGGGCCGGGTGCTGTCCTCGATCGGGACCACGGACGCTGCATTCGACCCGCTGACCATCGACGTCGCGATCAACGGAGTGGTCGTCTGCCGCGACAGCGCCCCGGGCGAGGATCGGGGCGCCGTCGACATGTCCGGCCGCGCCATCACCATCGGCATCGACCTCAAGGCCGGCGACGCGCGCGGCTGGGTGCGGACCAACGACCTCACTGCCGCGTACGTCCACGAGAATTCGGCGTACTCGACATGACGCCGACGACCACACCCGCTGCTGCCGCCTCGCCGCCGCGAACGACGTCCCGCCTCGCTGGCGCCCGGGCCAAGACGCAGGTGCTCATCGAGGCGCTGCCGTGGCTGTCGCGGTTCTCCGGTGCCACGATCGTCGTCAAGTACGGCGGCAACGCGATGACTGACGACAGGCTGCGGGAGGCGTTCGCCGAGGACATCGTGTTCCTGCGCTACGCCGGCATCCGCGTCGTGGTCGTGCACGGCGGTGGCCCGCAGATCACGCACCACCTCGCCCGCCTCGGCGTCGCAAGCGAGTTCCGCGGTGGCCTGCGGGTGACCACGCAGGAGACGATGGACGTCGTCCGCATGGTGCTCGTCGGCCAGGTCAACCGTGACGTCGTCGGGCTGGTCAACGCGCACGGACCCTTCGCCATCGGCATGTCGGGCGAGGACGCGCGGCTGTTCACGGCTGAGCGCCGCTTTGCCACCGTCGACGGCGAGCCGGTCGACGTCGGCCTGGTCGGCGACGTCGTCGACGTGCGCGCCAGCACGATCTGCGCGCTGCTCGACGCCGGACAGGTGCCGGTGGTCGCCTCGGTGGCCCGCGGCGCCGACGGGCTCGTCTACAACGTCAACGCCGATACGGCAGCAGCCGCGCTGGCCGTCGCCCTGGAGGCCGAGAAGCTCGTGGTACTCACCGATGTCGAAGGGCTCTACGCAGACTGGCCGGCGACCGACGAGGTCGTCGCAACGATCGACGCCGACGCGCTCGACGCCCTGCTCCCCACGCTCGGCTCCGGGATGGTGCCCAAGATGGAGGCCTGCCTGCGAGCCGTCCGCGGCGGCGTGCCGCAGGCCCACGTCCTCGACGGCCGGGTGCCGCACGCCCTGCTGCTCGAGGTGTTCACCGACGAGGGCGTCGGGACGATGGTGGTGCCGGCATGACGAGCACCACGAGTACCACGAGTACTGACAGCACGAGCGAGGCCCTGCTCACGCGGCGCGATGCCGTCCTCATGGGCACCTACGCCCGGCCGCCGATCGCCCTCGTCCGGGGCGCTGGCTCGACTGTGTGGGACGCCGACGGCCGCAGCTACACCGACCTCGTGGCGGGCATCGCCGTCTGCCTGGTCGGCCACGCACACCCGGCCGTGACTGAGGCCGTCACCCGGCAGCTCGGCACCCTCGGCCACACCTCCAACCTCTACGCAACCGGCCCGGGCGTCGAGCTCGCCGAGCGGCTGCTCGCACCCTGGGGCGGCGACGGGAGGGTCTTCTTCTGTAACTCGGGGGCCGAGGCCAACGAGACTGCCCTGAAGATCGCCCGCCGCACCGGCCGTACCGAGATCATCGCCGCCGGAGGCTCCTTCCACGGACGGACGCTCGGCGCGCTGTCGGTCACCGGCCAGCCGGCCAAGCGGGCCCCGTTCGAGCCGCTCCTGCCTGGCGTGCGCTTCGTGCCCTACGGGGATGCGGAGGCGCTCGCCTCCGCGGTCACGGAGCGGACGTCAGCCGTCATCCTCGAGCCCACGCTCGGCGAGGGCGGGGTCGTGCCCGCCCCCGCCGGGTACCTCGCCGCCGCCCGGGCCGCGTGCGATGCCGCCGGCGCCCTGCTCATCCTCGACGAGGTGCAGAGCGTGGGGCGCACCGGCTCCTGGTATGCCTGCCAGCAGGAAGGCGTCCGGCCCGACGTGCTCACGCTCGCGAAGGGGCTGGCCGGCGGGCTGCCCATCGGGGCGTGCATTGGGCTCGGCGACGCCGCGTCCCTGCTGCGGCCGGGCGACCACGGCAGCACCTTCGGCGGCAACCCCGTGGTCTGTGCGGCCGCCCTCGCGGTCCTCGACGTGATCGAGCGAGAGGGACTGATCGAGCACGCCCGCACGCTCGGCGACAGCCTTGCCGCGGACCTGTCCGCCCTCGATCACCCGCTGCTGCGCGGCGTGCGCGGCCGCGGCCTGTGGTTGGCACTGCTTCTGCGCGCTCCCGTCGCGCCTGCGGCGGAGGCCGCTGCCCGCGAGGCCGGCTTCCTCGTCAACACTGTCGCGCCCGACACCCTGCGGCTGGCCCCGCCCCTGGTGCTGACCGCCCGCGAGGCGGCAGCCTTCGTCGATGCCCTGCCGGCCATCCTCACCGCCGCGGAGAGCGCAGGCTCAGGCGACACTAGGGTCGGCACGTGATCAACTCCGCCGCCCTTGCCGCGGCGGCTGCTCCCACCGGTCCCACCGGAAAGGCCCTCGTCCCATGACCCCGCCGCCCCGCCACCTGCTCGTCGACACCGACCTCTCGCCCGACGAGCAGCTCGGCATCCTCGACGACGCCGATGCCCGCAAGGCTGCCCGCCGGGCCGGCGAGACGCGGCCGCTCGACGGGTTGTCGATCGCGCTCGTCTTCGAGAAGCCCTCGACGCGCACTCGCCTGTCGTTCGAGGTGGCGGTGTACGAGCTCGGGGCGCACCCGCTCGTGGTGGATGCCTCGACGACCCAGCTCGGGCGCGGCGAGACGATCGAGGACACGGCCGCGGTGCTGAGCCGCTACGTCGACGCCATCGTCATCCGCACCTTCGGCCAGGACCGCCTCGAGCGCCTCGCCGCAGCCAGCGACGTCCCCGTCGTCAACGCGCTGACCGACTACGCGCACCCGTGCCAGGCCCTCGCCGACCTGCAGACCATCCGGGAGAAGAAGGGCAGCCTGAAGGGGCTGACCCTCGCTTACGTCGGCGACGGCAACAACATGGCTCACTCGCTGATGCTGGCCGGCGCAATCGCCGGGATGCGCGTGCACGTGGCGTCGCCGCCCGGCTACCAGCCGATCGAGCAGGTCGCCCGGCACGCCAACGAGATCGGGGCCCGCACCGGCGGCGAGTCGCTCGTGCTGCACGACCCCCTCGAGGCCGCTGCCGACGCCGACGTCGTCTACACCGACGTCTGGGCCTCGATGGGCCAAGAGTCCGACGCCGGCACACGCACGCCGCTGTTCCAGCGCTACCAGGTCAACGAGCGGCTGCTCGGCGCGGCGCGACCCGACGCCATCGTCATGCACTGCCTGCCCGCCCACCGCGGCGAGGAGATCACCGCCGACGTCCTCGACAGCCCGAGGTCGGTCGTCTTCGACCAGGCGGAGAACCGTCTGCACGCCCAGAAGGCACTGCTCGCGTTCCTGCTCGAGCGGCCCGGCGTATGACGGTGACAGCGTCCCACTCCCCGCTCACCGGGACCCCCCGCTCCCCGTTGACCAAGGCCGCCCGCCACGCTCGGCTCGCCGCCCTGATCAATGCGGGCGACGTCGGGTCCCAGCAGGAGCTGGCCGACCGGCTGGATGCGGACGGCGTGCACGTCACCCAGGCGACCCTGTCCCGCGACCTCGCCGAGCTCGGCGCCCGCAAAGTGCGCCAGCCCGGGAGCCGGTCGGTGTATGCCCTGCCCGGGACAGGCCGGGTGACAGCGCCCGGACCATCGCTGGCGCGCCGGCTGGAGGAGCTGCTGGTCGGCACCGAGGCCGCCGGGCACCTCGTCGTCCTCAAGGTGCCGCCTGGCGGTGCCCACCTGCTCGGCTCCGCCTTCGACGCCGCCGACCTGCCCGAGGTCGCGGGCGTCGTCGCCGGGGACGACACCATCCTGGTGGTGTGCCGGGCCCTCGGCGGCGCTCCCGCCGACGAGGTCGCCCGCGGCCTGGCCGACCGTCTGCTGGCTATCGCCGAGGGGCGGTCGACCAGCTGAACCTCGCCCGGCGCCTCGCCGCACCCGGCCCCATCGCCGTCCCGCCGCTAGCCCAGGTCGCCGTTGCCTGCCCACAGCCCGCACCACTGCCACACAAGGAGCCACTGACGTGACCGCTGCCCCACCGCCGTCCACCCCCACCGCAGGCGGCCGCCGCGAGCGCGTCGTCCTTGCCTACTCCGGCGGCCTCGACACCTCCGTCGCCATCGGCTGGATCGGCCAGGCGACCGGCGCCGAGGTCATCGCCGTCGCAGCCGACGTCGGCCAGGGCGGGGAGGACCTCGAGGCCATCCGGCAGCGCGCCCTCGAGTGCGGCGCCGTCGAGTCGGTCGTTGCCGACGTCCGCGATGAGTTCGCGAACGACTTCGTCGCCCCCTCGATCACGGCCAACGCGCTCTACATGGACCGCTACCCGCTGGTCTCGGCGCTCTCTCGGCCGCTCATCGCCCGGCACCTGGTGGCCGCGGCCCAGCAGTTCGGGGCCGGCACGGTGGCGCACGGCTGCACCGGCAAAGGCAACGACCAGGTCCGCTTCGAGGTCGGCATCCAGGCGCTCGCACCCGACCTCAGGGTGCTGGCCCCGGTGCGTGACAGCGGGATGACACGGGACAAGGCCATCGCCTTCGCGGCCGAGCGCGGGCTGCCGATCGACGTCAACAAGCGCTCGCCGTACTCCATCGACCAGAACCTGTGGGGGCGCACCGCCGAGTGCGGGGTGCTCGAGGACCCATGGGTGCAGCCGCCGGAGGACGTCTACGCCTACACTGCCGACCCGCTCGCGGCACGCGACCCGGACGAGGTGACGATCTCGTTCGTCGACGGTCGCCCGACAGCTGTCGACGGCCACGCCCTCGGGATGGTCGAGCTGGTCGCCGAGCTCAACCAGCGGGCCGGCGCCCACGGCATCGGCCGCATCGACCTCATCGAGGACCGGCTCGTCGGCATCAAGAGCCGCGAGATCTACGAGTGCCCGGGGGCGTTAACGCTGCTGGCAGCGCACCGCGACCTCGAGGACATGACCCTCGAGCGCGACCTCGCCCGCTACAAGCGGGGCGTCGACCAGCGCTGGGCCGAGCTGGTCTACGACGGGCTCTGGTACTCCCCGCTCAAGCGGGCGCTCGACGCCTTCCTGGCTGAGGCGTCCCAGCGGGTGACCGGCGACGTGCGGGTGCGGCTGGCCGGAGGGGTGCCGCAGGTGGTCGGCCGGCGCAGCGACTCCGCCCTCTACGACTTCGAGCTGGCGACCTACGACGCCGCTGACGTCTTCGACCAGGGCGACGCCAAGGGGTTCGTCGACCTGTGGGGCCTGCCGTCGCGGGTGTGGGCCGCCCGCGAGCAGCGGCTCGGCAGCGGTGGCTGACCCGACCGGAAGCGGCACCGGGGTGAGCCATACCGGCGACAGCGGCACCGGCGAGCGTGGCCCGGGCGAGCAGGGCCTGCGGCTCTGGGGCGGCCGCTTCGCCGGCGGCCCGGCCGATGCCGTGGCCCAGCTGTCGGTCAGCGTCCACTTCGACTGGCGGCTGGTGCCCTTCGACCTCGCCGGCAGCCGGGCGCACGCCCGCGTGCTCGCCAGAGCCGGCCTGCTCACCGGGGACGAGCTGACGGCGATGCTCGGCGGCCTCGACGAGCTCGAGGCCGACATCGCCGCCGGCAGCTTCCGCCCGACCGTCGCGGACGAGGACGTGCACACCGCCCTGGAGCGGGGGCTGCTCGAGCGGCTCGGCACCCTGGGCGGCAAGCTGCGCGCCGGCCGCAGCCGCAACGACCAGGTCGCCACCGACCTGCGGCTCTACCTGCGGCACGCGGCCCGCCTGGTCACGCTCGCCGCCCTCGACGTTGTCGACGCGCTCGCCGGTCAGGCACAGGAGCACGTCGACACCCCGGCGCCGGGGATGACGCACCTGCAGCACGCCCAGCCGGTGTCGTTCGGCCACCAACTCGCGGCGCATGCCCAGGCGCTGCTGCGCGACGTCGACCGCTTTCAGGACTGGGACCGGCGCGCGGCCGTGTCCCCGCTGGGCGCCGGCGCACTGGCCGGTTCCTCGCTGCCGCTCGACCCGGACGCCACCGCCCGCGAGCTCGGGTTCGATGCCGCCTGCGACAACAGCATCGACGCGGTGAGCGACCGCGACTTCGCCGCCGAGTTCGCCTTCGTCGCGGCGCTGCTCGGCGTCCACCTGTCCCGCCTGGGCGAGGAGGTGGTGCTGTGGACGACGAGCGAGTTCGGCTGGGTCGAGCTCGACGACGGCTTCGCCACCGGCTCGTCGATCATGCCGCAGAAGAAGAACCCCGACGTCGCCGAGCTGGCACGCGGCAAGGCCGGGCGCCTCATCGGTTCGGTGGTCTCGCTGCTGACGATGCTCAAGGGGCTGCCCCTCGCCTACGACCGTGACCTGCAGGAGGACAAGGAGCCGGTCTTCGACGCTGTCGACACGCTGCTGACCCTGCTGCCGGCTGTCGCGGGAATGGTGGCGACGATGCGGGTGCGCACCGAGCGCCTCGCCGCTGCCGCGCCGCAGGGGTTCAGCCTGGCCACCGATATCGCCGAGCACCTGGTCACTCGCGGGGTGCCCTTCCGCGAGGCGCACGAGGCGGTCGGGCATCTCGTCGTGTTCTGCCTGTCCCAGGACCTCGACCTGCACGAGGTCTCCGACGAGGACCTGGCGCGCATCAGCCCGCACCTGACCCCCGAGGTGCGCTCGGTCCTGTCCGTGCCCGGAGCGATTGCCTCGCGCGCCGCCACGGGAGGGACGGCCCCGGGCCGGGTGCGCGAGCAGCTGGGTCGCGTCCAGGAGCGGCTCGCTGCGGGCCGGGCCTGGGCAGGAGCGTCGGCCTGAGCCTGCCTGGCGCGACCGGGAGCCCTGGGTGGCCCGGCACCCTCGAGCGCTCCGCGAGCGAGCTGGCGCCGGACCTGCTCGGCAGCGTCCTCGTCACCGGGCCGGTCGATGCCCCGGAAGCCTGCACGGCCCTGCGCATCGTCGAGGTCGAGGCGTACGGCGGCGAGGACGACCCCGCCTCCCACGCCTACCGCGGGCCGACCCGCCGCAACGCCGCGATGTTCGGGCCCTCGGGGCGGGCGTACGTCTACTTCACCTACGGGATGCACTGGTGCCTGAACGTGGTCTGCGGGCCGCTGGGCACGGCCTCAGCGGTGCTGCTGCGTGCCGGGGTGGTCACCGCCGGGGGACACGTCGTCGCCGCGCGGCGCCCCGGCATCCGCCCCACGGACTGGGCCCGCGGCCCTGCCCGCCTGACCCGAGCGCTGGGGGTCGACGGCTCGTTCGACGGCTGCGACCTCACCGACCCCGCGTCCGGGCTGCGGCTGCTGCCAGGTCAGCGCATCCCGCGGGGCAGCGTCACGGCCGGCCCCCGGGTCGGGGTCAGCGCGGCGGCCGACCGCCCGTGGCGCTTCTGGGTCGACGGCGAGCCGGCCGTGAGCACCTACCGCGCCGGACGCCGCCGCATTGGACCCCCGGGTGCGGAAGACTCGTCTGCGTGAGCCCCCGAAGCCCTGGCATCGCCGCCGCCCCTGTGCCCGTGCCCGACATCCTCGACGAGTTGGGCTGGCGGGGGCTGATCGCCCAGTCCACCGACGAGGGACAGCTGCGGGGGGCGCTGCGCGCGGCGCCGATGACCGTCTACTGCGGCTTTGACCCGACGGCCCCGAGCCTGCACGCCGGCAACCTCGTCCCACTGTTCACCCTGCGCCGCTTCCAGCTGGCCGGCCACCGCCCCATCGCCGTCGCCGGCGGCGCCACCGGGATGATCGGCGACCCGAGCGGGCGCTCGTCCGAGCGCGTGCTGCAGTCGCAGCAGACGATCGTGGACAACATGGCGGCGGTCCGGCGCCAGCTCGAGCGTTTCCTCGACTTCACCAGCGGTCCGAACGGCGCGTTGCTCGTCGACAACCTGGACTGGACCGCGCCGCTGTCGGTCGTCGACTTCCTGCGCGACGTCGGCAAGCATCTGCCGGTCAACGCGATGCTCGACAAGGAGACGATCCGCAGCCGGCTTGCGGAGGGCGGTCTGTCCTACACCGAGTTCAGCTACATGCTGCTGCAGGCCAACGACTTCCTCGAGCTGTACCGGCGGCACGGCTGCCGGATGCAGGTGGGGGGCAGCGACCAGTGGGGCAACATCACTGCCGGCCTCGACCTCATCCGCCGGGTGACCGGGCACGACGCCGGCCCCGCGCACGGCATGACAGTCCCGCTGGTCACCTCGGCCACCGGCGAGAAGTTCGGCAAGAGCACCGGGGGCGGGAGCCTGTGGCTCGACCCCGGCCTCACCTCGCCGTACGCGTTCTACCAGTACTGGGTCAATGTGGCCGACGCGGATGCCGGGAGCTACCTGCGGCTGTTCTCGTTCCTGCCCCGCGCGCAGATCGAGACGCTCGACGCCGCTACCCGTGAGCGCCCGTTCGCCCGCGAGGCCCAGCGCCAGCTCGCTCGTGAGCTGACCACGCTGGTGCACGGCTCCCACCAGTGCGACCAGGTCGAGGCGGCGAGCGCCGCGCTGTTCGGCAGAGGAGAGCTCGCCGAGCTCGAGCCACAGACCCTGTCGGCGGCCCTGGCCGAGGTTCCGGGTGCCGAGCTGCCGCCGGGGCCGCTGCCACCGGTCGTCGACCTGCTCGTCGCGGCAGGGCTCTCGTCCTCGCGCGGGGAGGCGCGACGAGCCGTCGAGCAGGGGGGGGCGTACGTGAACAACGTGCGCGTGCCGACCCCCGACCACGTCCCGAGCGTCGGCGATCTGCTGCACGGGCGGCACCTGGTGCTGCGTAGGGGCAAGCGCTCGGTGGGAGCGGCGAGCCGCCCCGGCTGAGGGCGTACCTGAAGCGAGCGCATCCGGCAAGCCTCGCTGCCGTGCGCCCACTCACCCCGACGAGGATTGACGCTCCCGAGACGGTCTGCGTATGTTCGGGAGGCACCGCAAGGGGGCCGCCGGGCAACCGGAGCGCCGCCCTGGCGGGCCGCCGGGCCTAGCCCGACGCGGCAGCCCTGGCAACTTCCGGCCTTGTGATCCAACGGCGGAGCGGTTGACAGGCCAGCAGCGAAAAACATATGTTGTGTCAGTTGCCCCGAGGGCGGTCGTCAGATCGCTGCCGGTGCGCACTTGCTCCTTGAGAACTCAACAGCGTGCCGAAAGTCAGTGCCAACCCCCGTCGGTCGGGGAGCACGGCGACCACACGGTCGACCGGTTCCGCGGCCAACGGATGCAGTACATGGCAATGATGGACGATCTACGGATCTAACGTCAATGTCAGGTTCACACGGCGCAGGTGCCTCTCACGGGGTCTGCGTCGTCTCTTCAAGTCATCCTTCCGTGCACGGCACTCGTGCCGAGCACGGTCGCGATAGCAGACATCATTGGAGAGTTTGATCCTGGCTCAGGACGAACGCTGGCGGCGTGCTTAACACATGCAAGTCGAACGAACCTTCGGGTTAGTGGCGAACGGGTGAGTAACACGTGGGCAACCTGCCCCGAGCTCTGGGATAACTCCGGGAAACCGGAGCTAATACCGGATACGACCTCTTGAGGCATCTCAAGAGGTGGAAAGTTTTTCGGCTCGGGATGGGCCCGCGGCCTATCAGCTTGTTGGTGGGGTGACGGCCTACCAAGGCAACGACGGGTAACCGGCCTGAGAGGGCGACCGGTCACACTGGGACTGAGACACGGCCCAGACTCCTACGGGAGGCAGCAGTGGGGAATATTGCGCAATGGGCGAAAGCCTGACGCAGCGACGCCGCGTGAGGGATGAAGGCCTTCGGGTTGTAAACCTCTT
>JAABUU010000819.1_pt1 | contig 62355 bp, 75 predicted proteins | sample 5559301 | NCBI WGS metagenome assembly JAABUU01 (sample SAMN10711884, study PRJNA513360) | rock metagenome | isolation source: Antarctica rocks | place: Antarctica: Victoria Land, Richard Nunatak white
GCTGTTCTACCCGGCTATGGTGGCGCTACGGTTCAACCCCGTCCTTCAGGCCCTGAACGCGCGGCTCCTTGCGGCGGGCAAAAATAAGAAGCTGATCGTGGGTGCGGCGATTCGGAAACTGCTGCACCTGGCTTTCGGCGTCCTCAAGTCTGGCAAGCCTTTCGACGCAACAATCGCGCTGGCGACCGCAACAAAGGCTTGACAACCAATACAGTATCTAACAATGCGCTGCGCCCGACGCCACTCGCTCGGTTTCTTCTGCGTTAGTGGAGGGCTGTGCAGGCAGGTGTCGCGGGTGGAATTGACCGTTAGGCCGCAGAGAAGCGGCAGGGCTGCGGCGGAGGAATCATGCTGCGTATCGTCATTGAGGGGTTGGCGGCCGTCTCCCGCGAAGGCGAGCAGATCACCGACGCATCGGTGTTGCGGTCGCTCGACGGGCTGACCTACGACGAGGAGCGGTTCACCGACTACCTCGGCGGTCCGGCGGAGGAGGATGCTCTGGCGTCAGCCCTGGAGAGTGGCGGTCATCTGCGGTTCGGCCACCACGGCAGCGCGCCCCTGCTGACCGCGACCACAGAATATCGGTCGCGGCGTCCCCTCTCCGAGTCTGAGTTACGTGTCCTCGTCGAGTACACGATGGGCCAATGGTCCGATGGCATCGGCGAGAACTGGGCATGTTTCAGTCCGGGCCGCTGCGGCTTCATGGTCACATGTATAACCACCGCCGGCGATGGTGTCCCCGACGAGTACCCCGCCGTCCAACTCATCGAGGCTACACCGTCTGCGGCCTGACAATGCGCTGCACCTGACGCCACCCGCTCGGTTGCCTCAATAGTACGAATTTACGAAGAGGCCCGGCAAGACGCCCCACTATCACTCACGCTGGACGTGAGACGGTGGGGCGGTTTTTTTGGCGGCTTCCGTTACTTCTTCGCCGGCGCGGGCGGCGCGGGCGCTGTCTTATCCAGGGCAAGGTTCAGCGTCAGGACGTTGACGGCCGGCTCGCCGAGGAAGCCGAGGGACCGGACCTGGGTGTGGCTCTTCACCAGGCCGGTCACGACGTCGGTGGACACGTTGCGCGCGCGGGCGACGCGGGCGACCTGCAGGGCGGCGTTGGCCGGGCTGATGCCGGAGTCCAGGCCCGAGGCCGACCGCGTCACGGCGTCCACGGGCACCGGGGAGTTCGCGGGCAGCCCGTTGTCCGTGCGGTACTGCTTCGCCAGGTCGGCCACGCCGTCGAAATCGGACGGGTCGGTCTTGCCGGGGGCGAGGTCTTTCTTGTGGACGCCGTTGATCAGCTTGTCGCTCGTCGGCCCGAGGTTCGTGCCGCTGCTCTGAGTCGGGTCGTAGCCGCTGCCCGCCGCCGAGGGGCGCGGGTGGAAATACTCGGGCCGAGTGAACCCCTGCGCCAGCAGCTCGGAGCCGACGGTCTTGCCCGAAGCATCCGTGATCAGGCTGCCGTTGGCCTGGTGCTTGAAGGCCGCCTGGGAGAGGCCCCAGACGACCAGGGGATAGATGCCGCTGACGATCAGCAGCAGGATGAGCGTCAGGCGGACGGCGATAGCGAGTTGTTTAGCCATTTGTTTTCGTTTCCAGAGATTAGGAACCCACCCCGGCTCGTCCCTCCACGTTAATGCGCCGGCGCGCAGTGCAGCAGGACGACCAGATAGTCCAGTGCCCAGATGAACGGGAACGGGAGCAGGATGCCGCCCAGGCCCCACACGGCGAGGTTGCGGCGCAGGACCTGGGCCGCGCCCATCGGCGTGTACGGGACGCCGCGCAGGGCGACCGGGATCAGCGCGATGATGATCAGCGCGTTGAAGATGATCGCCGCCAGCACTGCGGAATAGGGCGAATGCAGGTGCATGATGTTCAAGGCCCACAGCGGCCCGTGCGCCTGGCCGCTCAGGACGTACAGCGTGGAGAACATCGCCGGGATGATGGCGAAATACTTCGCCACGTCGTTCGCGATGGAGAACGTCGTCAGCGCCCCGCGCGTCATCAGGAGCTGCTTGCCGATCTCGACGACCTCGATCAGCTTGGTGGGGTTCGAGTCCAGGTCCACCATGTTGCCCGCCTCTTTGGCGGCCTGCGTGCCCGAATTCATCGCCACGCCGACGTCGGCCTGCGCCAGCGCGGGCGCGTCATTGGTGCCGTCGCCGGTCATGGCGACCAAGCGCCCCTCGGCCTGTTCTTTTTTGATCAGCGCCATCTTGTCTTCGGGCTTGGCCTGAGCCAAAAAGTCGTCTACGCCGGCCTCCTGCGCGATGGCGGCCGCCGTCAGGGGGTTGTCGCCCGTGATCATGACGGTCTTGATGCCCATCGCCCGCAGGTGGTCGAAACGCTCGCGCATGCCGCCCTTGACCACGTCCTTGAGGTAGATGATGCCCAGCGGCTTCTCGTTCAGGACGACGGCCAGCGGCGTTCCGCCCCGGCGGGAGATGTCGTCTGCGATCTCCTGGAGCGCGCCGGGGACGGCCCCCCCGCTCTGCTTCACGTAGTCGATGACGGCCTGGACCGCGCCCTTGCGGACGCGCGTCCCGTTCATGTTGACGCCCGACATGCGTGTCTGGGCCGTGAACGGGATGAACTCGGCGTCCTTCTCGGACAGCTCGCGCCCGCGCAGGCCGTACTGGTCTTTTGCCAGGACGACGATGGAGCGGCCCTCGGGCGTCTCGTCGGCTAGGCTTGAAAGCTGGGCGGCGTCGGCAAGCTCATTGATGTCCACGCCCGGCACGGGCAGGAACTCTGCCGCCTGCCGGTTGCCCAGGGTGATGGTGCCGGTTTTGTCCAGCAGCAGCACGTCCACGTCGCCCGCCGCCTCGACCGCCTTGCCGGACATCGCCAGGACGTTGTACTGCATGACCCGGTCCATGCCCGCGATGCCGATGGCGGACAGCAGCCCGCCGATGGTGGTCGGGATCAGGCACACCAGCAGGGCGATCAACACGGTGATGCTGGGCGCGACGCCGCCGCTGCCCGCCGCCTGGGCCTGGCCGACGTTGTACTGCGCGAATGGCAGCAGGGTCACGGTCGCCAAGAGAAAGATGATCGTTAGGCCCGCGATCAATATGTTCAGCGCGATCTCGTTGGGCGTCTTCTGGCGCGACGCGCCCTCGACCAGGTTGATCATGCGGTCGATGAACGTCTCGCCGGGGTTGGCGGTGATCTCGATCTTGATGCTGTCCGAGATGACCTTGGTGCCGCCCGTAACCGCGCTCCGGTCGCCGCCCGCCTCGCGGATGACCGGGGCCGACTCGCCCGTGATGGCCGACTCGTCCACGCTGGCGATGCCCTCGGTGATCGTCCCGTCCGAGGGGATGATGTCGTCCACCTCGCACAGCACGACGTCGCCCTTACGGAGCGTCGAGGCCGGGACGCCCTCGATCTGCCCGTTCTTGCCCAGCTTCTTGGCCGGGGTCGTGGTGCGCGTCTTCCGCAGCTCGTCGGCCTGCGCCTTGCCGCGCCCCTCGGCGATGGCCTCGGCGAAGTTGGCGAACAGGACGGTGAACCAGAGCCACAGGGCGATCTGGCCGACGAAGGCCCGCTCCCAGCCGCCCACCCCGGCGATCAGGTCGCGCCCAAAGATCAGCGTCGTGACCACGCTGCCGACCCAGACGACGAACATGACGGGGTTCTTTGCCTCGGTGCGCGGGTCCAGCTTCACGAAGGCGTCGCGCAGGGCGCGGCGGACGATGGGCGGGTCGAACAGCGGGCGGGCGCGCTTGCCGGGCGGCGGGACCGAGGGCGTGTCGCCCGTCGCCCCCGCGTCGGGTGCTTGGGTGTTGTTGAGTGTGGTTGCCATAGCTTTTTTCTTCGGGCCGGGGGGAATTCTCTAAAACGTCTTCCCCGTGTGCATCAGGAAGTGCTCCACCACCGGGCCGAGCGAGACGCCGGGGAAGTAAGTCAGCGCGCCGACGATGACGATCACGCCGATCAGCAGGCCCGCGAACAGGGGCGTGTCGGTCGGAAACGTGCCCGCCGAGAGCGGGACGCGCTTCTTGCGGGCCATGCTGCCCGCGACGGCGAGCAGGGGCACGATCATCAGGAACCGACCGACCAGCATCGAGACGCCCTGGGTCAGGTTCCAGTAGGGCGTGTTGACCGAGATGCCCGCGAAGGCGCTGCCGTTGTTGCCCGTGGTCGAGTCGTAGGCGTAGAGGATCTCGGAGAACCCGTGCGGGCCGCTGTTGTTGGTGTTAGCGCTCGCCAGCGCGTTCGTGGAGGGCGGCGAACTCTGGACCGTGTTCCAGTAGGCCGAGGGGTGCGGGACATGGACCACGCTCGCCGCCGCGGTGAAGAGGAGCACGTCGGCGGCCAGCACCAGGGTCGCCAGCATCGCCATCTTCACCTCGAACGCCTCCACTTTCTTGCCCAGGTACTCGGGAGTTCGGCCCACCATCAGGCCCGCGATGAACACGGCCAGGATGGCGTACATCAGCATCCCGTACAGGCCCGCGCCGACCCCGCCGAAGATGACCTCGCCGGTCATGATGTTCGCCATCGGGACCAGGCCGCCGAGCGGCGTGAACGAGTCGTGCATGGAGTTGACTGCCCCGCAGGAGGCGTCGGTCGTGACGGTCGCGAACAGGGCCGAGCGGGCGATTCCGAAGCGCGTCTCCTTGCCCTCCATGTTCCCGCCGCTGTCGCCCAGCACCGACGCCCGCGCCTCGACCCCCTGCGCGGCGATCAGCGGGTTGCCTCTCGCCTCCTGCGTGTAGGCGACCGAGACGCCGATGGCGAACAGTACGCCCATCGCGCCCCACAAGGCCCAGCCCTGCTTCGTGTTGCCGACGTACAGGCCGAACGTGTACACGAGGGCCGCACCCAGCAGGAAGATCGAGAGCACCTGGAGGAAGTCAGTCAGCGGCGTCGGGTTCTCGAACGGGTGGGAGGAGTTGGCGTTGAGCGGCCCGCCGCCGTTCGTGCCCAGCATCTTGATCGCCTCCTGAGAGGCATACGGCCCGCCGGGGATGATCTGCGACCCGCCCTCGATGCCCGTGACCGTGCGGTAGGCGTGGAAGTTCTGGATGACGCCCTGCTGGCAGAGGACGAGCGCGAAGACCAGGCAGATCGGCAGCAGGACGTACAGGGTCGTGCGCGTCATGTCCACCCAGAAGTTGCCGATGGTCTGGGCCGACCGGCGGCCCAGGCCGCGCACCAGGGCGATGGCGATGGCGATGCCCGTGGCGGCGGAGAAGAAGTTGTGCGAGGCCAGCGCGACCATCTGCGAGAAGTACGACATCGTGTTCTCGCCCGAGTAGGCCTGCCAGTTGGTATTGGTCGTGAACGAGGCCGCCGTGCCGAAGGCGAGGTCCGGCGTCATCGCCGTGGCGTAGGGCGGCGCCTTATCGCTTCCGAAGTGCATGGGGTTCAGCGGCAGACTCGCCTGCCCGCGCAGCAGCCCGTAGGTGATGACCAGGGTGACAACGCTGAACAGCAGCATCGCCAGCGTGTAGGTCGTCCACGGCATTTCCTCGCCCTCGTTGACGCCGCCGATTCGGTAGAGCAGCCGCTCCACGGGCCGCAGGACGGGCGAGAGCCACGTCTTCTCGCCCTCGAACACCTTGTACAGGAAGGTGCCGACGGGCTTGGTGAGGGCGAGGATCAGACCCAGAAAAAGCACAATCTGGAACCAGCCGATCAGTGTCATCCGATATTCCCCCGTGTCTTCGCCTAAAAATGCTCCGGTCGGAGCAGGGCGTACATCAGATACACGCTCAGTCCGACCGTGGCCAGTCCGGCCAGCCAGAACTCAAACAGCATTTTGTTGCCTCCTCACAGCTTGTCACAGCCGAACGTGTAGCCGATGCTGAGGACGAAAAACAGCAATATCACGGCCAAAAATGCGAAGTCCTGCATCCCGCACCCCTCCTTGAAAGTTGTCGGTATTGTATCCAATCGCGTGTAAAGAAACTGTAAAGACGGGCAGGCGTGGCATAAAGCTTTCGTCAAGATTCGCCGGAGGCTGTCAGCAGGCCTTCCAGGGCGGCCAGGCGGGCGCGCAGCTCGGCCATTTCTTCACCACCGACGCTGCCGGCGCAGCCGTCCACCGTTCGCCGCGCCTGTCCGACCAGTGTCAGCCGCACGTCCGCATCGGGCACGGTCGAGGCGATGTCGCTCAGGGCACGCAGAATCCGCAGGCTGACGGCGACGTCCGCCTTGGAATAAACGCGGATCTGCTCGAACGCCGACTCGACGATCCGGTCGAAGGAGAGCCAGGGAAGGCCGACGCGGAAGACGCCCGGCGGGTCGTAGAGCAGCGATTCGGGCGGCTCGCGCATGGCGAAGCGGATCAGGATGCGGCTGAGCTGGTCCACGCAGCCGATGGCCGTGCTGGGGTCGTTCACGGCGGGCGAGATCGCCTTGAGGGCGATGTCCACGATCTGGAGGATGCCGTACTCCACGTCCTGCTGCAGCGTCCGGGTCGGGCCGATCTCGAACGCCGCGCGCAGCTCGGCGGCCCCCACGGCGGTCAGCTTGTCCCCTTTGGAGACCATCAGCAGGGGGACGCCGGCGGGGACGAAGTGGCCCACGCGGCGCAGGACCCGCACCGACACGCTCATCGACTTCGCCTGGGTGACGAGCCGGGGCGTGTCGATGAAGCGGACGTAGCCCGAGACGCCGCAGAGGACGGGTGCTTCGCGCGCGGTCGGCTCCAGACCCGTGCCGGAATGCACAGCCGACTCGGGCAGGCGGTCGCGCCGGACGGGCTGGGGCATGGTCTGGTCGATGACGCCCTCGGTCTCCTGCGCGATCCGGTCAACGATATGGTTGACGCTGATCGCCTCGGCGATGTGGTGGATGAAGAAGAGCAGCCACGCGACGCAGGCCAGGGCCAGCAGCATCGCGCCGAGCACAGACAGAACCGGCTCGAACGGGCGGGGCAGGGTGTGGGCGGCGGGCAGGGCGGCCACGCAGTAGGTAAAGGTGCCGAGGAAGATGCCCAGAGTGTGCTGGGTCACTTTGTCCTGCGAGAACGACAGGATGATCCGCGGGGAGAACTGCATCGAGGCCAGCGTCAAAGTCATCAGCAGGATGGCGAAGACGATAGACACGACCGTCATCATGGCGGCGGCGATGCCGCCGAGGATCACCTGCGCCACCTGCGGGTCGGCGTGCGAGGGGAACAGCACTCTGGGTGCCCAGTCGTCAAGCGTGGGGACGGCCTCCTCAAGCGACGACAGCAGCGCCCCGGCCAGGCCCAGGGCGAGCGCGATGATGAGCGGGCGGACGAGAAACCCTCCGCGCAGGTTGTACAGGAGGTTGCGGAAGATGGGCGGCAGGCGTCTGTTCATGGGTCGGTCATGGGTCGGTCATGGGTCGGCGGCGCGGGGCGGTCATGGGGCGGTCATGGGGCGGCGTCAGGCGGCTTTCTTATCTTCCACGATCAGGGCGCGGACGCCGTCTGCGGTGACGCCCGCCGCGTATAGCACCGAGGCCGCCCGTCCTTTCCCCATCAGCACCAGGCCGAGCAGCAGGTGCTCCGTCCCCACACAGCCCTTGCCGAACCGGTGCGCCTCCTGCGCCGCCAGCACGAACACCTGCCGGGCACCCTCGGCGAAGGCCGACGGCCCGGCCGGCACCGAGGCCGGCGCGTTCAGCATCCGCTCCAGCAGCTCCAGGTGGACTTGCTCCGGGCGGGCGTCCAGCCGCTCCAGGACGCGGACGCCCGCCGAGCCGGGATCGTCCAGCAGCCCGAGGAGCAGGTGGTGCGTGTCCACGCACGGGTCGCGCCGGCGGAGTGCCTCCCACTGGGCGCGGAGCACGACGCGGCGGGCGCGGGCCGTCATCGGCTCCAGGCCGGCGGCCTCGGGCGGTGCGGGCAGCGCCCCCGCGTCCCGCTCCTCCTCGTCGGGCGCGCGGCGGGGGACGTCCCCCTGCCCCAGCCGCAGCCTCCGGTGCTCCCAGAAGCCGAGCCAGAGGAAGAACGTCCCCAGGAGGCAGGACGCGACGCCGAGCGGCGAGACCTGCCCCCCGTGCGGCGCGTCCGCGAGGCGGCTCAGGTAGGAGACGGCGGAAAGGCAGAGGCCGATTTTCAGGAGTTGGAGCGCGCGGACCGGGCGCGCGTCTTTGTTCCTGCGCGCCCGCGCCAGCAGGACGTAGACGCTGAGAATCAGCAGCAGACACGCGCCGAGCGCGAAAAAGTACAGGGCCATAGAGCCTCTCAGAGTCAGCCGCCGTCAGTCGCTCAAATACCAGGGGACATTGATCACCGTGACGCGCGGGCCGCCGCGCAGCAGGAGGGCAGCCTTCAGCCCGGTCGCCCGCTGGTTGTGCAACAGGTACTGATACCAGCGCGACTCGACAAGCTCCGGGATCAGGACGGCGATGGCCCGGTCGGGATACGCGACCTTGAGCTGCTGGATATAATCCAGCAGCGGATGGAACAGCCGCCGGTAGGGCGACAGCAGCACCATCAGGTGCGGCTCCGTCATGCCCGCGGCGCGGACCGGCCCCATGACGTACTGTTTCCAGGCGTCCTGCAACTGCCGCGCGTCGGCGTCGTCGGTGCTGATGTGGATCGCGACGACGTCGGGCGAGATGCCCATCCCGAAACGCAGCGCCTTCTCCGTGATTGTCGTCCAGCCCTTCATGGGGATGACGATCACGGGCGGCTCGTTGCGGGTCAGGTCGATCGGGCGCAGGCAGCCGGTCTCGCGTGTGACGTGGTCGTAGTGGCTCTTGACGCGGATAAAGATGAATACCAGGGCGGGGATCAGCAGCACGGTGATCCACGCGCCGTCCTTGAACTTGGTCGCCAGCACGATCGCCAGGGCGATTCCCGTGGCGACCGCGCCGGTCGCGTTGATCAGCCGTGAGGTGCGCGCGGCTGCCTTCTCCTGCGGGGTTGTCCCAGGGCTGCGCCGCCAGTGGACCGTCATGCCCGCCTGGGACAGCGTGAACGCCCCGAACGCGCCGATGGCGAACAGGGGGATCAGCCGGTCGGTGATGCCGCCGAAGGCGATCAGCAGGAGCGCCGAAAGAGCAGTGAGAATGCCGATGCCCAGCGAATACACCAGCCGCCGCCCCCGGCCGGCGAAGGCGTGGGGCAGGTAGTCGTCTTCGGCGATGATGCGGCACAGCCGCGGGAAGCCCGCGAAGCTCGTGTTGGCCGACAGCGACAGGACCACGAGGACGCTCGCCAGGGTGGCGTAATAGAAGACCCCGCGCCCCGTCACGGCGGCGACGAGCTGGGACAGGACGCTCTGCGGGTTGTCGCCGCTGGGTGCCCCGATCCCGTAGACCCGGCACAGGAAGGCGATGCCGGCGAGCAGCGCGCCCAGGATCACGACCACCAGCGTCAGCGTCTTCTGGGCATTTTTGACGGCGGGCTGCGCGAACGCCGAGATGCCGTTGGAGATCGCCTCCACCCCGGTCATCGCCGTGCAGCCGCTGGAAAACGCCCTCATCAGGAGCCACAGGCTCACCCCCTCGGTCGCGAGCGGCAAAACGGGCGGCGTCTGGACCGGGTGCGGGTGGCCGTGGCTCAGGGCCGTCTTCCACAGACCGATGAGGATGGTCAGCCCCAGCGTCCCGACGAACAGGTAGGTGGGAAGGGCGAACGCCGTACCGGACTCGCGAACGCCCCGCAGGTTCGCCAGCGCGACCAGGGCGAGGATGACCAGACAGATCAACAGGATGTGCGGCAGGAGCCGGGGGAAGGCGGAACACAGCGCCTCCGCGCCCGCCGCGATGCCGACCGCCACGTTCAGGACGTAGTCGAGGAGCAGGGACGCCGCCGCCAGCAGCCCCATGCGCGCCCCGAGGTTCTCCCGCGCCACCGTGTACGAGCCGCCGCCCGTCGGGTACGCCGCCGTGGTCTGCCGGTACGAGAGGTACAGGATCGCCAGCAGGGCCAGGATCACGCCCGTGAGCGGGCCGATGTACGCCAGCCCCAGCGCCCCCAGGGGGAGCAGCAGGGTCAGCGCCGCCTCCGGCCCGTAAGCCGCCGAGGCCAGCGCGTCCAGGCCGAGCATGGGCAGGGCCGTGAGCGGGCCGACCTTCTGCTCTTCTTCTTCGTTCGAGGCCAGCGGCCTGCCGAGGACGCGATCGATGACTGACATGGCTCTTCTCCGCGCCCCGATCCTTAGCGGCCGCGGCCCGCAGAACGTGCGCCCCAGGCGGCCGGGGCGGGGGGCGTGTGCATCCAGGCCCCGACCAAGGCGGAGTAGAGCGCCAGCGCCAGCAGCAGGCGGGCGGCGAACGAATCGGACATCTTGGCGAACACGGCGCGGCTCCCTTCCCGGCTGGAGATATTATCGCCCAGTCCGTGTAAAGAAGGCGTAAAGGGGGCGGGGGATGGTGTAAAGGTTGCGTAAAGATCGCGGGGGAGGCGTGAGCTATTGAGGGTCGGCGGTGCGGAGGCGGTAGCCGACGCCCGGCTCGGTGATGATCAGCCGGGGGCGGGCGGGGACGTCTTCGACCTTGCGGCGGACGTGCCCGACGTGGACGCGCAAGAGCTGCGTTTCTTCGGCGTACTCCGCCCCCCAGACGTTGGAAAGGAGCTGGCGGTGCGTGACCACGCGGTCGGCGTTCTGCGAGAGAAAGCGCAGGATGTCGTACTCCAAAGGCGTCAGCCGGACCTCCAGGCCGTCTTTGAGCACGACGCGCCGCCCGTAGTCTACGGTCAGCGTCCCGGTCGTGAACGCGGCCTGCTCGGCGGACGCGGGCTTGGCGGCGCGCGAGCGCCGCAGGGCGGCCCGAACCCGCGCCGTCAGCTCGTCCATGCCGAACGGCTTGGTCAGATAGTCGTCCGCCCCCAGGTCGAGCGCGGCGACCTTTTGCCGCTCCTGGCCCAGCGCGGACAGCATCAGGATCGGCACCGCCGTCCACTCGCGCAGGCGGCGGCACACCTCCAGCCCGCCCACCTCGCCGGGCAGCATCACGTCCAGGATGACGAGATCGGGTGCCCTGGTGCTGGCGGCGCGCAAAGCTTCTGTGCCCGAGTTCGCCGTCCCGACCTCGTAACCCTGCGCCGCCAGGCCCGCGCGCAGGGCGCGCAGGATTTCCGGCTCGTCGTCCACGACCAGGATCGTCGCCTGGTCGGCCTTATCGATTGGTCGGGTCATGGGGCTGCCCCGTGCGGGAGAAAGACGGAGAAGACGGCCCCAGAGGGTGCACCCGCGGGAGCGCTGCCGGCCCAGATGCGCCCGCCGTGGGCGAGGACCACGGCCCGGCAGAGCGCCAGGCCCAGGCCCGTGCCGTGAACGGGACTGTTCCCATGACACGGACTGCGATAGAACCGCTCGAACACGCGCTCCTCTTCCCCCGGTGCAAGCCCCGCGCCTCGGTCGCGCACGGAGATCATCACGCCCGCCGTCGCCTCGTCCTGCTCGGCCGGCGCGGGCTGAATGTCCAGATGTATGGGACTGCCAGCGGGCGCATACTTGACGGCGTTCTCCAACAAGTTCGTCAGCACCAGGGCGATCTGCGCGTAATCGGCCTGCACCAGCGGCAGCTCGGGGGCGACATCGAGATGGACGCGCACCTGGGCGGCGGCGGGCAAACGGTCCAGCGCCGTCCCCGCAACCTCGGCCACGTCGCACCAGTCCTTGGCGGGTCGCCACGCCCCCGCCTCCAGGCGCGACAGGTCCAGCAGGTTGCTGACTAGGCCGCCCAGGCGGTCCGCCTCGGCGTCGATGGCGGCCAGCGACTCGCGGCGGGCCGGCTCGGGCCAATCGGCGTCATGCTGCAAAAGCCCGCTCGCCGTGGCTTTGATCGCCGCCAGCGGCGTCCGCAGCTCGTGCGAGACGAGCGACAGCAGCGAGTCTTTCAGCGCGTCGCCTTCGCGCAGGGCGGCGGCCTGGGCCGCCCGGTCGGCCAATGCCTCGCGGGCGATGACCACGGCGGCGTGGTTGGCGAGCGTCAGGATGAGCCGCTCGTCGGTCGCGGAGAACGTCCGCCCGTCGGCCCGCGCGCCGACGTGCAGGACGCCGACCAGGGTCCCGTCCGCCTGGAGCGGGACGTAGACGCCCAGGGCGGGCGGGGGGTCTTTTTGGGCCGCGTCCAGCGCCTTCGCCCAAAGCGCCTGGCTCCGCCCGAAGCCGATGGTCTGGCGGTGCTCGAAGGCTGCCTCCGCCATGCGGCGGATCGTGCCTTCTTCGGTCCCGGCGGGGTCGGGGCCGATCTGCGGGGCGACGATCAGGAGGCCCGCGCGGTCGGCCTGGAAGACCAGGCAGCGGGGGGCGCGGATCAGGGACTGGAGCTGCCGGGTCAGCGCGGCCAGGAGCTTGTCGGCGCGCACCTCCTGGCTGATCGCCTCGCTGGCCTGGAACAGCGTGGCGATCTCGGCCTCGCGCGCCTGAGCCAGGCCGGTCTGCGCGCGCGCCGAGGACGCCAGTCGGGCGGTCGTGACGGCGGCCAGCAGGAACACGAACAGCGAGAGCCAGTCTTTGGGGTCGGCGATGGTGAGCGTGTAGGCCGGCGGCAGGAAGAAAAAGTCCCAGCACCCGAAGCTCAAGATCGCCCCGAGCACAGCGGGACCGAAGCCGAAGCGGATGGCGCAGGCGATCACCACGGGCAGGTACAGCAGCGACGCCTGCCCTTTGTCCAGGTATGGCCGGGCGAGCCAAAAGCCCGCCGTCGCCAGCGCGACGCCCGCCGCCGCCCACCCGTAGCCAGCCCGCAGCTTCGGCGACGCCCAGCGATCCATGGGCGGCCTAGCCCCCGCCCCGGCTCTTGTCGGCGGTCTTCGGGCGCAGCAGGCCGTACTCGATGCTGTCCACGACGGCGAACCAGCTCGCCTCGATGATGTTGGTCGAGACGCCCACCGTGCTCCACGTTTCCTCGCCGTCGGCGCTGTCCACGACGGTGCGGACTTTGGCCGCCGTGCCCTCTTTGACGTTGACGACGCGGACCTTGAAGTCCGTCAGGCGGATCGTCCTCAGTTCGGGGTAGTGCGGGGTCAGGGCCAGCCGCAGGGCGCTGTCCAGGGCGTTTACCGGGCCGTCGCCCTCGGCCACGGTCAGTCTCTCCTCATCGCCGACCCGCAGCTTCAGCGTCGCCTCGGTGATGGCCTCCGAATCGCCGCCGCGCTTCTCGACGATAACCCGGTAGCCGATGAGATCGAACAGCCGCCGGTAGCCGCCCGTGGCCTTCTTGACCAGCAGCTCGAACGACGCCTCGGCCCCCTCGAACGAATACCCCTCGTGCTCCAGGGCCGTGACCTGCTTCAGGATTTCCTTGGTCTCGGGGCTGTCCTTGCGTAAGTCAAGCCCGCCCTTCTGGACTTTCTCCAGGATGGTGGACGACCCGGCGTGCTCGCTCACCAGTATCCGATTCTCGTTGCCGACCAGGGCGGGGTCCAGGTGGATGTATGTCTCGGGGTTCTTCCGCATGGCGTCCACGTGCAGCCCGGCCTTGTGCGCGAAGGCGGACCGGCCCACGTAGGCCGCCGACGTCCGGGGCGGAACGTTCGCGATCTCGTCGATGTAGTTGGACAGCTCGGACAGCTCGGTCAAATGAGGCTGGCAAGACATCTCCAGCCCCATCTTCAGCGACAGGGCGGGCATGATGCTGGTCAGGTTGGCGTTGCCCGTCCGCTCCCCCAGCCCATTGATGGTGCCCTGCACCTGGACGCAGCCCGACTGGACGGCGACCAGACTGTTGGCGACGGCGCACTCGGCGTCGTTGTGCGTGTGGATGGCGAAGCGGCCTTGTGGAAAGCGGGCGCGGACTTCGGACACGACCCGCTCCACCTCGCCGGGCAATGCCCCGCCGTTGGTGTCGCACAGGGCGACGCAGTCTACGCCCGTATCGAGGGCCGACGCGACGCACTGCGACGCATAAGCCGCGTTGCGCCGGTAGCCGTCGAAGAAGTGCTCGGCGTCAAAGATGACCTCGCGCCCCTCCGCCTTGAAGAACCGTACCGTGTCGGCGATCATCGCCAGGTTCTCCTCCAGCGGCAGGCGTAGGGCCTCGACCACATGGAAATCCCAGCTTTTCCCGACGAACGTGATTGTGGGCGTTTCGGCGTCCAGCAACTGCCGCAGCATGGGATCGTCTTCGGCTTTACGGCCAGGGCGGCGCGTCGAGCCGAACGCGGCCAGCTTCGCATGGGCCAGCGCGACGCCCTTCATGCGCCCGAAGAACTCGATGTCCTTGGGGTTGCTGCCCGGCCAGCCGCCCTCGATGTAGTCGATGCCGAAAGCATCCAAGCGCCGGGCGATCCGCATCTTGTCCTCGACGCTGAACGAGATGCCCTCCCCCTGCGAGCCGTCCCGCAGGGTGGTGTCATAAATTTCGATGCGTGTGTTCATGCGAGCAAATCTTTCACGGCGCGGGCGCGCGGAGTGGCACGGCCTCTGTTGACGCCATCACAGCGCCTCCTCGCCCTCGTCGCCGGTGCGTATCCTGATCGCGCGCTCGACGGGGTAGGCAAAGATCTTGCCGTCGCCGATCTCGCCGGTCCGGGCGGACTCTTCGACGGCCAGCATCACGGCCTCGGCCACGGCGTCGGGGACGACGAGTTCGAGCTTGATCTTGGGCAGCAGGTTGACGACGTAGGTGTTGCCCCGGTACTTCTCCGTATGCCCGCGCTGGTGCCCGTAGCCGCGCACGTCGGTGACGGTCATGCCGACGACGCCCAGGTCTTCCAGCGCGGCCTTCACCTGGTCGAGCCGCATGGGGCGGATGATGGCTTCTATCTTCTGCATGGTGGATGATTCTATCCCGTCTCGCTTGAGGCTATGCTCAGAGCAGCATTACTCCGTATCTGCCACTCTTCCCTCGGAGGGAAGGGTCTCGGAAAGTGCCCGTAGCCTCCGCCGCTGGACAAGAGGCACCGGCCTAGAGTAATCTTTACCCCTTCCTTCCGAGGGAAGGGTGGCAGATACGGAGTAATGCTGCTCTGAGCATAGCCTCAAGCGAGACGGGATAGGACGCCTTAATCCCGTGGGTCCAGGCCCTGCATCACGGTCCCCGCCACCAAGTCCCCCATCTGGCGGCAGGTGACGTGGTTCTCGGCCTGGCCGCCGCCCAGGATGTCCGCCGTGCGGTAGCCACCCTGCAAGATGTGGGACACGGCGGTCTCGATGTCGCGCGCGGCGGCTTCGGCCCCCAGGGAGTAGCGCAGCAAAAGTGCGCCGGAGAGGATCGTCGCCAGCGGGTTGGCCTGGCCCGTGCCGGCGATGTCCGGGGCGCTGCCGTGGCTCGGCTCGTACAGGCCGAACGTGCCCCCCGCCGTCTTCTGCACCCCCAAAGAGGCCGAGGGCAGCATCCCAAGCGAGCCGGTCAGCATGGCCCCCTCGTCGCTCAGGATGTCGCCGAACAGGTTTTCGGTCACGATCACATCGAACGACTGCGGGCGGCGGACCAGGTCCATCGCCGTGGCGTCTACGAGTTGATGCGTCAGCGTGACGTCGGGATAGTCTTTGGCGGCTTGTGTCACGGTCTCGCGCCACAGGCGGGACGTCTCCAGGACGTTTGCCTTGTCCACGCTCAGGAGCCGTTTCCCGCGCCTTTGGGCGGCCTCGAAGCCGACGCGGGCGATGCGCGTGATCTCGTCGCGGGTGTAGACGCAGGTGTCCACGGCCCGGTCGCCCTCCCAAAGTTTAGGCTGGCCGAAGTACAGGCCGCCGGTCAGCTCGCGGACGACCAACAAGTCGAACCCGCCTTCCACCAGGTCAGGCCGGAGCGGGCAGGCGCGGGCCAGGGATGGGTACAGAACACACGGGCGCAGGTTCGCGTACAGGCCCATCTTCTGCCGCAGGGGCAGCAGCGCGCCCCGCTCGGGCCGCAGGTTCGGGTCCGAAATCGCGTCGTACTTCGGCCCACCCACCGCGCCGAAGAAGACGGCGTCCGAGCCTTGCACCAGGGCCAAGGTCTCGGGCGGCAGCGGGTGGCCCGTGGCATCATAAGCCGCACCGCCGACCAAAGCCTCGGTGAAATCCAGGGTGAGGTTGTGTCGGTGGGCCGCCGCGCGTAAGACCTTCAGGCCTTCGGCGATGATCTCCGGGCCGATGCCGTCGCCCGCCAACACTGCGATCTTTGCCATGCTATTGTTCCTTCGTCTGTGCCCTCAGATATTCTTCCCACAGGCGCGCAACCAGCTCCCCGGCATCCGGTATGTCTCGGATGACCTCGGCGCTGGTGCCCGCATACAGGGCCATCTCCAGCACATCCCCGGTCGTGCCCAGGCGGGGCGCGGTGTCATCGTAGCGCCGGATCGGCTCGCCGGAGGCCGCACGCCCTACGAGATCGCCCTCGCCGGGGCGCTGACCATTGGGGGCGCAGCCGGACGCCTCCCAGGCTTCCAGCGTGTCGTTCCGCAAAACGCGGTGGGCGGCGTAGGGCCAGTCGCCGTCAAAACAAACCGTCAGGGCCGTATCGCCCGGACCGGACCGGGTCAGCCGCTCTTTGTACAGCGGATGCGCGCGGCTCTCGCGCGTGGCGACGAAGCGGGTGCCCAGCATGGCCGCGTCCGCGCCCAGGGCGAGCACGCGCGCGATGCCCGCGCCGTCCCCGATGCCCCCGGAAGCGACGACCGGCAGGCCGCCCGCAGCGTCTATGACCCGTGGCAGCAGTTCGTCCAGCGCGGTCGTAGACTGGACGTGCCCGCCCGCCTCGATCCCCTGACAAATCAGAAAGTCCGCCCCCAGATCGCGCGCCCGCCGCACGCCCTGGGTGTTGGTGACCTGGACGCCCAGCCGTGCGCCCCTCGCGCGGACTCGTTCTACAAACGGGGCCGGATCGCCCCAGGAGAATGTCACGGCGGGTGCCCCCGCGTCCAGAGCCGAGTCCAGCGAGTCCGGCGGCTTATAAAGTGCGTAGTTGACGTGGAACGGGGCACCCGTTCGGGCGCGCACCCAGCGCACCGCCTCCGCAGCGGCCTCGGGCGAGGCCCAGGTCAGCGCCATCGCGCCCAGGGCACCCGCCTGGGACACGGCGGCGGCCAGTTCCTGCCCGGCGATGCTGCCCGTCGGGGCCTGGAAGATCGGGACGCGCAGGCCGAACATCTTTTGCAGTAACCCAGTCACTGGCCGCCCCCGAAGTCCGCCCGCAGCGTCCGCAGAAAGTCGCCGTAGCCCATCTTGCGCCAGAACGCCTGCGAGGCGGGGTTGGCGCGGACGATCTGAACCTCGATGGACGTCACGCCCCGGCTCAAAAACCAGGCCCGCATCCGCTCGTGCAGCCGCCGCCCGATGCCCCGGCCCCGCCAGCCGGCCGCGACGCAGACGTCGGCGATGTAGCCGCAGTCGCCGGAGAGCAGCGTCGGGCGCTGCATGACCTGGCCGAACGTGTAGCCGACGACCGCCCCCTCATGTTCGGCCACGAGCACGGCCATGTGCGGGTTGTCGAGCTGGCCGCCCAAGTACCCCAAGAACCATTCCCCCGCGTCGGGGTTGAGCGTCAGGCGCGGGTCGTAGGCGGCGTTGATGTCCTGAAGCTCGCGCCACAGGCCGATCACGGCGGGCAAGTCTTCGTCACGGGCGGGGCGGACGTCGAATTCAGACATGCTCCAATACGCGCTCCGGCTGGGCGCGGCCCCCGGCGCGGGCGATCTGCTTGTTCAGCGCCTGCAAGTAGGCCTTGGTGGAGGCCACGAAGATGTCGGTGTTCGCGGCATGGCCGGTGTAGATCGTGCCGCCCTCGGCCTCAATACGGATGGTCACGTCCGCCATCGCGTCGATGCCCTCGGTCACGCTCTGCACGGTGAACTCGATCAGGTCGTTGGGCACGCCGACGATGCGGTTGACCGCGCGGTAGATGGCATCGACAGGCCCGTTGCCCGTATCGGCGTCCATCAGCACGGCCCGGTTCTCGTGCCGCAGCTTCACCGTCGCCGTCGGGATGGTCTGGTCCCCGCAGGCCACCTGCACCTGCACCAGCTCATACGTCTGCGGGACCGTGCGGACCTCGTCCGACACGATGGCGTCTAAATCCTCGTCGTAGACGACTTTCTTGCTGTCCGCGATCTGCAAAAACCGCGCATAGACCTTCTCGAAGTCGTCTTCCACGCCGAGCGTGTGCCCAAGCTCGGCGAGCCGGTGCCGGACGCCCGCGCGGCCAGAGCGGGCCGAGAGTATGATCTTGCTCTCGTGGATGCCGACCGTCTTGGGGTCGATGATCTCGTAGGTGGACCGCTCTTTGAGCACCCCATCTTGGTGGATGCCCGACGAGTGGGCAAAGGCGTTCGCGCCGACGATGGCCTTGTTGGGCTGCACCAACACGCCTGTGAGCGTCGAGACCATCCGCGAGGTCTTGTAGATCTCCTCGGTGTTGACCCCGGTGCGGACGCCGTAGACGTCGGCCCGCGTGTGGAGGGCCATGACGACCTCTTCCAGCGACGTGTTGCCGGCACGCTCGCCGATGCCGTTGACCGTGCATTCCACCTGCCGCGCGCCCGCCCGGACGGCGGCCAGGGCGTTGGCGGTCGCCATACCCAGGTCGTTGTGGCAGTGCGCCGACAGCGTCACGTTCTCGCTGCCCGGCACGTGTTCTAAAATGCCCGCGAACAGCGCGCCGTACTCCTCGGGCGACATATACCCCGTGGTGTCGGGGACGTTAATGACGGTCGCGCCGGCCTTGATAACAGCCTCGATGACGCGGTACAGGTATTCGGGGTCGGCCCGCCCGCTGTCCTCGGTGAAATACTCGATGTCCGGGCAGCCCAGGGACCGGGCGTGTGTTACCGCCGCCACGCCGATCTCCAGCGCTTCGTCCCGCGACTTGCGGAGCTTGTGCTGTAGGTGGCTCTCGCTGACGCCCAGGCCGGTGTGGATGCGCGGGCGCTTCGCCCCTTTAATGGCGTCCCAGGCGACGTCGATGTCACGCGGCACCGCCCGCGTCAGGCCGCAGACGGTCACGCGGTCGCTCATGGCGGCGGCCACGAGGCGCACGGCCTCGAAGTCGCCGGGGCTGGAGATGGGGAAGCCCGCCTCGATGACATCCACCCCCAGGCGTTCCAGTTGGCGGGCGATCTCGACTTTCTCATCCACGTTCAGCGACGCCCCCGGCGACTGCTCGCCGTCGCGCAGCGTGGTATCAAATATCTGTACGCGGTCAGTATTCATAAGCGTCTCTTGCGTCTTTGTCAGATGGCCGGCATGACGTTGCCGCCGCAGACAGGGACGTAGGCCCCGGTGACGTAGCTCGACAGGTCGGAGGCGAGGAACGCCACGACGTTCGCGATCTCCTGGTCGGTCCCGCGCCGCCCCAGCGGGACCGACTTCTCGTACTCCGGCTGCGATTCGGAGCCGGATTCGCGGTCCTTGTCGCTGATGGTCCAGCCCGGCGCGACCTGGTTGACCGTGATGCCGTGTGCCCCGACCTCTTTGGCGAGGATACGCAGGACGCCGTCCATGCCGCGCTTTCCGGCCACGTAGGCCGACTGCGAGGCGAAGTTCTGCATGGCGCACTCGGTGTTGATGCCGATGACGCGCCCGCCCCTGCCCCCGGCGATCATGCCGGGGACGAACGCCTGCGCCATCAGGACGTTGTGCAGGACGGAGCTGCGGAACTGGCCCTCGTAATCGTCCGGCGACTGCTCCAGAACGCTCGTCCAATCGTACTGGGCGACGGCGTTGTTGACGATGATGTCCGCCGTGCCCAGCCCCGACACGACGGCCTCGCGCAAGACCAAAACACTGTCTTTGTCCGTCACGTCGGCCTGGACACTGATCGCGCGCCGCCCCATGCCCTCGGCCTCGGCCTTGAGGGTCGCGGCCATGTCGGCGTTGCCATGATAGTGGATCGCCACGTCCGCCCCGCACTGCGCCAGCGTCCGCACCATGACGCGCCCGAGCTGCCCCGTCGCGCCCGTCACCACGGCGACCTTGCCCGTCAGATCGAGTGTCAGCATTTCCACTCCCTGCTTGTGTTACTTGACCGACTCGGTGACGTCGGACTTCTTGACCCAGGACATCAGCCCGCGCAGCGTCCGGCCCACCTCCTCGATCTGCGAGGCGTTGTCGATGGCGGCCAGGGCGTTGAACGACGGGCGGTTGGCCTTGTTTTCCAGAATCCACTCTTTGGCGAACTGGCCGGTCTGGATTTCTTTGAGGATTTGACGCATCTCCGCCTTGGTCTCGTCGGTCACGATGCGCGGGCCGCGGGTCATGTCGCCGTACTGGGCGGTGTCGGAGATCGAGTAGCGCATCCCGCCGATGCCGGCCTCGTACATCAGATCGACGATCAGCTTCAGCTCGTGCAGGCACTCGAAGTAGGCGATCTCGGGCTGGTAGCCCGCGCCCACCAGGGTCTCGAAGCCAGCTTTCACTAAAGCCGTCGCGCCGCCGCACAGCACGGCCTGCTCGCCGAACAGGTCCGTCTCGGTCTCCTCTTTGAACGTGGTCTCTAAGACGCCCGCGCGCGAACCGCCGATGCCTTTGGCCCAGGCCAGGGCCAGGTCGCGCGCCTGGCCCGTCGCGTCCTGCTGCACGGCGATCAGGCACGGGACGCCCTTGCCCTCCTGGTAGGTGCGGCGGACGAGGTGGCCCGGCCCCTTGGGGGCGACCATGAAGACGTCCACGCCCGGCGGCGGCGGGATCTGCCCGAAGTGGATGTTGAAGCCGTGCCCGAAGGCCAGTGCGTTGCCCTGCTGTAAGTACGGCGCGATGCTCTCGCGGTACACGTCGCCCTGGACCTCGTCGTTGATCAGGATCATGATGACGTCGGCCTCGCGGGCGGCGTCCTCGACGGTCCGAACCACAAGCCCCGCTTCTTCGGCCTGGCTCCAGCGCCGCGAGCCTTGCCGCAGGCCGACCCGGACGTCCATCCCGCTGTCGTGCAGGTTCAGGGCGTGGGCGTGGCCCTGGGAGCCGTAGCCGATCACGGCGAGCTTCTTGCCTTCGAGCAGTGTCAAGTCGGCGTCATTGTCGTAGAAAACCTTCGCGGACATATTGTGTGTGTTCTCCTAGTCTCCTGGTAGGGCCGGCAAAAGCAACACCTTCAGGTGCTCCTTCGCCTTGAGTTCTTCCTCAACGTCTTCCATCACGTCTCGATAATCGCGCGCCCGGATGTCTGCCGGGGTCGGCGTCACGACAACGTACCACCAATCACCGTCGCGGTGTGCCCCCGCGCGTGACACTTCCAAGTGAAAGCCGCGCGGCTGATGCCTCCCAACATAGGCTTCAACGAGATCAAGAGTTTCCGTCTCACTCATCATCTGACCTCCAGGTATTCCAGGACTTTTTTCGCGGCGGCGTAGGTATCGCGAGTCGCTTGTCTATCAACGCGCTGTAGAGAATAATCCGCCGCTATCCGATCCGCATACAAGGCGTTCACGTAGCGGATAAAGTTCGCGAGGCGGCCCTCGCTAAATTGAGTAAAGTAAAGCTCGACGAGCCGAGCCAGTTGAGCATGACTGGGCGTTCCGCGCCCACCAGTGAAGTCGCCGCTGGCGTTCCTCTGAAGCAGCTCATGCGTCACCACCGAAAAAGCGGCATAGTAGAACCGGCTCGTCGCGCTCCTGTAGTGACCACCTTCATAGAGTGACACTGCCACCCGGAAGTTGCCCCTACCGATCTCCTGCCACGTCGCCATCCGGCCCTCCGTGTGCCCGACGCTTGCCGGCGTACCAGCCCACTCCCAGGCCGACCAGGGTGCCGAGGAGGATGAACAGGCCCAGGTTGACGAGCAGGTTTCGGACCGTGTCCAGCCCCAGCCGGTCAGTGATCGCGTTGTAGAGCGTCCAGAGCGCGTAGTTGCCCGCCCCGACGGCCAGCCCGACCGTCAGGCCGCGTGGAACGCGCCGAGTCAGCAGCCCCCACCCCGCCCCGACCAGCGGCGCAAGGACGAGTATGGCCAGCATGAGCAGGTGGGCCTGATGGGGGTCGATCAGCTCTTTCACGGCTAGATGCCTCGGAGTCCGCGGGCCATCGCGATCCGGCCCGTGCGGACCAGCTCGCGGACGCCGTAGGGTTCCAAGAGCTTCTCGAAGGCGTCGATCTTGTCGTTGCCGCCGGTCAGCTCAATCACGAACGTCTTCTCGGACATGTCCACGACGCGCCCCCGGAACACTTCAACGAGCTGCAACAGGGCGGTCCGATTTTCGACCGTGGCGTTGACCTTGATCAGGGCCAGCTCCCGCGCGATAATCGGCGTGTTGAGATAGTCCTGGACTTTGGAGACGTCGATCAGCTTGTGGAGCTGCTTTGTGATCTGCTCCACCTCCTGCTCGTCGCCGTTGACCACCAGGGTCATGCGCGAGATGTCCGGGTTCTCGGTGATCGAGACGGCCAGGCTCTCGATGTTGTAGCCGCGCCGCGAGAACAGGCCCGAGACGCGCGAAAGGACGCCCGGCTTGTTGTCCACGAGGACGGTGATGGTGTGCTGCTGCTGCAAAGCGTCGTCGCTCCTTGAGTCGCCCTAGGGCTTGTGCGAAAGAAGTGTCGCAAACCCTGCCTGCGCGAAATGGTGGTCGGAGGTAAGCGCCTCCGCGATGCCTTGCTCCTGCATTACAATGAAGCTGATGCAGTCGGTCAGTCCCCAGCCCTTGTCTGGGCGCTGGCCGTAGAGGGTCCAGCCCTTTGCCAGCAAATCCGCGTCGGCCGCCACGATCTCCACGGCTTGCGACGTGTCGGCTTGCCTCAGCCCTCGGTAGAACTCGACGGCTACGGCGCGCAGGGGAGGCTCGGCAAAAGCATCGGCAATCTCCGTCAGCACAAACTCTGTTGTGGTCAGCTTCACACGTCGCCGCTGCAAATCATTCCGCACAACAACTGCCTGCGTGTGCAGCCCGTCCCTCGGGTTCAGCAACGCCAGCCACCCCGCAGTATCCACGAATGCCTGTGGTGCGCGGTTAGCTTTTACGCTTGGGTATGCCATGGATGTAATGATCGTGCTGGTGCGCGAGATCGGTGATGCCGGTGTCCATCTGACACCTCTCGATCAAGGCAGTCAACGAGTCCCAGCCGGCATCGATCTTCGCCGCGTCGGCATCAGGTAGGAGGAGACCCTCCACGGCCTTGCTGAGATAGTCCGATGGCTGCTGCCCGTGCTTTGCCGCTTCTTTCTCCAGCCGGGCCTGCGCCTGCGGCGAGATATCAATTGTCATTGTCATCTTAACACCTCAAAACCCAGACCGAACCGCTCCCGCCATTTCTGTGCGTTCTCACTGTAAGCATTGAGCACGGCTTGCCGACGAATGACTCAGTTGGAGTATCGCGTGCCCATCGACTCCTATTTTTCCTGCCCGACAGTCACCGGCTCGCGGGCGGTCTTTTCTTCCTCGGTAGCGGGGCGGGCCTCATCGTCGGGCATATAGGTCTCGGAGGCCATGTAGTTGTCCAGGGGGACCATGTCCGGCGACCGCTGGACGACCATCTGGGCGATGGTGCCGCCCGACGGGATCATCGGGTAGACGTTCTCCTCTTTGGCGATGCGGAAGTCCAGCACGGTGGGCCGGTCGGTGATGCTCATGGCCTCTTCCAAGGCGGCCTGGACCAGGCTCGGCTCGAAGCAGCGGATGGCGTGCGCGCCGTAGGCCTCGGCCAGCTTCACGAAGTCCGGCGAGGCTTCCAAATCAACGGACGAGTAGCGCGAGTCCCAGAACAGCTCCTGCCACTGGCGGACCATGCCCAGGTACTGGTTGTTCAGGATGCAGATTTTAATCGGCAGCTTGTAGACGGTGGCGACCATCAGCTCCTGGATGCACATCTGGATCGAGCCGTCGCCCGAGACGCAGAACACGGGCGTGTCGGGCTGGCCGAACTGCGCCCCGATGGCGGCGGGCAGGCCGAAGCCCATCGTGCCCAGACCGCCCGACGTGACGAACTGGCGGGGGCGCTCGCACTTGTAGAACTGGGCCGCCCACATCTGGTGCTGGCCGACGTCGGTGACGACGATGGCTTTGTGGTCGGTGATCGCCCCGATCTGCTCGATCACGTACTGCCCGTGCAGGACGCCGTCGGCGGGGTAGTGCAGCGGGTGGTCCGATTTCCACTGGCCGACGCGCGCGTTCCACTCGGGGTGCCGGGCGGGCTGGGCGACCTTCAGCAGCTCGGTCAGGATCGCCTTGACGTCGCCGACGATGGGGACGTCGGCGGGCAGCACTTTGCCGATCTCGGCGGGGTCCACATCAATGTGGATGATCTTGGCGTGGGGCACCCACTCGTCGGCCTTGCCGGTCACGCGGTCGTCGAAGCGCGCCCCGATGGCGACCAGCAGGTCGCACTCGTGGACGGCGTAGTTGGCGTAGGCCGTGCCGTGCATGCCCAGCATCCCCAGCGACAGCGCATGCGTCTCGGGGAACGCGCCTAGGCCCTTCAGAGTCGTGGTCACGGGGGTATCGGTGGCCTCGGCCAGCGCCCGCACCTCGTCCGCCGCCCCCGACGCGACCGCGCCGCCGCCGACATAGAGCAGGGGGCGCTGCGCCTCGGCGATCAGGTCGGCAGCCCGCTGGATCTGGCGGCTGTGGCCCTTGGTGGTCGGCTTGTACGAGGGGATGTTGATCTCCTCGACGGGCGTGTACTCGAACTCGGTCCGGCAGATGTCCACGGGGATGTCCACCAAGACAGGTCCGGGCCGGCCCGAGCGGGCGATGTGGAACGCCTCGGCGATGATGCCGGGCAGCTTGGTGACGTCTTTCACCAGCCAGTTGTGCTTGGTGATGGGCATCGTGATGCCGGTGATGTCGGCCTCTTGAAAAGCATCCGTCCCGATGGACGCCGTTTTGACCTGGCCCGTGATGGCGACGAGGGGGACCGAGTCCATCATGGCGTCGGTGATGGCCGTGACCAGGTTGGTCGCACCCGGCCCGGACGTGGCGAGGCAGACGCCGACCTTGCCGGTCGCGAGCGCATAGCCTTCGGCCATGTGGCCCGCGCCCTGCTCGTGCCGGACCAGGATGTGCTTGATCTCCGGGAACGAATAGATGGCGTCGTAGATCGGGATGATCGCGCCGCCGGGGTAGCCGAAGATGGTGTCCACGCCCTCGCGCTTCAGGCACTCCAGGAGCGCGCGGCTGCCGGTGATTTTCATGGTCTTTTCGTCCTCTCCGATTCTTTCAACACGTCTTCATTGTCGAGTCATGCGGGGCGGGCCAAACGACACAAAGCCCCCCGTCCACTGGCAAGGGACGAGAGGCTTTCGGAAAAGCATCACGCGGTACCACCCTTGTTCGGCCCGAGGACTCGGTCGCAGATTGACTCTGTGACGAAGGCGACGGGACGCACTTGGAGCGCGATCACGGGCGCGAACCGGGCCGCCTTAGTAAACCACAGGGTCGTTCAGGGAGCCTGCTCGGAGGGGAGAATCTCGGTGCCCTCTTGCCGCCTCGCACCAACCGGCGGCTCTCTGAAAGCGGGCAGACCGAGACATTGTCCTCGTCAACGCAGATCAATTCAGTTGTGGGTCGCAGTATACCCGTGCCGCGCGGGCGCTGTCAAGGGTCTCCCGCGAATCTGCCGGGTGCGTCACGAGCCGTCGTCCGTGTCCTTGTGAGTGCCGTCCGCGTCTCCGCTGCCGCCCGTATCTTTACTGGGCTTATCGTGGCCTTTGGGCGAGTTGTCGTTGACCGTGTCGTGCAGAATCTTTTTGCCGGTCTGGGTCTGGGCGACGGCGGAGGTGAGGCGCGAGACGAACGCCGTCAGGGCCTCCAGGTTGGGGTAGCCGTCGGAGCGGGCGGCGGCGACGTAGCCGCCGCCGGACGCGGCGAAGGCGAAGCCGTGCCGGCCAGGGAAGCCGACCATGACCAGCTTGTAGTCGCCGGCGTCGGTGAACAGAATCCGGTGTGCGCCTTCCGCGCCGAACGCCCCTTCATAGAAGCCGTTGGTGTCAAACTTGGGAACGGGGGGCACCGGGGGCGGGGCGGGAACGAACTTCGCGCCTTTCACATGGGGCCGGGCGACGGCGGGCCGGGCGGGCGGTGCCGCCAGCTCCCAGACGAGGAAGTGGACCTGGTTGACGTCTCTGAGGACATCGGCCAGGTTGCCGTCTTCCAGAGCCTGCGCGACGGGGTTGGCGGACCTCTCGGCGGACCGTTCGGCGGGCGTAGAGGGCGGGTCGTTCGGGTTCTTCGTCTCCCCGGTGCCCTTCAGGAAGGACTTCATCATCCCGAGCAGGTCTTCGCTGCCGGCGTTCATCTCGAAGCGCAGCGTCGCGCCGGGCGGGGTGGGAACGAGGAGATAGCCCGGCGGCGGGGCGGCGCTCGTGGGCAGGGCAGTCACAGGGGCAGGCGTCAGCGGGGCGAGGGCGTTGGGGGCAGCCGGGGCGGCCTGCTGGGCGGAAGCGGGCGCGGCGCACAGCAGCACACCGGCGGCAAGAGCGAGCATGGGGCGGGAAACGGGGCGCATGATGATCTCCTTTTGTCTCGGCCTGTCCGGCGGCGGCGTGCAGAGCTACGTGCTGGCGGAAACCTGGGTGCCGTTGTAGGTCCGCAGGTGGAGCCGGGCGCTTTTCACGCGCGCGGCGTTGATCTGCCCCTTGGCGATGCTGTTGACCGTGTACGTGAACGGGTCGCCGTCGCTGACGAACTTGAGCGCCTTCTGCTTCTCCATCAGTTCCAGCCAGTAGTGGATGGTGTACTTGCCCGCGCCGGGGATGATGCGCGGGATGTAGTAGGGGTCGAAGTTCTTGTCATAAAAATCCTTCCCCATCGGAGAGGCGGCGGGGTCCGCCCCGGCCTTCAGCGCACAGATATTGTGGTAGGCGACGCCCCCGCTCGCACCGCTGACGACCAGCTTTTTGTTCTTCGGGAAGACTCCGTAGGGAAGGGCCAGCGTGTCCACGGGGTACTTCGGCTCGTACTTGTGGATGTTGACCATCGCGCCCGCAAGCTCCGCCTGGACGCGGGCGTCGGGCCAGTGCCGGATGCCCGCGAGGTGGTGGATGGTGTGGTTGCCGATCTCGAAGCCCTCTTTGACCAGATAATCCATCTTGCCCTGGGCGTAAGACTTCTGGTAGAAGGGCGGCGGCAGCTTGGGGTCGCCGTCGGTCAGCACGAAGAACGTCCCCTTGAGCGGCCAGTCGGCGTGTCTGGCGTGGAAGTCGTCGAGGATGCCGACAGCGCAGTCCGGGTCGATCCTGCCGTCGTCGGTGTAGTTGAACTGGCCCCGCAGGGCGTCGTCGAAGGTGAAGATGACGGGCGACATCCCCACGGGGCAGTCGATCCTGCCCTGTACGTAGTCGTGCAGGCCGATGGGCCGGTAGTTGTGGTCATACAGCCACTGGATGTCCCGGCGGAAGGCGGCGGCGGGGTACTGATACCCCGTGGTCTTGGTGCCCTTGACCAGATCGTGGTACTCTAGGATCGGCACCAGCCCGGCCTCGTTCGGCTGCACCTTGGTCAGGTCCAGCGGCTGCATCGGCGGCGTCTGGGCCGCGCGCGGGTGCTGGGGCCTGACCGTGGCGGCGGCGCGGTGCCCGAACAGGTGGCAGCCCGCCAGCGGGGCGGCGAGGAGGCCGGCGGCGGACAGGGCGAGGAGGCGGCGGGCGAGGCGCATGGGGGACCTTTTTCTTGCTGATCTTCTGACGAAGACCCGACGACTGCCTGCATTATACCATGCCCCCCCCGAAGGAACAAGGGACAAAAGAGCCATGACATTGTGGAACGGACCCAACAGCCTGCTGGGGCTGCTCGGGGGAATGGGCGGGTGCTTCGGCTGGCACCGCGAAGAAGGCGTCTGGGAGGTCGCGGGCGGCTGGCTGATCGGAGGGCTGGGGCGACTCGGCTGGGCCGACGCCATCACGTTGGGCGACGTCGTCTTGTACGCCGACGCGCGCCTGATCCCCCTGCTGCACGCCCACGAGATGGTCCACGTCCGGCAGGGTCGCCGGTGGGGGCCGCTGTTCCTGCCGCTGTACGTCCTGGAGTCCCTGTTCCAATGGTTGCGGACCGGGCACGGCTACCACGACAACCGCTTCGAGATCGCCGCGTACCGGGGCGACGCATGATCGTCCACAGCGCCGCCTTGCGCCGGGGGACGACCTGGCCGCCGGAGCGGGCGGTGCCGGGGCCGAGCGCGTGGCCCTGAGCCTGATCTCGGGCGTGGACGCGGCGGCGCGGGGCGGCGTCATGCGCGACGACGTCTGCCTGCTCGTCGCAGTCGTGGAATAAGCCGCCCTCCGCCCCGACTCGGGGCAGCGTTCCTATTTTTGGCGTTCGTGTAATGATGGTGTAATGGTAGGAGTGTATTATCCCCCCCGGAAAGCGGCTCCGACCCCCGAATCCTGCCGCTCCGGGGAAAGGCATGACCATGAAACGAACGCCGACGGTTTTCGCTCTCACCTTCTTCGCCTTCTTCGCCCTCGCCGCCGGGCTGCTGTGCCCGCCGCCCGCAACCGCCCAGCTTCCGCGCAAGCCTGTCCCACAGGGAATGCGGCAGGTCGCGACCGGCGGCAGGGGGGTGATCCTGACCTCCCACATGGGCGGGACGCGCTCGGCGCACAAGATGATGCTCGCCCTCAAAATGGTTTCGGGCGAGTACTTCGACAAGCCGCTCCGCGTGGTGCGCGCTTTCGCCGACCGCGGCGACCGCAACCTCCAGGCCGCCTTCACCGCGAAACTCAAAGGCATCCCCGTGCGCGGCGTGGTCGCGGTGGCAATGCGCGGCTCGGAAGGGGAGGGTACGCTGCTGTTCGACCGCGCGACGACGTTCGGGCGCTCCTTCCGGTCTCTCGCCGCGAAGCAAGGCGGCAGGGGCGGGGGCAGGTCCGCGCCGGTCAGGCTGACGCGCCGGAGTGCCCCCGACGGCAGCGGCTCGATCAGCCTGCCGCCCGGATTCTGGATCGCCGCCTCGTACCAGGGGACGTTCGACATCGACGGCCCGGACGGCGCCTACATGGGCCTGGGCAGCCACTACGTCTGCACCCGACCCGAGGCCGCCGGGATGTTCCCCGGCATCCCCGCACTCGACTTCGACGACCCGGTGCGCGCCATGCTGGGCTACCTGGACTTTATGGCCCGCAAGGCGGGGGTGCGGCCCGAGGCGAAGATTCTGGACGCGCAGCCGGTGCGAGACTGGCAGAACGGCCACGCGGCGTTCATCCGCTACTCGGTGCGGTCGGGCGGCAAGACGACCGAAGGGTTCGGCCTCTTCGCGATCATGCCGACGGACGAAAACCAGGCGGTCTTTTACCAGTCGTTCATCAACGCCTCGCCCCAGACGTACCGCACACAGTTCCCCGCCATGATGGCGGCCTGGGGCACCTACGGCATCAACCCGGAAGTCTTACACCGGCGGCTGACGGCGGCGGCCGAGTCGATGCGCGGGATGTCGGACATCATGCAGAGCGCCGACGACTACCGCCAGGAGACCGAGTCGAAAGTCAGCAAGGCGTGGGACGACACCATCCGCGACGAGGGCCTGTGGCGCGACCCCGACAAGCCCAGCATCCGGTATAGGCTGCCGACTTCGGAAACGAACCAGGGTCCCCCCACCACCGAGAGCGGGAAGCCGCTGGAACAGGTCCCCATCGCCGACCTTTAAGACACGCGACCCCTGAGGCTCTCGGCCTCACCCCCTTCTCGCACCGCCGGGCACCACCCGGCAACAGGAAAGCATCATGTTCAACAAAGAAGCCCTGACACAGAAGCTCAAAGCCGCCTACCGCCGTCACCCATTCCTGTTCATTGTTGGAGGCGGCGCACTCCTGCTAATGCTGTTCTTCGGCCACACCGCACCGGCGGCCAGCGGCGGCCAGGGGCAGTACGGCCAGGGGCAGTACGGCCAGGGGCAGTACGGCCAGGGCCGGAGGGACGAGGCGGACAACCAAACCGGCCAGAGGGATGGCCCGGTGCCGAGCGGCGGGGGATACGGCTCTTCCGGCGACACGCCCAGCGGACCGGCCTCCGGCGGCGGCGATGTGACAAGCGGATATTGGGACCGCCAGCGCTCCCAGGACCAGAGCGCCCAGGCCTTCGATAATACCATACGGGACCAGAACACGGTTCGGGACACCGGCGACGGCACGGTGCGTACGATGGACAACCAGGCCGCCGACCAGAACATCGCGAACGGCACGGCCACCCAGGTGCCGACCGACCAGATGCCCACCAGCTACGACGCCACCCCGAGCACCGCCCCGGAAGCCGCCCCGGCCTCCGGCGAATAGGACCGGGCGACGATGAAGACAGAAGAAGCCCGGTGCTTTCGCACCGGGCTTTGCCGCGTCCGAGCCACGGGCCTGCATTTCAGACGATGCCGGACAGCGCACCAAACGTGCTGCGGCTCGTCACGCGCCTCCCAGGGCTTCACAGCGTCTCCGTCAGTTCCCCGATGTCTTCATTCCACAGGGCCGGGTTTTCGGCGATGAACGTCTGCAACAAGGCTTTGCACTCGTCTAAATCCAGGTTTATCACCTCGATGCCGTGCGACTCCATGAAAACACTCGCGCCGGGGAAGGTTTCCGCTTCCCCGACTACCACCCTTTTGATGCCGAACTGCACGGCGGCTCCCGCGCAAAGGTAACACGGCATCAGTGTGGAATAGAGCGTCGTGTCGCCGTAGTAACCCACACGCCCAGCGTTTTGCAGGCAGTCGATCTCGGCATGGATGACCGGGCTGCCTTCCTGAACCCGCTTGTTGTGACCGGCTCCCAGCAGCCGGTCGCCGCGCGCCAGAGCGGAGCCGATGGGGATGCCGCCTTCCGACAATCCCCGCCGGGCCTCCTGGATCGCCATCCGCATGAAAGCATCCATGTTCTCGCTCTCCCCTTGGGCCGCCCCCTCAAGCACCGGCCTCGAACCGCTCCTGTCTTTTCTCGACAGGCCGCAGAAGCAGATAAGCGGCGGCGGCAAAGAGCGCGCCCAGCTCAAAGCCGATGTCCATGCCGGAGGGAGGACTGATGGCCTTTGCGATGGGGCCGACGAACATGACCTGCGCCGCCCCCAGATAGACCCCGACTAACCCGGTCCCCATCGCGGCCAGGGCCGCCCAACCCCGAGGGAGGCGGCTAGGGGTGTTCCAATCGTCGGCGTTGTAGCGCCTCTTGCGGAAGACGAAATGTTCCAGGGTCAGGATGGCGCACCAGGGTGCCAGCCAGTACGCGATCAGAAGCAGGAAGTTTTCCAGCGTCTGGTTCGGATGCCGAGCGGCGACCAGCGCGACCAGGACGTAGACCACAGCGCCGATCAGAGTCCAGGCTGCCCGGTTGACTTTTTGGAACGCTTTGCCGAGCACCTGCATGGACAGGCCCAGGCTGTAATCGTTGGGGATGTTGTTGGCAACGATGGAGAGCGCCAGGAGCACGAGCAGGAACGATCCGAAGCCCCCCAAAGGGTGCAGGGCCGCCGCCAGCAGACTGCCCGCACTGTCTCCCTTGAACGCCGTTGAAAGCGCCAAGCCCAGGACCTCGAGCAGGATGCAGGGGACCGTGCAGCCGATGAACGTCAGCCAGAAAACGCGCGCCGCCGGAGTCTCCTCCGGCTGGTTGACGTTGTAATCGGCGGCATACGAACTCCATCCCGTCGAGAAGCCGGAGACAGCACCGCCGAACGAGACAAACGCCGCCAGTTCCCCGATGCTGAAGGCCGGCGTGTGGAGGATTCGCACGTGCGGCCCGGCGACCGCGACGAGAATGGCAAAGATGACCGCCATTGGAACCCAGGCGATGCGCTCATAGCGGTGGACATACGTATAGCCGTAAAGGCTGACAAACGTGGTCAATCCGGCAATCAGCAGGATGCCGGCCCAGGCGGGGACGTGACCGCCGCTCAAAGCGGTGATGAGCTGGGCACCCACGATCACGTTGACGGTAGACCAGCCGATGCAGGCGGCGACGTTGAAGAGGCCCATGAGAGCGCCGCCGCCGATGCCGAAGGAGAAGCGCGAGATGGTCATCTGCCGCAGCCCCAGCTTCGGCCCCAGCGTGGCAAAGAATGCGACCGGCAGCACCCCGAGCAGGTTGAACAGCACGATGGCAAGCGCACTGTCCCAGAAACCCATCTGGAAGACGGGGACGGCAAGCGTCCCCAGGGCGACCGTCGAGAGCACCAGGTTGGCCGACAGCCACATGGTGAGATTGTCGAAAATACGCACGTCGTGCCGCTCCGAAGGCGGAACGCGCTCGATCCCGCGCAACTCAATCCCGGATTCCGGCAAAACCGCCGGCGCTGTTTCCGCTACCATTTGTCACCTGTCCTTTCGTATCATCACCCGCGGAAGGAGAGACTGCGTCGTCACTAACGGCCCGAGATCAAGGCTAAGAAAACGTTCGCTCTTTAAGAATAGCTTTTCTCCCGCTCGCGCTGCCAGACGGTCTCGCCCGCCACTGTGACGCGCAAAACTTTGGCGTCTAACAGATCGGCGGTGTTACGGGCGTCTTCACTCAGTCGGCGGAGTGTTTCGCCGTGGTCCAGACCGTTGACGGCGAGTTCTTCTAAATCGTCTTCCAATCCGGCGACCGAAGGCCGCTCCAGAAGCTCGGCCCAGATGACTTCGTTCGCCGTCTTGGAGGCAAGATCGGCACCCGTGGAGGCGATCTCAAGAAACGACATCCGCTTGCCGATCTCGAACGAGCCGGTATCCCGATCCAGGCCCAATATCTGCGCGGGCGCGAGCGTCGCCCGGTATAGCGCTTCGGACGGCGTGGCACGGGCAGGAGAAGCCCGATGCACTTTCAGAAACTGCGCCATCTCCGCCAGCATCGAGGGCGTGGGCGACGCACCCACGTCCGTGCAAAGTGCATAAGGGATACGGTGCCGTCTGAGTTCGGCCAGGGGCATCGTGCCGGACCCGAGCAGCGTGTTCGACGTCGGACAGTGCGCGACCGCGACACCGTTCCGCGCGAGCATCTCCCACTCCTCCGGCCGCATTTGAACGCAGTGTGCCAGCAGCGGCGCTCGGTCCAGCAGGCCGTCCGCCCGGTAAACATCGGTGTAGCCCCGGTAACCGGGATACAGCACGTTCTCGACCAGGGCTTTTTCCGCGCGCTGCTCATTGAGATGCGTCTGCATCCGCAGGCCCAGTCGCAGGGAGAGGGCGACGGCCCGCCGCCTCAGCGGCGTGTCCACGCTGACGGCAAAGCGGTCAGTCAAAATCAGGCGGCTGCCGAATTCGGCGGCGAGCGCGCAGGTGTCACTTTCCAGAGCCGGCTCGTCGGTCCGCAAAGAGACGGGGCAATTCTGATTCATCAAGACCAGTCCGACGCACCAGTCCTGGCCGAGTCCTTGCAGAGCGACGCGGGTGGCCCCGGCGTGGACCGTCATGTAGGCCGCGCCCCCGACGACGCCGTGGGACTGCGTCGCTCCCGCGAAGTCGCGCACGACGGCTGCCGCATATCCTTCTTCACGGCAGCGCCCCTCCTGCGGAAAGACATTGCGCGCCAGGCCGGCCAGCAAGCGTCCTTCTATCAGGTGTTCGGGCAGCCCGTCGAGGAAATGGCCCCGGATCGGGTACTGCGGGATATGCGTGTGGCAATCCAAAAAGGGCGGCGTGATGATCCCGTCGGCCTGACGGACGGGTATTTCGGATGACCCAAGCTCCGGCTCCAATTTCCGCCACTCACCGGCAAAGCGCAGCCGCCCTTCTGGATCAGCTAACAGCGCGCCGTCAGGATAAAAGACAGTCTGTCCATCTTCACCTGGGTTTAAGAGTGGCCCGCGCACGATGTGAGGTTCATGAAACGTCAACGGGGTTCCCATGAGCCGAGAGTCACCGCGCAGAAATGGCGCAAGACATTCAAACGCTGCTCGCCTGACGGGTTAACCATCGGCAGCCGCAACAGAGCGGGGCCGGGTTCAATGCTTGCACAAACAAAGCTTGCACAAACAAAAAGGGTTTTCACGGAGTGGGAAACACGGCATCGTGGGGAGCAGGAGCGATGAGATCGTCGCAGAGGACCGGCCTGTAACTCGACGCCGAGTATGCGTAGTGTACCAGGGGCGACTGGAGAGTGGAGGTAACAATCGGCAGATTCTGGCGATGGGGGTGGCCCGGAGATGGAAGCGAAATTCGTGGAATGCCTCCTCCCAGGTGAAGGCAAAAAAGCGGAGGCTGTCTGTGCTCATCTTGCCTCTCTGCTGACGGCTGTGTATCAATAGCAGCAAGGCGAAAGCAGCAAGGCGAACGGTCAACGGACAGATTGTATGAGGAAGCCGACACGCGGATTCGAACCGCGGACCTGCTGTTTACGAAACAGACGGGTTCGCTAGACGTAACCTTCACTCTCGATATGCGGTTGTTAGTGTGTGTTTTGCGGGCTGACCCCTACTGTGTATGTTTTTAGCCGGTGCCTTGAGTCTGTAGCTGTCAAATCGCGTGGTATACTGGCGCTATGGACACCCTTCTGACCGATCTTCTGGAGTACGCCTCAGCCGTCGCTGCTGCTAAAGAAGCGGAGCGAAAAACCATTGCCAGTGCTGAAGAATCTGAGCGAAGGGATCGGAAAGCCGCCTTCGAGAAACTTACTAAGAATAACCCTGCGCTCGCAGATCTGCTTGTTGCGATTGTCGCTCGGGAATGGCATGAGGCGGTGCGGCAGATAGAAAAAATGCAGGGCGAACTAACCGCCGAACAGCCTTCTAGCGAACAGCCTTCTAGGGACTGAGCAGTCTTCTCGCTTCTTCCAGTTTCGAAAGTGGCCGCACGGGTTCACGCGTGTTGTTTGTCCGCTCGGGCAATTCGTTAGCCTCTGCCTTGTCCTGGTCTTTGCCGCCAAAAACCGCCCTTGCCACTTCGTTCGGGTGGACCTCCGCCGCCAGCTTTAGCCGCTGGCGAATGTCGGCGGCGGTGAAGTGGTTCAGCAGGTAGTAGATCACGTTGTCCAGGTCGTCCACGCCGCCTCCTCCGCCTTTTACAAAGTGCTCGGCGGCATCCTTGCCCATCTCGGCACTGTAGTATCCAGCGACGGCCTGCTTGGGAAAGTAAGCCTGCTCCGCGAGACGATCTTGTATAGCGCGATCTTCCAAAACGCGGTCTTCTGAAGACTTCATCCCCTACCCCTTCACCATTCGCACATACATCCGCTCCGCGCACCGCGCCGCCTGGTGCCGCACGTCCTGCGGGTTGTCGTCGCCGTCGTAGGCATAGATGCCGCCGCCCGGCAGGTCCAGCATGAGCTGCGGCGACTCGGTGATGCACAGCCACTCGACCAGCTCATGGACCAGCACGACGACGCGCTGATCGTCGCGAAGCCGCACGTGGTAGAAGATCGTCCACTCCCCGTCCCCTGTTTCCACCAGCTCGCCGTCGCGGGACGACGCCTCGCGCAGGTGCCGGCACGACAAGCCGCAGCGGACCGTCAGCTTCCAGGCCGATTTCCAGTCACGCGGGAGATGGCCGCCGTTCTTGGCCTGGAGCCAGCACAGGGCGCGGTGCGCGGCGGCGCGAACGTCGGACTGGCGGTAGGGGTAGCGACGCAGTTCAGCCACGATTGATAATCGCCTTGTTGATCGCCTCTACAATCCCCCGTATATAATCAGGGTTGTAGGACCAGAGGGCATTCGACTCAGATGAGGCACTCACAATCTTGACTAGATGCTTGGGCTTCTTCTGAGACATGAGTACCAGCGCAAAAATAATTACAGCCAAGCCAGCGACTAGGACAGGGTTGTAGGAAGCAGCGCCGCCGGAGAATGCGAGAATCGCCCCGAGTACCAGCCCAACACACCCACCGCCATAGTCAGCGGGCAATTGAACCATCGCGACTGAAGTAACATTGGCAGTTGCATACGTTTTGCCGGAAAGGACGATCCGGGCGCTCGTGACGGTGACATCCGCATTCTGTAAATAAATACTCTCGCCTGACGCGGGAGCGGCCAAACGAGAATGCGAAACAGCGGGGGTGCTTGAAGCGGGTTCGCGAGCAGCCAGATTGCCCTGCGCAACCATAGAGTTTCCTAAAACAACTGTTGGAGGCGTATTCGCGGCGGTGAACCCACGCTTTGGCACCTCTGCGTTATCTGGGACAACTTCATCAAATGACTCGCCGCAATTAGGACAAGACGTCACGCCGGCAGGAAGGGCTTTGCGGCATCCGTCGCACTCGTAAATCACGCCCGACCCTGCCTCTCTGCGTGCCGCTTCGCTTTGACACGAATGATCTCGGCAACCTCCGAGATGTCGCGATCATCCATGCCCCCATCGTATGCCGCTGTACGCAACTCCTCGAAGATTGGCTCATACACGAATTCCTCTGGTTTGCTCTCAGCCTCTTCGCCATAGAACCAGCCGACTCGCACACGGAGCTTTCGAGCCAGCGCATACAATGTTTCTGCTGCTGGCTCATTTTTGCCGCTCTCATACTGAGCGTATGACGACCGCTCCTTGTGGATGGCGTCCGCCACTTCCTGCTGGCTCAACCCCAGGTACTCACGGCGGGACTTCATGCGGGCACCGATTTCAGACATATCCATAAGTGTTTCGTTACTCAATCCCACGGCGACGCGCTTTTTGCTTCCGGCGCATATGGATGTATTCAGCAATCTCAGTTACAGTATCTGTATCAAAGTCTCCTGTATAGGCAGCCGCTCGGAGCTCATCCAAAACGGGTTGGTATTCCACGGGAATCCTATCATTTTCGGCAAAACCCGCTGCTCTTAGCCCGGCATTCAGTAAAGCGTGTGTTACGTGCTCGTCTTCGCTTGACCCCGATAACGCTTTAGCAAGTGCGTAAATAGTTGGCCGAGGGCAAGTCAAGACCGCACGCTCGTACTTCGAGATTAGTGCTTGATCTACCTCAGCGAGGTCTGCTAAAGCATCTTGTGTTAAGCCGCGCGACTTCCGGGCATTTTGAAGCCACTCAGCGAAATCTTTCAAATCTTCCTCTCGGAACGAGAGTGGCGTCTTGGCGACGATCACTGATTTCCTCAATCTGGGCTGTGGTATTGTTGAAAGCGTGGTAGAAGATCGTCCACTCCCCGCTCGCATCCTGGGCCAGCTCGCCGTCACGAGACGAGGCTTCGCGCAAGTGTCGGCAGGACAGACCGCAGCGGACCGTCAGCTTCCAGGCCGATCTCCAGTCACGCGGGAGATGGCCGCCGTTCTTGGCCTCAAGCCAGTGCAGGGCGCGGTGCGCGGCGGCGCGGACGTCGGACTGGCGGTAGGGGTAGCGCAGCTTCCCTACAGAAGTAGCTTTACCGGGGATAGATGATATGACCATGTTCACCTTGCATAGGCCACTTCTTAGACAGCCCTTCTACATCAATGGCTTTGGCCTGACCTTCACTGACGCCAAAACGCTTGTTTATCTTCGCCATGAGTTTGTCTTGGTAAGCGTCTTTCACGTCAACCGACGTGTTCCAGTTTGGGTAATGGTCGGCGGCTTCATATTCTGTTCCAGCCCGCTGAAAATAAAGCTGCTGGCGCTGCGCTTCGGAGAGGTGGCGGGCAGAATGTTTCTTGCCTGCAAGACCGCCATGATGAGGATGTCCCGCCGCCGCTCCGGCAAGCAATGTAAAGATTGTCAGCGCAAATATAAGTTTCACGCCCTTCCCTGCCTCTCTGCCCGTCGCCGTGCCTTCATGCGGATGATCTCGGCCACCTCGCTCACGTCTCCAGGCTCCAACCCGCCGGCGTAGCTGGCGCTCTGCAACTCGTCCAGGATCGGCTCGTACTGGATTTCCTCGGGCTTCCGTTCGTCCCGCTCCCCGTAGATAAACCCAACCGTAACGCCCAACAGGCGGGCGATGCGGGCAATGTCAGGGGCAGAAATATTGGTGGCCCCGCTCTCATACTTGCTGTAGTTGGCCGGAGTCGTAGACAGTCCCTCGGCCATGTCGCGCTGGGTCATGCCAAGATACTCGCGCCGGGCGCGGATGTTCTGGCCTATCGATCTCGCATCAACCGCAGTTTGTTTCACCACATGAATATCATAGCAAAATAAATCTTAAAAACATAGGCTTTTGCCTTGACAAAGGCTTTCAAATATGTCAACATACATTAACTCTGGTGAAACTCTCGGGGGGGGCTTTCTTTTTGCCCCGTTACTTTCATAATATGAAAGCCATGTTTCATTTAAATTGATTGGGGTGGGCTATGACGGTTGCAGAAGTGCTAATGAAACGTAAGTCCGCCGGCATCCGGCAGGACGTACTGGCGCTCAGTCTCAAATGGAACAGGGAAACCCTGATCGACATTGAGCGGGGGCGTGTGGAAGTTTCGGAGCACACGCTGCGCCAGATCAACAGCGCGATTGACCAGATCGAGCGGCAAAAGCAGGGGGAGGAGGTGATGGCTTAGATGGAGGCAGCAGGGAGCGGCAACGGCTTCGCCGTGTATTTTCAGGGTTTCCTGGATGCACACAACATACAGGTCAAAACAGTCGCCGCCAAGCGGGGAATGGACGCCAGCAACTTTTCAAGGAAGACCAACAAGAGCCAGGAGCTGACAGTCAAAGACGCTTTTCTGATTGGCGTCGCCACGGGCGAAGTCCGTGCCGAGACAGCAAAAAAATAACGGCCCCTTCGCTGAAGACGAAGAGGCCGCTACCAAACCAAGAAAGGTTTTTCCGATGACCCAAACATCTTACCCGGCTTCTGCCGGAACTGTCAACCCGCCCCGGCTCTATCCGCACGGCCAGCCGCTCCCCGAGCGGGCCGGCGCGGCCACGATCTTCGGCGAGAACGCCTACGCCTTCGAGTTCACCGCCGCCACGGGCGAGGACGTGTACGGGTGCTACAAGTCGTTTCTCGGCGAGGCGGGCGAGATGGAGTTTTGCCAGGAGTATGCGCTGCACACCGCCTCCGGCACCGTCACGGAGTGCAACTGCCCGGACCACACGCACCGCCCCCGCGTGTGCAAGCACATGGTCGAGCTCGCCGTCGTGCTGGGGACGGGCATTCGGACCCGAAAGGGCGCGTTCGTCGCGGCAGTGAGTACCACGGTCATCAGCCGGCCCCGGACCGTGGCGGATGCGCTCAGGGCCATGCGCGAGGACTACCACGCGGCGGCGGCGCGGGCGGTGATCCTGACGGCGGCGGACGTGGAAAGGGCCGAGCGGGCGGAAGCGGCCCGGTCCGCAGCGGCGCGGCCCATCGTCTCCGGCTTCGACCCGAGCGACTGGAAGTGAGGCAACCCCATGATCAGCAGCGCAAACAATCATCGGCAGGGCCAGTGCGACAGCTGCCGCATCGCCTGGGTGTGGGCGCTCAACATCCTGCTCAGGGACCAGGTGTGTGCCGAGTGCGGGCGCAGTCTCGGGCGGGTGACCGCCCAGGTCCGGCGTGACACGACCGGGGCCAGCGGCTACGCCTGGATGACGTGGGAGGGCTACAATCCCTGCGCGCCCATCAAGCCCTCCGCTCTTGCGGCGAGGGCCACTTAGATGCCCAGCCTGATGCCCGCGCCCGAGCCGTCCTTGTTCCTGCCCGTCGCCGCCCTGGCCTCCCCCGCCCCCGTGGCGGTGACTCCCGGCCTCCGGCTGTGGCTGATGGCGTTGCAGGAGGAGTTTCTGCACGCTGACGAGCTTTCGGGCCGGCCCGCCGCGCCGGACCTGTCTGAGTTCCGCCGCCACGACGGGGACGCGGCCCGCGAGCTGATGGTGGACGCCTGGGCGGAGGCGCTGCGCCTGGCACTGCTGATAAGACGTGCGAGATGAGGAATCCAAACATGAGACTGACCGAAACCCTGTCCCGGATGAACCTGCGTGCGGGAACGACTTTGCCGCAGGCCTCGAAGCGCCCGGTCCGGCGCGACCCGACCTACTGGGGCCTGCGCCACCTGATCACAGGGGACATCATCGTGCAGCGCGTCGAGTTGTTCTCGCTGGGCCGGCCCCGCCCCGTCACGATGGAGCGCACACTGGCCTGCGCCGACTGGTGCGAGGCCCGCGAGGCCCGCGAGAAACTGCGGCTCGACGAGCACTGCCGGCTGGACCGCCTGACGCCCGCGGAGATGCGCGTGCACCTCTCGCTTGAGGCCTCGCTGGCTGCCTTCATCGCCATCTCCGACAAAACTGACGGCGAGGTGACGGAGTACGTCCACGTGCTGGAGGAGCGGGAACAGGATTCTGCGAAGCCGGACCCCAGGCGGCACGACTTCCGGCTGGGCGCGGCGGGCATGGCGGCGGGGGGAACGTGCTGCGTGCTGACGTCCGCCGCGTTCGGCGTCGCCGTCCTCCCGGCACTGCTGATCGCCTGGGGGGCGGGCCTGGCCGTCCTGGGGGGCGTGGTGTGGCACCAGGGGCGGCAACAGGGTGAGGGCCGGGAGCAGGGGGACGACTCATGCCGAGTGTAACTTACTACCATGACTCGGCCCGCTACCATGACCAGGCCCGGTGTGCGAACGGCATGACGTATGCGGCAAACGCCCGGCGCGGCCTGTTCTGCGCCAGCAACCGCTGGCCGCTGGGGACGCGGCTTGAGCTGACGTCGCGGGGCGGCAGGCGCGTCGTCGTCACCGTCGCCGACCGGATCGGCCACGGGTCGGACTGCGACCTGTCCGAGCCGGCCGCGCGGGCGCTGATGGGCAGCCGCTACCGAATCATCGGGCGCGTCCACACCCGCATCCACGTCCTGCACCTGGAGCGGAGGGGTCATCGCAAGTAAATATCCGCCCCAATGAATTGGGGGGCTTTGCTTGCCCCTCCCTCCTTCTCTGCCCCGCAAGGGCGCAAGAGTCACTGAGTGTGCGGCTTCGCCGGGTGGCGACGGCCAGAAAGGTTGACACGATGGACGATGTATTAGGCTTTATCACAGCCGTGAAAGAGGCTCGGGAAGCGACGCAAATAGGCGAAGAAGCACTTTTTGTATATCCTCGCCTGAATCACAACGGCGGAACAACGTGGTGCGTTGACCCAGATGAAATGGAGATTATTGAGGCTGACAACGACGTGCATCCTGACTGTACGTTTTTCATTGAAATCAGGCAGCGCGACCACATTGAGTTTGTACCACGAACGGAGGCCAGCGTTTCCTCCCCCGGTTAAAACCGGGCGGGTTTCCAACGCTGTTGAATACTATGACTGAAGTACCCTTTTCGGAAGGCGCAGCGCCGGGGGCCCTCGGGGCGGGGGGCGGCGGACTCGCCCAGGCGCGCGCGGAGCTGCGTCACCTGCCGCTGGCCGAGATCGTGCCCGGCAACAACCCGCGCCGGAAGTTCGAGGAGCAGGCCGGCAATATCGTCTTCCACGTTTTTGAGGACGTGTCCGTCCCTAGTCCGAAAAAATGAAAGGGCCGATCCGATGACCACCGAGATGACACGCACCACTGAGATGACACGCACCACTGAGATGACACGCACCACTGAGATGACACGCACCAACGGGGCCAGAGAGGTGGCCGCGGCCAAAAAAATGCCCGCATCCGGCGGCGACCACCAGCTCGCCCCGCGCGGCCAGGCGCTGCCCGCCATCATCACCGACGAGCACCGCCAGATACTGCGCGCCATGGTGGACCGCAACACCACGCCCGCCCAGGTGGAGATGCTGATCCTGATCGGCAACCGCTACGGCCTGGACCCGATTATGGGCCACGTCGTGCTGATTAACGGCAAGTGCTTCGTCACCCACAAGGGGCTGATGCACAAGGCGCACGTCTCAGGCGTGTTCGACGGCATGGAGACGACCTACGGCGCGGACGGCCTCGGCGAATACTGCGAGTGCCATGTCTACCGCAAGGACATGGGCCGCCCGTCCGCCGGGCGCATCTACATCGACGAATACCGGAGCGCCGGCCCGGTCTGGAAGCAGTACCCCCGCGCCATGGCTGCAAAGACGGCTGAGTCCTTTGCGCTGCGCCGCGCCTTCGACGTCGCGCTGACGAGCCAGGAGGAGATGGGCGTCGCCGACGCCCCGCCGCCCGCCCGTGTCTACCCGCCTGAGGAGCGGCGTGTCTACCCGCCTGAGGAGCGGCGTGTCTACCCGCCTGAGGAGCGGCGTGTCTACCCGCCTGAGGAGCGGGCCGAGCGCAAGCGCCTGAGCGAGCGCGTCGCCGGCGTCATGAAGGCGATGACGGTCCAGCAGTTCGAGGCGTTCAAGGCGGAGGCCGCGGACCAGGGCGGGCTGCCGGAGATGGAGACGGGGGACCTGCGCGAGTTCCTGGCGCGGGCCGAGCGCGTCGCCGAAGCCAATGAGGCTCAGGCCGTGCCCGCCCCGGAGACGGAGGAGTTCGACCCTTTCGCGGAGCCGGAACCGCTGCTGGCCGTGCCGGCGAGCGGCGGGAAGGGACACGGTGACAGCTGATGGCGATCCTCGAAAAAGAACTTTCCGCGCGGAAACCACCCATCCCTCAGCCCGACATGGACCTCATGCACATCCCGCTCGAAAACATCCGGCCTTCGCAGAGCAATCCGCGCGGCCTGTTTGAGCAGGAGGCATTGGAGTCGCTTGCGGCCAGCATCGCCGCGCACGGCGTCCTGGAGCCGATTATTGTCCGCGAGATAACGAACGGCCTGGTCTTCATGGAAGATGCGGCAGACCACTACGCCATCATCGCCGGGGAGCGGCGGTTCCGGGCTGCACATCTCGCCGGCCTTGCCTCCATCCCCGCCCTCGTCAAAGACGTGGACTCCGACGCCGACGCGCTGGTGATGACGCTGATCGAAAACCTCCAGCGCGAGCAGCTCAACCCGATGGAGGCGGCGCGGGGCTACCAGCAGCTCACGGAAATGGGCTACACCCAGGAGCGGATCGTTAACGAGTGCGGCGGAAGCGTGTCCAGCGTGTCCAACACGATGCGCCTACTCCGCCTGCCGTACTCGGTGCAGAAGATGATCCGCGACGGGCGGCTGTCGTTTTCGCACGGCAAAATACTCGTCGGCGTCATGGACCGGCTGAGAGAAGGTCAGGTGATTGACGCGGCGCTGACGGCCGCGCACAACGGCTACTCCGTCCGGGCGATGGAAGGTATGATCGAGACGCGCCACCCGAAGCCGGCCCCGCCCCCGACGCTGATGGATACTAACGCGGATCTGATGGACCCGCTGACGCCACAGGGCGACAACGCCGCCGATGGCACGGGCGGGGCTGTGCCGGCGGGCGATCCGGCGGAAGCGGTGGAAGCGCCGGCGGGACATGAAACTGATGACGTTCCAGACGTCGGAGCATCGGGCGCTGGTGACGATCCCGTTCCGGGAGCTTCTGCGGCGTCCGTCCGCGCGGATGACGCTGCCCCTGCCGATGATGACGCTGCCCCTGCCGATGATGACGCTGCCCCTGCCGATGATGACGCTGCCCCTGCCGATGCGGAGCCTGCAAAGCCTGCTGCGGACGTTCCGGTAACCTCGCCCCCTCCCGTATCGTCCCCGGCCGCCGGACTGCCGCCTCTCTCGCAGTTCCCGAATCGATACGTCTTCCCGACGTCCGGCGGCCATGTCGCCCAGGACTCCGTACCCGAGGGTTGTACCGAAGACTGCCCGTGCCACCAGAATGTGAACGTGTACGGGAGCATCGTGACGATCTGCACGGACCCGGACCGGCTGACCCGGCTGAAGGCCGAGGAGAAGGCGGCGAAGGTCCATCCCGCTGCGCCCCTGACGTCAGAGGACTGGGACGATGCCGAGAGTGCTCACTTCGAGGCGAACCTGCCCGCACTTACGTCCGTGCGACGGGTGATGGCCGCCGAGGAATCCGTGGGCCTCGCCGCACCGGGGACGTCCTACGCTAAGGCGCTCGCGGTCGTGACAAAGACGATCTTCCTCTCGACGCGGGAGGTGATCATCCGGGACGCCGCCGCCGCACTCGACCTCGCCGTGGACCTGGACATGGTGATCACCGAGGACGAGGCGGACCTCGCCCCCATCCTGACCGCCCTGGCCGAGCTGCCCGCCCGCGACCTGTTGCGGCTGTGCGTGGAGTGCGCCCTGCGGACCGAGATAGACGAGTTGGGCTACGGCGCGGAGCCGCAGATGCTGCACTTCCTGGCGCCGTCCCCCAGTGCCCAGGACGGGCCGGACGCGCCCGAGACCAACGCGGAAGGGCCGGACACGCCCTCCCCTATCTCAACCCCTGGGAAGCACGGCCCGACCGATGAAGATCGCGCCCGCTGGGCGGCGAAGCGCGAGGCTGATACGCAGGACGCCGGACTAATTCGCGCCCTGCACCATGTCGCCGGCGCGGACGAGCGGCTCCAGGAAATGCGAGAGTCAGGTGTCAGTGACCGTGATCTTAAAATTGCCCTGGGCGAAATGCTCGATGACGGCGGCAGTAGCGGGCCGGGCCAAAAGAGCATCAATCACCGAGGCGGCATCTCGCCCGCTTTTTGGTTTGACTGCGGGCGCGGCATCAACGAGCCGCCCACGCTCAAAGGCGTGGCGCTCGTCGCTGAAGTGCGGCGGGTGATGAACCTTCCCTACCCCGCCCCCGCCGTGCCGGATGTGCCGACAGAAGGCGAAAAAAACGGCACGTCCGAGGGATATGCCGACGGCGCGGACATGGCCTGCGCCGGGTGCGGCGGGCCGGTTACGGACGGCGCGTTTGACGAGGCCGGCGCGCGCCCCTGGTTTGAAGGCCAGGCCGTGCGGATGTCGAGCGGCGAGCTGGCCGTCCGGGGCCGGGCCTGGTGCGACCAGTGCGGCCCCCAGATCGGCGACGGCGGCGAGCCGAGGGAGACAGCCGCCGATAAGAGTGAGCCGCCGGACGTCAACAACGAGGCCCCGTTGTGCGGGTGCGGCGAGCCGATCTGCATGGGCACTTGCTACAACAATTCACCGAGCGACTGGGAGTACCCCGCGCCCGAGGGCCGGATAGAGATAGGCCGGACGGAGGTTGACCCCTCAGACATGGACGCCAAGTTCTGTCGCTCGTGCGGGGTCCTGCCCGTAGCCGGGTCGGGCCTCTACTGCCCCGGCTGTGACCCGCTGACCGGAGAGGAGGACGCCCGTGTCACCCACGCCATCTGCAACCTCTGAGACGAAAACCTCTGAGACGCAGCACGCGCCAACTGCCGAAGCCGAGGCGAGAACTGCCGAGGCCGAGGCGCGAGAGGCAACCATCCTGCCCCTGCCCCCGATGACGCTGATCGAGTGCGCCGTGCTTAGGGCGTCCGCCTCCATCATGCTGGAAGAGATCGACCCGAGCGTACTATCCGCCGAGGAGCGGGTCATCATGCAGCGCCAGCGGCGGTCACTCGTGTCGGCCCTCGGCAAGCTCGACAACGCCAAATTCGCATTCGCCGACATGAGGAAGCCCTTGCCTGAAGCAAAGCACACGCCCGGCCCTTGGCAGGCCGGTCATCAATCCCGCGCGGTCTATGCCGGGGGCATGAAGGTCTGCGACATCCGCGGTTGGGGCCACCTGACCGGCGTCGGGTCTCTGGACATGGACCCGAAGGAGGCGGTTCGCGTCCAGGAAGCCAATGCTCGTCTGATCGCCGCCTCACCCCGGATGTTGACCGCCCTCGCGGCCCTAGTCTCGGTCGTAGAGCGGATGCACACCATCGCTGTGGACGAAGGCGAGGTGCAGGAATGCGTGGCCGAAGCCAACGCCGCCATCGCCCAGGCCATCCTGCCTGACGCGGAGGGGGACAACGCCCCAGAAACTCACGTCGCCCCAGAAACTCACGTCGCCCCAGAAACTCACGTCGCCGGAGGTGGGACATGATGCCTTCACTGCTGGCGACGCCGGACGCGCCGGGTCGCCCCGTGCTGAGATTCCACGGCGGCAAGTACCGGCTCGCGTCCTGGGTGATCGCCCGCCTGCCGCCGCACAAAATCTACGTCGAGCCGTATTGCGGCGCGGCCAGCGTCCTGCTCGCCAAGCCGCGCTCGTTCGGCGAGGTCATCAACGACCTCGACGGCGACGTCGTGGGCCTGTTCGCCGTCCTGCGTCACCCGGAAGCGGCGGCGGAGCTGGCCCGGCTCGTCCGCCTGACGCCGTTCTCCCGGCGCGAGTTCGAGTCGGCCTTCCTGCCTCCGCCCAAGGGCGACGCCATTGAGGCGGCCCGGCGGCTCCTGGTGCGATCCTGGATGGGATTCTCGACAAACGGGGCCGGGGCGAAGTCGCCGCGCGTCGGCTTCAACGGGCGTATCAACAGGGACGGCAAGCACAAAGGACACGGCCAGGGCGTCCGCCCGCCGGACGCCCTGGCCGTCAACACCGGCTTCCGCGCCATCGCCTACAACTCTTTCACGACGCCCGCGCACGACTGGGCGCGCTGGCCGGACGTGATCGAGGCCGTGACAAGGGGGCTGGCGGGCGTGGTCCTGGAAAACCGGCCCGCCCTCCAGGTCATCAGAAATCTGGACGGCCCGGACTCGCTCTTCTATTTAGACCCGCCTTACGTCAAGTCCACCCGGAGCGACGGCCGCGACGACTACCGGCATGAGATGACCGACGACGACCACGCGCAGCTCGCCGAGGTGCTGCACGGGATTCAGGGCATGGCCGCCGTGTCCGGCTATGACGGCCCCCTCTACGACGGCCTGTACGGGGACTGGCACAGGTTCAGCAAGGCCGTCTTCGCGGACCGGGCGCGTCCGCGCCGGGAGTGCCTCTGGCTGAACCCGCGCGCGTGGGCGGCCCAGTCCCAGGGCGCGCTGTCACTGTTTGCCGCGCAGGAGATTGTTGCCGCGCAGGAGATTGTTGCCGCGCAGGAGATTGTTGCCGCGCAGGAGATTGTTGCCGCGCAGGAGATTGTTGCCGCGCAGGAGATTGTTGCCGCACAGGAGGCGGCGTAACCGATGCCCGTTAACTATTCTCCCGCGCCCGAGGTCGAAGCCGTCGCCCGCGACGTGATCGCCGCCAATCACAACCACCTGCTCGCCCACGCCGTCCACGTCATGTACCTGTTCACTGACCAGGCCGAAAAGAAGGCCGGTAAAGTCGTCCTGGGGACCGCCCAGCCGGATGCGGGCGGCCCCGCCGTCACCGTGCCGGTCACGGTCGCGCCGACGAGCTAGGGGCTGATCTCAAGGGGCCAGTCCCCGGACACAGGGGCCGGCCTCGCGCTGCGCGAGGCCGGCACCTTCCCGAACCGCAGCCAGTCACACCGACCCTTATTGAAAGCGCGCCATGAACTCGGATTTCCGCCTCAGCATCGGCTACTTCAAGCACCCGAAGGTCCAGAAGCTCAAGCGCCGCTTGGGCGCGGACGGCGTACTCGCCCACGCGCAGCTCATGGCCTTCGCCGCCCAGGAACGGCCGTCGGGTGCGCTGACGAACATGGATGCCGACGACATCGGGATCGCCTGCGACTACGGGGGCGACATCATGCCCTTCATCGCCGCCCTGGTGGACCTGCGCCTGCTGGACAGGTCGGAGGACGGCGCGCTGTCCCTGCACGACTGGGCGGAACATAACCCGTGGGCGGTGACGGCACCCGCCCGCTCCCAGAAGGCGCAGAACGCCGCCAACGTCCGCTGGGGCAACGCCGAAGCCCCCCCAGAAACCCCGACGCGGGGAAAGCAGGACGCCGCCGGGCGTAAGCGGGCCACCGGGACGACTCCGGGGACCGATGCTCAGGCGCAATCCGATGCACAAACGGCAATGCTCCAAGATGCCAGTAGCATAAACGGGCATTACTCCGAGCATCAAGCCGCATTGCCGCAAGCATCGGTTAGCAATGCCCTCTTCCCTCCGAGTCCTATCCCTTCCCTTCCTTCCGAGTCCCTTCCCAGCGAAGCGAACACAACAACAACCCCTCCTACCTCCCCACCGGAGCCTAGCCCCGCGCCAGAGCCGGAACGCGCCGCCCCGGCCGGTACCGACACCGAGTGCCGGGAGGTTGTTGTTGCTTCCCTCCGGGCTTTGGGAGTCTCGGACCTGACCGCCGAAGAGCTGTGCCGTCGGCGGACCTGTGAGCAGATCCGGCACCAGGTCGAGTGGCTGCCGCACCGAATCCGGGAGAAGGCCGGTACGCCAAAGCCGATCCGGGACCCCGCCGCGACGCTGGTGAAATCCATCGAGGACGGGTGGGCCGTCCCGGCGAGCTACAGCCAGGCGAAGCAGCGCGAGGCGGAGCAGCAGCACCGATTGGAGCGATCCGCACAGCGGGACCGGGAGGCGGAGGAGCGTGAGGACGCAGATCGCCGGGCCGAGGAGGCCGGCCAGGCGGCTCTTCAGGCCGCCTGGGACGACTTGACCGAGGACAAGCGGGAGCAGGTCAAAGCTGAAGCGACGGCGCGTTTCCGGCAGCAGTTTTCGTGCCACGCCCCCGCCCTTGAGAAAGCTGGCGACCCGATGCTGATGCCGGTCGGCCCGCGCCGCAACTGGGAGAAGCTACGCGACGCCCTGCTGATGGAACCCGACGCCCTGCTGATGGAACCCGACGCCCTGCTGATGGAACCCGACGCCCTGCTGATGGAACCCGACGCCCTGCTGATGGAGCAGGCAAGCCGGGAAGAAGGGTTAGGAACCAATCATTGAGAAACCTTTTGCCCCATGAGTTCGAGGCCGGCTATCGCTACTGTTCTCTTTGCGACACCTGGAAACCCAAAAAGAAGTTCGCGGTCAACAGCATCTGCCACGGCGGCCACCACCCGCTGTGCCTGCTGCACATCTCTCAGGGGGAGTCGGAAACCCGTGAAGGGCGGGCGTTTGAGATACTGACCAAATCTGGCCTGCATCCGGTGTCGAGGCTATCCCGTAAAGCGTAATTTCACCTCCAGGATTTCAGATCTCGTGCCATCACCTGAGCCGGCCGCAACGATTTTAGTGCCATTTTCGCCAAATCCCTTGACAGCAGAACGTATCCTGCTCTATCATGGCTGTACATCCTTTTGTGCCGGTTGCGGGCGGCCCGTTGTAGATTATGTCTACGGCGATCATAAACCCCGTGGGAATCCAGCGTAGCTACTGCTACGGCTGGATTTTTGTTTGCCCCGCCTTTTTTCGCTTACCCTACCTTTGGGAGAAACCCGTTGAACCGTCAGACGAAGAAAGACAAAAAGAACGCACTCAAAGCCGTGCGATCTGCAGCTGTTGCCGATCCCGCTGTCGGGTGCCACGGCCATGTTGCCAGCGCCGGCGGCTGCCGCTGGCCCGTGGACATCGGCGAGCTGGCGGACCGCATCCTCCAAGCGCCGAGCAAGGTCTCAAACCATGACCGGGGGCTGGTCGCCAAGATGCTGCCGATGGGCACCCTCACGCGCCGCGACGGGTCCAGCATTCGCCCGCGCTACCGCGACCTCGCAAATGCCTAAATCTTGCAAACGTCTGAGCGTCCCCAATTGGCGACAAATCATCAGGGATAGAACATGCCCCGACACCTGAATACTGCGGGCGATTTCGAGATGGTCCCGATCTCGCGGCTCATCGTCCACGAACGCAACGTCAACCACGGCGACTTCGGGGCCATCCACGAGAGCATCGCGGCGAACGGCTTCTTCGGCGCGCTCGTCGTGCAACGCGGAACCCGTAAGATCCTCGCCGGGAACCACCGCTATGCCGCCGCCAAAGAACTCGGCTATTCCGAGCTGCCCGTGACCTGGGTGGACGTGGACGACGAGGCCGCCCTGCGCATCTTGCTCGCGGACAACCGAACCGCGAGGCTCGGCAACGACGACCCGGACGCCCTGGCGGAGCTGCTGTCGGAACTCGCGGCGACGGACAAGGGCTTGGCGGGGACGGGGTTTGACGGGGGCGCGCTTGACCAGTTGATCGCCGACCTGGCTAGCCCTGATGAGTTCCCCTCTATTACCCCTAACACAAAGCACGCGATGACCCTTTGGTATGATGAGACGGACGAGGATGCAATCAAAAGTTTCATTGGCGAAAGCGGCCCCGACCCGATAGACCCGAAGCGCGGCGGAGGACAGGTGCTTGAGCGAATTAAAACGATTGCTCAGACTCAGCCTCGTGAGTAATACGCGGGCGAGTGCTTTTCTAGAAAAGCACCATCCGCTTGGAAAAGGGTTGGGCTTTTCCTTCGCCTTGGGCTTTTCCTTCGCCTTGGGCGTGTTCTGGGATGCAAGACTGCAAGGGGTTTTGACCTGGGGTGCCCCCTGTGTTAATCTCGCCGTGCAAGCCTATGGACTCCGGCTCTACGACGCTTTGGAGCTGCGTAAGATGTGGGTATCGGACGTGCCGCCTGCCAACAGCGAGAGCCGGATTCTCGGCGTCGCCGTGCGCCTTGTCCGTAACCAATATCCGCACCTGAAGATGCTCCTAACATACTGCGACTCTGACGAGGCGGCGACTGCGTATCGTGCGGCAGGGTGGGTGCCGCAACAGGCGCATACCTATAGCAGCCATGTGACTCTTGCCGACGGGCAAACGCTTTCCAAGCAGGCGGTTTCTAAACGCGGCGGGCTTAAAAACCTGCAAGTGCGGGAGACGCACCGCGTCAGTCGCCGAAAGTGGGTGTATCCATTGACAGACGGCCTTGTCGTGACGCCTGTATCGCTGCCTTGACTTCTGCCGACGGGGCGAAGTCTTGTATCCAAGCAAACATCGTCGTCGGCAGCAGACGCGAGGGGATATGCACCGACTCCACGCATTCCAGGTGCAAAAAAGTGGCATAGCGCGCCCGTCCCTTTGATGCCCAGTATTCTGGATCGGGGCGCGGGCCGTCCACTTCGCGCGTGTAGAGTTCTGACAGGGCTTGTACGTCCGAAGGGAGCAGGTCGGTGTAATTCTCCACGCGAGACACGCGGGCAAGACCGACTCCATCGCCGCATTTGAATATCAGCCCGTCTCCTGGACCAGTGCCAGCGGCAGGGTGCAGGCGAATGGAGAGCCTGCTTTCGCAAGTCTGCGCGCCGGACAGAAGCAGGCGCGCGGTGGGTTTTCGCACAAAGGCGATATGAATGTTTGCCATAGATTATTATGACACAAACGGCGCTTGTTGTCAACTGTTGCCGTTAAACAACCTTGGTCCATGCGAGTGTCTTCTAAGCAAGATGCCGGGTTTCCAGCCCGGAGATGGCGTGTCGAACCGACCCACTCGCTCCAATCATAACCCACACATTCTCCAATCATAACCCACACATTCTCCAATCATAACCCACACATTCAAAGATGGCGCGTCCCACAAAATATGATGACAAAAAAGCCGAGCAGATCGCTACTCTCTTGCGCAGCGGCTGCACCCGTAAAGACTCAGCGGGAAGCGTAGGGATTTCCCCAGACACCCTCGTGCGTTGGGTTCGCAGTAATGCGGATTTTGCGGCTCTTATCGAAAGCGCGGAGGCATACGCGGCGGTCAAGATGACGACACTTCTCACAGCGGCCGCCGCAACAGAATGGCGGGCGGCGCTCGAATGGCTGAAACGCCGCCGCCGCGAGGAGTGGGGAGACAGTGCCGACATCACAAGCGGCGGCGAGACGATCAAAGCCTACATCGGCTTCGATACCGAAGCCGTCTAGCTCCAGTTCGCCTAGCATACGGACGAGGTCTGATTTAAGTCCCGCCAACCGCCCCTACCAGCCCTATGGCGGGGGCCTGGAGGTCATGCTCGCCCGTGACGGCGAGGTCGTGATGAGCGGCCCCGCCGGCACCGGCAAGAGCCGCGCCTGCCTGGAAAAGCTCCACCTGTGCGCCCTGAAGTATCCGGGGATGCGCGGCCTGATCGTCCGAAAGACGCGCGAGAGCCTGACGGAAGCGGCCCTTGTCACCTACGAGGACAAGGTGCTCCCGGAGGGCAGCGCGATCTGCGGCGGCAGCCAGCGCCGGATGCGCCAGGGCTACCACTACCCGAACGGCTCGGAGATCATCGTCGGCGGCCTCGATAAAGCGCAGAAGGTCATGTCCACCGAGTACGACATGATCTACGTCCAGGAGGCTATCGAGCTTGAGGAGAACGACTGGGAGGCCTGCACGACCCGCCTGCGGAACGGCGTCATGCCCTACCAGCAGCTCTTCGGCGACACCAACCCTGACGCCCCGACCCACTGGCTGAAGCGCCGCGCCGACAGCGGCCAGACGCGCCTGATCGAAAGCCGCCACGAGGACAATCCGTCGGTCACGGATGACTACCTCGCCAAGCTCGACGCGCTGACGGGCGTGCGCTTCTCCCGGCTCCGCAAGGGGCTGTGGGTGGCCGCCGAGGGCATGATCTACGACGGCTACGATCCCGCCGTCCACCTCATCCACCGCGATGACCCGCGCTACGGCCTCCAGCACGGCATCCCCGATGACTGGCCGCGCCTCTGGGGCGTGGACTTCGGCTACACCAACCCCTTCGTCTGGCAGGCCTGGGCGCAGGACCCGGACGGGCGGCTGCTGCGCTACCGCGAGATATACAAGACGCATGGGCTGGTCGAGGACCACGCCGAGGACATCAAGCGCGCTAGCGAAGGCGACCCGCCGCCGATTGCCATCGTCTGCGACCACGACGCCGAGGATCGGGCGACCCTGGAGCGCAAGATCGGGCTGACGACGACCGCGGCCTACAAGGACGTTTCGCCCGGCATCCAGGCGGTCGCAAGCCGGCTCCGCCCAGCCGGCGACGGAAAGCCTCGCCTGCTGTTTTTGCGCGACTCCCTCTACGAAGTGGATGCGGAGCTGAGGGAAGCGAACAAGCCGACCTGCACCGAGGAAGAGATCGGTGGCTACGTCTGGGACGTGACCAACGGCCAGAAGAAGGGCGAGGCCCCCGTCAAGAAGAACGACCACGGCCTCGACGACGCCCGCTACGTCGTGGCCCACGCGGACGCCATCACCGACGACGAAGAGTGGACCGGCTCGGCGCGTCCCGTGATCCGGGGCGCGAGCGGCTGGAATAAGAGACCTGATGCCAGACGCTAACGCGGCACAAGAAAACACGACTGAACAAGAAAACAGGACTGAAGCCGTTAGCGTCAGGCGCATACTCCTGAAGGGCGCGGGCGGGCGGCAGACCCAGCCGCAGAACGTCAACCCGTTCGGCGGGATGCCGTATGCGTTCGTGCCGCGCCGGATGCTCGCCGGCCTCGACCTCTTACGCTACCGGCCCGAGGACTTCGCGCCCTGGCAGCTCATGCAGATCCTCGCCGACAGTCACACCGACGTCGGCCTCGCCCTTTGGAACGTGCTCAGACTCGGCACGAAGGCGTTCTCCTACTCGGTCCACACGCCGGCGGGGGACGAAGACCCGGAAAGCAAGGTGCTCCTCGACGCGATTGTGCCGCGCCTGAACAGGAAGGCCGGCGGCCTGAAATCAGTCCACATCCAGCTCATGCTGTCGTGGTACCTGTTCGGCGCGGTGTGCATGGAGATGGCCCTGACCGACGACCTGAAGGACGTGCTCGACCTGTTCCCGGTCAACCCGTTCACGATCCAGTTTGACCGCGACGCCGCAAGCCAGGAGCTGGTCATGTTCCAGCAGCAGCTCTACCAGGCATTGTCGCCGGGCGCGAAAGCCGCGGCCAGTACGATCGCCGCCAAGAGTACGATCGCCGCCAAGAGTACGATCGCCGCCAAAGGTGTTCCCGGAGCTTCGGCGGGCGGCTACCGACGCTTGAATGACCTTCTGGTCCAGTACGTCCCCTGCGACCCGACGATTGACGACCCCTACGGGCGCATCCCCTCAGCGACGGTCATCAACGAGGTCTTCTTCGACATCCAGTTCCTCGCGGACCTTAAGAAGATCGTCCACGGCGTCGGCACCCCGAAATACACCGTCAAGGTCATCGAGGAAATCCTGGCGAAAACCTGCCCGGCTCCCATCAAGAACGACCCGAATAAATACGGGGCGTGGCTTGACGACCGGCTCGACGAAGTGACGGCGGCGTTCAACGACCTGGCACCCGAGGACGCATTCATTCAGTTCGACAGTGTGGAGGTCGACATCGTCTCGGCCAAGAGCGGCACGAACATCCTGGGGCTTGTGACGCCGCTGTCCCGCGCCATCGAGCGGCGCATCATCAAGGCGCTGAAGATGATGCCGATCCTGATGGCCTCGAACGAGGGCACGACCGAAACCCACGGCTCAGTCCAGTTCGAAATCTTCGCCGAGGGGATCGCCTCGGCCCAGGAGGCCATCACGAGCGTCATGGCGGCGTTCTTCAAGCTGTACCTTGAGCTGATGGGCCGCCAGTGCCAGGTGACGTGCGAGTTCGCCGCCATCAAGACGGCGAACCGGCTGCTGGTGGCGAACGCCGAGAACAAAGAGATCATCAACGCCGCCCTGAAGGAAGCCCTGGGCTACCAGTCGCACGACGAGAGCAGCATCGAGATCACCGGCAGCGCCGCCGTCGGCCCGCCCGTCGCCGGCATCCTTGCGAGCGTGGTCCCGCCGGTCCAGGCACCGTCTGCGGAAGCGCCCGCCGCCTCCCGCAGCCTGTCCGAAGATGATCTTGAAACCCTGTTTAGCCGAATGTGGCAGGAAAAGAAAACCGAGGCTGAAGATGAGCTTGAAGATGAGCTTGAAGTTCTCGCCTGACAAGAAGCGCGTCCACTGCGAAGGCTGCCGGCAGTTTCAGCCCGTCGTGACGCAGCAGCGGGACGGCGCGAACACGCTCGTCTGCGCGGCGTGCCTGCATGGCATTTCGGCGCAGGCCAATGATTTGAAAGACGCTGCGGAGATCGTAAAGGGCGAACTGGCGGCGGTTGAAACCGTCGTCAGCCTGACGGAAGAGGGCCGGAAGGCGCTGGGGGAGAACACGGGCAAGCCGCTCCCGAAGCTGCGGGTTGAGACGCGCCCGGCGCGGGCGGAGGGCACACGCTGATGACGCAGACGCCGCTGGAACGCTACGTGGGGGCGATGGCCGAGGGCGACACGCTCGCCCGCGCGCGCTTCGAGGCGATGACGGAGGACGACCACGCCGCCGCCCTGGACCGGGCCGTCAAGGTCATCAACCGCAAGCACGCGCGGACGCCCCAGACGGCGGATGGCCTGCACATCTTTCCCGCCGTGATGAGCACGGACGCCCTGGACTCCCACTTCTCGCGCATGGACGAGGCGACGCTCAAAAACTTCGCCTCGGACGCGGGGACGGGCGTGCCGTTCATGAACTCGCACCGGATGGGGCGCATGGGCGGGGAGCTGCCGCTGGGGCACACCTACGAGGGTGCCTATGACGAGGGCAGTGGCACGGGGACCGGCGCGGCGGCGCGCAAGTCAGCCAGGGCCGGAATCTATATGCTCCGGGGGCTGAAGCCGAACGGCGACGCCTCGCTCGGCACGGACGACATGATGCGCTCCGTGGACGGCGGCACCGTCCGGGACGGCTCGGTCGGCTTCTACGGCGGGAAGTCGGTCTGCGACGTGTGCGGGGGCGACATCCGCGACTACGCGGCCTGCCCCCACATCCCCGGCACCAGCCGCAAGACCGAGAACGGCAAGATCGCCACCTACACCGTGAGGGGCGCGCGGCTCCAGGAGTTCTCCGGGGTCGCCGCCGGGTCCACGCCGGGGGCGATGTTCTCCCGGTCGGCCCTGGACAAGACGGAGCAGGCCATCGTCGAGAATCTGATCGGGGCGCGGGAAGTCGGCTACCTGGAGGAGCACTACCGGATGGCGCTCAGCGGGGACCGCACATTCTACAGCCTGCCGGGCAAGACCGACGAAAGCAAGACCGACGAAAGCAAGACCGACGAAAGCAAGACCGACGAAAACGACAGCGCCCGCAAAAGTGAAGCCGCCCGCCGGGGGCAAGGGGGAGACGACATGAACGCGAAAAAACTGCTGGACGCCGTGATCGTGCGTTCGGGCCAGAAGCTGCCGGGCGACGTCCTGAAGGCGCTGGAGACGGCGCGCGGCGAGATGGCCGACGATAGCACCGACGTCGAGCCGGTCCTGGCCGGCATGGAGCGGTCGCTCGTGATCGCCGCTGGTGACGCCGAGCTGCTGGCCCAGTTCCGCGCGGCGGGCGTCGAAACCGTGGAGCAGGCGCGCGCCCTGAAGGCCGACGGCGAGGACGGGCGGGCGTACCGCAAGGACCTGATCAAGGACGCGCTCGCGGCGGGCGTCCGCGCCCAGGGCGAGCACTTCTCGAAAGCCGTGTACGAGAAGATCCTGGGGGACCCGGTCCGCAGCGTGGCCGACATCAAGGCCATGCGCGACGACTGGGACGGTCAGGCCCGGCAGCGCCTCTCGGGGCTGGACAAAGACGGCAAGCCGCTCGGGACGGGCGGGCGTCAGACGGTCCCCATCCACGGATTCGAGGGCGGTGAGGGGGCGACCAAAAAGGCCCCGCCCGCCCGCCACTTCAAGACGGGCCGCTAATCAAGACCACGGGCCGCTAATCAAGACCACGGGCCGCTAATCAAGACCACGGGCCGCTAATCAAGACGGGCCGCCCGGCGGCCAGGAGACTGCATCATGTCGAACCCGCGTGACATCCGGTTTTACGACGAGCTGAACTACCACGGCTCGACCTTCAAGAGCGACGGGACGGTCACCTTCAGCCAGGTGCCGACCTACGGCATGAACCACTCGCCCCAGATCGGGCTGGCCGTGACGCTCGTCGGCAACGGCCAGGTGGGGCTGGGGGCGACCGGCAATCCGCTGATCGGGAGGCTCAAGGCCGTCGAGGCGGACCTGAACGTGACGGTCCAGGACGAGGGATACATGACCCTCGCCTACCCGCTGAATGACGTCACGGCCCCCGTCATCGGCCAGCCCGTCAACGTGGACGGGACCGGCAAGGTCGTCAAGGCCGCGTCCGGCAACAACGTGGTCGCGTCGGTGGACACCGCCGGATTGACCTGCATCGTCGAGATCTTGTAAACGAGATCTTGTAAACGAGATCTTGTAGAAGCCCTAAAGGCTTGAAGGGAGCGCATTATGCCCGAAGTGATTGAAGGATTTCTGGATACGTTCCGCGCGTTCGACGCCCACCCCGAGCGCGGCATGCAGCTCTACAAGGAGGCGGCCAAGGACAAGGTGCCGTTCTCCACCTGGATCGCCGAGCGGGCACTGGAGTCGGGCGCGTTCAAAGCGAACGCCGAGGGCCAGATCCGCAGCGACGACGGCCTGGACCCCTACGAGGAGCTGCTGCGCCACTGCAACATCCGCACGGCGAGCGATGAGAAGGCGGGCGTCTACTGCCACACGATGGAGCGCTTCTTCGCGAGCGACCAGCCGTTCAGCCCGATCCTGTTCCCCGAGTTCATCAACCGGACGCTGCGCGCCCCGCTCGTGCAGCTCGACGTGCTGGACGAGCTGATCGCAAACTACACGCCCGTGGACGGCGCGGCGGTGCGGATGCCCTACCTCGACATTCCCTCCCCGTTCACCGGCAACATCCAGTACCGCCAGATGGCCCGCGTCGCCCAGGGGGCCGAGATCCCGCCGACGACGATCCGCGAGAAGGAGCAGGTCGCGAACCTGTTCAAGTACGGGCGGTCGCTCAAGATCACCTATGAGGCCCTGCGCCGCATCCGCATCGACCTTTTCAGCATCCTGGTCTCGCAGATCGCCTTGCAGGCGGGCCTGGACAAGGCCGCAAGCGCCATCGACGTCGGCATCAACGGCGACGGCAACGGCAATCCGGCCATTAACTCGAACCTGACGGCGCTTGACCCCGCCACCGCGCCCGGCACTCTGACCTACAAGGCGTGGCTCCAGTGGCAGCTCTCGTTCTACCCCTACGACCTGACGACCGTGGTGGGCGGCAAAAACGAGATCGTGAGCATCCTGACGATGGCGATGCCCGGTTTGAACGCCCAGAACGTGTTCACCTTGCTGCGGCCCGGCCCCGTCGAGAACAACTTGGAACTGCCCCAGGGCCTGTTCAACAACATTCGCCTGATCTACCTGCCCTCGATGACGCCCGGCATCCTGTTCGGGCTGGACAAGCGGTTCGGCCTGGAGCAGCTCAACGAGATCGGCGGCACCATGACCGAGACGAACAAGTGGATCTCCCAGCAGTTCAACGAGATCGTCATCACCGAGGTCGTCGGCCATGACAAGATCTTGGCCGACGCCTGCCGGACGCTGAATCTGAATGCGTAGCTGAACGCCTAATCCCGTACCTGGAGGCCCTCCCCAATTGGGGAGGGCCGGAGAAAACACATGGCCGTTAAAATGATCTTGGTCGCTCTGACCGCCGCCTTCTCGCAGGCCATCTGCACCGACAACGACCCCGCCCACCCGCACGGGCCGGACGTGGTGATCACGGCGGGCAAGGACGGCAAGCCCGTCGCCTTCCAGGTCGCCCAGAACGCCTACATCAAGGATAAAATCCGCGAGGGCATCCTGGAAGAAGTGCCGGACTTTTCGGGCACGCCCAGGAACGACCCGTCCCACCCGGACCACATCGACAACCCGGACAACAAGCCCGCAGGCGATGAGAAGGTGTCCCTGAAGGACCTCGCCGCGCTGGTGGGGCAGACCTCGGCCCAGGGGCAGGCCGGGGACGGAGCGCCGTCCGGCTACACCGAAGAGGACGTCCAGAGGATCGTGTCGCAGGCCCTGGCGAAGCAGGCCGAGGCGGGCAAGTCCGGCCAGCAGGGCATTGTGGACGCCGCCGTGGCGAAGGCACTGGCGGCGGCGAAGACGCCCGCCGCCAGCGCCGATAAGCCCCCGGACCAATGAAATATGGCAGTCCTATGACCTAACCAATGAAATATGGCAGTCCTATGACCTACATAAAATCCACGCCCGCCGCCACGCGGCTCCAGCTCCTCACCTCTCAGCAGGCCGGCAACACGCTGGCCGCGCCGCTGGCCGTGCCGCCCGCGACCATCGACCAGGTGATCGTCCACCGGACACTGACGGCGGCGACGACGGATTTCCTGTTTACTGCCAACCAGGCCGGGCGAGGCGTCATCCTGTCGGTCTCAAACGACAACGGCTCGACGGCCAACCTGACGGTCTCGGCCCAGAGCGGCGAGACGATTTCCGGGCCTGTCTCGGCCCTGAACCCCGCGCCCGCCCAGACGTATGTTTTGCAGCCGGGCGAGTCGCTGACAATCGAAAACACCGGCAATGCGGCCTGGACCCTCATCGCGTAAGGAACCGAGATGCTCAGACAACTCAGACCTAAGCAACTCAGAATAGCGCCCCTCATGGCGTCGCTTGCCGCCCTCTCGCTGCTGCTGGCCCTCCCCTCGCAGGCAAGGGCCAGCAGCGTCGGCGCGCCCGTGCCCAAGCCTAATGGCCCCAGCCAAGTGCCCGCCTCCATCGCCCTACCCGTCGGGGGCTTCGCCTGGACGCCCGTGACGCTGCCCTACGGCACGAACGGCAGTCAGATGGCCGTGGGCGGGGCCGTGGACGCGGGTTCGCGGCTGAGTGTCAACCCGAGCGGCGCGGCGGAGAACGGCATCAGCGTGACGATGCCGAGCGGGGCGACGGGGAATGCGGTGCGGGTGAAACAGGGTGCTACCTCGTTTGCTAAAATAGACGCTTTAGGCAGAGGCGTGTTTTACAATCCTGCCCCGTCTGCATATCAGACGTATCACGGTTTAGAAGTCGGGCAGAACTTAACAGTGCTTCCTAGTTCGGCCCCAGGAACCAATAATGGGGCTGATATTGAAGTCTACAAAGACAGCACCCCATCTGCGGCAACGTCTTTCGGATTGAACGTGCCGGGCGCTGCAATAAGCAATGATTTAGTTTTTTCTACTTGGAACGGTAGTGCATGGTCAGAGGCATTCCGGGTTGTCAACGCCGGGCCTTTCCAGCGAACTTGCCCGTCGCCGTCTGTCGCCGGGGTGGTGATTGTAGAGGCATCCGGCCAGACCGCCGACGCAGAGCAGTTACAGACCAGCACCGGCACGGTTTTGAGCCACACGACGGCGGCGGGCAAGGCATACGCGCAGGGGTTCGGCGTCCGCTCCGGCACGACCGACACGCCTGGCTATACCGGCACGATACCGACCACGAATACCGGCATCCATGTCTCGGGCGGAATTGTTGTGGGATACTCTGACAGCACCGGGGCGACGGTCGGAAACTAGGACGGTCGGAAACTAGGACGGTCGGAAACTAGGACGGTCGGAAACTAGGACGGTCGGAAACTAGGACGGTCGGAAACTAAGGCGTATTCATGTCCATCAACGCTCTCGCCATGCCGTTCCAAGACCCTGCCGGTGATAATCACCCCGCCGCCGTGTGGCTCCCCGGCACGGTCATCATGGACAACCTGGACAAGACGGGCGGCGTGGACTGGGTAGCCTATCACTCGCCCGCCGCGCTTGCCGCCGGGGACACGCCCGTTCAGGGGGGCCAGCACCACATGTCCATCGACCCGGCCTTGTACGCGCAGGTCATGGCTTTCCCGGTGCAGGCCGGTGGCTACGACGCGGCGACGGAAGCGGCCTTGACCTATCTGGCGCAGAACGTCAAGGACACGCCCGGCGTTAGCCCGGACGAGACGCCCCAGGTGGATGCGCAGGGCAAGCCCGTGATGGTGCCGTTTTTTCAGTCAGCGCAGGTGGTGCAGATTGGGTGACACGTTGCTGCCGGGCGTCGCCGGTGAAACAACGCAACCGGGCGTCGCGGTCGTCTGCTTCTACCGGGGGCGGGCCTGGTATGACCTGCTGACCCGCGCCGTCTGCCGCCGCAAGGGGCAGGCGCTCTCGGACGTGCCCTCCCACGTGGCCGTCATACTTGCGGCCGTAGACCCGCCGGAGTGGCCCCGCCCGTGGCTGTACGAGATGACCGGCGCGGGTTGGCATTCACGCCGCGACATGGCCGATGACTATTGGTGGCGTGTGCGCGTGCCGCTGGCCGACGCGCGGGGGGCCGAGGAGGCCGCCCTGTCCTGTCGTTACATCCGGTATGCCTGGGGAACGGACGCGCTTATCGGCCTGCACGACATCAGCCCGTGCCTTTTGCCCGCGCCCTGGCTGCGGTGGGCGCGGAAGGGGAAGGCCCGCATCTGCTCCGTGTTCGTCAAGGCGGTCTTGGAAGCGGGCGGCGCGTTCCTGCCGTACTGGCTCCGCGCCCAGTACGTGCCGTGTTCGCCTAACGACATCTGGCTGGCCCTGAAAGGCTGAACAGTGCCGAGAGTCACACAAGTCTTTAACTTCGGGGCCGACTTCGCGGGCCAGGCGGTCGAGGCGCAGGCCGTGGACACGCTCGGCGTCCCCTCGGCCCCCTACTCGGCGGCGGGCCTGGTCGAGATGGGCGCGGGCCAGTACCTCGGCACGTTCGCCCTTCCGGACGGCTTTACCGGGGCGCTGCGGGCAAGGCTCGTCACTAACCCCGCAGTGATAGACTCCTACGCCGTCAGTACGCCGCCCGCATCCGTCGGTGCGGGCGGCTCCGTGCTCGGCCCTCCCGCCCCAGGCCAGGCGTCGCACGACATGGACGCCGTGCGCGCGCTGGCGGGCGTGTCCGCCGATGAGTGGCCCGACTCGCTTGTCGCCTCCGCGCCCTACCTCGGCGCGGCCCAGGTCGAGGCCGCTCGGCGCATCCCGTGCGACTGGGCGCGGCTGGACCCGGCGAGCACCCAGAACCTGCGCCTGGCGCTGATCTACCAGGCGGCGTCTCTGGTCGTGCCGGCGGCGAACCCGGCGAAGACCGAGGATTTCAAAGTCGGCAGCTTCAGCTTTAAGACCAATGACGCGATGCTGCTCGGGGACGTCGGGGTTCTGATGAGCTGGGCGAACCAGTATTACAGCCAGGTCATCCTGCCGCCGGGCGTCGTGCCTCTGGCGATAGTGGATGCGTATGCCCGGCCCGTGATCCGTAAGGCGAACACGGCGCGGCGCAGGCCGTTCGGCGGAGGCTGCTACTAAATTGAGGAGGCTGCTACTAAATTGAGGAGGCTGCTACTAAATTGACACCTCCCGAAGCCAAAGCGGAGCGCGCGCAGGACACGTTCACGCAGAAGGTCATGCTGTACGGGTCGAGCGTGTACGGGGTGGACGGGGCACTGCTCGTTGACGTCGCCGGGCTGCCGCTGAAGGCGTTCCAGGACCAGGACGTGAAGGCGATCATCGGGGGGCTGACCGGCGAAGACGGTGCCGGGGCCAAGCCGCCGCTCGCCCTCTTCTTCGGCGCGGCGGCGGTCGGCGTCGTGCAGGAGAATATGCGGGTCTCTCTCGGCCCGGCGGGGGCGCGGCGTGACTACCGCATCGGCAGCCCGCTTCACCCGCAGCAGGTCGCCGACGTGCTGGTGTACCTCGCCGTAATCGCTTATCCCTGGTGACAAAACCGCGAATGCTTGGATTAGAAATGCTTGGATTAGAAATGCTTGGATTAGAAATGCTTGGATTAGAAATGCTTGGATTAGACATTCTCGGCGGCGACAAGCTGGAAACGGAGCTGACGGGCCTTGCGCTGGGGCTGGATAACCCGCAGGTGTGGCTCGGGGCCGAAGGCGCGAAGATCGCAGGCGAGGGCATCCGCGAAAACTTTGAGCAGGGCGGACGGCCGGACAAGTGGCCGGACATCACGGCCTGGTCGAGGGCGATGCGGAAGGTGAACCACGAAAGCGGCCCCCTGATTGACACCGGCGCTCTGATGGCGGCGGCGTCGGCCAGCGAGCCGGGCGTCGAGGGTAGCATCTTCCGGCAGCAGGGCGACACACTGACCCTCGGCACGGACCTGGAATACGCGGCAGACCATGAATTTGGGACCGCGCGTATTCCAGTCCGTGAATTCATGTCGCTGACGCCCGAAGACGAAATACGGCTGACGGCTTCGATGGACGACGACTACCTGCACAAGCTGCTGGCACAGATGAGCTAGATTGCCGGGATGAGCTAGATTGCCGGGATGAGCTAGATTGCCGGGATGAGCTAGATTGCCGGGATGAGCTAGATTGCCGGGATGAGCTAGATTG
>JAABUU010000823.1_pt1 | contig 62051 bp, 72 predicted proteins | sample 5559301 | NCBI WGS metagenome assembly JAABUU01 (sample SAMN10711884, study PRJNA513360) | rock metagenome | isolation source: Antarctica rocks | place: Antarctica: Victoria Land, Richard Nunatak white
TTATGATTTTCAACACCCGAGATAGGCCGAGGTTGAGGGTGACATAGGGGTTGCTCCCCAGCCTGGGCCCCGGGCGCGGCGCAAACCAGCGTGCATACTTGGATTAGCTGCCATGTGGATCAGCTGCCAGGGCTGCCAGGGCAAGTAGGTTACACCCATGAGCGTGCTTGCTAGATGCAAGCGCATACACAATGCTTCCATTACTCCCTGTCGCGCTTGAGTAACACGTCCTGACATGCTGTAGACCTCAAAGATCGAGCCTATCCTATACCCTTCACCCGGCAGCCCAGGCTACCGCCTGCCCATGGAGCCTGCTGGCAGCACCATGCTCGGGCGTGCCCGGCGCCGGCCAGCGCCGCCAGGCCACCTGCTTCTTCGCCCCGTCGGTGATCTCAAACGCAAACTGGCCCTCGCGCGCATGCGTGAGATCACGCATTACAACCCGCCATGGGGACAGAGCCCACCTGCCAAGCACGAAAGAACTTGGGAAACTCCCCGCCCGACCTGATCACCATGCGCTCCAGGCACCCCGGGCACAGCACATCCGCGAGGGCCTCCGCACTCAGCAGTTCGCCATAATCATCATCACCATTCACATAACGCAGATGGACACTTCTTGCAATCATGCGTACCTCGTTGGCCCCCGGGAACGCGCTGCATGGCGTTTCCGGGCCGAGAGTGTGCGCATCAGGGACAACAGTGAGCGTAAGGGTGCTGGCCACGATATCAGCGCGCCAGCCGCTGACAGCGGGGAAGCATGTGGGGGCTATCATGCGCAAAATGTTGCCAAACAAGTGTAATCGTGAGAGGCTTGGGACCTGCGCCGCCGCCTGTGCGGCGGTGCAGGGCGGCCAGCGGCTTGCAGTGATCTCTGCATATGCGGCCCTGGTTCTCAGGCACACCAGAGTGTGAGGCAGCTTGTCGTACTGCACACAGTTGCCCCTGCTGCCTGAAACACCCAAGTGCGTGAGATGGAACATGCTCAAGTCCACATGCGGCGTGTTCACCACGGCGTCACCAGGGCCGTGAGCGCGCTGTCCAGGCAGAGCCCCTGGGACGCCGCCCAGGCGCAGCGGCATGCCCAGCAGCTGCTGCAGGCTCTGGCGCTGGTTTGCGCGCAGGACGGTCAGCAGCGGGGACACGACGTCGCCGTCAGTGCACAGGCCCGGGTCCAAAAAGTTTCGGCTGTGCTCCCGGGTGGCGGGGGCCAGCCAGTTGTAAAGGGTCAGCGACTCCACGCAGTTCCTCCACGCCGGCAGCGCTAGCCACGCGAGGTGCCTCGCGGCAAGCCGCGTCTCGGAGAAGTTCAGGCGCAGCTGCAGCCGGTGCGCGCGCAGCACCCGCCTGAACTGGCGGCTCACGCCCTCCAGCGAGAGCACCAGTCGGACTTCGCCGCTAGCAGTGGAGACCAGGCGTGCGTCCCAGACGGTGGACAACACTCTGTGCAGGAGGGCATCAGGCAACCCTTCCAGGCACGGGCGCTGTGCCTGCGGTGCGCAGTTGCTTGGTGTGTAACCAGGAGCAAGCCTGACAAACACAGTGCAAGCACGTGCGAGCTAACGTTGAACATACAGCCATCTAGCACCCACCGCAGCTGCGGGCCTCTGCGAAAGCATCTGCACAAACCGGCCTCCCTTGTACGCACTGACAGCAGTGCCTCAGTCGCTGATACTCGCTGTCACAGGTGTCAGCACGCCATAGCGCACGCGCCACACACAGAGGCGCGCCAGCTGTGCACCCTCCCTGGGAGCCTCACGGCCATGCGTTGAACGAAGCAAATGCCTCGACAGCAAGAAACACGGCGAGGCAGTGGCACTGTTGGCTACAGTGTTTCGTTTGGGGGTCCAGCGGTTCCCTCACAGTGGGGGAAGCGGTGACCCCAGAATGTTTTTTGGGCCCCCACTCCGTGGGGGCCCGGAGCCTGGGAATTAATTTCAGCCGGCCAGATGTGGGGGAAATGTGGGGGATGCTAAAAACCGTGTATAATGGCAGCTTAACATGCATACAAGTGTAGCGGGCCGTTGCAGGTGTTGCTCGGATGCATTACCACTCCTGTTCAGTCGTTACACCCCCGGAGACCAGCATAAGGTCACACGGCCGCGCGCCGACTTGAAGCGCACGCACAGCTGCACCCTATCCCTCTAGCAGCCAAATTGCGCTCCCTGGACACGTCTGGGAATTGCATGGTTAGGGGTGAAGTGGGACGGTCCGGGTTGCTGTATCCACGCACGCAATGCAAGGCACTTTGGTCCCCGGCCAGGGGCGAAGCGCAAGAGTCCTGGCCCGCATTCCCCTAATGCGATCATGGCGGAATTGTGACCACCTGCATTAATTACACCCGGCCGACGTGGCCGCTTTGCATTGGCCGGATTTGTTTCTGCACCCCCACCGTGTGGGGGCGCCGCCCTGCCCATTTAATTTTGAGCGGTCAAATTTGGGGGTCGGCCCCTATATATTTCTTTGTGATCCCCCGAAAAACGGCTGCTTTTTGGCCGAATTAGTTAAAATCCCCCCATATGGGGGCAGTCCCCCACTAAACGAAACACTGGTTGGCTACCCAAGTCCTGAGCCAAACTTGGCACAACCGGACTTGAACCGTAGGCTGGCAGATGGCTCGGCAGCGGACGTGCACCATATCACCGTCATGGGCCAGCACGCCTGGCTGGGCCCTGACCGGCGCCCGGCCCTGCTGTGCGCGGCGCTGTGCGCGCCCGCCGCCTGGTGCATTTATGTGTGGGCTGCGCGCAAGCCCAGGCGGCGCCCGACCGGCTTTGAGTCCTTCCTCAAAGCGGGCGGGAATGCGGAGGCGGAGCGCAGCCCCGCGGACTTTGGCGCCTTCCTGCGCAAGGCCCGCGGACCGCAGGCCGCTGCCGATGCCGGGCCGGGGCCCGGCGCAGCACCAGAGGCGGCGGCGGGCGGCCCGCGGGCAGGCGATGCAGCGGTCGCAGTGCTGTTTGGCACAGAATACGGCGCGAGCAAGGAGGTCGCGGAGCTGCTGTGCGCGCAGGTCAGGGCGGCCGGGGCATACTGGTGCGGCCGGCGGAGGAGCAGAGAGACCCTCGGGTGGGGCTAGCGCAGGCCGACACAGCTGCTGTGCAGCGCAGGCCGACACAGCTGCTGTGCAGCGCAGGCCGCACACGATGGACATGGCGGAGCACCCAGATGGCATGGATCTAAGCGCCGAGGCTGCGCTGCTGGTGGTCTGCTCGACGCAGGTGCGCACGCATGCCAGTCCTGGGCGCAAGGGCGCAGTCGTAGCGCTTTTTACGCACACTGCTTGTCGAGCGCCGCCACCATGCGGCCGCCTGCATCCCCGCGTGCGGCCTGCCAGGGCGACGGCGTGCCGCCGAGCGAGGCGCGCGACTTCTGCGACTGGCTGGCCAGCCCCGCCGCGCCGTGCCTGGAGCGCACGCACTTCTCCGTCTGCGCGCTGGGCGACACGTGCGCGCCCCGGGCTGCGCCGCGGCCTGTCCACCAGGGCATGCAGCGGCCCTGTCCGCGTGCGCAGCACCTGCCGGTCGCACACCCGAACAATCGTGCGGCGGAGCGGTATGCGTACGCCGCGCGTGCCGCAGCGCGCCACCTGCCCGTGCAGCGGCCGTGCCTGCGCTCCCGCCAGCGCGCCCACCACAGGTACCTCAGCCAGGCCGGGCGGCGGGCGCGCAGGTCGTACGCGCACTTCTGCGCGTGCGGCAAGGCGCTCGACGCGCGGCTGGAGGCCCTGGGCGGGCGGCGCCTCGCTGCGCGCGCCGACGTGAACCGTGAGGACCGCCGGGCCGTGGACGCGTGGGCGGCCGCCGTGTGTGCTGCCTTGCCCGGCCTGGCGCTCCGGCCCGCAGAGGGTGCGCCGCCGGCGCGGCCCCCTCGGCGCAAGCGCCTTACGCCCGCAGACTGCCCTCCGTGCCCTGCGCTGCCAAGCACGAGGCCCCGTTGCTGAAGCCGCGGGCGCCTCGGGGCACCGCAGCTGTGTTGCTTGTGTCCCGGGTGGAGGGCTGGTGGGCCCCTGCATGCGGCGCAGCACACAGTTGAGGGTAAGGAAGGCGGCACATGCGGCCTGCCAGGCAACCGAGCGTGCCGGGCGCCAGGCGCGGCCGCGCCAGCGCCGGCGCCGCCGCCGCGCCCGCGGCGCTGGGGCAAGGCGCGGCCGTACTACGCGCGCGTGGCGGCCGTGGAGAGCCTGTGCCGCGCGCGGCCGCTGCGCGGCGCCGAAGACAAGGACACCGTGCGCGTGGAGCTGGACCTGGGCGACTCTGGGTTGCGCTACGCGCCGGGCGACGCGCTCGGCATCTTCCCGCTCAACTGCCCACAGGCGCGCCGCGGCCCCGCGGCGCGCGCGCGCACAACCGCTGTGCGCAAAGTGCGGCGGGCGCCTTTGGCATTGGAAGCCCGAGCGATGTCGTCTGCCTCTCGTTGTAGGCTGCTGCGGGGTCAACACCTACAAATCTTGCGCAATTTTGTGAGGTGACCAGGCCAAAGCTCGGCAGCTGCCTTTTGCTGCTGTGCACAGTTCGCTCGGCTGCCGGAGCAGCTCCGGCGCCGCCGGGCTCTGGCGCGGCTCTGCAGAGCGCTCAGCAGCCCGAGGGCGGGCGATCCGCGGGGCGCAGGCGGTCGACGAGCTGCTGGCGGCGCTGGGCGCGCGCGGCGACGAGCGCGTGCCCGTCCCGGCCTGGCACTATGAGGACGCGGCGCCGGCCGACGCGCGCGCGGACGGCCGGATGCCCCTGCGCGAGGCGCTGTCAAAGTGCTACGACCTGCGGCGCGCCCCGTGCCCCGCGCCCCGTGCCGCCGCCGGCCGCCTCTCAAGGGCCCTGTGTTTGGCCCGGAGCTGCTGCGTGCCGCCCAGGAGCGGGCAGCGGTGCTCCCGTGCCCCTGTGCGCTCGCTCCCTGCGGCGGCGCGCCCCTGGCAGGGTGCCAGCAGCAGCCACTAGGCCGCGCACGCTGAACCAGCAGACACGCTTGCCCTAGCGGCCGCACGCCGGCCCCTGCGCATGTCCCTGCCAATGGCATAGCGGACGCGCCTGCGCGCCTGCATGCCTGAGACATAAGTGGGGGGCGCACACTCTAGGACGCCCAAGCCCGAGCTGCTGCGCGTGCTGCTGGAGCACCTGCCGGCGCCCACACACAACGGCGCGCGCAAGCACGCGCGGAACGGCACCAACGGCGCGCACGCTGCGGGCGCGCCCGCGAATGGCAGCTCCGGCGACAAGGCCCCCTATGCCCAGGCGCGCCCGGCGCCGCACCTGGCCGGGCAGCGGGCCCCTCTATTGAGCGACAGAGCGGCACATCTGCAATCATGAATTCGCTATGATGTGAGCCGAGACAGGTGCGAGCTGACCTGGCCGCCGGGACCGTGCGCGCAGGCGCTGCAGTGCCTGGCAGACCTGGACGGCGGGGGGCCGCTGGCGGACTACCTGGCGCCGCGGCACGTGCTGGACCTCGTCCTGGACTTTGCGGGCAGCCGGCCGCCGCTCGACCAGGCGCGCGCGGCCTGTCCTTGATTCAATCGGGGCAGCTCAGGGGGTGTGCAGCGCTGCGAGCCAAGGTGCTGCAGTGTGGGTCACGCTGGCGGTCGGGCGCGCACTTACAGAGTGGCATGACTGCAGCCGGCAGCCCGGCGCGCCGCCCCGCGGAGCGCTCGAGAGGCCGGGCCCCCGTTTGCGGCGCTGCGCCCTTATCCTACCCTGTGCGCGCAGGTGCTGGCGGCGCTGCGGCCGCTGCAGGCGCGCCTGTACAGCATCTCGTCGTCGCAGCTGGAGGCTGCCGGGCGCGTGGCGGTCACCGTCGCCGTGGTGCGCTACGCCAGCCTGGGCCGGCCGCGCATCGGCGTGACGTCCACGTTCGCGGCCGAGCGCGTGCGGGTGCGGCCCGCGCGGCGCGTCGTGCGCCATGTGCTTGACAGCGGCGGGCACGGGGGCCGCTCGAGCGCGCGCGCCGCTCGGGGCCCGCCGCGCGTCAGGGCGCGGCAGCGCGCCGGGCACGGCGCTGACAGCGAATGCGCCGCGCGCGGCAGGTGGGCGAAGCGGCGCCGGTTTACGTGCACAGGAACCCGGACTTCCGGCTGCCCGCCGACGCCAGCCGGCCCATCATCATGATCGGCCCGGGCACCGGCCTGGCGCCCTTCCGGTGCGGCGCCCGACTGCGTGGCAGCCCCCGCAGCACACCGGTCCGGTTTGTGGGAGCTGTGGCGCTCTGCCTCGTCGCGCGCCGTGCGCACGAGAGCATAGCAACAAGCACCGTTGCGGCCGGGCTTCTTGGGCCCAGGGTGCACCGGGCTGTGGGTGAGGGACATGCGCCGCTGTGCAGGCCCGGCGCCGACGGCAGGGTCCCTTTCCGTATCGTGGGTGGAAGAGGCGCGCGCGGCGCAGGGCGTTCATGCTGGAGCGCCTCCTCGGCGCGGCGGCCGGGGGCGCGGCGCTGGGCGAGGCCGTGCTCTTCTTCGGCTGCCGCCGCGCGGACCAGGACTTTCTGTACGGCGAGCAGCTGCAGGCCTGGGCGCGCGACGGGCACCTCACCCTCTTCACCGCCTTCTCGCGCCAGCAGGTGGGCGCCCCGCCGCTGCAGTCAGCCCTTGTAATGCATGCCTTCAGCTTCACGCGGGTCGTGCGCGCCTGGTGCTCTGCTGCGGCCGCTCCGGGAGTCTGCGTAGCCTGCATGCAGGTCCGACTCTGCGGGTCTGGCTGGCGTGCCAAGGCGTGCTCCTTTGCCTGGCCGCATCTGGCATGCATGCTGGGGCACAGGCCGGCGCCCCATTTTCTTGGAGGCGGGCAGGCACAGGGTGCCCGCAGCGGAGCGGCGCGGCGCATGGGCGCCGAGCGCGAGCGCGCCGAGCGCGCCGGCAGGCCCGCAAGGTGTACGTCCAGGACCGCGTGCGCGAGAGCGGCGACCTGCTGTGGCGGCTCCTGGCTGCGGGCGCGCACGTGTACGTGTGCGGCGACGCCGCGGGCATGGCGCCCGCCGTGGAGCAGGCACTGCTGGACGTCGTCGCGCACGCGCAGGGCAGCGGGCGCCCGGCCGCGGAGCGTTTCCTGCGCCGGCTGGCCGACGCCGGGCGCTACCAGCGCGACGTCTGGTTCTAGGCCGCACCATATTGTTCCTGGGGCAGCCTCTCTGATCGGGGGCGGCCGCAGCCAAAAATTCTTTGCGAGAGGAGTGGGTCAGAATGAAATTGCTTAAATATGCGCTGGCAGCCGTGCATGTCATCACGCGCTGCGTAGAGCACAAGAAAAGTGTGTCTGCTAGCTGTTGGTCTGAGGGTTGTGGTAGTTGGCAAACCCTGTTCTCGAAACAAATGTGTCGGCAGTGTGCTCCCGTCGAGAGTGAGGTGCTTCGCCACCCGCTCTGTTTGCCTAGCCTTGACCTTGTGTGTCTGATTTTGCTTTAGTTTGTACTACTTTCCGCTACACGTGTACTACTTCAGTTGCAACGCATAGATTGGCTTACCTACGACCTGCGGTAGAGCTGTTGAAGAGGAGGCAGCACTGTCTCCCGAGCGGCGGCGTGTAGCGGACTTGAATTTGGTGGAACGCTCGCCACGGGGGGCCTGCGAAATAACTGTCACTCCGGGGCCAGCATCATGGCGGGCTGGAGGCTTGCCACCGCCTGGCTGATCCTTGCTGCAGGTGTGCGCCTGGGTCTCTGCTGCCATAGGTGTGCTTGTCGAGCGGCTCGACAAGCAGACGCGTGCTGCTGGCACCCCCCTCCCGACCCGCAAGAGCCTGCATCTGCAGCACCAGGCCGCCTAGCTTTCGTCCTGCCTGTCACCACAAGGGCAGGGCAGGCTGTAGCAAAGCGTTGTCCTGCGGTGCGCGCCACCTGACGCGCTCAGCCCCGCGCCGGCAGCTGCCGCCGCGCAGGTTGCGGCGCAGGGCCCCGCGGCTGCGCCAGCGTCCGCCGCCGATGCAGACGGCTCCGGCCTGCCACCTGTGCCTGCACAGCGGCCGTCCTTCTTCCTGGGTATGGCGACCGCAGCGCCGCAGATCGAGGTGCGCCCCCGCGAGCTCGGGAGCCGCCGCCGTAAGTGAACAGGCTGCAGCGAGAAGCGGTGAGCAGCGTCACAACGGCGTCACACCCGGGCCGTGCTCTGGGCAGGGCGCCGTCGCCGAGGACGGGCGCTCGCCCAGCATCTGGGACACCTGGGCGGCCGCGCACCCGGCCGTCGACTCGCCCAACGTGACCGACGACTTCTACCACCAGTGGGCGGGCGACATCGCCATCATGCAGCGCTACGGCATCAAGCACTTTCGCTTCTCCGTGGCGTGGACGCGCGTGATGCCCGACGGCAACGGCAGCGTCAACGCGGCCGGCATGGCCTTCTACAGCCGCATGGTCGACGCGCTGCTGGCGGCGGGCATCGAGCCGGTCGTCACGCTCTACCACTGGGACCTGCCGCAGGCGCGCCACCCGGCAGCGCGGCGGCCGCCCCAGCTGCCCATGCATGCGCCAGGCACTGGGAAAGGCCGTCATGCACATGGGCCGCTTATGAGCATGCATGCGGAGCCGCCTGGCGCCTGTGCTGCTCAGCCGAACGGTGCAGGGTCGGGGCGCAAACGGGTCGGGGCGGGCGCGCGCAGGTGCTGCAGGACCGCTACGGCGGCTTCCTGAGCGAGCAGATCGTGGCGGACTTCACGCACTACGCGCAGGCCGTCTTCCAGGCGCTCGGCAGCCGCGTGACCTACTGGTCCACCTTCAACGAGCCGGCCACCTTCTGCGTCAGCGGCTACGGCAGCGGCTGGCACGCGCCGTCCATGCATGTGCGCCCGCGGCCGCGCCCCCCGCGCCCGCGCCCCGCGCGCGCACCCCGCGCGCGGCGGCTGAGCAGGGCCCCGGCGGCGCGCGCAGGACCAGAACGGCACGCTCGGCTACGTGTGGGCGTGCCACAACAACGTGCTGCGCGCGCATGCGTCCGCCGTGCGCGAGTTCCGCCGCATCGTGCCCAACGGCAAGATCGGCATGAACCTGGCCATCCAGTGGTCGGAGCCGCGCTCCGACTCGGCCGAGGACAGGGTGCGCCGCCGGCCCGCGCTGTCCGCTGCCGGCCCGCCCGGCCGCGCGCGCCGTCCTCATGCGGCGTCTGAACTGCCCGCGCATGCCGGGCGCAGGCCGCGGCGGAGCGCCACATGGGTGCGCACGCGCTCGCTGAAGCGTGCCGAGCATGGGAGCCTCGCTGTGCGCTTGCATGTCGTTTAAGGGCGCCAGAGCCAGGACCGCATCAAATGTTAACGGCCCGTCGCAGAGTTTGAGCTGGCGGTGTGGGCGGACCCGGTGTACCGCGGCGACTGGCCGGCCTCGGTCAAGGAGCGCAACCCGGTCGGCCTCATGACCATCACGCCCGAGCTGGTGCGCGCGCGGCCCGGGCCTCGCGGCGCCCGCACTGCACACAGACCGCCACGCGCGGGGCGCCCGATGAACAGGCAGGCTCTGAGTGCGCGCGCCCTTTGGCGCACCCAGGCGGATAAAGTGCAAAGCCCGTGTCGCGCGCGCGCAGGCGGCCGCGCTGCACGGCAGCTTCGATGTCTTCATGCTTAACTTCTACACGAGCAAGTACGTGTACTACCTGCAGGGCGGCTGGGGCATGGCCGGGCAGGGCGTGATCGACGCGGCCGACACGTTCAACGCCACCAACGGCACCAGCATCGGCCCCGAGACCGCGTCCTCCTGGTTCAAGGAGGTGCCCTGGGCCTTCCGCAAGCAGCTCAAGTGGGTGTCCGACCGGTGCGCGCCGCGCCCGGGCTTGACAGCGCCAAATTTCTGCTGACCAGGCGCAGGCAGCGACCGCACGCTCTGGCCTGGCAGGTACAACCGGCCGCCGCTCTGGGTCACGGAGAACGGCGTGGCCGAGCCCGACGAGGCCAACGAGGGGCTGCCGGGCGCGCTGAACGATGTGTACCGCATCGACTTCTACCGCTCCTACATGCAGGCGGCCATGGCGGCCGTGTCCGAGGACCAGGCGCGGGCGGCTGCCTTCCTTTCACTCGGCAGGCGTGCACACAGCGAGACGCGCTGACGGGCGCGCCCTGCGAACAGGTGGACATCCAGGGCTACTTCTGCTGGTCGCTGCTGGACAACTGGTGCGCGCCCGCGCCCGCATAGGACTAGGGTATTACCCTACCGTGAGCGCCGCGCGCGCGCGGCGGCCCGCCCGCGAGCGCTCCCTGACATGGTCAGCCGGCCGCAGGGAGTGGACGAGCGGCTTCAAGGAGCGCTTCGGGCTCGTGTACATCGATTACGCCAACGGCCAAGCCCGCCACCCCAAGCGCTCGCTCGCCTGGCTGTCGCGCTGGTTCGGCCTGACCTCGGGGGCGGCGCAGGTGTCCGCGCAGAGCATTTGATGCCCTGTATAAGCCTTGCTGTCCCCTTATAGTGCAAGTACATGAAAGGCGGACATGCTCGTGGCGCCTTTATTGGGTGGATTTGAAGTACGTCCTCAGCGGCACCCAACTCTTAGCTGGCAGGCGCCGGCCCTTTGCTGGGAGCCTGTAGGCACTCGATGCAGGCCCCTTGCGGCCTGCCCGACTTGATGCATGGGCTTTGCCCACTTGCAAGTTTTGGTGTGTGCGAGTCGTTCTGCGCAAACATATCCCGAGTTGCTGATGCATTGGTGTGGTGCTGGAGTGGGAGCAACTCTGTTTCAGCAGACTTTTTTTGTGGCTGCGTGAGCAGTCGTGCATTGGACGCGAGTACCGCTGAAGAGGAATTATCCCCGCGGTGCTGACACTTGTACGGTGGTTGCGCGCTGATTGTGAAGTCAAGCCCAGGAGTGCTGGGTGGAGTTTGCTGCATGTGCTGAGCAGTAAACAAGACGCGCTTGCGTATACGACCCCACGGTGTTCAAAATAGCTGTGCAGAGCGGCACAGGGCTATGACAAAAGTGAGCCGGAGCCTATTGCTACAAAGCCAGCATCAGATCTGCCTAGGGGTTGTACAACGGAGCACCACATTTACGGCGCGGGCCGTGACCGCCCGAGGCGCCCCTCGCAGCTGCCGCACGCCCAGCGCGCTCAGGTGGGGACCCAGGAGCGGCATGTCAAGCCCGCGCGTAGCGCGCCGGCTAGAGCAGGCTGCGACCCAGGTAGCCGGTCGCCGCGGCGCCGCCCGTGCGCCGCCAGGGCAGGCTGTTGCTGCTGCTCGCGGGCGCCCGCGCCGCCACAGGCTCCTGCGCGCGCGCGCGCGCGCGTCGCGGACATTTGCGCTTTGCACGCGCCGGCGCCTGCTGGCTCGCGGGACCACGGCGTCGGGGTGCAGGCAACAGGCGCGGACACGGCGGCTGCCAGGTGGCTGGACATAAGCGCATCCCCAGGCAGGCAAGCAGCGGGAGGGCAGGGCAGGCAGGCAGGCAGGCAGGCAGGCAGGGCTGGCAGCAGGCAGGACAGGGCAGGCGGCCGGCCGTGATGAGGGCACCTGGCAGTCAGCTCCAGACCTGCCAGCCGCGGCTGGCACTCACCGGCGTCTTGCCGCTCAGCAGGCCCTCCTCGAATGACTGCGCGAAGCCGGTCGCGATGATGGTCACGTGCACCTCGCCCGCGTACGCGTCGTCAATGACTGCGCCGAAGATGACGTTGGCGCCCGGGTCGGCCAGCGCGGTGACGACCTCGCTGACTCGGTTGACCTCGCTCAGCGTCAGGTCCTTGCCGCCGGTGATGTTGTACACGATCCCGGTCGCGCGCTCGATGGAGCGCTCGATCAGCGGCGCCGAGGTGGCCGCCTGCGCACGCGCGTGCCGCGCGCGTCACCCGCCGGCGCCGGGCACCAGGGCGCCCGCTCAGACCGCTTGAACGGCAGCGCGCCCTGCCCACAGCGCAGCGCGACATGGACTGAACTTCAGCCGGGCACAGAAAGGTGCGTGCCATGGCGGCCTCCTCGGCGCGGTTCTTGCCGGTGGACACGCCGACGCCGAGCATGGCGGTGCCGGAGTTGCACATGATGGCCTTCACGTCCGCGAAGTCGACGTTGACCAGGCCCGGGATGGTGATGATGTCGGAGATGCCCTGCACGCCCTGCAGCGCGCGCGCGGCCCCAGCGTCAGGCGCGCCCGCGCGGCTCCCGTGCATGGGTGGCACGCAGCAGTGAGTCTTTGCGTCATCGCCGCATGCTAAGATAAAAGATGCACGGATGGCAGGTGGGTTGGGGCCGCGCGCGCGCCTGCCGCAGGACGTCGTCGGCCAGCAGGAAGGCGTCCTGCAGCGGCGTCCCCTCCCCGACCACGTCCAGCAGCCTGGCGCGCGCGCGCTCGTTCGACGCCGGTGCCACTGCCGGAGGGCCGGGCTCGGCTATGCAGGAGCTCGGCCGTGCGGGAGCGCGGCTGTGGGCGCTCGGCAGCTCGTCCCGCGGGCGGCACGCGGGGGCGGCGCACCGGTCGTTCGGGATGACGATCAGCGTGTCGACGTTGGAGCGCAGCGTCTCGATGCCGTCCGACGCCTGCGCGCGCGCCGCGCGCGTCGGCCGCGCGCACGCGCTGCGTGCGGTCGACCACACTGGGCGCGCGCCAAGGACCAGGGGAGCCGCTGCTTGGCACGTCCCCAAGAGGGGAGGCGCCGGCGCCGCGCCTGCGTCTGCCGCCGGCGGCCTTCAAAGCCGAAGGGGTAGGTGACCACGCCGACGGTCAGGATGCCCTTCTCCTTGGCCAGCTTGGCCACCACCGGCGCCGCGCCCGTGCCCGTGCCGCCGCCCATGCCCGCCGTGATGAACACCTGGCGCCGCGCGGGCGGACGCGCGTGCGCATGCGGGCGGTGGCGCCGCGGTTTCTAGTGACAGATGACAGGAGCACATGCATGTGTGCCCACGGCGCGGCGGCCCGGCCTGCGGCGATTGCGCGGGGGCGCCAGCACGGGCGGCCGCAGGGGCGCGTGGCGCACCATGTCGGCGTTGTTGACCGCAGTGGCCAGCATCTCGCGCGACTCCTCGGCCGCCTCCTCGCCCAGGCTGGGCTTGCCGCCCGTGCCTGCGCTCGGCGCGCAGCAGGCGGCTGGCCTAAACCCACGACTCGGGTGGCTGCTCACAGCTGTTCGTCCACAGCCCTGCTCCCGGGCCCGCCCGGGCCCGCCCGCGGAGCGGTCGCGCCGCGCGGGCAGGGCTGTCCGGGACAGCGCTCACGGCGCGGCGGCAGGGCGCGCACCCAGGCCGCGCGTCAGCTCCGAGCCCATCTGCACCTTGTTCATCGCCTGCGAGTTCTCCAGCGCCTGCGCGTCGGTGTTGGCCGCCCAGAACTCCACGCCCTGGCGGGCGTTCGGCATCAGCGGCTGGCGTCCGCGCTTGGCGCGCCGGGTGCGAGCGCGGGGGCGTGAGACCAGCGATTGCGCACCTGCAGGCCGCTGCTAATCATGCGGTTGACGGCGTTGTTGCCACCGCCGCCTACGCCGATCACCTGGACGCGCGCGCCGACTGAGCCACCAGCGCGTTGCTCCTCCGGCTGACAGCCTGATTGGGCGCACATTGCATCACAGCCAATGCGAGCGGCGAAATGACGCGAGGCTGCCCCGACGTCAGGGCGCACCTTGATCCGCGCATCGCCGCCTGCATTGGGGCAAGCAGCTCTGGTTAGTATCATTGGAGCTCTCAACAAGCACGAGCGCAGGCCTCTCCGCTCTGTAGCGCGCCGCACCTATCGGACCATAGCCGTTGCCATTGCTGGCGTATGACGCGCAGACGCGCAGCTTGCGTCTGAACGCCCGCGCGGCCAGGTGCCGCGGCTGGCAGGCGGGAGTCAGCAGAGACCGCGCCGACGCCGGCGCATGGCCCATCATCATCATCGCACGGCCCGGCATCTTCGCAAAAGACGTTTGCGCCGTCCTTATTACACGCGCTATGCACTGCCTGCCCAAACCATCGATGCGCTCCTGCAGCCCTGACGGTGCTTCAACGGATGGCGCTGTGTTGAAATGGTTCAAAATCCAAATAGCTTGGCAGGCCTCCGGGGCCGACCGTACTACGGCACAGTAGTTCAGTACACTGCTCAGTGCTCACTGCTCAGTACACAGCGCACGCACTCGCGAGCTGGCACGTACGGCACCGACCCGCGGTGCACCTTAGGCGCCCCGCGATGCCGCCCAAAGTGTGCGTCAACAAGCTGAAGCGCGAGATGAAGGACTTCATAAGCAGCCCGCCTCCAAGCATACCCGCCATCTTTGTCAACGAGCGCAACATGCTGGGTGCGTGCTGCTGCAACCGCTGCTGGGTCGCCTGCTGCCTGCCTTCCATGTCGTCCTTCCGACACGGCGACGCTGCGCAGAGTGGCACTTTCTGATAGAGGGCCCGTCCGACAGCCCCTACGCGGGCGGCTGGTACATCGGGAAGCTGCGGTGCGCGCCGCAGGCCCCCCGGCCGCCCGGCGGTCGCGCAGGCCTGCGAGCGGGGCCGAGGGACGGCCTCGCGCCGCAGGTTCCCGCCAGAGTACCCCTTCAAGCCGCCGGGCATCCTCATGCTCACCCCCAGCGGGCGCTTTGAGACCGGCACCCGGCTGTGCCTGTCGATGAGCGACTTCCACCCGGAGACGTGGCGCGCCCCCGCGCCCCCCCCACAGCACGAGCCCTGCTGCCACCGTCCGCACTGCAGGCACGGGGTCGCTGACGGACGCTGGCGGGGGTGGCTCGCCTCGTCCTGCGCAGGTCGCCGGTGCGGGCCCCGGCGCAGCAGGCCCGCCCGGGCGGCCGACCAGGCCCGCCCGCGCGCCTCACAGCGCCGCGCGCCGCGCGCAGCTGTGGTCCGTGTCCACCATTCTCACAGGCCTGCTGTCGTTCATGCTGGACGCCAACGAGATCACCACCGGCTCGCTGGAGAGCACGGTGCGCGCCCCGCCCGCCGCCGCGCTCGCTCGCTCTGCGAGCGGCCGCCCCCTAACCCTTCACCCTATACTTTATTCCCCGAGCGGCCGCACGCCGGCAGGACGCCGAGAAGCGGGAGCTGGCGCGCGCGTCCCGCGCGTGGAACCTGCGGCAGCCCGCGCTGGCCGGCATGTTCCCGCAGGCGCGCCGCGCCCCGGCCCCGCCGCCGCCGGTCCACCCGCTGCGGCGCCTGCTTGCAGGCGCCGCAGTGCTGGCGCTGCAGGTGGCGGCTGCCCTGTGCATCGCTGAGCGGGGCCCCGCGCGGCTGGCGCGCAGCTGCGGGAGGCGGCTGCGGACGCGGGCCCCGCCGCCGCGGCCGAGGACGCGCCCGCGCCGGCGGAGGCCTGCGCGCCCGCGCAGGCGGGCGAGTGCGTCGGCGAGGCGGACTGGGCGGCCGTGCGGATCGCCGAGGCGCGGCTGGCCGAGGCCGATCCGCCGGCCGCGGTCGCGTGCGTGGACCGCGCGCTGCGGTGCGCGCCGTGCCTGTCTTGGCGCCTCGCGGGCGGCGCCAGCGGAGTACCCTGCCATGCTCGCAGCGCTGCGGCCTGGCCCGGGCATGCGGCAGCCCCTCGGCAGAGCCGGGCATGCGGCGTCTCGTGTCATGTGGGCACCGGCCACTCACACAGACTGCGCGTCCAGGCGGCACAAGGGCGGGAGGCCGCCGGCGGTGCTGCTGATGGCGAAGGCGGCGGCGCTGGCGCGCGCGGGCGAGCTTGACGCGGCGGCCGCGCTGGCGGGCGAGGCCGCCGCGGCGCCGGCCGCAGAGCCGCCGCCGCGCGACGCAGCGGCCGCGGGCAGCGGCCCCGACCTGGCGGCGCTTGACCCGGGCGCCTGCCGAGAGCGCTGGCGCGCGGCCGCGCTTGCCAAGGACGAGGGCAATGCCGCGTACAGGTGCAACCCTGGGCTGCCGGCGGCGCTTGGGGCGGGGCAGCTGGTTATCCGTGCGCTGCTCGTGTCGCAGCGCCGGCCTGGGGCGGCGCCAAGGCTGAACTCGCAGATTGAAACCCGACATGCCGCCTGTATCGGCACGCAGCTGGATCGCTGCCAAGCGGCGGAGCTTCAGACCTGCGGTGCAGCCGTCTGGCAAGGGCCCGAATGACGGGCGCCGGCATTGGCTTGCGCATGTGCGGGCTTGACGGGCCGTCCAGCATCGTGCGCGTGGGCGTCAAACTTGCGGGGGACAGACACCGCACCCTTGCGCCTCCGCAGCGGTCTTCAACGGGCCGGCGCGCGCCCGCAGGCAGCGCAGGCCGGAGGCGGCGCGCGGCGCGTACGAGCGCGCGCTGGCGGCCGAGCCGGCGTGCGCGACGCTGCTGTGCAACCTGGCGGCCGCGCTCGCGGCGCTGGGCCGCCATGCGGAGGCCGCCACGGCCGCGCGCGCCAGCCTGGGCGTCACTGCCGCGTACGGCAAGGCGCGCCGGCGCCTGGCCGACAGCCTGCGCGCCTGCGGCCGGTGCGCGCCGTAGCGGCTCCCCGCTGTGCTGCAGCGGGCGGCACCCAGGTTCAAGAGGGTTGCCTTGATGCTTGGTGACGACCTACACATGTCAATCACTTTCTAGGCATTCTGCTGGTTAGGCAGTGTGTGAGGCCGGCCGGGCGGAACCGCATCGGCGCCCGCGGCCCAGCGGCTGCTGCGAGGTTCTCTGCTGAGCCTGCCTGCAACGGCAGGGAGGCGGCCCGGTGCGCGCGCTGACGCGGGGCGGTTCGCCGCTGCGCCCAGGCACGGCGAGGCGGCGGTGGAGTACATGGAGCTGCTGAGCGCGTCGCCGGGGGACCCGACGCTGCAGGCGGCGCTGAGCGCGTGCCAGGGCGGCGCCTAGCAGGGCTAGGTTGTGGATGAACAATTGTAACAATGACAATGCTCATGCGGTACCTGCACCGGCCTCAGGCGCATCTAGGCAAGCCCCTGGTCCCGGCTCCTCGCCCTACCAAAACTGAGGCCCGCGCCGCGGCGCCACGTCTGTCAGCGCGCGCATGGGCCTACCTGCCCCGCCCCCCTATCTGCTGTCTGCACCCCCAAGCACCCGCTCCACGCTGCAACAACCAGCACACACAAGCAAAGCGTGACCCCTCACACGCGCCGCCCCATCAAGCCACGAACCCCGCGCCGCCCCAGCATCCTGCCTCTCTCATGCTTGCTCGCAGCTGCCGTCCCGGGCCGGCACCAGCTTGGCGTCATTTGGCCGCGCCCTCCAGCTGCGCCCTCCAAACCCCGGCTGCGCTCGCACTGGCTAAGAGCAGCCTGCAGGCTGCGCAGGCCAGGGCCACCCCGACAGCGCCTGCGGCTTGCAGGGCCCGCCGCGCCTCTCGAGCACACAGGCGCGCCGTCAATGCCGACCTGCTCCTCACACCCCTCACACCCCCGGCCCTCCCTCTCTCCGCGCGTCCGTGCACACCCCCGGCAGCCGCCACGGGGAGCTCACGTGCTGTCATCTTCGGTGTCTGGCGACGCCGAGCGGCGGTGCCGGTGGTGCTCGCGGTGCACGCGCTGCGCGATCGAGCCGATTGCGCTCGGGATCTGGCTCGGCGGCACGTAGCCCGCCGTGTGGTGCCCCACCTGCGGGGAGTGCTGGGGCGCCGGGCTGGAGCGGCCGCGCCCGCGCGCACGCGAGCGCCCGCGCCCGCGCCCGCCGCCGCGCCCGCCCTCGCCGTCCTCGCCCGCCTCGCTGGCCGCGGCGCCGCCCGCCGCCGCCGGCGCGCTGCGCGCGGCCGCGCCCTTCTTGCCGGGCGGGCGGCCGCGGCGCTTCTTCGCCGGCGGCTCCGCGTCGGGCTCCGCGTCGGGCTCCGCGTCGGGCTCCTCGACGGCGGCGCCCGCGGCGGCCCCGGCCGGCCCTGCGCCGCCCTCCGCGGCCTCGCCCGCCTCCTCGCCGGCGTCGGGCTGCATGGCCGCGCTGGCGCCGCCCTCGGCCGGCGCGGGCTCTGCGGCGCGGCCGCGCTTGGCCGCCGCGCCGCGCCCGGGCCGCCCGGAGCGGGCCGGGGCGCCCAGGTCGGAGTCTGCTGTCGCGGCGTCTGCGGCTGCCTGCGCCCGGCAAGCGCCCGGTCGCACTTGCAGCTCATGGTGCTCTGGCAGCCACAGCGCATTCCGCAGCAATGGCGCCTGGGGCTCAAGACGGGTCTGCTTCTGTGCACTCTGCACAGCTGCTGCCCTGTTCGCGGGCTCAGGTACCTACCATTGACGCCGCCAAGCATGCACCTCGGAGGGCGGGAGGGACACGGTCCCATTGGTGAGCGCGCCTGCGGTCCTGCAGGCGCCGTGGGCGCGGGGCTCCCGCGCGGCGTGGGCGCCTTGCGCGCGCGGCCCCGGGACGTTGTGGGGGCGGGCGCATCCTGCCGCCAACATGCGGGACCCCTGAGCAGGCACATGCGCGCGTGCACCAAGCATGCCGGGCGCCCTGTGCTGCGCGCCATCTCGCCACCACGGACGCATGCAGGCTGCCCCCGCGCGCCCAGCAGCGCAGGCCTGGGGCCAAGCCCCTGCCCGGCGCAGGGGTCAGGGCGGGGCGCGGCGGGCGCGGCCGCACCCGGCTGGGCGCCGCGCCGGCCGACGCGGCGGCGCGCGGGGCCCTGCGGCGCGCGGGCGCGGGCTCGCCCACCACGCCGTCCGGCACGCCCTGCTCCACCTCCGCCTGCGTGCGCGCGCGGCGTCAGGGCTTGTTTAGCGAAGCAGAGGCACGCCAAGCCCTACTTCGCTGTGCCGCGCTGTGCCGCAGAGCCCCACAGCCGGAGCCGCCGACATGCGTAAGTGGCGCAGCGGCACTTGCTGCGGCTGCAGCAGCGCGGCGCGCACATGCTTGAATGTATGCTTAGAAGCCTGCGCCCTGTGCGGCGCGCAGCCCCCGGGTCCAGCACCGGCGCCGGGCGCGGCAGCAGGGAGCGCGGCTGCCGGGGGCGCGGGCGCCGCGCACCCCGGCCGGCGCGCCGTCGGCGGCGGCGCGGCTGCGCGTGCGCCGGCCGCCCCGCCCGGCCTCCACGGTGGACGAGGAGGGCGCGCGCGCGGCCGAGTTCACACGGCGCGCGCGCGTGCGCGGCGGGCTTGCCGCCGCCACAGCGCCCTCCAGGTGGCCCTGCTGCGCGGGGCCCCGAGCGCGTCAGCGCCGCGCGCGGGGTTCCCAGCGGGGCCTGCGGGTGCGCCGCCGCAGCAGCATGCACACGCCAGCAGCGGACGCAGCAGGAGCCTCGAGCGCGCTCGGGCCGAGGGGCATGCCCAGCTGGGCCCCGGTCGGTGCGAGCCCCGCCGGGCGCGCACCAGGACAGGCGCGGACGGCGTGGCCTCGCGCGGCGCGGCGGCCGGCGGCTCCCCGCTCGGCGCCGGCGCGCGGCGCGCGGCGGCGCGCCCGGGGCGCGCCGCCGGCGTCGCGGCCGCGCGCTTGGGCCGCCCGGCGGCCGGCGGCTGCAACGGCTCGGGCGCCGGCGGCTCGGCGCCCGCGGCGCCAGGGCTGCCGCCCTCGGCCCGGCCGGGCGCCTCGTCCGTCGCCTGCTCGCTCCGCGCCGTCAGGCGCTGGTGACCCCTCACAACGCAGGCGGCAGAGGCCGGATTACGCAGAACATGAGTTGGGCTTGGCGAGGCACGCTCAGGCCCCCTGACCGGATGCCATCCGAGAAGGACGTCGCAGGAGCAAGCATGGTTGACACACAGGCCCAGGCAAAAGGCCAGCAACAGGGTGCACGGACATGCGGTGCCGCAGGTGCGGGGCCGCCGCGCGCCTCTGCGCGGCCGTCTGGCTCTGGCTCGCCGGCGGGCGGCGCGCGCGGCGGGCGGCGCGGCGGGTGCGCGGCCGCCGCCGGCGAGCCCGGCGGCAGGCCGTGCCGGCGCGCCCGGCCAAATGGGTTCAGGCGCTGCAGGCTCCAGAAGCCGCCGGCACCGCTCTGGGGCGCGGCCGCAGCGTCGGGCGTGCCCGCCAGTCCGCCCTCGGCGTCGCCCTGCTGAGGAGCCGCGCGGTGCTCAGCAGCTGCATGTGCGGCCCGCAACCCCGCAGGTGCGAGGCCACGCTGCAACGTGCCAGGATCAAGTTGTAGTCAGGCTGCGAGCGCCACTGCTATCTCGCTGACTACATGCACCCACGCGACGCTGCCGCGCTCCGCACATGCTGCACCCAGTCCCCTGCGCCCGCGGCAGCACAGCGCGATGCAGCCGGCAGCGTGCATCGGCGCGGCGAGCGCGCACCATGGGGCCGTTGGCGGCGGCGGCGGGTGCTTGCGCAGCGATGCGCGGCGCCTCCGGCAACGGCAGCGCCGCGGCGGCGACCACCTCTTCGATCTCCACTTCGCGCGTGACGGTCGTGACGCGCGTGACAACGCCGCCGGTTGGCGCGCCGCCCTGGTGCGCGCGGCCCGCCTGCGCGCGCGGTTGCACTCCTGTGTGCGCGCGGGTGTCGCGGGCTGCAGTGAGCAGGCCGCTCCGGCGACCAGCGATGCATGCCCTGGCAGGTCGGGCCCGGCGCTGCCCTGTGCGCCAGGCAGGGCACTTGCTCCGGATGAGTGCCGCCCCGGCGAGCGGCGCGCCTCGTCATGCCCGTCAGCGGGCGCCTCGTCGTGCTCAGCGCCGGGCGCCTCGGCGGCGGGCGCCTTGGCGGCGGCCGCGCCGTCGGCGGCCGCCTGCGCGCCGTCGGCCTTGCGTGCATCCTCGCGTGCATCCTCGCGCGCCTGCATGCGGCGCAGCTCGGCGGCGGCGGCGGCCGCCGCGCGCGTGGCCGCCGCCTTCTGCTCCGCCGCGGCGGCCACGGCGGCCTCGACCTGCGCGGCCGCGCGCTCGGCCAGGTCCGCCGCCAGGCGCGCCTCGCCCGTCGCGCGCTCCGCCTCGGCCGCCGCGGCCGCCGCCGCCGCGTCGGCACCCTCCTGCCGCGCGGCCGCTGCCGCCGCATCCTCGCGCGCGGCGGCGGCCGCCGCAAGGGCAGCCGCCTCGCGCCGCGCCGCCGCAGCGGCATCCGCGCGCGCGGCCGCCACGGCGGCCTCAGCCTCGGCGCGCGCGGCGTCGGCCGCGCCGCGCGCCTCGGCGGCCGCCGCCGCGGACGTGTCCGCCTGCGCCGCCGCGGCGTCGCCGGCCGCCTCGGCCGCGGCCCTGGCGGCGGCGGCGGCCTGCTCGGCGCCGCGCGCCTGGGCAGCCTCGGCGCGCGCGTCCGCGACCGCCGCCTCTGCGCGCCGCAGCCGCGGTCAGGGGCTGCCTGGCGCAAGGCGCAGCGCGGGTGCGGCTCGGGCAGGCGCGGGGGCGCGCCGGCGGCGGCGATGGCGGACGCGTTGGCGATGGCCTCCTTGCGCGCTGCCTCCAGCTCCGCGTACAGCTCGCTGCGCGGCCGCGCCGCGTCGGTGCCAGGCTGCGGTGCTGCGCTGTTTGCTGGGCCGCGCCCTGGCCGGCGCCGGACGCGAGGCAGGGCGGGCTTAGAACAGGCAGCCGTCCGGGAGCCTGGGCAGCATGCGCGGCAAGGGAGCCGCCCTGGCGGCCCGCAGCGCCGCATGATGGAAACAGGGGGCGCCGCTCCGCTCGCGCGCACCTCGCGGCCGCCTGCGCCCGCTGCGCTTCCGCGCGCGCCTCGGCGGCCTCCTGCTCGGCGCGCGCGAGCCGCGCGGCGGTCGCAGCCAGCTCGCCGCCGGCCGCCGCGGCCGCAGCGGCGGCCTCCGCGCGCACGGCCTTGCGCGCCGCCGCCTCGCGCGCCGCGCCTTCGGCGGCCGCGCGCTCGGCCGCGGCGGCGCGCTCGCGCGCGGCCTCCTGCAGCTGCCCGCCGCGCCGGCCCGCCAGCGCCTCCCACTCGCGCGCCTTGTCCTCTGCGCACGCCGTCGCCGCACTCAGGGCGCGCCGCGCGGAGCGGCTGGCGCCGCTGGTGCGGCGTGCCACCTTGCAAGGACCGCAGTCGGTGTGCGCGGTGCGCCGCCACCCGGCCGCCGCCCTCGTCCTTGCTGCGCCGCAGGACAACAGATGTACTTCCGGCGAGCGGCGGGGCAGCCCCATGCATTTGGGTCCATGCCAAGCATGCAAGCCTCCATCCGTCCCGCCCGCGCGCAGGCACGCTCGGCGCAGCACGGCCGACGCGCCTGCCAGGGCGGCCGCATCCTGCGCGGCGCGCAGCTCGCGCTGCAGGCGCCCCGCGGCGGACTCAGCAGCCTGCGCGCGCTCGCGCGCGGCCGCGGCGTCGGCGCGCGCGACCGCGGCCGCGTCCTCGGCGCCGCGCGCCGCCTCCGCCGCGTGGCGCGTGGCCGCCTCGGCGCGCCGCGCGGCCGCCGCCGCCTCGGCGGCCTCGCTCAGCAGCGCCGCCTTGTCCGCCTGCCGGGCGCCGCGCGCGCTCAGAACGGCGCGCTGCTTCGGGCGCCCGGCACCGGCGCGAGGGAGCGCGCCACGCTGAGGCGGCGCCGTTGCAATCCTCTGTGGCCTGCATCGGCTGCCAGGCGCGCACGGCCAGGCGCTGCACCGCACCATGTTGCCCCCTGGAGAGCGCCGCGCACGCAGGTCTGCAAGCCAGAATTGCTGAGCCGGGTGCAGAGCGGCGCCTCTTCCCACCTGCTTCAGGAGCGCCCGCTCGCGCACTTGTCACACGGGCCGCCCCGTCACACCGCCGACACTGGCCTGGGGCCCCAGCGCGGGCGAGCAGAGCGCACCTCCAGCCCCTTCTGCGCGGCCGCGGCCTTCTGCAGCTGCGCGGCCAGCTCCTTCTCGCGCTCCTCTGCCGGGCCCACGCAGCCCGCCGTCAGCCGCCAGCTGCGCACGCCGGCTGCGCATCGCGGCCCGCGCAAACGAGCGTACCAGCCACTCACAAGGGTTGTTGAGTCGGCCCAGGCTCGTGCCAAGCCAACACCAGCCGGAGCGAGCGACTGCACAGGCGGGGACCCGCGCACCCGAGGCAGCCGTCGCAGCCCTGGCCGCCTCGAGCTCGACCTCCACGGCGGCGCGCGCGGCGCGCTCGCGCTCCGCCTCGCCACTGACGCGCGTGACCTCACTGGCGCGCTCGTCGGCGGTCCGCGTGGCCTCCCTGCGGACGGCGCAGCAGGGCGGCCCGTGACGTGCATGCCCAAGCAGCGGGCCCATGCAGGCTTGCCGGTGGAGCGGGGCCGGGGCGCGCACCCCAGCTGCAGCTCCAACGCATCGGTGCGCCGCTGCGCCGCGCCGAGCGCCTCCTCCACATTGCGCCTGGGCGCGCGCCCAGCCTCTGTCACGCCGCCGGACGCCCGCGCCGGGCGCGCCGCAGCGGGCGGATCTGCACCGCACAGGCCGCGCACCTGGACTGCGCGGCGGCGTCCAGCTCGGCCTGCAGCGCGGCCATGCGCTTGCGGTTGGCCTCCGCCATAGCGGCCGCCTGGCGCTTGTCGCGCGCGACCTCGGCCTCGTATGCGTTGAGCTGCGTGGTGATGGCCACGTGGTTGGCTTGCACGCCCTGCGCCGGCGCCCCATCAGCAGCGTCCTGCCACCAGGCCAGACAAAAAATCGCCGGAGCAGCGGCTGTGCGCGCCTCATAGTACGCCTGACGCTCGTCCTCCACCTCCTCGAGCTCGCGCACCTGCAGACAGCAAGCCGCGCGTCGGCCCTCAGGACAGGCAGCAGGGCCGCGCACTGCGGGCTGCGAATACAGTAGGATAGCTGCGCACGCGCGCAAGGGACTCATCCTTCAAGGACTGGTAGCATGCGGGCGGCCCAGACCGGGCGCGCGCCCTCTCGAGCAGGGCCGCCCGCTCCGCGGGCCACTCGTCGGACGAGGCTGGAGCGTGCGATCGATCGCGGTCGTCAAACATACCAGAGTCCCTGCGTGGCAGGCACGCCCGCACCAGACAATGCGCATTGTGTGCTCAGGGGCGCTCGGCAGCCCCGTCGACCTGACAGCAGCAATTGAGGATCCGCAGGCGCGCCTGGCAAGCGCCCACACGTTTGGGCGCCCCCGGCGCGTCTGCATTGCAGCGGCCAGCGCGGTGGCCCTGCCTATGGGCAGGCGCTGTTGAGGGCCCTCCGCGCGTGCCGCATGAGCCTATCCTGCCCCCACGGGATCGGTTTGAGCCGAGGAGTGTGTCGACTTCACCGGCTCAGTGGCTTCAAGTCTACGGTATCATTGTGGAGGCTTGCTACGGTAGGCACCAGGCCCCCACCTGAAGCAGGCAGAGCGATCCAGCAAGAGCAAAAGAGTCGCGCTTGGAGGGCGATGTGCACAGTGGCCTGCAGGTCTGCAGGCGCTGCGCCGGCCCTGTTCACGGCAGGCTGTGCATGATGATGGGGGCACGCTGCGCGAGCGAGCAGCACGCTGCGCGGCGCTTGGCATCCGTGAAGCCCTTGTAGCGCTGCCAGGGCACCTGGGACTGATTGCCTGCCGCGCCGGTCCGGCGCGTGGTGACATCACATTATATAGTCTCATGCCCGCGGAGGGCCGCCGCTGGGTCACACGGCGCGCGCCCCGGCCCAGCTCGGGCTCCCGTGCGCAGCGCACCCTGTGCGTCCAGCGCCTTTGCTCACGCCGCGTGCCGCGCCGCCCAGGGGCCAGGGCTGGGCGGCGCCCGGGCTCGAGGGGCGCACGGACGCGGGCGCAGCGGCAGCGCACCCGCACGGCGGGCCGCCCGCGCAGCGGCACGGCGCGACGTGCGGCGAGCCGGCGGCCGGCGTGCGGCGCTGGCGCAGCCCAGGTGCTGCCCGACCGCAGCCGGCTCTGTGCGCGCTGTCACAGGCTCGGGCCGCCGCCCGCGCGACGTGACAGGGGGGTCTATTGCGGGGCGCGCAGGCGGCTTGGAGCAGCCGGCGCCCATGGGCGGCAGGGCGCTCGCGGCGCAGGAGCGCCTGCGCAAGCTGCAGCAGCTGCAGCGAGCAGCGCGGCCGGCCCAGCACGGGAGCCGCCTCTCAGCCAGCGCCAGCCACCACGGCGCACGCTCTCACAGCGCCGCCGCCGCCGCGCCGCCGTCCGACAGCGCGGAGGCGCTCTCGCTGGAGGACATCCTGCGGCGCGCGGCCGCGCTGCTCGCGGGGCCGGGGTCCTGGGACCCTGCGGGCGGCAGCACCACCCCGGCAGACCAGCTCGGCGCGCGGGCGGCGGCGCAGCCGAGCGCGGCACCGGGCAGCGGCTGGCCCGGCGACCCCGCGCCCGAGGACGAGTGCGTGGACGCGCTGGTCGCGCGCGCGCGGCGCCTGCTGGAGCAGGGTGCGCCCGCGGCGGGCGCCGCGAGCACGCCAGCCGGCGGCGGCGCCGGCGGAGCCGGGGCGTGGCAGCCGTGGGCGTGGGAGCGCCCGGCCGACGACGGGGACGCGGCGGGCGCGAGCGCGGATGGGGACCCGGCCGCCGGGGACGACCTGCTGGCTGCGTACCTGGCGCGCGCGCAGGCGCAGGCCGCGCTGGACGGGGCCTGGGGGCAGCCGGAGGCTTGGCAGAGCGGCGCCGGGGCGGGCAGCGACGCGGCGCACGGCGGCCGTGCCGGGCAGCCCACGCCGCCGGGCGCCGGCCTGGCCAGCCACGGCCCTGGCTGCGCGGCGCCCGGCACGCGAGCGAGCAACGCTGGCGATGCGGCAGCCGCTGCAGGCCTGAGCGGCATGCAGGCGCGGCCGTCGATGCACAGGGAGGCGGCCTGCGCCCTGATGCTGCCGTGGGTGTCGCTGGCCTGCTACTTGGCCTTGACGCTGCCCATGCTGGAGGCAGCCAGGGCAGGCGTCCGCTGCCGGCTGGTCGCAGCGCTGCATTTTGAGTGCGTGTCGACGGGCGCAGCACGCGTGTCTGGGCCTCACCGGTGGTTGCGCACGCGCAGGAGGCGCCGGCGTGGGCGGTCGCGCAGCCGCTGCTGGCTCAGGACCCTGCTCGCCGGGCCCCGCCTGCCCTGTCGGTCCCGAGCGCCGCCGCCGCCGCGGCGCGGCTGTCCAGCTGCGGCCCGCCGGGCGCGGGCGGCGTGGCAGTCGGCATCCCTGTGCACTGGGGCCCGCTCGGGGCGCCGGCCTGCCCTCCTGCAGCGCCTGCAGCAGCGCCGCGCTACCCCGGTGCCGCAGAGGCGCGCGGCGATGCGCGGGCGGCCGAGCCGGACGTCGCGGGCGGCGCGGCCGCCGTGGGCGCCAGCCGCTGCCTGCCCGGGGAGGCCGCGGGCGCAGACGCGGCGCCCGGCGCGGGCGCTGCCAGCGGCCATGCCACGCCCGACGCGCGGACGCCGCCGCCCGGCAGCCCCGCCAGCAGCCGGTGCGCCCTGCCGGCGTGCTCGCAGCGCCGTGTGCCCATGCTGCTTGCTTGCGCCGGCCCTGCGAGCGCCGCGCCTGGGCCGGCTCCGGGGAACGCATCCTTGCCAGAGTGACACCAGCGTCCGGTGTGCGCTGTCACACGGCCGCAAGTGGCCGCCGGCGCGCCGCGCCGGCGCAAGGCGCTGAGCGGGGCCGGGCCGGGTGCGCGGGCGCGCAGGGCGGCGTGGTCGCCCGCGCTCGCGCTGCTGCTGGACGACGTGGCGGGCGTGCTGTTCCGGCTCAGCCCCGCGCGGCGGCGTGGCCGGCCCGCGGGCCCGCCGTCGCCGCCGGGCGCGCAGGCTGCCCCGCGCGCGACCGCCCCCGCAGCAGCTGGCGCGGATGCGCACTCCGCCGCGGCCGCGCCTGCACGTCCGCAGTCACAGGCGGGAGCGGCGGCACCCGCCGACGAGGCGGCGGCTCTGGTGCAGGCGCCTGCGGCGGCCCGCGCAGAGGCGCCCGGTGCGCGCGCCGGGAGCCCTGCCGCGCCCGCCGGTCTGCTCGACGCGGCCGCCGACGGTGCAAGCCCGGCCACTGCCGCCGAGGGCCGCGCCGCAGCAGCAGAGGCATGCCCTGCCGGGGCTTTGGCCGCGCCGCCCGCCCAGCCTGTCGGCTCGCGCGCGGCGGAGGGCGGGCCTGCTGCGGCCGCCCTGGCGGCTGAGGCGCCCGCGCAGCCAGGGCCGCGGGAGGCGGGCGCGGCTGCGAGCGCGCGCCCAGCGCACCTGCTCTTCTCTGCTGCGCCGTGTGCCGCAGCCGGCCCGCGCCCTGGGCGCGCTTGCGACGCCGCAGGTCGCGCGAGCCGCGTCTGCTGCAGCGCCCTGCAGCCTGTCACGCATGAGTCGGATGCAGCCTGGGCCGGAGACGCACTGGCGGAGGAGCTGTGCGCGCGGATCGCGCTCTACTCCCGCCTGCTCAGGCGCGGGCGCGCCGCTCTGCAGCATGCTTACATATGACTGCCATGTACTAAGCATGCGCCTAGGACCAGTCATCTGCGCCCTTCCATACACTGGATGCTAAGAGGGGTGCCCCTGCACGATGCAGGGACCTGGACGCGCCGGAGGCGGGGAGGCGGCACCGCGGCACCGCAGAGCTGAGCAGCCCCTGACACGGGCGCAGCTGCCTGCAGCAGGCGCACGCCGCTCGCCTGGCTACTACAGTGAGATTGTGGGGCAGTGCAAAATGTGCCTGCCGCATGTGTGCTCAAAGCCTGCAACGCGTGAAGTGGTTCAAGCAAATGTTTCCCCTGTACCAGCCGCCTCGCATGTGCGGGGGCGCAAAAAAATTGCTACCTAGTGCAGCAGGCGCATGCCGCTCGCCTGGCTACTACAGCGTCCGTGGTTATTGAAACATGTGCTCAGCCTGCAACGCACTGCACTGCCTGGTTGAGCGAACACCCCTCCTACGCCAGCCGCCTTGCATGTGCGGGGGCGCAACAAAATAGCTACCTAGCTAGTGCTGCTCAGTATACTCTAGCGGGGACTGGCAGAGAGCTGGCGATGAGCGGCTATTTCCCCCCACAAGGTTCGTGGCGGGCCCCCCATGCGCCGCTCATGCCAGCGCCAGGCGGCCGCCGGCCTGGCCGGCCTTGAGCGCCTTGTAGAAGCCGTGCGTCTCCGCGATGACCTGCCGCGCGCAGGGCCCCGTGACGCACCGCATGTCGACCACGTGCAGGGCATGCTCAGAGCGTCCAGGCAGGGGCGGTGCATGTCCAGCCATCATGCCAAGTGTGCATCGCATATCCTCATGGAGCCGCCGTGCCAAGAGCGCGCATGTGCGACAGCGCAGCAGTGCCTTGGCAGCAGCTGCGCGCACCGTGAGCGTGAAGGCCTTGTTCTGCGGCCGCTCCTCGAACGCAAACGCGTTGGCGGGCTTCCCCGACGGGATCTTGTAGTCGCGGAACCAGACGCGGATCCGCTCCAGCTCGCCCGGGAACTCCCTGCCACGGCGCGCGCGCCCGCGCCTCACGCCGGCGCGCGCGGTGCCAGGCACCAGAGCCGCTCAGCTGTCCACCTGCGCTCGCCAAGCTGCCCCGCATGCGCGCGGGCGCAGCACCAGGCAGCGGGCGGCTTGCGCCGCTGCGTCCACGGCAGCTCTGCGTCTTCCCGAGCCGACACAGCCCGGCACGAGCACCCGCACAGGCTGCCGCGGGGCCGCGAGCGCCGGGCCGCCGCGGGGGCGCGCCGCTCGACGTCCTCGACGTCGCTGACGGCCGCGGCGGCCAGGTCGTCCGCGCGCACCGCGATCACCTTCCAGTCCAGCTCGCCCTCGTCGATCATGGCGAACACCGCCAGCGGCTTGACCGCGTACACGCCGCCGGCCGCCATGTGCGCCGACCCAATGATCACGGCGTCCAGGGGGTCGCCGTCGCCTGCGCACCGAGGCACAGGGTATAGGGCGCGCTGGTGGTGACTAGGCTTAGGGTTACCTACCCTGACACGATGAGGTGCTGGGCGCCCCGCGCAGCGGCCACGGCGCGCGCTGCGGCCCGGGCCTGGCAGGGGCGCGCACCGAAGAAGCCGCCGGCGGATGCGGACGCATGCGCGGGGTCCTCCCTGCCGCCGTCACGCCACGGGTCAGCGAGCCGGGCACTCGGCGCGCGGGTCTCAGCGTCGGCTCCCCGTCCTGCAGCGCACCATGTCTGGGGCAGCATGCCGTAGTGCCAGTGGATGTTCCAAGGGTAGACCCGCAGCTTGCCGTTCTTGACGTCCTGCTTGATGGGCGTCTGCGCCTCGTCCTGCGCACGCACTGCGCTCGACGCGCGCATGCGCCTGGCTGCGGCAAGGCCGCGCAATGCGCGGGCAGGCAGGCGCGCGGGCGCGGCCGCGCGGATGTCCTCCTCCTGCCTGGCGGGCGCTTGCAGGCAGCCCAGCCGCTTGCAGGGCAGCTTTGTCCCCTTCGCCTGCAGAGCGCGCCTGCAGGCATGCCTGCATGGGGCGGCCGCTGGCGGGCGGGAGGCGCACCGTGGCCACTTTCGAACTTGGCGCGGCTCTCCCTGGGGATCTCGCACACGAAGCTGACTGCGCCGGCGCCCAGGTAGAGCGGGATGTCGTGCCAGGGGCTGACGGTCGCGCCTGCGGGCCACGGCGGCGCGTCGCGCGTCTGCCCGCGTGCGGGCGCAATTGGGGGGCTTGGCGAGCACTCACCTGTCAGGCTCCGGATGAACAGGCGGTGCTCGAGCGTGCCCGCCTCGCCCTGCGCCGGGCGGTGCAGCGGGCTCAGCCAAGCATGCTGCGCAGCTTCTCACGCCGCGGGGGCTGCGCAGGTGGGCATGGCTGCAGCCACGCTCCTCACGCTGCTCACTTGCACCCGGGAACAACGAGCTGGCCCGCGTGCAGGTGTGGCAGACAGGGCGAGCCAGCGTGACGGGCTGTGCGCGTGCTTCAAGCGGGCGCCGGCACCACGCTGTGGGTGGTGTAGGGCTGCATGGCAGACTCGGGCTCCTGCTGCGCGGCCGGGGCGGGCGTGCGCTGTGACGCCTGCGGCTGCACGAGCGCCGCGAGCGCGGTGGCGCCCTCCAGCAGCAGCCGCGAGGCGGCCTCGACGCCGCCAAAGCTCCACGGCTGCTGGCGCAGCGGCGCGAGGCTGGAGTGCCTGCACCGCAAGGGGCCGTGATCATGCTGGTCGCCGATGCGCTGCTGCCCACGCTTGGAGCGCAAGCAGCGCTGGCAGAGACACCAGTCACGCAGGAGGGAGGAGGGGGTGCAACACGACAAGCTGGTCGGCCAGCATCGTGCCTCGAACGGCACCAAAAAACTGGATTGAAACCAGGCACGCGCTCATCATGCAAGCGAACGCAAAGCTTGCAAGGGGCCGCACGTCTCGAACATGTTGTCAGACTGGGAGCTGCACAGCTCGCCGAGAGGGTATCTTTCGTGCTGAAGCGAGGCACCTCCGCGGTCAAAAGGCTGGCCGGGCAGATATAGAAGCCTTGCAGAGTCGAAGCCCGTGTGCCTGTCTGGGCCTCCGTAGAGCTGCACTTCAGCCGAGCTGCCCTCAAGCGAACCAGGGCCTGGTTTCGTACAGCGTAGGGTAAAAGTCTTTGCCGACTGCTGGAGCTGGATCACCAGCATGTCCTCCATCAGCTAGAGGGGCGTTATCAGGCGGGGATGTAGCCGCGCACGCACAGCAATGGCAAGCGCCAAGGCATGCGCGGCATGCCTGCTGCTGCTCGCCACGCTGGCCGGTGAGCACTGCCCACAACGCGCCCGCCCGGACTGTGCAAGCGGCATGGTGGTGCCAACCACGCCAGATGATTGCCGCCGCAGGTGGAGGCGCGCGCGCGTCCATCGACCGCGTGGCCGACCTGAGGGCGCGGATGTACACGCAGCGCGACGCGGCGACCGCGTGCGTGCGCCTGCTCAACGCCAGCGCCGCGATCGGCTGCGCCGCCGACCGCGCGCGGGGCCCGCTCCTGCGCCTCGCCGACCCGCTGGCGGACGACGTGCCGGCCGACTCCGCCGGTGCCGCCGCGCGCCGGCGCTGTGCCTCGAGGCGTGTGACCTCTGTGCACGAGCGCGGCCTGACGCGCGCTGCGCGTGCAGGGCCGCGCGTGCTGCTGGTGGACGAGGTGCAGCTGGGGCCGCTGCTGGCGCGGCTGCGCGGCGACGCCGCGCTGGCCGGCCGCGTGGCGGGCGTGCTCGCGGCGCCGGGGCCGGCGCCGCCGGCGCGCGCGTCGCTCGCGGCCGCCTTCCCGCTGGCGGAGCTGGCCCCGTACGCGCCGCGCGCCTGGGCCTGGAACCCCGGCGGCGCGGGGCTGCTGCGAGAGGCGCTGCCCGCGCCGGTGCTCCTGCTGGACAGCGCGGCCGCGGCCGACGCGGCGCGCCGCGCGGCCGCCAACGCGCGCCAGGCGCGCCCGCCCGCCCCGCCTGTGCGCTGCGCCGCCGGGGGCGGCGTGCGCCGCTCTGCGCGGCTGCGCTTGCTGCGGTGACTTGGTGGCAAATAGGGGCTTGTGGCGCGAGCGACCCTGCCCGGCCCGGCGCCCCGACGCCCGCCCGCCGCGCAGGGCGGGCCGCGCGCGCCGCACATGGCGGAGCTGCGCGCGCCGATGGCGGCGGCCGGCAACTCCACGCAGTGCCTCCAGCGCGCGGCCTGCCAGCCGCTGGGCGGCCACAGCGTGTGGGCCGCGCTGCCGCCGCTGCCGGCGGACGCGGGCGCCGACGCGCGCCCGCTGCTGCTGGTGCTGGCGGGCGCCGACGGCGACGCGCTCTTCCACGACCGCATCCGGGTGCGCGCCGGCGCCGGCACCCGGCCTCGCAGCAGCCCGCGGCTGACGCATGCAGGGGCCTGGCAACAACGTGGCGCACCGGGCGGGCCAGGGGGCCGAGGCGCCGCGGTCGGGGCTGGTGGCGATGCTGGCGGCGGCCGAGGCGCTCGGCAACGCGAGCGCGGCGGGCAACTACACGCGCCGGCTGGCATTTGCCGCCCTGGCGGGCGAGCCCTGGGGCCTCATGGGCTCGCGGCGCCTGCTGTACCAGATGCACGCAGCCGCGCCCGCCGTGCGCGGCCTGGCCCTGGACGCCGTCGAGCAGGCGCGCGCCGCACGCACCGCGCGCCGCCGTGTCCCAAGGATGACAGTTCTCTGGGGCGGCCCCGACCGCAGCGCCCTGCCGCGCTGCCCGGGCGGGACGTGCAGGCTGGGGCGGGGTCGGCCGGCGCCCCGGCGCCGACGGCCCGCCGCGCGCGCAGGTCGTGGAGCTCGGGCAGGTCGGCCGCGCGGCGGCGGCGGCCGGGGGCGGCCGCGCGCTGTACCTGCACCACCAGCGCGGTCCCGGCTGGGGCAGCGCGGCGCCGCTGGTGGCCGCCTTTCAGGCTACCGCGGCGGACGCGCCGAGCGCCGCCCAGGTGACCGCCGCGTGGCGCGCCTCGCCCTGCGCCGCGCGTGCTGCGCGGCCGTGCGCGCCTTGGGCGGGCCCGAGCGGCGCGGCGCGCGCAGGCGCGCATGGAGGAGGCGTCGGCGGGCAACCCGGGCATCCCGCCCTCGTCGCTCATGGCGTTCCTGCGGGCGCGGCCGGCCGTCGCGGGCGTCGTGCTGGCCGACCATGACGGCCACTTCAGCACGCCCTACTACCACAGCCGGTTCGACAACGCGTCGTCCGTCGACGAGGAGAGCATCGCGGCAGCGGCCGCGACGACCGCGCGCGCGCTGCATGCGCTGGCGTCCGGCGCCGGCGCGCCCGCGCTGCAGGTCCGCGGCCCTCGCGCTGCGCCCCCCCGCCCAGGAGCCTGCTGCCGCGCGCCAGGGCGGCGCGCGCTGCGGGCGCCGGCGCGAGCGCGCTCGCGCCCCGGGGCCGTGCAGGTGGATGCGGCGGCCGTGAGGAGCACGGTCGGCATGCTGGCGCAGTGCCTGCTGCGCGGCGAGCCCGGGCTGGCGTGCCCGCTGGCGCGCGCGCTGACGGCGCTCCCGGCCGAGCCGGCCACGTCTGCGTATGTGGGCATCCTGCGCCCGGTGGCGGGCGACGAGGCGGAGCCCGATGCGCGCGCCGTCGCCGGCGTCGCGCGCTTCGTATGGAACTTCCTGGCGCTACGTACCGCCGCCGGCCCTGCGCGGCTGGCCAGCGGTGTGCGCCCCGCACTCTGCGCTCCAGATGAAGGGGCCTTTGTACAAGCGGCGCTGAGCGGGTGTGATGCGCCTGGCATGGCGGGCATACGCATGCCACGTCTCTGCCAACTGCATCCCGGCTGCACCCTGATTCAGCAAGGCTCCGCTCGGCGGCGGCGGCGCAGGCGAGGCAGGCGGCTGCGACGACGCGGACCGGCGCTGCGAGGCGGGCGCGGTGTGCGCGGCGCACCGCGCGGACCTCAGCGGCGATGCGGCGCTCGGGCGCTGCGTGCGCGCGACGGCGCGCTACGTCGCCTCGCACTCCAACCGCCTGACCTGCAGGGTGCGCAGTTACCCCATGGGCAGCGCTCGCGTCGCTGCCCCGGGTGCCCGCGGCCATATGTCTCGGCACGCCATGCAGACCTCCGACGCTGCCGCGCAGGGCTGCAGCTGGGACGCGTGGGGCCGCTGGGAGGTGACCGAGGAGGCGGACGCGTGGGAGCGGGATCGAGGGTGGCCGCCGGACCCCATGTGGACCGAGAGCAACTGGCCGGGCGAGGGGCAGGGCTTCACACTGTACCAGGCGCGCGACGCCGCTGCGCCCACTGCCTGCCGTCCGCGCCTGCCTGCTCCCAGTGCGGTCAGGCAGGAGAGCGTGTGCGCCGCTGCTAATCCGACCGGCGGGCTGCGCGTGCCCAGCAAGAGGCGGCGGCGGTGGAGCGGCGGCTGCTGCTGGGCGGGTGCCTGCTGGCGGCCGCCAGCTTCCTCGCGGCCCTCGGAGCTAGGGCAGCGTATGAGCGGCACACGAAGCAGCCGTAGCGGCGTGCTGGATAGCCTGTCAGAGCATCACTGCTCGTGCCGCGTGCGCGCATGCTGCCTGGTGCCTCAGGCAGTTTGCTGTAATGCTGGGCAAATGCCACACTGCCACCAGAGCGTGCATGTCGGACTTTCGACTGCCAATAGGATCCACACGGCTCACGCCTGATCTGTCCGCGCACGCGCCTTCACAAGCACGCCCTCCACCAGCCCGGCGCCCATCGCGGTCATGTCCGCCAGCACCGCCGCCTCGTCCAGCACCACCTCGGTGACCGCCCCGGCGTCGGCGCCGTCTGCGTCGGCCGCGGCGCGCCGCCGCTTGGCGCCCGAGGCCGCAGGCTGGCCGGGCGGGTCGCCGGCGGGGCGCACGGCGTGCGCGGTGCGAGCGTCCAGCGGGTGCGGCGCGAGCGCCTGCGCCGCGACATGCGCCTCAGCGCAGCCCTCTGACAAGGCCCAGCCTGAGAGGGCACATGTGGAGTGATGTTCAGACGCGCCCAAGAGTGCGGGCCGCGAGCGAGAGGGGAGCCAGCGGCAGGCACTGCTAGCCGCCGCACGCCGCGGCCACGGGGCAGGCCCGGGCACGCTGGGCACGCGCCTGCGCGCGCCACTTGACGCCCAGCAGCGCGCCGCCCAGCGCGTCGGCGCACAGCAGCGCCACGCCGCCAAAGCGCGCGTCCAGCGCAGTCGCCAGCGCAGCCACCGGGTCGGCGCCCACCAGCAGCTCCGCCGCCAGGCCCGCCGCGCCGCGCCGCGTTACCACGCCTGCGCGGGCGCGCTTCAGAGTGCTTGTGGGCAGGGCGGCTTGCGCAGGGGGCCGCCTGCGCACGCATGACAGGGCACCCAGCGGCGGTGAGCTCACGCCAGGCACACCGGCGGGGATGGCGTGCAGCACGGCCTGCGCGCGGCTGCCCGGCGCGGCGTCGGCCGCGGCGCCGCAGCCGCCCGCCTCGACAAACCCGCAGCGCAGCGCCGCGGCCGCCGCCGCGGCCGCGGGCAGCAGCGCGCGGTCGGCCGCCGGCAGCGCCGCGCGGCGCAGGCGCAGCAGCGCGTCAAAGTCGGCGAGCGCGGGCGTGAACGCCGCCGCCAGCGCGGCCTCCGGCCCGGCCGGCCCCGCGCCCAGCACATGCTCCTGCGGCGGCCCCAGGCCGCGGTCAGCACGGCGGCCGCCCGCTGCCCGGCCCCGGTCGCCGGCTCCAAAGGCCGCGTCCCTCGGGTGCAACAGGGGCTGGCAAAGACGGCCGCGCCGACGGGCCGGCTGCAAAGCGCGCCATGTTGCGCCCGCCGCCCCCGCGGCATCATATCACATAGGCAGCGCGCGGCGTGCCTGCAGGGCGGCCAGGCTGCGGCGCGCGAGGGCGGCCGCGCGCGCGACGACCGGCGCGCCCGGGCGGCTCCGCGTCCACGCCGCGCCCGACATGTCCAGCGGCGTGCACAGCGCCATCGCCGGCGCTGCGCCCTCACTCCGCGCCTGCGGCCCCCGCCGCCGTCAAAGGGCGGTCTGGGCGCCCGCCGCACCGCGTCTCTCAGCGCGGCGCGGCGCACAGCGCAGGCGGCACCGGAGCGTGTCGGGGGAGGCGCGGCCGGGCGCGCGCCTGGGCAAAGGCGGCCTCCATGTCGCGCAGCGCGCGCGGCCCCAGGTCGGCGCCGGGGTCCACCACCAGCGGCCGCTCGCGCCAGGGGTGCTCGCCCAGCAGGCGCAGGAAGCGCAGGAAGCCGGCCGCGCGCGTCGCCGGCGGCGGCAGGCCCGCCTCCGGCGCAAAGGCGGCCGCCGCCAGCAGCTCCACGGCCTCGCCGGCCACCTGCGCGCGCGCGCTTTCATGTCCGGGCGCGTCCGCGAGGGCCCAGGGTGGTGGCTCGGGAGGTGGAGGCCCGCTGCAGCCTGGGCGCCCGGCTGCGGGCCGCGCGAGGTGTCCGTTTGGAGGGCATGCGCTGCGGGCGCCGCGCGGCGCTCGCCACACACCGCTCGGCCCGCCGTGGCCGCCTCGGCAGGCGGCAGCCTGAGGCCGACCCCGCGCGCCTGGCTGCTGAGCATGTGGGCGGCCGCCCACCGGCGCGCCAGCTGCGCGGCGCCCGGCAGCGCCGGCGCCGCGCCCGCCAGCGCCGCGATAAAGCCGTGGTGCTGCGCGCTCTGCTGCAGCTGCGCGTACCCGGGCAGCGCGCGCTCAGGGGCGCCCAGCCCGCACGCGCCGGCCGCGGCGGGAGCGCGCGCCGAGCCGGCCTGCGCCTGCTGCTGCCGCGCCACCATTGCCGCGTCCCTGCGCGCGGCGGCAAGTCTTTTCAAGTTGGCGCCCCTGAGAGACACCATGGTCACGGCATGTTGCGGTCCACGACGCGGGTGCCGCACGCAAGCAGCAGCCGCGCACGCCAGCAGGCAGCACATGGCGTGCAGCCCCGAGAGCGCCGCGCGCAGCGCGCGTGGGGTCGGCAGAGGCGGGGCGCGGGCGCGCGCCGCTCGCTGTGCAGGAAGAGGCGGAAGGCGAAGCCGTCCGCGCAGACGTCCACGCACGCCTCCGAGGCGGCCGCGCGCAGGCCGTACGCGCCGGCCACCGCCTCCGCCAGCTGGCAGCCCAGCGCGGCCCGCATCTTGGCGAACGCCGCCGCGTCGTCCGGCCACTTGCCTGCCGCGGGCGCGGCCGCTCAGGGCCGGCGTCGACGCGCGCGGCCGCGCCGCAGGTCCGCATCGGCGCCGAAGCAGGGCGCGGCGCGCTCGGCATGCGGGGCGCGGTCCGCCCGGCCCCGCCACGGGATGCCAGGGAGCGCTCGTTTGAGCAGGCGACCGAGCGACGCGCTGGGGGCCTGGCGGGGCGCACCGGAGCCCTCCAGCTGGACCAGCACCTCCAGCGGCTCCAGGCACCGCGGCACGGCGGCGCCGGCGGCGCCCCCGGCCGCGCCGCCCGCCAGCGGGTGCGGCAGCGGCGGGAAGGCCGCCGTGTGGCGCAGCGCGGCGGCCGCGGGCGCGACCGCCAGCACGCGCAGCGCGGTCCCGCTCAAGCCGCGCAGCTGCCGCGTCAGCTTCGCCAGCGCCGCCTCCGCGCCCCTGGAAGCCCGTGGCTCGAGAGTGAGCGTGTGTGCTCAGGCGCGCTCGAGGAAAAGCAACCCCAGCGCAGCAGCGGCGACCGCGGCGGAGGCCGGCGGGGGCCGCACCGGCGCGCGGCGGCCAGCTGGTCGGCGGAGGCGCCGCGCTGCACGAGCGCGCCGTCCAGCAGCCCCGCGGTGCCCGCCACGGCCGCGCCGGGCAGGTGCCGCGGCAGCGCGTAGCCGAGCAGCGCGTCCGCGACCAGGTGCCGCCGCGCCGGGCCGCTCTCCCAGACCACGGCCTCCGCGATCGCGCCGTCCTGGGGCGCGGCGGGCCAAAGTGGCGCTCCCGCCTCCGGGCGGGCCTCGGCTGCGACGCAGGAGGGGCGCGCGCGGCGCGGGCGCGCGCCTGGAAGCGGCGCAGCTCCGCCCGCTCGCCCCAGAACGCGCGGAACTCCGCCGCGGCGGGGTCCTCGGCCGCCGGGCCCATGTCCACCGCGCGCAGCACCGCGGCCGCGTCCACCTGCGCGGCCCCGCCGCGGCGCATGCGCAGGCAGCCCCGCCGCCCGGCCGGCCTGCCGCCAGGGCGCGCTGCGCGCACGCGCGGCAGGTGCCGCACCCAGCGAGTGCACGGCCCGGCGCGCGCTGGTGCAGCCTCCAGCAAATGTGAGACAGCAGCACTGGCTGCGCCCGCGTGCCCGGGCCACCGTGCGCGGACCGCCGGAGCGCACCTGCGCGGCGAGCAGGATGGCGCCCGCTGAGGGGTCGGGGACGCCCTCGACCGGGTCGGCCGGCGGCGCCAGGCGGCGCCGGAAGGCGCGCACGGCCGTCGCGCGCGTGCCCAGCGCGCGCGCCGCCAGCGCCTCCACGCGCGCCTCCGCCGCCCTGCGCCGCGCGCGCGGTCCGTGCCTCAGAGCCGACGCGCTGCGCGGACCCGGCAGGCGCGCGCGGCGTTGCGGGCGGCCGCTGCTTGCGCGAGGTCCTGCAGCCTGCGGCGGCCCGATCGGGCCTCCCCCGGCGGCGTGTCGGGAGCGCACCGCCACGCAGGCACGTCGCCGCCCAGCGCGGGGCCGCCGGGCGCGGGCACGTGCACGTGCCACCAGGCGTCAAACGCGGCGCCTCGCGGCTGCCGCGCCAGGAACACCGCGCGAAAGGCGTCCAGCGGCGCGCGCGGCCGGTCCAGCAGCGCCACACTGCGCGCAGCCGCCGCCTGCGCCTGCGCGCCGCGGCGACGCGCGTCAGGCGCCCGTCCCGTCTCCTCGCCCCTGGCAAGCTCGAACCGATGCTGCAAGAGTGAAGAGGCGCGCCGACATGAGGCTGGACGCCCCAGCAGGCAGCCGGGTTGGCGCAGGCAGCGTTGCAAGGCAGGGCCGCAAGCGCGCCCAGGCGGCAGGGGCGGCGGGCGCGCCTGCGCGAGCGCGCTGCCCGACATGTGCGCGGCCATGTTGAGCCAGCCGGACGCGTCCACAAACACCACCGCGTACGCGCCGCGGAAGTCCTTGCGCGGCGGCGGCGGCGGCAGCCCGCCGTCCGCGCGGCGCGCCATGAACACGCCGCGGTGAAACGTGGCGGGCGCGGCCAGGGCCGCCAGCACGGCGCGCGTTGCCTGCAGCGCGCTCATGCCTGGCACCTGCGCGGGGCCGGCGCGCGGCGTCGCGGTGGCGCAGAGCAGATGCAGATCTCAGACGCGGGCGCCAGGGCGCCAATGCTGTTGAGCGATGCGCGCGGGCAGAGGACGCATGCGTCCTGCAGCAACAGGGTACGTGCAGGGCATGGCCGCCAGCGCGCAGCGCCCCGCCTCCGACCCGACCGCGACCGGTCACCAGCCCCTGGCGGGCGGCCTGCATGCAGCCAGGCCCCGCGGCCGCGCCGGGCGCGCACCAGCGCGCCAGAGTCGACGAGGTGCGCGGCCAGCAGCGAGAGCAGGGCGCCGTTGAAGCCGTCGGGCTCATGCTCGGTGCCCTGGACGCGCGCCCACACCTGCTCCCCGCGCGCCGCGCCCCTGTGAGCGCGCGCCGCGAGCTGCGTGAGCGGCCGCCGGCGCCCTCGCGCACTCCGCGCACGCGGCGCATGGGAGCGGCCGGGCGCACCTTGAGCAGCAGCAGCGCGTCGCGGAACGCCGGCAGCTGCTCCGCCGCCCGGGCCAGCGCGCCGTGCTGCGCAAGCAGCAGCATGTCCTGCGCGCCGCGCAGCGGCTGAGCGGCGCGGCGGCCCTGCCGTGCGCGGCCCGAGCGCTTGCATGGGCCGCAGGCAGGCCTCGGCGGCGCGGGCACCCACCCGCAGGATGGCGGCGTTGTAGTGCGGCGTGGGCAGCAGCTCGGGCGCGCTGGCCGCGCCGGCCGCGCCCACGGCGGAGCGCAGGTTGTTGCGGCGGGGCGCGAGTCGCGGCGCGGGGAAGGCCCCGGGCGCGACGCACGGCAGCAGGCGCAGCCGGAAGCCGGCGCCCGAGTCGCCCGCGCGCGCGCGCGGCGTGATGACCAGCACCGGCCGCCTGCGCGCGCCGGGCGCGGTGTGCACGTCTCAGCGCGCGCCCGGCCGGCACGCTCCCGTGCCCGCCTCGCCGCCGCGGCGGCGCTGGCCGTCCACACCGTGGCTCTCTCTAGCATCGCCGGGCAACCTCGCCGGGGCCTACTCGCGCGGCGGCAGGCCGCCCGCCAGCGGGCGGCCGGCCCGGCGCCGGCGCCGCTGTCTGCGCGCAGCCGCGGGCGCGCACCGCGCGTCGTCGTCCAGGAACTCCCAGCGCTGCTGCCGGAACGCGGCCTTGCGCCGCAGGCCGGTCGCCAGCGCGGCCAGCCAGCGCCGGCGCCGGTCAAAGTACAGGTTGTTCAGCTGGTCCTTGGCGTCGAAGCAGGCCGCCGGCGCCTCGACCGCCACGTCCACCGTGAGGTGCGGCCGGGCCGCTGCGCGCAGCGCGTACCCGCCCACCACCTCCACGCGCCCCGGTGGCCGGAAGCGCAGCCGCTTCTGCGCGGACGCGCGCGGCCCGTGAGCGGCCGGCCCGGCCGGCGGGCGCCAGGGGGGGGGCCCGGCTGCGACGCGCGCGCGCACCGGGGGCACGCCCAGCGCGGTGGCAAAGCCGTCGCCGGCGCCCGGCTCCAGCACCGCCTCCGGCAGCCGGGTCAGCGCGGCGCGGAGCCGGGCCACAAGCGCGTCCAGCGCGTCCTCGCGCGCATAGTCCACGCGCACCTCCGCCACCAGCTCCCTGGCCTGCGCCCGACCGGCCGCGCGGCTGGGCTCTGCTGGCGAGCCCCAGTGGCGGCGCCAGCCCGGTCCACACTGAGCAGAGCGGCCGGCAGCGCGCGCTCGGTCCGGCTGATGCACTCGCCTGCACCTTGTGCAGCAGGCAGCGTGACAGAATCCCCGCCCGGGCTGTGCGAGCTGCGCGTGGCAGCGAGCGGGCACCTGCAGCTCCAGGAGCGCCGCCTCTGCGCTGCCGCCGGCCTCCAGGAGGAGCAGGTCGTCCTCCGCGGACACCGCGGCCGCTGCCTGCCGGGCAGGGACCTCGGCCGGGCCACTGCCGGCCTTTGCCTCCGCATGGCTGCGCTTCAGCCGCTTGGTCTCGCGCGGTACGTGGCCATTCTCCATCATGCGACCTCGCCGCCTTTCACGGAGCCCGGTATGTGGCGCGAGCGGCCCACCGCCCGCAGTCCAAGGCGTCCTAGCTGTCCCACTGCTACAAGGCAGAAGAGCAGCAACATGGTCCCACCTGGCCTGAGGTTAATGCCCTCGCGCACCCCCCTCAGTTGTTTTCCATGCTCGAGCTCCAATGCAGCCGTGCGAGCAGCTTGCTATGCCAGTTAACACTGGCGATCGTGCTGGCTACACCCCAGCGCCGGTGCAGTACGTCACACCGGTTCCTGAGCACAGAGCTTTAGGCCTACCTTGAGTGACAGCAGCGTGTGCACTTCAACTTGAAGCGCTACAGCCAACCAGAGCAGGAGGTGCGGCGCGAGGCGCTATGGCAACGCCGCCTGTCTGCAGCATGGAGCATTGAGCGCTGCCGCAGGAATCCGAGTGTTGCACCTCCTTGCCCTGGTGCCACGTGCGTCGCAACAGTCGCGGGAGGACGCCGCGGGCAGGCGTGGTCAGCCGCGCAGCCTTGCGATGCCGTGGTCTGCCGAAGTTCACGACCACAGGACGAGGCAGCTGCGGCGGCAAGCGCGCCTGGAGGCGCGGGGCGTGAGGAAGGAGGGCGACGCGAGCCTGGCGTCGGTGCTCGCCGCAGCCGGTGCGGCTCCTACGAGACGGCCGTGCCCCCGAGACTCGGGCCGGGGCTCACTTGCGCTCTCGCGCGCAGGCGCCGTCGCAGCCCTGGTGGCCTGGCAGCGCGAGGGGCACCAGCTGCGGGCGCACGGCGTGGAGCGCTGGCCGCTCGTCGGGCCCTGGCTGGAGCAGCACCTGCCCAGGCGCAGGCCCACGCCTGCCGGGCGGGCGGGAGCTGCGGCGGCGCACCGTGCCAAGGCGCGCCCCGGCCCGCTCGTGGTAGCCACACTGCGGGACCGCACGGGTGAGGGCTGCGCAGCCGCGCGTGGCTAGTGGCGCCAGCGGTGGCGACCCCGCGCACCGCAGCCCTGCTCTGCCTCGCTGGCTCGGGCGTGCCCCGCGGCCAATTACGCACTCAGCTGTGCCCATGCAGGCGCAGCGCACAGCCTCGCGGGCCAAGCTGGCGCCGGCGTCCAAGCCCGCGCCGCCGCTGCAAGTAAAGCCTGCGCCGCCGCCTGCCAAAGCAGCGCCGCCGCCTGTGGCCAAGCCCGCGCCGCCGCCGGCCAAGGCCGCGCCGCTGCCTGTGGCCAAGCCCACGCCGCCGCCGGCCAAGCGCACGCCGCCGCCCAAGCCCGCGCCGCCGCCGGTCGTTGAGCCCGCGCCGCCGCCGTCCAAGCCCGCGCCGCCGCTGGCCAAGCCCGCCCCGCCGCTGGCCAAGCCCGCGCCGCCGCCGGTCATTGAGCCCGAGGCGCTGCTGGCCAAGGCTGCGCCGCCGCCGGCCAAGCCCGCGCCGCCGCCGATCATTGAGCCAGAGGCGCCGGCAGCCAAGCGCACGCCGCCGCCGGCGAAGCCCGCGCCGCCGCCGGTCATCGAGCCCGAGGCGCTGCCGGCCAAGCGCACGTCGCCGCCGGCGAAGCCCGTGCCACCGCCGGTCGTCGAGCCCGAGGCGCCGCCGGCCAAGCCGCCGGCCAAGCCCGCGACGCCGCCGGTTGTCGAGCCCGAGGCGCGGCCAGCTGCCGCGCCCGCTGCCGTGCCCGAGCCTGTCAGGGTGCACGACAACCCCGCCTATGCCGCCGACGAGCCCGCCAAGGCAGTCGCGAGCGCAGCCGACCCCATGCCCGCGCCTGCTGCCGCCGCTGCGCCGGCGAGCGCGCCGGGCGATCCGGCCACCCGCGAGCTGAGCTCGCCCGTGCCGGCCGCCGCTGGAGAGTCTGCTGCGGAGGAGGCGGACGAGGAGGACGCCGGCGTCGAGGCGGTGGCGGCGCCCGCGCCGAGCGGCGCTTCCGGCTCGGCCTCTCGGCCGCGCTCCAAGAAGAAGAGGAAGGGGAAGAAGTAGGGCGGTTTCGAGTGCCGGTGTGAGAGCCCTGACGCACCGGGACCAGTTTGCGAGGTAGTGAAAGTGACACAGTCTGCTTTCTGAGTGTGTTTTGAGAGGCCTGCTCGGCCTGGAGCCAACGTGAACGTTCAGACTGGTGCTGCAAGCGCTGGGTAGCCGTGGTGGCGTCCGCCGTGCCGCTGCCCGGCTCGATCTGTCACGTTGCCCTGGCGTGCGGCAAGTATTTGTAGCTGGTACAGGCTCACGAGATTGTTGTTTTGAGCGCCTTGCAGGTCAAGCGCCATGTAGGAAACCTAGCAACAGACCTAGCATCCTTACGAGCCAATCAGAAGATCGTGTGCACTTCCTTTTTTTCAGCCTCGTCCCAGAGCAATACAGAGCAGCCAGGCTTGGTACGAACGCAGGCAGACCACCCTCTCTCTTTTTAGCACGGCAGTAGTAGCACCTTGCTGGGCAAGGTTGTGCTTCGACGCAGCTGCGCGGGGCCAGGAGCGCCTGACCAGGCCGGGACGGCTTGTCAGGCTGCGAGCGGGGCAGGCAGTGTCACAGTCAGCATGGCGCCCTGCATGACCAGCGCGCGCGCCTGAATGCTGGCCCAGCGCTCTCGGGACGCAGCGCTCGCGCTCGGCCGGCATGTGCAGCAGCGCGCTCCTGGTGCACCCGGAGGACGTCGGCAGGGACAGCGCGAGCGGGGCGATGTTCCACCACGCGCCGCGCGCGCCGCTCGCAGCGCCGGTGCAGGAGATTACCCTGAGCCTGGAGCGGCTGCTGCCGGGCGCGAACGGCACGACGGTGGTCGCGCGGCTGCCGTTTAGGCACTCGGAGCGCATCGAGAGGCTGCGCCTGCGCCTGGCCGCGCTGCGCGGCGCGGTCAACGTCAACAACGCGCTGGTGCGCGTGCGGCGCTGCGGGGCCAGGCGCACGCGGAGCCCGGCGGCGCCCCTGCTGAGCCCTGCTCGCCGCGCAGGTGCTCGGCGAGCCTGTGCTGCGCAGCACGGACGCGCTGTCGCAGCTGGTCAAGCTCAACGCGGCCGCCGGGGCCGCTGGCGCCTCCAGCTCTGACAAGCACATTTTCATCAGGTGCCTGCACCTTTGCGTGCCGGACTAGGGAGCAGAGGCAGTCTCGCAGGGGTGGCTGCAGGTGCCGTTGCAGGCTCGCCGCCGTCGAAGCACGCGCACTGTTGCGGCGCTGGCCGCCTCTGACACGAGCGCCCTCCGGGGTGGGCTCAGGCTGGAGGACGTGGAGGCGGTGGCTGTGGACCACCGGGGGCCTGAGGGCGTGGCGGCCACGCGCTGCTTCTCAACCGGCTCGTCCGGCTTTGGCGCCGACGCCGCGCTGGACGCGCCCCCGCGCAGCGCGCTCACCAGCGCGCTGTCGCGCAGCGACAGCGCCGGGCCGTGCGAGCCGGCCGCCGCCGCCGACCCCGCCAGGCGCGCCGCCCGGCCGCGCACGTTGCCGGCCGTGCCAGCCGTGCGGGTGGCCGTAAGCGCCTGCCTGGCAGGCATGCCCGGGGCCGCGGGTCCGGTCAGCGTAGCGTTTCGTCGAGGCTGACTGTCCTTTCTGCGCTGCCGCGCGCAGCCTGGTCGTGCGCGTCCAGGATGCGGCCGAGCCCCTGGGCGCGCCCGCGCCGGGGGCCGGGGCGGTGGTGCACCTGGTTGTGCGCGGGCGCGCCAAGCAGCGCCTGGTCCGCGTCGGCAGCAGGTGTGCGGCACGGCGCGTTGTGCTGCCCCCGGGACCCCTGCCGCAGCGCGTGCCAGCAGTGTGGGCGAGCGGCATGCATGCATGTCGTGGCTGTGTGGTGAAGCTGGCACAGCTCTGGCGCCCCAGGCCGTCTCCGCACGCGAGCCTCAAGCGCGGCCCTGCACGCCGGCTCTGCTCTGCGAAAGGACCAAGCCCTCAGCGGGCACCCACCCGGCCGGCAGGTTTGAGCTGGTGATCAGCGCGAGCGACTCCGCAGCGGATGTGGCGCAGCGCGTGGAGGCGCAGGCGGGCCTGCCGCGCGGCGGCCGCCTGCTGCTCAACGGCGTGGAGCTGGCCGGCGGCAGCCTGGCCAGCTATGGCGTGCGGCCGGGCGCCGTGCTGGAGCTGCTGCCGCACGAGCCCGGCGCTGCCGCGCCGCCGCTGCCGGGCTCGCCGCTGCTGTCCTCGCCGCAGCACGAGCTGGCGTGCCCCCGCCGCCTGCGCGCAGGCCGCGGGGTGTTCCGCGGCTTTGGCTGTCACGGGAGCGGCGTTGTCGGCACGCTCCTGCATGTGCCGGCGGCTGGGCGGTGCACGGTTGGAATGTGATATACGACACAGAGGTATCACAGCCTCAGAACGCCGCGACACAGCCTCCCCCCCGCGCGCGCAGAGTTCAACGGCTTCCAGGCGGCGCGCGCCGGCCTTAAGAAGCACGCGCCCAAGCTGGCGGCCTCGGGCACGGGCGGCAGCTACTTCATCGCTGACGAGCAGGCGCGGCGGCCCGGCATGCTGTGCCAGCCTGCTCGCCGATCAGAGGTCTGGCCTGGCGCCGCCAGCGCGCGCTGCACCCAGCCTGGCAGCTCGGGCGCCCCGCCGATGCGAAGCCGCGCGCGCGCAGGGCCAGCCCGTGGCCGTGTTCAAGCCCAGCGACGAAGAGCCCTTCATGGTTAACAATCCCAAGCTGCACCGCGCGCCGGCCGGCTCCACCGCGGACGGCCTGCGCCGCGGCGTGCAGCCGGGCGAGGGCGCTGTGCGCGAGGCGCGCCCCGCCTGCACGCGTGGTCTGGCAGCATACCTCACCGCTGCCGTGCCCGCGTGCGTTGCTGCCACACGCGCTTCACGCCTGTGCATTTTGCCTGCGCCTGGGTCGTAAAGGAGAGGCCAGGAGGCGCGCACACGCTGGATCGTCCAGCATGCTCCCTGTCTGAACACGACGTGCACGCCCCTCCGCGCTGCGCTCCGGCGCTGCACCGGGGCCGCTCTGGCGCAGCGTGGGCCCTGCGGGGCCCGCTCGAGGCGGCGCGCGCGCGCGCAGGTGGCCGCGTTCCTGCTGGACCATGGCGGCTACGCGGGCGTGCCGCCCACGGCGCTGGTGCGCTGCCAGGCCGCGCGGCCGGAGGGCGCGGGGCGCGCCGGCGGCGCCAGCGTGGTCAAGGTCGGCAGCCTGCAGGCGTTCCAGGCGGCGGACGGCGACGCAGAGGAGCGCGGCGTGTCGCGCCTGCCCGCGCACCAGGTCCACAAGATCGCGCAGCTGGACCTGCGCCTGGCCAACACGGACCGCAACGGCGCGCGCCTGCCCGTGCTCTCGATGGTGTGATGATAGGAATAAACGTGAGAGTTGTTTGTGACTACTGGTTTACCTCAAGTGTAAAAAAGAAAGGGGTCCTTGTCGCGCCTGCATGACGCCTGGCGCATCAACCAGCAGCGCATGACGCCGCCGGCGCGCCAAGCATGCTGCAGCTGCCAGTGGGACGCGCGGCGCGGGGCTGACGCGCGCCGCGGCGGGCGCCAGGCGGGAACATCCTCGTGCGCTTGTCGCCCACGGCGGAGCTCATCCCCATCGACCACGGGATGTGCCTGCCGGGCAGCTTCAGCGACATCTCGTTCGAGTGGCGCTACTGGCCCCAGAGCCGGCTGCCGTTCTCGGCGGCGACCGCCGCGTACATCGCGGCGCTGGACGCCGAGCGCGACCTGGCGCTCCTGGCCGCGCACGGCCTGGCCATCCGTCCGGCCTGCGCGCGCGTGCTGCGCGTGTGCACGCTGCTGCTGCAGAAGGGTGCGGCGCCGCCCCAGGCCGCGCTCCCCCGCTCTTTGCACAGGTTCCTTGATGCGCCGCACTGCAAGGTGCTGCCTGACATGCCCCCGGCCGTGCCCGCGCGTTCGCCGTTCGGCAGCCTGGCGCACCGTGCTGCATCGTGCGCCACATATCGGCCGCAGCCGCGGCCGCACGCTCTGAGCGGGCGGGCGGCACCGGCGCAGGCGCGCGCTGCGGGCTGACGCCCAGCGCGCTGGCCAGCATCGCCTGCCGCGACAGCCTGCAGAAGAGCGCGCTGGAGAAGCTGGACCGGCGCGCCGCGGAGCTGGCCGGCGCGGGGCCGGCGCGCTGCGAGGCCGCGTACATGCGCCACATGGGCGACCTCATGGACGAGCTGCTGGCGGACTACGTCGAGCCGGCCTGAGCGCCGCGCCGGCCGGGCAGTGGGTGTGGGAGGCTGCCTGCGCACGAGACGCACCGCGGGCGGCGGCAGCCGCTGTGTGGCAACGAGCGGGCCAGCCGTGAAAGTGATGGCTGCAAGGGCTCAGCAGGGGCTGGTCCCTGGTTCCCCAATCGTGGCTGCCACGCGCGCCCTGCGTTTGCTGCCGCCTGGGCCCACATGAGCTCCGTGGTCGCCGCCGCGCTCGCGCGCAGCTGTCGAGCGACAGCCGGTGCCGTGTGTGGCCGCAGCTTTGTGCCGTGCTGGCGCCCCGTGCGCAACATGCTGCAGCCATCCCGGGCAAGACTGTGACACAGTGAGAGAGCGTGTGAGTGTAGGAGAGTGAGTGCGTGAGTGCGGAGAGCGTGTGTGAGGACTAGCGCGGCGCTGTGTGAGCTGAGGGGTGCATGGCCATGGGCATGCCAGGATGGTGGCTGTTGCCATGCCAGGGGAGCTGGACTATGTAAATGTGCGGGCATCTCCCAGCCTCATGGCACCGAGCTCCCGGCAATGAGCAGGCGATGATCGGCAGCAGCGTGGACCTGCACCTGCACCGCCTGCTGCCCCCCGGCCTGGTCCGACGCGTCGCAGAGCAGCTGCGCCTGCTGCGCGCCCCCCGCCAGCCCGCCGGCCGGCGCATCCACCTCGTGCCGCACGCGCACAGGCCCCACCGGCTGCCAGCGCCTCTGCCGCCGGCGCGCGCGGGCGCTGCTCGGCCGCGCTCGCTGCGCGGGATGGCCGCCGTGCCGGCCCCCCCCGCGCTGGCGGACGGCGCCGTGGACGACGACATCGAAAGCCTGCGGCACCAGGTCGCGCAGCTGCAGGTGCCCCACAGCGAGAGCGCTGCCAATGCGCTCCATGCTGGCTGCCGGCGAGGAGGGCGCTCGCGCGGCGGAGGCGGGCCTGATGCATTGGGCCGCGCAGCTCGAGCTGAAGGCGAAGGAGAGCGCGGCGGCGGCCCAGAGCGCCGGCGGCGACACGGTCGCGCCGTACTCGCGCTCGTTCCAGCGCACGCTGGTGGCGACGATCACCAACGCGCCCGATGAAGGCGTCGGCCTGGTGGGCAGCCCCGGCGCCGTTCCCGTCCTGGTCATTGGCTGCCACAGCACTGCGCTGCGCTCAGCCGACGGCGCCCCGCCCGGCGCAGGTCGGCCGCACCCTGCGCATAGGCGGCTGGGTGCGGACCGGGCGGGAGGCGGGCGCGGGCGCGTTTGCGTTCCTGGAGGTCAGCGACGGGTCGTGCTTCGGCAGCATCCAGGCGCGCCCCGCCGTTGCCACACCCGCTGCGCGCCCACCACGGGCGGCCGCGCGGGGCCGAGCGCCGCGCCGCGGGGGCAGGTGATGGTGACGCGGGAGGTCGCGGCGGCGGCGGGCGGCCTGAAGGCCCTGATCTCGACGGGCACGAGCGTGCTGGTGGAGGGCGAGCTCACCGAGACGCCGCCCGGCACCAAGCAGGCGCGGCGCCCGCCGCGCCGCCGCCGTGCCCGCCAGGCGGGCCTGCCCGCCTGGCGGTGCTGCCCCGCGCCGGCGCCGGGCCTGAGGCGCGGCGCCGCGGCAGAGGGTGGAGCTCAAGGCGGCCGCGGTGCTGCACGTGGGCGCCTGCGACAACGCCGCCGGCGCGTACCCGCTGGCGAAGAAGAAGCAGACGATGGAGTTTTTGCGCGAGATCATGCACCTGCGCGCGCGGACCAACACGATCGGCGCGGTCGCGCGCGTGCGCAACGCGCTGGCGGCCGCCACGCACGCCTTCTTCCAGGGGCGCGGCTTCCTGTACGTGCACACGCCCGTGCTCACCGCGTCCGACTGCGAGGGCGCCGGCGAGATGTTCCAGGCGCGCGCCTGCCGGGGGCGCCCCTTGGTGGCGCCTGCCGAAGCGCCTCCCATGCAGCACGCATAATGGCGTCGCCGCCGCACCCCACGGCGGTGCCGTTTCAGACGCGTGCCAGAGCGACGCGCGCCTGCGGTAGGCCGCCGGCACGCCGCGCCGGCGGCCTTGAATTGTGCGTGCCACACACGCCTGTGCGCGCGCCTGCCCGACGGTGCCTGGCCTGTGCGCTTGGGCGTGTGTTTGAACGAGCGCCTGCGGGGGTTCCAGGGCGCGCGCGCGCGCGCAGGTCACCACGCTGCTGACCAAGGTGGACGAGAAGCCGCCCGTCAAGCCCAGCGCGGAGGCCATTGCTGAGCGGCAGGCCGCCGTGGACGAGCGGGAAGCAGACGTGGGCAGGTTGCGCGAGGTGCGCCCGCCGGGGGCGCGCATGGGCGCCACTGGGAAGTGCACCCCGGTGGCTGCTTGGGCCGCATGTGCGGCCGACCTGCGTCGCCGCCGCCGCCTCGAGCTTCCCGGCACGCGCCCTCCTCCGCGTGGCGGCCTGTGCGTGGCTGGGCTGGCAGCCCCGCGCCCCTCACGCGGCCGGGCGCGCGCCGCGCAGGAGGAGGCCGCCGACCCCAAGGCCAAGGGCCTGGCGAAGAAGGCGAAGAATGCAGAGGTGGCGCTGCAGCACGCGCGCGACGAGCTGGCCAAGCTCATGGAGCTGTGCGGGCCCGGCCCGCCGCGCCGCTCGCGCGTGTCGCGGCGCAGGCCGGCGAGCGCGCCGGCCCCTGCACGCGGGCCGGGGAAGTGCATGCGGCGCGTGCTCGCCTCGGCGCGGGGCAATGCGGCGCTCGGGGGCCGCGCGCCGCGCTGCATGCGCCTGCCGGCCAGCGCGCGCGCCCTGCCCTAGCCCACCCTGGCCGCGCGGCGCAGCACGCGCGTGGAGGGCGGCATCCTGCGCACCGAGGCCGGCAAGGTGGACTACCGCGCCGACTTCTTCGGCAAGCCCGCCTTCCTGACGGTCTCGGGGCAGCTGCAAGCCGAGTACTACGCGTGCGCGCTGTCCAACGTGTACACCTTCGGGCCCACGTTCCGCGCGGAGAACAGCCACACCGCGCGCCACCTGGCCGAGTTCCTCATGATCGAGCCCGAGATGGCCTTTGCCACGCTGGAGGACGACATGCAGTGCGCCGAGGACTACGTGCGCTTCTGCTGCCGCCACCTGCTGGGCGCCTGCCGGTGCGCAGGCCCACCCCGGGGCGCGCGCTGGCTGCTCGTTGCGGGGACTCTTCGCCCCGCGCGCCACCTGTGGCGCCGGGCCCTGCGGCGGCCGGCGGGCGCGCTCTGGCGCTGCGGCCGGGGCGCCTGAGCGGGCCGCGCGCGCGGCGCGCAGCGCGGACCTGGAGTTCCTGGGCAAGCAGGCGGACGCGGGCGCGATCGCGCGCCTGGAGGCCGTCGCGGCCACGCCATTCAAGCGGCTGAGCTACACCGAGGCGGTCGAGATCCTGGAGGAGGTCGTGCGCTCGAAGAAGAAGAAGTTTGAGTTCCCGGTGCGCGGTCACCCGCGCCCACGGCCGGCCCTCACCGCTGCGGCGGCGCCTGCTCTGGCAGCGTGCGTCCAGGCATCCGCGCGCCCGGCCGCAACGAGGGCGCCCCCCGCGCGCGCGCAGGTGAAGTGGGGCATCGACCTGCAGAGCGAGCACGAGCGCTACCTGACCGAGGAGGTGTTCCGGCAGCCGGTCATCGTGTTCAACTACCCGCGCGTGATCAAGGCCTTCTACATGCGCCAGAACGACGACGGGCGCACCGTGGCCGCCATGGACGTGCTCGTGCCCAAGGTCGGCGAGCTCATCGGCGGCAGCCAGCGCGAGGAGCGCTACGAGGCGCGCCCGCGCCCGCGGCCCCGGCGCCGGCACAGCGCAAAGCTGCCTGGCGTGGGTTGCGGAGCCGGCTGGCGCGGGTTGTGGAGCCGGCCGTTTGCACACACGTTCGGCGTTCGGGGCCGCGGGTCCGCGGCGAGCCGAGCGCGCGCGTGCGCGCCGCGCAGGTGCTCAAGGCGCGGCTGGAGGAGGCGGGCATGCCGCTGGAGCCGTACGCGGCCTACATGGACCTGCGCAAGTACGGCACCGTGCCCCACGCCGGCTTCGGGCTGGGCTTTGAGCGCCTCGTGCTCTTCGCGACCGGCCTGGACAACATCCGGGAAGTCATCCCCTTTCCGCGCTGGCCCGGCCACGCGGACTTCTGACGCGGCGGTGCGGAAGGCCTGCTGCGCGCTCTGCGCAGCGGCGGAGGGCTTGCACGGGGCGCTGGGGGCCCTGTGAGGGTGTTCGGGCGGGGTGTTTGCACGCTCGCGCTCCTTGAAGGCGAGCGCAGGGCAGGGCACCTATAAGCTGTTTGGAGGGCTGCAGGAGAGAGTGAGTGGAACGACTGAAAGCAAAAGCAAGTCAGCTCGCACGCCGCTCCCGCGCCGCCTGCTCCTCGACCAAAAGCTGCGCCATGAAGGCGAGCGGGTCCTCCGGCCGGGCCAGGAGCAGCTCGGTCATGAGCTTGTGCCACAGCTCGCGGAGGTCGGCCCTGCACGCATAGGCCTCCAGCTCCAGCACCTGCCGCCGGCGCGCCCGTCGGGCAGCTCAGCGGCGGCGCCCTGCAGGCAGTGGCCGCCGTGCTACGTCGAGGCGCGCCTGGGGCGTCAGGGGGACCGACGCGCCGTTCCCGAAGACGCACACCTCGGGCGGTGACATGGGGCCGGGTCCTCAAGAGTGCAGCGGCGGCCGCTGCAGAGTTTCTCTGGCCACCACCGCCAGGACGTAACTCCACCCTCGGAGACCTATGCAGGGTTGCTGACTCCTTCGGCTGGGCCCCACCCCGCTCTCACGCTTCCTGGTCTCTGCCCTCTTCACCACTGCAATCTTCACACCAGCTCTCCTACTCAAGCTTGATCTTACCTCGGTTTTCCTAAAAATCAAGATGAGCCTGCTGAAGACGATGCCGCTGTCCCAAAGGCTGGTGGCCAGCAGCAACCAGCTCGCAGGGACCTCATGCAGGAGCATGGCCACCGTTGTGGACAAGATCAAGGAGAAGGCTGGTGCGGGCCCGGCCGCTAGGGTGACGCCAGTGGCATGCACGGTCGGGGAGCGCCGGTGCTGCAGCTCGGCCGGTCTGCCGGCCGGGCTCGCCTGCGGGTGCGGCCGGGGGGGCACCGAGGCGGCGTGAACCAGGCTGTGCCCAGGTCAAAACACCTTGCACATAATCAGGCGAAGGCAGTGCATCTGATGCCACCTTTGCTGCTCCCGGCAGGCGAGGCCATGGAGAAGGTGGGCAAGGTGTTTGACGAGGACGGCGCGGTCGGCAAGCAGTTCACGACCAAGGGCTCCGTGGGTGCGCCCCCGCGCCGGCGGCGCATGCCGCCCCGGCCGAGCGCGCCGCCCTTTGCGCGAGCGGCGCGTCCTGGGTGTGCGTCCTGTTGATGGCGGAGCGCCAGCGCAATGCGCCTGCGTTTGTCCAAGCTGTGGGCCCCGCCCGCGCTTGATCGTTTCCCCTGCCGCGCCGGTGCTGAGCCGCCCGCCCGCGTGCGGCAGGCGGCACCGCGCAGCAGACCGCCGACGAGGGCGAGGTGGACCCGCTGGACAAGAAGGGCAGCGTGGGCCACCAGTTCACGACTGACGGCAAGGTCGGTGCGTGCCCCGCCCGCCTGCGCGCGGCGGGCCGTCGCGACCTGCCTGGCTCTTGGGTACAGGGCGGCGCATGCCTGTGCTTACAGGTCCGGATAGCTGACCAAGCGCCTGACGGATGCACTCTCGGGGCTGGCACAGGCGGCACCGTACAGGACCTCGCAGACAAGGCGAACGCAAAGGGCAAGGAGATGCAGTCCGACGCCAAGAAGCCATAGTGGGCTGCGAACCGGGTGGGTGGGGAGCCTGCGCGCGCTGCAGCGCCACCGGGTAGACTGCTCGTGCAGCGCGGCGGCCTGTTTCCTGCACTCTGTCGTGTCAGCTGCGTTTCCTGCTGCAGACTCTAGGCTAGGCTAGGAGGGAGTCTGTAAATGTACGGCTGCTGAGCAGCGCTGGGCGACGTGTGCACGGCCGCGCTGCTGTTGCTCCTGCAGCGCTTGTGAGCGGCTTTGCGACAGCCTGTGCCCCTTCAAATGCTGACACACCTTGCGCAAACCTAATGAGCCCCTGTCAGCGTGCGGTCCCCTCCGAGTGGGGCATGATATCTAGCACTAGCAACATCCATGCAGACAACAAGCCCAGGACTTCATGCAGGTGCACATCAGTGTGTCTTGGTTGAGCGAGTAGCTTGCCCCATGTCTGAGAGAGGGAGTTGCATTATGCAGCAGGGTGCCAGGAGCAGCTTGGATTTCCAAGTCGTCAGCTGACCATGCATGGGCACCAATCCCATTTCACTTTCAACAGGTGTGCTTAAGTGAGCGTGGCGACGCTGACACTGCCATGCTCGCGTCCCGGTCGTGCCAATGCCCGGCTGCGGCGCCGCTGCACCCGGCGCCTGACGCGCATCTGACACGGTGCTGCGGTGCTGCAAGCCCACACCCGCCTGCCAGCCTCACGAGCTGGGGGCGCCGCGGCGCCGTCCCCGCCAGGCGCAGGCACCGCGCCCGCGTCCAGCCGATAGACACCGACTCGCGCCGCGGCGCAGAGCGCGGCGGCAGCACGGAGTTGCCGCAGGTGCGCCCTGTCGCCCGCCCTCGAGCGGCGCTCAGCACGTGGGGTGCACGAGCCCAGGACAAGCCCCCCGCAGGAGCTCAGGAGCTTTGACGAGCTCACCGCCAAGGACGTAATGTCCTCCCCGGCGGTCTTTGCCACCCCAGACACGCACATCCTGGGAGCGATGACGCTGCTGGTGGACGAAGGCATCTCCGGCCTGCCCATCTGCAGTGCGCGCCGGCGCCCGCAGCCCGCCCGGGGGCCCGCCGGCAGCGGCGGGCGACGCGCGCGCACGCGCAGGCGAGGACGGCCGCGTGCTGGGCATCGCGAGCGGCTACGACCTGCTGGCGGTGGACGCGACGCCGGGCCGCCTGGACGCCCCGCTCGACCCGGGCGACCTCTTCCCGCCCGTCAACCTGTGCGCGCCCGGGGCGCACGCACGGTCCCCGGTCGCGGCGCCTGCCCTCCGCGGTCCTGCCTGGCGTTGTAAGTCATCAGGCTCGCCTGCAGGGCACCGGGCAGAGCGCCGCCGCCCGCACCCGCAGGTGCGTGGAGCGGTACGGCGGCAACAGGCACCTCATGTGGTCGAGCTTTGGCGCGCTGCGGCGCGAGCTGGAGAAGCGCAAGGCGACGCACGTGGGCGACGTGGTGCGCGAGGCGGTCACCATCGACGAGGGCCTCAGCCTCTCCGAGGCCGCCGACCTTATCGTCCAGTAGAAGGCCAACCGGCTGGCGCGGCCCCGCAGCGGCCCCGGTCCAGCCCGCATGTGTGTCGCGCCGCCCTGCCAGCCTTGCGCGGCGCTGGCAGAGCGGGGGTGGCTGCGTGCACAGGCGGCGAGAGCAGGCTGTGTGTATGGGTGGGGCCGCCGTGATGCCGCCGCGCGTCGCAGCGCTGCGCTGTTATTGTCACGAATGCTGCATGGCTGGACCGGCGTTGCTTGGGTTCCGCATCCTTGGACACGCTGGGTGAAGGCGGCGCGCCTTTGCGCCCGTGCCGCCTGTGCGCGCCGCCCCACCTGGCATTCCAGCCTGGGCCTGGGGTGCACGCGTATCATCACGTGCATGCGCCTCGGCGGCGGCGAGCGGGCGGGCGCTGTTGCGCCAGGTGGTGGTCGACGAGCAGGGCCGCCTGGCGGGCGTGCTGTCGCGGGGGGACGTGCTGCGAGCGGTCATCAACAACTTCAACATCTACATGCGCAGCACGGACGCGTAGCCGCTGACAGATGCCGGGAGTGCGGGCGCTGAGAGGTCTGTCTGCTTATGTTTTCTGACTGTGTACAGCACTGTGTACTGTGGAGTGATCACTGTGTACTATTAGGGAGCGCGTGCCTGAGTGAGAGCGGTGGCGAGCGGACATGGCACGCGTGTGCGCCTTACGAGACGCTTGTCGCAAACGAGCGCTTGTTAAGGAGCAAAGTACTACTGCTCATGGACTCCCCTCAAGGCAGGCAGCGCAGTTCGCTCACCTGCTCAGGCAAGCAGCCCTTGGGCGTGATATTGACATGGCGCGGCTTCTGCGCCCCTCCTGCGCGCTCACAGCTCTGTCCGCGCGGCCTCGCCGGCGCCGTCATCGAGGTGCAGGACCGCCCTGACGCCCGCCAGCAGCGCCTCGAGCTCCTGCTGGTACTCGGCATCCAGCCCGGCCTCGCCACGCAGAGCAGCCGCCACCGCATCCAGCTGCGCCCCTTGCGGCCGCTCCTGCGCGGCCAGGCGCGCTTGAGCGGCCGGTCCTGCAAGACAGCTCGGCGGGTATGCACAATAACGCCGCGCCGGCCAGCGGCATCTTTTCGACTGATGACAGCGGCACTCTGCGCGCTGTAACAGCGAGGCAGACGCCGGGGCCTGCGGCCGCACCCGCAGCTGCGCCGCCAGGGGCGGGACGGCCGCCAGCGCGCGCAGCGCCAGCAGCGCGCGCTCCGCCGTGTCCCAGTCTGCGCCGGCCGCCGCCGCGGACAGCTGCGCGGGCAGGGCGGCCGCCAGCGCGGCCGCGCCGCCCGACGCCTCCACGTGCGCGGCCAGCCCCTGCGCGCGCTGCACCGCACGGTCGCCGCGGCGCTGCGGCCCTTGAGAAGCTCGTCCTGCCGGGGGCTGACACGGCGCGTTGCAATAGCGCGGGCGGCCGCGCCTGCGCGTCCGCATGCGCCAGGTCGGCCAGCAGCGACAGCGCCTTGCGCCGCAGCGCCGCCGGCTGCGGCGGCGCGCCGAGCGCCTGCTGCAGCAGCGCGGCCGCCGCCTCCAGGCCGCCCGCGCGCAGCAGCGCGCCCGCGCCCGCGGCCGAGTTGCGCGCCAGGCCCGCCGCGCAGTAGAGCGCCTTGGCGGCCGCCGCCGCGTCGGCCCCGCGCATGACCTGTCGCGCGCCGGGTTGGGAGCCTGGGAGGCGGCGCAGCGGCTGCATGCATGCGCCCGCGCACGCAAGGTTTTTAGAGCGCAATAATTTAAAAGCGTGGAAGGGCCGCGGGGCCCGCACGCCGACCAGGCGCTCGAGCACGCCGCCGTGCCGCGCCAGCAGCAGCGCCTGCAGCGCGTCGTTGTTGGCGGCAGCGGTGCCCAGCGCGTGCGCGGCGCCCGCCTGCACCGCCGCCGGCTGCCCGGCACCCAGCAGGCGCACCAGCGGCTCCAGGCCGCCCATCTTGGCCATGTCTGCGCGGGGCGCCGGCTTAGCGAGGTCGCTGGCGCGGCACTGCAGCAGCCCGTCCCGGGGCGCACCGTTGGCCAGGTCGATGGGCTCGACCAGGATGCGCAGGGCCTCGAGCGCCGCCAGCGTCTCCTCCGGCTCCGCGGTCTGGTTGCGCAGCGCGGTGATTACGTCCTGCCCGGCGCGCGGCGGTCAGGCGCCATGCACCGGCGGCCAGTGCGGCGGGCGGGCGCCGGGCGCCGCACCTTGAGCAGCTCCGCCTCCGTGGGCTCCTGCCTGAGGTGCTCAATGAGCTGCGCGCGGCGGCAGCGCAGTCAGCGGCAGGCAGGCCGCCACGGCTGCAGGCCGGCAGCGGAGGCCCGCACCTGCTGCACCTCATGCTGGCGGGCCTCGAGCGCGGCGCCCTTGGCCGCGCTCTCCCTCAGCTTGTCCGCGTCGCTGTGGGCTGTCCGGCGGCAGGAGCAAGCGTCAGCGTCAGGCGGTGCAGGGGCGCGGCGGGATCGGGCGATGGGCGGGCGCAGGCGGCGCACAGATCGCCCAGTGCAGCAGGTCCTGCAGCTCCTGCCCGTCCGACAGCGCCTGCTTGGCGACGCTCAGGTCCGCCGCGTCGTACGTCACGTGCTGCACGCTCGCGTTGGGCTCGCATGCGGCGTGACTCAGCAGCAGCGCGAGCGCCGCCACGACCGCGCGCCCCGCGCAGCAGCCACTGGGCATGCCGTGCGCTGCTTGGCCAAGGCAGCAGGGCAGCATGCTGCCTGCCTCTCGAGACAGCGCTCTCGGCCCCAGTACGAGGGGGATACGAGACCTGGCCCATTGCCAAGCTCAGTACAAGCGTCCCTGCAAACAGCACACCACAGCCTGGAGCGCACCGTACCGCCGCTGCTCAGGCACAGCGCCGCGGGCGCTCCTTCACGTAGCAGGCGCCGTGTCCCGCAGCCGCGATGCAGCCGCAGGGCGAAGCGGGCGCGCCGCCGCGCAAGCGGCCCATGTTTCAGCTGCCCTCCTTGAGCGAGGTGCTCCCGCCGCACGACCCGGATGTGGCCGCATGCACGCCGGGGGCGCTGTGAGCGGCGCGAACCGCGCAGGTGCAAGCAGCGGAGCGCCCCGCGACGCAGCCCGTGCTGTTCCAGCCGGGCGCGCTGCGGCAGGCGGCGGGCCGGCCAGGAGCCGGCTCCGGTGCGGACTTTTCGCCGTCGCCGCCGCAGCAGGGCCCCGCGAGGTGCCGTCCAAGCGTCCCCGTGCAAGTGGCGCCCTTCCCGACGGAGCGCGGGCGGCCGGATCAGAGGCCGCCGCGCTGCTCGCAGGCGGGACGCGCGCAGCGGCGCTGGCCCGCCCGGGCCCGGCGGCCCCGGCGCGGCGCCCGCCAGCAGCGGCCCCTCGGCCTGGTCCGGCGCGGCCGGCCCCTCCGGCAGCAGCTGGTCGGGCGCCCCGCGTGCAGCCGGCAGCAGCGCCGCGGGCGGCGAGCGGCCCTGGCCCGGCGCGCCCGGCGCGGCGGCGCCGGGGGGCCCGGGCGCGTTTGCTGGCGCAGCGCCGGCGGCCTGGGACAGCGGCCCGCCCCGGCCCGCCGCCGGGGCCGCGCCGGTCGCCTCGCACTGCGTGCGCAGCCCGCTCCGGCGCCAGAGGCTCTCACGCGCCGGCGACCTGTGTGCTGCCTGCACGCCAGCGTACACTGCTGCGTGCGCTTGGGCCCACTGGCCTGGTCGGCTGGTTGCTTGGCCGATGTGTAGAGCAGGTCAGCACTTTGGCGTCTGCCAGCGAATGCGCCGCCCTGCCCCGAAGCAGCCTCTGCCTGCGCGGCAAAGGCGGGCGCCCCGCCGCGCGCTGACTCTTTGCTCGCCGGCCGCCGCAGGCCAACCCCAGCGCGATCCTGGTGAGCAAGCGCCAGGAGGGCAACCCGCTGCTCAAGCACATGAAGAACGTGCGCTGGCAGTGGGCCGACATCGTGCCCGACTACCAGATGGGCCTCGCCTGCGCGCTCTTCCTCAGCCTGCGGTGCGAAGGCGGCGCTCTCTGTGCCCCGCCCCGGCGAGGGGCTGGCCGCCGGCCGGCGCGTGGGCGCGCCGCCCTCTGGTGGTGGCCCGGTGCGCCTGGAGCCGGGCGCGACGCGGCTCTGCGCGCCGCCGCCGCAGTGATGCTTTGAACACGCGGCGCCTGGGGCCCGGCGGGCAGGGGCAGCGACCCGGGCCACGGCCGGCAGGTACCACCTACTCAAGCCGGAGTACCTGGCCGGGCGCGTGCGCGAGCTGCAGCGCGCGTTCCGGCCGAGCGTGGTGCTGGTGCACGTGGACGTGGACGACCCCGTGGCCGCGCTCGGCGATGTGACCGCCACCGCGCTGCGCTCCGACTGCACGCTCATCTGCGCGTGGAGCCACCAGGCGCGCCTCGGCGCCCGCCCTGGGGCGCCGGGCGATGCGCATGTCCAGAAGCCGCCCGGCGCCCACCTCGGCCGCGCGCGGCGCCGGGAGCAGGAGGCCGCGCGGTACATCGAGACGTACAAGATGTACGAGAACAAGCCGCCGGACGCCATCCAGGGCCGCACGGAGCCCGACTACCTCAGCCGCCTGACCGCCGCGCTGACCACCGTGCGCGGCGTCAACCGCACCGACGTGCTCACGCTCGGCGCCGCGCTGCGCACCATGTCGGCCGTGATGCAGGCGCGCCGGGCGGGGCACCCTGGGCCGGCCGGCACGCCTACCAGCCGCCGTGTGCTTTCGCCACGCAGCGCTTACATGCTGGCGCCAAGTCCCCAAGCGCATGCACCAGCGGGATGCGCGGGGCCGCTGCGCGGCGCGCGCGCCTGGCCGGCGCGCCGCCAGCGTGCCCCAGCGCCTGCCCGGCGGCGGGCCCGCGTACGCAGCGGTGCAGCCGACGGGGCGGCCGGCGCGGCGCAGGCCAGCGCGGAGGAGCTGTCGGCCTGCGCGGGCATCGGGCCCACCAAGGTGCGGCGCCTGCACGACACCTTCCACGAGCCCTTCCGCAAGCAGCTGCATGCGCCCGGCGCGGCGCCCGGCGCGGCCGCGGCGTGCGCGCCGCGGCCCGCCTCGGCGCGCGGCGCGTCGCCGAGCAGCGTGGACGAGGAGGAGGCCGAAGCGGTGGCGGCGGCGGCGCACGCTGACGCGGGCCCCGCGCTGCACATGCCGCTGGAGGAGGACGAGGGCGAGGCCGCGGACGAGGACGAGCCGGACGTGGACACGGGGCAGGTCGGCTACGAGCGCTAGCGCGGCCGTGGGGGGCTGCGGCGCGCCGCCTGCTCTGCATGCGCGGCAGGGAGGCTGTGGTTGGTCTGCAGAGCTGATGACGCCTGGGCGCCGCGGCTGCGCAAGCCCTCAAACGCGGGCTGTCTCAGAGTTGGTGCTGAGAGCTCGGAGTCACACGGCAGGACAGCCGGGAGAGGGCGCGAGGGTGTTGTCTTTCAGGTGCACATGCGGCCACCAGCCCACAACCAAACGCCACACGCGGCCGCCTCTGTGGTCATGCCGGTCCCCAACTGTGATAAACTTGAGCAGGCAAACGACTGCAAACGTGGTCTTACAAGCGCGCCTCTGCTCCCACACACCCGCCTACAGCGCCACGCGGCAGCACACTGTGCTGGTCTCCAGGCGCAGCAGGCCGCGCCGCGGCGCCCACAGCTCCGACGCGTCGGCAGCGTCCTGCATGCCCGCCAGCCAGCGCGCCAGCCAGGGCGCCTCCGCGCGCCGCTCGTCCGCGGGCACCAGGTCCGCGGGCGCCGTGAAGCTCGCCAGCAGCGCCTCGCCCTCCTGGCGCTCTGAGCGCGCGCCTGAGGGCGGTGCCGCATGCCGCGGCGCGCTCTGAGGCAAGCTGATCCAGCAGCGGCTCCAGGGCGGCGTGGCCAGCGAGCGGCCCCGGGCGGCCGGCCCGCCCGCGACTGCGCAAATCCGCGTGAACGCGTCCAGCGCTGCCGGCGCAACCGGCGTCGGGGCCATGCCGCGCAGCAGGAGGGGGCGCCTGCGGAAAAGCGGGCGCCAGCGCCCTGACCAGCAGCAGCGGCGCGTCGGACAGGCACCGCGCGGCCGCGTCCACGTTGCCGGCGTGCACCAGGTAGACGAGCGGGTAGCCCAGCAAGAAGCCGTTGAGCGAGGGCATCAGCGGCGCGCCGGCCACCGCGCCCAGCCGCAGCAGCGGCGCCCGGCCGGCCGCGGCCGCGCGCAGCGCCTCCAGCACGGGCGCGAGGCGCGCGCGAAAGGCCTACGCGCGGCCGGCCGCCCCCGCTCGTGTCGCTGGCGAGGGCAGCGCAGCGCAGCACGGCGGGCCCGGCGGCGCGCACCGCCGCCTCGGCGGGCGTGGCCCAGCGGCAGGCCGCGGCGCGGCCGCGCCCGCCCGCCGCCTCCGCGTCAAAGGCCACCAGGCGCGGGCCGGCGCCCGCGCCGGCCGCCAGGACCAGGTCGGCGCGCAGCAGGTAGCAGCAGCCGTCCCACTCGGCGGCCACCAGCTGCACGCCTGCCGGCCGGACGCCGCTCGATACGACTGCGGCGGCGGTGGACAGCCGCGGCAGCGCCGCCAGGGCGCGCGCACCCGCCGGCGGCGCAGCCTCGCGCAGCGCGCGCGCGAGGTCGACGACGGCGTCCGCGCGCGCGGCAGCATAGTCCAGCATCACCGCCGGCCGCAGCCCCGCGAGCAGCGCCGCCAGGTCGGCGAGCAGCCGCGCGCGCGCGCGGCGCAGGCCGCCGTCCGCGCGCGCCGCCGCCGACACGGCCGCCGCCAGCCGGGCGTCCAGCGCTGCTGCCAGACCGGGCTCCCTCACCGCGCGGCCGCCGGGGGGCCCCCGGGCGGCGGCGCCCCTGCCCGGGCCGGCGCGGCGGCGACGCGCTGCAGCAGCGCCGCCAGGTCGGCCAGCTCGGCCTCGGCGGCGCCCAGGAAGCCCGCCGCGTCGCCAAAGCGCCGCAGCGCGTCCTCCCCGGCGCGCACGCTGGCCGCCCAGGCGCCGCTGCGCCGCGCGAGCTGCTGCGCCGCGGCGCGGGCGTCGCGCACGCCCCGGCCGATCTGCTTCTGGCGCTCGAACGCCTGCGCGGGGCCGGGCGCACACTCGGCCGCCGGCCGCGCTCCGACACGAGCTCTCAGGCAGCGGCGCGCGCCTGGGCTACGCTGGCGTCGGTCGAGGCGGCGGGCGGCGCGCCCGCTGCAGCCTCGACTGCCTTGCTTGGTTCGCTCAGACCGGCCTCACCGTGTTTGCTCGACTCATGCGCGAGCGTGCGCGCACCGGCGTGGTGCGCGGGAGGCTCCGGCTGGCCGGGGTCGGCGCCGTCGGGCATACAGCTGCCACTGCGCGGGCCGGCGGCAGGCACCACAGGGACCAGGCTGATTTGTTTTGTTTTGTTCGAGCCAGCTAGGGCGAGAGCCCGGGACCTCGGGCCGGGCTTGGCGTTTCACAGCTGTGCCAGAGCCCCTCCTCGCCGACTGCCAGCAGTCGCGCTCGTGGGCCCAGGCGCAGCCGAAAGGGCGCCCTGTACTGTATCCCGCACGCGCACAGCCAGAGCGGCCCAACCACCTTGCCCGGCGCTGGGTCGGGGACCATGCGGCGGCGCGCCTCGCAGCCAGGCGCCCCCGGCAGTGCGTGTCACCACCTGGAGTGCTTCCAGGCCTGGGAGGTCAGGCAGCGGCGCGCCCAGTCCTGTCATTGAGCGCCGCGCAAGCACCCCACACCAGCCGACGGGCCTCGCTGCAGCCCTGGCTGCGGCGCAACGTGCAGACCATGCTGCGCGTGAAGGGCCGAGCGCGCGGCGCGCGGCCGGGCGCAGCGGCACTGCCACGAGCTCTGCCAGCGCTGGCACGAGTTTTCTGACGGCAACGTGCAGCTCGCCAGTGTCACAGGGCGAGCCGGGCAGCTTGATGAGCGTGGGTCGCCCACGAGTCGCAATGAGCAGGTGCTGGGCTTCAGGGACGTTCACGGTGCAGCGCCTCTGCCACGCTGCTCTGTGGTCGCTGGCCTGTATGCGCGGGAGTGGGGGCAAGTCAGCGTCGCAGCGGGCGCGGGCCGAGCTCCTCCCTGCAACCCATGCGCGACGCAGGGCGGCAGGGCGCGGCAGGCGCGGCAGGCGCGGCCGTGCTCGCCAGGCCCACTATACCAACAGGTGCAGGCTATGGTGCGCTTCTCGGGAGAGGTGCGTGCAAAGGCTGGCTCTGACGTGCTGTCGTTGAGCGTGCAGCCGGTTATAGTACGCCTGTATTCCGCCTTGAACATGGCAACATCTACCCACCAGGTCGATCTGGTGTGCGAGCCTTCGGGCGTCCCGGGTAGCTCAGTCGGTAGAGCGATAGACTCTTACACAAGAGTCTGCTGAAGAGCGATCTATTGGTCATGGGTTCGAGCCCCATCTCGGGAGCTCTCATTTTTGCCGGTCGGTGTTTTGGTGCTGGTCATCAGCAGGCAGGAGAGCAATGCAGGGGGCACTGGCTGAACGAGGTCTGGTCTTCAAGCGTGTGGGCGCTTTGCTTTTTGGTCGGTGTTTTGGTGCTGGTCACCAGCAGGCAGGAGAGCAATGCAGGGGGCACTGGCTGAACGAGGTCTTCAAGCAGGTGGGCGCTTTGCCTTTTGGTGCCTGGCATGGCGCGACCGCTCGCGCGACACGCATGCGAGCCGGCGGGCTGCTGCCCTATACCTCCCTCACCCTGAATTGCGGCTTGGTGTCAAGGCCCCGTGCTGCACGCCACGCTTAAACAGCGCCTGCCTATCACATGCATGCTCAGCCGGTTCGCCCAAGCAGAGGCACACGCCTGCTAGTTTCCATGCCGGCGCGCTGTGCACACCCAGAACACAGGACAGGGCAGGAGCGCTCCCACCTCGGGCACAGACTCCTAGCCGCGGCGCCAGTGCAGCCTGCTCTCACACAGGACTCTGCGGCAGAGCCTTTGCACAGGATATCTGTGGCAGAGCCTGACGTGCGCGCGGCACA
>JAABUU010000824.1_pt1 | contig 62041 bp, 50 predicted proteins | sample 5559301 | NCBI WGS metagenome assembly JAABUU01 (sample SAMN10711884, study PRJNA513360) | rock metagenome | isolation source: Antarctica rocks | place: Antarctica: Victoria Land, Richard Nunatak white
CCTACGACGCCATCGTGGACGCGTGCTGCACCGCCTGGAATGCGCTCGTGGCCATGCCAGACCGCATCCGCTCCATCGCGACCAGAGCCTGGACCAAAACGGTCAACGCATAGGGCCGCTGGTATTACACGGCAAGGCTTGTAACCAAGCCGGCCCGCCTGGCGTTGCTCATCCCGGGTTGCCTACCGCTTGTCTGGCCCATCACCACCCCGCCGCGGTCGTCGGCTGACGGTACAGGCGAGCTGATGGACATCCTGGCCCACCAGAATGGTCACGGTGAGAAGGGGTGTGCTGGCGCGCGTTAACGATTGCTTCTGGTGTTGGGCGAGCGGGAGAAACTTTGCCGTGCGTTTTGCCGCACCTCAGCCGATCGCTTTGCCAGGCGTTCCGATCGCCTGGTTTCCCCGCCTGCCCCACAGCTCGACTGAGCTGTGGGGCAGGCGTCCATCAGCCGCCGCGGGCTGCATACCGACTAGGAAGCTCGCTGAGGTCCTTTTCAGCTTTCAGATTTCCTGGCTAGCCGGGATGGGCTAGAACGCCCTTGGCGACCTTCCTGACTGTAGCCGCCTGCAATCATCGGACGCCGTGCTCGCCGACGAAGCAGATTTTTGCCTGGATCATCTGCCAATAGAGCGGACGTCGTGCTCACATTACCCGTCACTGTGCTCGCCATCATCGGGCCGTGCTCGCCGACGGAGAATCGTGCTTGCACCGGCTGCCGATGAGACCTGACTGTCGGCAAGGCGGCCGGGGCGTTCTCGATAACCCAGATTCCTGAGAGGCTTCGGCGCGCGCCGCCCTAAGCCGCGCTCGCTTCTCAGAACTGTTCTTGGTTGCCTCGTTCCGAAATGCTGGGTGTTTGACGGCTTTCGAGAATAAAGACGCGGGATGCAGGCCGGCTGCGCCGCTGCGTTCGCCGTGCTGCTGAGGCCAAGCCTACCCGGATATGCGGCTTCCCGGCGAGCACCGGCACCTCCTGACCTCAGTTCGGTCATTGGCAGCCAATGTGGGCACGATCCTTCGTTGGCGAGCACGGCCCGATACTGGCAAGCACAGTGGCGGGCAGTGTGAGCACGACGCCCGCCCCGTTGTCGGCTAACCCGAGCAAGAATCTGCTTCGTTTATGGGCACGACGCTCGATGTCGGAAACCAGCCTTGATTGCGCGCCGGGACGTACGCCATCGCGCGCCGCCACAGCAATCACGGCATCGGCCCGCTTGGCGCTGCCGCGCGCCTGGACTATCTCCCTGCCATGACCGGACCATTGCCGGACCCGTTCGCGGCCTGGTTCGCCGGCCGGGGATGGAGCCCGCGCGCGCACCAGCTCGCCATGCTCGACGCCGCCCGCGACGGCGCCAGCGCCCTGCTGATCGCGCCGACCGGCGGCGGCAAGACGCTGGCCGGGTTCCTGCCCAGCTTGGTGGCGCTGGCGAAGGACGCGGGGCACGGGCTGCACACGCTCTACGTCTCGCCGCTCAAGGCGCTGGCCACCGACATCGCGCGCAACCTGCTGGCGCCGGTGGCAGAGATGGGGCTGGCGATCACCGTGGAGACCCGCACCGGCGATACGCCTGCGGACCGACGCAAGCGCCAGCGCGAGCACCCGCCGGACATCCTGCTGACCACGCCGGAGAGTCTTGCGCTGTTGCTGTCGCAGGAGCGCGCGCCCGCGCTGTTCGCGGGGCTCGCCTGCGTAGTGGTGGACGAGGTGCACGCGCTGGCCGGCACCAAACGGGGAGACCAGTTGGCGCTGGGGCTGGCGCGGCTGGCGGCGCTGGTGCCGGGGGTGCGCGTGGTCGGGCTGTCGGCCACGGTCGCGCACCGCGCGGCGATCGAGGCGTATGTCGGGCTTGGCGGGCCGGTGCGCGTGGTCGAGGAGACGGAGGGCGCGCCCCCGGATCTGTCGATGATGCTGCCGGACGGGCGGGTGCCGTGGTCGGGGCGCATGGGGGTGGCGGCGGCCTCCGCGGTGCTGGACCGCATCGCTCGCGCGGGCATGACCATCGTGTTCGTCAACACCCGGGCGCAGGGCGAGCTGCTGTTCCAGGCGCTGTGGAAGCTCAACGAGGCGACGCTGCCGATCGCGCTGCACCACGGCAGCCTCGATATCGGGCAACGGCGCAAGGTGGAGGCGGCGATGTCGCGCGGCGAGCTGCGCGGCGTGGTGGCGACCTCCTCGCTCGACCTCGGCATCGACTGGGGCGGCGTGGACCAGGTGATCCAGGTCGGTGCGCCCAAGGGCGTCTCGCGGCTGGTGCAGCGGGTCGGCCGCGCCAACCACCGCTCGGACGAGGTCAGCCGGGCGATCCTGGTGCCGGCGAACCGCTTCGAGGTGCTGGAGTGCGAGGCGGCGATGCTCGGCGTCGCCGCGCGCGAGCTGGACGGCGACCCGCCGCGTCCGGGCGGGCTCGACGTGCTGGCGCAGCACCTGCTGCTGACCGCAGCGTCGGGCGAGTTCCACCCGGACGCGATGTTTCTCGAAGTGCGCCGCGCCGCGCCGTATGCCGAACTGTCGCGGCAGGATTTCGACGACACGCTGGGCTTCGTGGAGGACGGCGGCTACGCGCTGCACGCCTACGAGCGCTACCGCAAGCTGTTCCGCGACGCGGACGGGGCGGTGCACGTGCGCTCGGCGCGGGTGGCGCAGCGGGCGAGGATGAACATCGGCACCATCGTCGAGGCGCCGCTGCTCACCGTGCGGCTCGGCGGGCCGAGGGGGTTCCGCCTCGGCGAGATCGAGGAGGGTTTCGCCAACATACTCTCGCCCGGGCACACCTTCCTGTTCGGCGGGCGGCTGCTGCGGTTCCTGCGCATCCGCGAGACCACGGTGGAGTGCGCCGAGGGCGGTGCCGGCGAGCCGATGATCCCGACCTACGCGGGCAGCAAGTACCCGATGACCAGCAACCTCGCCGAGCGGGTGCGCGCGATGCTGCACGACCCGTCGAGCTGGCACCTCTACCCGGACCAGGTGCGCGAGTGGCTGGAGCTGCAGGCGCGGCGCTCCGAGCTGCCGGGGCCGGACGACCTGCTGGTGGAGGTGTTCCCGCGCAACGGGCGCTGGTTCCTGGTGGCGTACTGCTTCGAGGGGCGCAACGCGCACCAGACGCTGGGGCTGCTGCTGACCAAGCGCATGGAGCGCGCGGGCGCGCAGCCGCTGGGGTTCGTGGCGACTGACTACGTGATCGCGGTGTGGTCCGGGCAGGAGCCGTCGGGCATCGACGCGCTGTTCGACCAGGACATGCTGGGCGACGACCTGGAGGCGTGGATGGCGGAGTCCTCGATGCTGCGGCGGACGTTCCGCAACATCGCCGTGGTCTCGGGCCTCGTTGAGCGCCACCAGCCCGGGGCGAACCGCAACCGCCGGCAGGTCACGGTGAACACGGACCTGATCTACGACGTGCTGCGCCGCCACCAGCCGGACCACGTGCTGCTGCGCGCCACGCGGGCGGACGCGGCGGGGGGGCTGACCGACCTCGCGCGTCTCGCGGCGATGCTGGGGCGCGTCGCCGGGCACATCCGGGTGGTGCGGCTGTCGCGGGTGTCGCCGCTGGCGGTGCCGGTGCTGCTCGACATCGGGCGCGAGACGGTGCGCACCGAAGCCGACGAGGAGGCGATGCTGGCGGAGACGGAGCAGCTCGTGGCGGAAGCGACCGGCGAGGCGGCGCCTTCGACGGAAGAGATGCGGGTGCACCCGATCCACCGGGCGAACCTGCGCAGGGCCACGCGGCAACCGAGGCCGGCGGCGTGAGGAAGGAAGCGCTGGGCTCCCCCTCCGCTGCCCTTTCCAACGGCCCAAGAGGGCCGTCGGAACTTTTGGGCAGCTCCGCCCAGACTCGCCAGAGGCCCAGGGCTCTGGACACCGATCTACTTAAGGAAGGCAATCCAAAGGCCCGGCCTTTGGCGGAGTTTGAGGCAGAGCCTCAACCTTGCTCGCTTCCCTCGTGACCGCGACCGTCCTGCACCTCGCCGGCGAGCGTCTGCTGCTCGACCCGGACGGCGCGTTGTTCTGGCCGGCGGCGGGCGTGCTGGCGGTGGCCGACCTGCACCTAGAGAAGGGCACGGCGGCGGCGCGGCGCGGCAGCCTGGTGCCGCCGTGGGACACGCGGATCACGCTGGACCGGCTGGCGGTGCTGCTGGAGCGGTGGCAACCCGGGCGCGTGGTGCTGCTGGGCGACAGCTTCCACGACCGGCACGCGCACGCGCGGCTGCCGGCCGCGGAGGCGACGCGGCTGGCGCAGATGGCGGAAGCGGCGGAGTTCGTCTGGGTGAGCGGCAACCACGACCCGCTGCCGCCGCAGGGGCTGCGCGGGCTGGCAGTGGCGGAGTGGCGGCACGGGCCGCTGGCGTTCCGCCACCAGGCGCGGCGGGCCACCGCGGGGGCTGCGGCGGAGGTCTGCGGGCACCACCACCCCAAGGCCAGGGTGCAGACACGCGGGGGCTGGGTCAGCCGCGCGTGCTTCGTGGCGGCGCCGGACCGGCTGATGCTGCCGGCGCTGGGCGCCTACACCGGGGGGCTGGACGTGGCGCACCCGGAGATCGCGGCACTGTTCCCGGGGGGCGGGCACGTGTTCCTGCTGGGGCGGGAGCGGCTGTTCCGGTTCGCGCTCGGGGCTGGCGGGGAGTGAGGGAAGGCAAGGCCAGGGCTCTGCCCTGGACCCGCCAGGGCGAGCCGCCCTGGACTGGCCTTCTTTTAGAAGTGGATTCCAAAGGCGAGCCTTTGGCGGAGTTTGAGGCAGAGCCTCAACCTTGCTTGCTGCGCGGCGCGCCCGGCTTGCGGGGCCTGTGCCGCGCCACACATTGTAATTGCAGCATTCCGGCGCGTCAGGCCGGCAGGGAGAGCGAGCGGGCATGGCGAACAAGGACGGAACAGCCGGGCAGGACTCCACCGGCGTGTCCCTGCTCTGGTTCCGCCAGGACCTGCGCCTCGCCGACAACGCCTCGGTGGCGGCGGCGTGCGCGGGCGGCGGGCCGGTGCTCGCGGTGTACGTCCTCGACGAGGCGGCGGGCGGGCGCTGGGCGCCGGCGAGCGCGTCGCGCTGGTGGCTGCACCACAGCCTGGAGGCGCTGGCCGCCGACCTGGCCGCGCGCGGGGCGACGCTGGTGCTGCAGCGGGGCGATTCGGCGCAGGTGGTCGCCGCCCTGGCCCGCGAGGTGGGCGCCACGCAGGTCCATGCCGGGCTGATGCACGAGCCCTGGGCGCGAGAGCGCGACGCGGCGGCGGGCGAGGCGCTGCGGGCGGCGGGCGCGTTGCTGCACCTGCACCGCGTGGCGACCCTGCTCGACCCGGAGGGGCCGAGGACCAAGACCGGCGGCGTCTACGGGATCTACACGCCCTACGCCAAGGCGTGCCGCGCCCTGGGCGAGCCGGCGCGGCCGGAGCCGGCGCCGGAGCGGATCACGGGGGCTGCGGCGCCAGCGTCGGACAGCCTGGAGTCGTGGGGGCTGCTGCCGCGCAAGCCGGACTGGGCGGGGGGGATGCGCGAGAGCTGGACGCCGGGCGAGGCGGGCGCGCAGGCGCGGCTGGCGGCGTTCATGAAGCGCGGCGTCGCGGGCTACGACCAGGACCGCAACGTCCCCGGGCGCGACAGCACCTCGATGCTGTCGCCGCACCTGCACTGGGGCGAGCTGTCGCCGAACCAAGTGTGGCACGCGGCGCGCACGGCGGGGTCGGGCGAGTCGCTCGACGTGTTCCTGGCCGAGCTGCTGTGGCACGAGTTCTCCGCCTACCTGCTGTGGCACAAGCCTGTGCTGCCGGACGCGCCGCTGCGCGAGGCGTTCGCCCGGCTGCCGTGGCGCGGGGAGCCGGCGGAGCTGCGGGCGTGGCAGCGCGGGCGCACCGGGGTGCCGATCGTGGACGCCGGAATGCGACAGCTCTGGAACATGGGCTGGATGCACAATCGGGTGCGGATGATCACATCCTCCTTCGTGGTCAAGCAGTTGCTGGTGGACTGGGTCGAGGGCGAGGCGTGGTTCTGGGACACGCTGGTCGACGCGGACCTAGCCGCCAACAGCGTGAGCTGGCAGTGGATCGCCGGCTGCGGCATCGACGCGCAGCCGTTCTTCCGGGTGTTCAACCCGGTGTCGCAGGGGCAGAAGTTCGACCCGGACGGCGACTACGTGCGGCGCTGGGTGCCGGAGCTTGCGGCGGTGCCGAACCGCTGGCTGCACGCGCCGTGGGAGGCGCCGGAGGGCGTGCTGGCCGAGGCCGGCGTGACGCTGGGCGAGACCTACCCGCGCCCGGTGGTCGACCTGGCGCAGGCGCGGCAGCGCGCGCTCGACACGTACCGCGCCACCGTGCGGCAGAGCGCGTGAGCCCGGCGGCGTCCGGGAGGAAGCGGTGGAGCAGGCAAGGTTGAGGCTCTGCCTCAAACTCCGCCAAAGGCTCGCCTTTGGAAACAATTACTTAAGTAAGGCTGGTCCAGGGGCGGCTCGCCCCTGGCGGGTCTGGGCAGAGCCCAGTCTTGCTTGTCTTGGAGTTCGGTGTCCGGGGTCGGTGCCATGATCCCCGCGCGCGGCGCCACGGCCGACGGTCCGTGATCCCGCGCGGCGCCGCGCTGCGTGTCGTGGGTGACGTGCACGGCGATGCGCGCGCCTTTGCCTTTGCCGCGGACACCGACCGCTTCGTGGTGCAGCTCGGCGACCTCACCGACGGGGGGCCGGACAGCGCCGCGGTGCTGCGGCTTGCCTTCCGGCTGCTCGACGAGAGGCGCGGGCTGTTCCTGCTGGGCAACCACGACCGCAAGCTCGGGCGCAGCTTGGCGGGCTACACGGTGCGCATGGACCACGCGCTACACGACACCCTGGCGCAGCTCGACGAGGCGCTGCGGGCGCGGACACTGGCCGAGATCGCCCGCGCGCCGGCGTGGATTGCGGACGGGGCGCGCTTCTTCGTGCACGGCAGCTTCGACCCGAGGATGCTGCACGAGGCGCCGCCGCCGCCGCTCGCCGGGGTGACGCCGCTGCTGTCGCGCGCCCTGTTCGGGCAGACCACGGGGCGCACCCAGGCCGACGGCTTCCCCGAGCGCGTGCTGCGCTGGGTGGACCGCATCCCGCCGGGCATGACGGCCTACGTCGGGCACGACCGGCGCAGCACCGACGGGCGGCCGCTGGTCAAGGCAGGGGCGCTGGGGGGGACGGCGGTGTTCGTCGATACCGGCGCGGGCAAGGGCGGGCACCTATCGTGGATCGACCTGCCCCCGGCGGCGGCGGAGTGAAGCAAGGCCAGGGGCTCTGCCTAGACCCGCCAAGGGGGGGAGGCCCCCTGGACCAGGCACACATGAAGGCAAGCGCAGCCTCTCGTGTGTCGGTCCAGGGCGGCTTGCCCTGGCTGGGTCCAGGGCAAAGCCCCCGGCCTTGCCTTCTGATCCGTTTCGCCAAAGATCCGCGGGTCAGATAATCTGGCCAGGAGTGTAGGTAAAACCGGGTCCAGGAGGGCTTTTCCCTGTCAAGTCCGGGCGGAGTTCAGCCTTGCCTTTTCCGGGCAGGTCACGCCCTGCGGTTGCCGGTGGCCGTCACGCTGCGGCACCCTCGAAATCCAGGTCCGATCCGACGCGGTCGAGCCTTGCGTGGTTGGTCAGCAGGGTGGCGATGGCCATCGCGGAGACGTCGAAATGCTCGGCCACCTCCTGCTGCCGCTCGACGGAGAAGTCGTTTTCCATCATCGCCTCGACCGTCTCGAAAGGGCTCAGCAGTTCTGCCGCGAATGAGCGCTGCGCCTTCTGCCGATAGGTATAGGCGCGCGTCGCCGGATGGAGCGCGCCCTCTGGCGCCATCAGGCGGTCGCCAACCAGCCGGGCGAGGTCGAAGCGTCGGCCGGTGGGCCACTTCGAGCGCAGCACGATCTGCGAGGCACCCTCCGCACCATCGAGCGAAAACGAGAGATCCAGATCGTTGTCCTGTCTTTGTGTAACGGTCGTGACGTGCGTGCCGGCCATTGCCGCCAGGCGGCTGTCTGCAATGGGTTCGGCGCCGAGCCGTTCCTGCTCGCGCACGGCCTTGGCGGCTGCTGCGCCTACCTGCCAGGCGGGCATCTGGGCGCCGTAAGGCAGGCGACGATCCGGCCCGAGCCGCAAGGCGTCGCTCCAGGACCCCCTGCCTCCAAGAGCGCCCCGGCCCTCGAGGGCTTCAGCCGTCAGGACGCGAGGACGGTGCGCTCCTGCGGCGGCGATCTCGTCGACCGCCTGCTCGCCCAGCCGGGCTGCGTCGAGGAGCAGGGTCTCTATTGCGTCGTCCTCGACCCCGTCGGGCTCGCGGCCGAGCAGGGCTTCCAGCCGACGGCGCCTCGCAACCTCCGGCTCGGCGCGTTCGGCCAGCACGTCTTGCCAGACCCGGTCGAGGTTGGTCTGTGCCGTATTCTGAGCGCGCAACCGGCCAATAATGCGCGGAACGAACTCGTCGAGCGCCGCCTCGAACAAAGTGGAAGGCACCGCCGCGGACACGCTACCCAGGTAGCGAAACGGTTTCGCGTCAGGGCGGGCCGAGGGTTCGGCGATCAGCGCGGTCCTGAGCCCGTCCGAGAGGATGGTGACGGTCGGCCAGACATACCCCTCGCCGATGGAAGTCATGCAATGCGCGCCAGACCAGTGCGCCGCCGCCGAGCGGCCCTCCCAGCGCAGCCGCCACCAGTTCCAGGCGAACCACTCCGCCGCGTGATAGCCGGAGACAAGGGGTCCTGCACGCAACCCGTTAAGGTAGAAATCGAAGCCTTCGGTCAGCGAGCCGCGTGGTGTGCAGATCGAGAACATCCCGAAGGCAGCGCGTTCCTCGGGCAAGCCCTCGTCTAGGACCTCGGGTGCCAGTGCGATGCTCAGGTCGTGGAGCGACGCAGCCTCCATTCCTTCAGGACCGTGCGGCGCATCTCGCGATCGTCGTCGCGAAGCCTATAGCCATGGTAGACCGTCTCCTGCCCCGGCTTCGTCTTCGCTTCGTAGGGCTCGCCGTGTTCGTCCACGGCCCAGACATACTTCGGGACGCTTCCCTGAGGGAACGGGCTGGTCATCCCCATGAGAATGCCTTCCTTGAACAGGGAGCAAGCCTGAGTTTTCAGGATTGGGCGAAGGTCGTCGCAGACCGATTTCGATGGGCTAGGATTGGGCGACGGTACGAACCTGTAGTCGCCCGGACGAAGCTTATGGAAACCCGCGCCTTCGTAGCTGACCCGGGTCAGGAGGCCGAGGCGCTGATGGCTCGTCAACGCACCCGGCCCTGCGATGGTTCTGGTAGGCCGATGGCCGGTGCGAGGACGGATGGGCAATCGCTACGGCCGCATGCGACGGAGGGACATCAGCATGAAGGGCGGTTTCCGTCCGCGAACCGCCCCCGTCAGTGTCTCGCCGGTCAGGTTCGCAACCTGGCGCGCGCGGCTCTCGATTTCTTTATCTCTGAGGCTGAGTGCCATAGGATCTTGTCCGCCTGGAGATATCGCCATACCCTGCACAGCAGAAGCGGAGGCTGTCGAGGCAAATCCTGCGTCTGACCCTGCAAAAGCGAACCTCTGAAACTCTCCACTCAACCAAGGTCGGTCTAGGGCAAAGTCCTGGTCTTGCTTGCTAATAGATTCGATCAATTCAGCCGACGGTATCATGTCCGCCTCGGCCCGAAATATGTGCAGCTTTCGCCGTTGCTGTCGCGGTGCACGGTGACGCGCGCCAACCCGGCGCAGACCGGCTCCACCACGCGCCAGATCCACGCCGACAGGTTCTCCATCGTCGCCGGGCCGAGGCCGCCGACGTGGTCGAGGAATCGGTGGTCGAGCCCGTCGCGCGCCGCGTCCAGGGCGCGCTCGAACACGCCGAGGTCGACGACCATGCCGCTCGCGGGGTCGGCCTCGCCGCGCACGGTGACCTCGGCGCGGTAGGAGTGGCCGTGGATGCGCCGGCTTGGCTCGGCGTCGATGGCGCGGTCCAGGGTGTGCGCCGCCTCGAAGCGGAACTGCTTGGACAGCTCGAACATCAGGGTATGCCGATCATCTTGTGCATCTGCAGGCTGAGCCGCCAGCGCGGGTGCGCCAGGCAATACGCGACCGCGGCGGCGGTGTTGGCGGCGCGGTCGGGGCCGTCCATGGGCTGGAGGAAGCGGTGGGCGAAGTCGTAGGCGCCGTCGGGGCCGTCGAAGCGGTCGGGCATCAGCTCGGGCTGGGGGAACACCAGCTTCAGCTCGGCGCCGCTGCGCTGCACCAGGGTCGTGCCGGCCTTGGGGCTGACGCACAGCCAGTCCACGCCGGTGGGGGCGGCGATCGTGCCGTTGGTCTCCACCGCGGCGGTCAGGCCGCGGGCGTGGATGGCATCGAGCAAGGCCGCGTCGAGCTGGAGCAGTGGCTCGCCGCCGGTAAACACCACGTAGCCGCCGGGGCCGCCGGGCCAGAGGGCGGCGATCGCGTCGGCGAGCGAGGCAGCGTCGGGGAAGCGGGCGCCGCCCTGGCCGTTGGTGCCGACGAAGTCGGTGTCGCAGAAGCGGCACTGCGCGGCCGCGCGGTCGGCCTCGCGCCCCGACCACAGGTTGCACCCGGCGAAGCGGCAGAACACCGACGCCCGGCCGGACTGCGCGCCCTCGCCCTGAAGCGTCGCGAACATCTCCTTGACGGTGTAGCTCACGATGGCGCGTCACGTAGGGCCATGGACGGGCGGGCGCAAGCCTGGCGGGGGCGCAGGAAGCAAGGTTGAGGCTTTGCCTTAAACTCCATCAAAAGCTGGGCCTTTGGATTGCCTTCCTAAAATAAAGCCGGTCCAGGGGCGGCTCGCCCCTGGCGGGTCTGGGCAGAGCCCAGCCTTGCTTTCTTCCTGCCTACACCCTCTCCCCCGCGTCCATGGCGCCGAGGAACGCCGCCGCCCGGGTCCGCAGCGCGCCGAGCCGCTCCGGGGCCATGCGCTGCATCGTGCGCACCGGCATGGCCATGCGCTGATTGGCCGCGAAGATGTCGGCGTGGCGCGCGATGAAGTCCCAGTACAGCGCGTTGAACGGGCAGGCGTTCTCGCCGGTGGCGTCGGCGACGTCGTAGGCGCAGCCGGCGCAGTAGTCGCTCATGCGGTTGATGTAGGCGCCGGACGCCGCGTACGGCTTGGAGCCGATGATGCCGCCGTCGGCGTGCAGCGCCATGCCGCGCACGTTGGGCATCTCCACCCACTCGTAGGCGTCGGCGTAGACGATCATGTACCACTCGTCGACCTGCGCCGGGTCGAGGCCGGCGAGGAGCGCGAAGTTGCCGGTGATCATCAGGCGCTGGATGTGGTGGGCGTAGGCGTGGTCGCGGGTGTCGCCGATCGCCTGGTGCAGGCAATTCATCCGCGTGGCGGCGTCCCAGTAGAACTGCGGCACCGGGCGGACGGCGGCGAGCGCGTTCTTCTGCGCGTATTCCGGCATGTGCAGCCAGTAGATGCCGCGCACGAACTCGCGCCAGCCGAGCACCTGGCGGACGAAGCCCTCCGCGGCGTTGAGCGGCACCAGGCCGTCGCGATAGGCGGCCTCGGCTGCGGCGCAGGCGTCGCGCGCCAGCAGCAGGCCGCAGTTCATCGAGGTCGAGATCAGCGCGTGGAACAGCGCCGGCGCGCCGGTCTTCATCGCGTCCTGCCAGTCGCCGAACTGCGGCAGGCGGTGCGCCACGAAGTCGTCCAGCGCCACGCGGGCGTCGTGCGCGGTCACGGGCAGCGAGAAGCCGTCCACGTCCCCGAAATGGCCGGCGAACCTGTGCGCCACCAGCGCCATGACCTCGCGGGTGATCTCGTCGGGCGTGAACTCCGGGGTGGCGGGCGCCTCCACGCCGCGCGGCAGGCGCTTGCGGTTCTCCGCGTCGTAGTTCCAGCGCCCGCCTTCCGGGCCGCCTCCGCCGGTGCTGCTGCCATCGGGGCCGATGCCGTCGAGCAGCACGCCGTGGGTGCGCCGCATGTCGCGGTAGAAGAACTCCATGCGCAGCGAGCGGCGGTCGCGCGCCCAGGCGAGGAAGTCCTGCACCCGGCACAGGAAGCGGGTGTCGTCGCGGATCTCCACCTCTACGCCGGCCTGCTCGTGCCAGTGGCGCATGTCGTCGAGCAGGCGCCACTCGCCGGGCTCGGTGACCACGATGCGCTCCGGGCGCAGGCGGCCTGCCGCGCGCAGCACCTCGCCGCGCAAGGAATGCGTGTTGTCCGGGTCGTCGAGGCGCACGTACTCGACGCGCACGCCGCGCGCCGCCAGCGCGCGAGAAAAATGGCGCATGGCGGAGAGCACGAGGACGATCTTCTTCTTGTGGTGGCGGACGTAGGTGCACTCCGCGTCCACCTCGGCCATCAGCACCACGTCGCGCTCCGGGTCGAGGTCGGATAGCGCGGCCAGGGAGGCGCTGCACTGGTCGCCCAGCACCATCCGCAGCGTCGCGATCCCAGGTGTGTCCTGTCCTGCCATGCCGTGCTCCCGTGCCGCTGAGGAGAATGGCGGCGCGAGGCGGGGTGGCAAGGCAGAAAGCAAGGCTGGGCTCTGCCCAGACCCGCCAGGGGGGAAGCCCCCCCTGGACCGGCTTTACTGAGTAGTGGACTCCAAAGGCGAGCCTTTGGCGGAGTTTGAGGCAGAGCCTTAACCTTGCTTCCTTCCTTCAGGGGTGGTCTAGCCTCATCGTGTCGAGACAACGCCAGGACGAGATGCAGACATGCGCCGCACCACACGCCTGATCGCCGCAGCGGGCGCCGCCGCGCTCTGCCTGCCCGCCGGCCTTTCCGGCGCCCGGGCCGCGCCGCACGCCAGGGAGGCGCCGGCCGCGCCCCGCGCGCAGGCGCCGCAGCCCACGCAAGGCGGGCCGCCGCACGCCTTCCTGTTCGGAAGCTGGACCGGCGGCCTGTTCCCGGTGTCCGCGGGCTCGATGACGCCGGCGAGCTGCCTGGCCGCGCCCACGGTGATCTTCACCCGCGACGTGGTGCTGCGCGCGACCGTGTCCGACCCGGTCTACCTGCAGCGCCAGGTCGAGACGGTGCGCACCTCGCCGCGCGGCGCGGAGCTGCGCTTCATCAGCCAGGGCGGCGGCGCCGCGGCCAACGCGCTGGGCATCGAGGGGCCGGGCAGCACAGGCTTCGGCTGCGAAAGCGCCGACGTCCTGCACGTCGAGCGCCGCAGCGAGAACGAGATCGTGTTCACGGGATGCACGGACTTCCCGAACCCGCTGGTGCGCTGCCCGTCGCACTAGCCCCGCCGCGCCGGCCCACGGCTGTCAGTCAGCAAGCAAGACTGGGCTCTGCCCAGACCCGCCAGGGGCGAGCCGCCCCTGGACCGGCTTTCTTAAGAAATGGATTCCAAAGGCGAGCCTTTGGCGGAGTTTGAGGCAGAGCCTCAACCTTCCTGCCTCGTCTTCGCCTGCGGCGACACCGGGCACCCTGCCTCACGCCGGCAGCGTCACCACCGCCCGCAGCCCTCCGCCGTCGCGGTTGCGCAGCACGACGTCGCCCCCGTGCGCGCGCAGGATATTGCGCGCGATCGACAGCCCGAGCCCGCTGCCGCCGGTCTCGCGCGAGCGGCTCGGCTCGCCGCGATGGAACGGCTCGAACACGCTCTCCAGCAGCCCGGGCGGCACGCCGGGCCCGTCGTCGTCGACCAGCACGGTGAGCACGCCGCCCTGGGGCCTTCCTGTGCTGACCTCCGCCCCGCCGGCGTAGGCGACGGCGTTGCCGACCAGGTTGGCGAACGCCCGCTTCAGCGCGATCGGCGAGGCGCGCACCACCAGGCGCGGCGGCCCCGCCCAGCCCAGGCGGTCTGCGGCGCCGGGGTGGGCGTCGCCCGCCTCGTCGAGCACGGTGCGCAGCAGGGCGCCGAGGTCGACCGGAGTCATCGGCTCGCGGTTCAGGGCGTCGCGGCCGAACGCCAGGGTGGAGGCCACCATCGCCTCCAGCTCGTCGAGGTCGCAGAGGAACTTGCGGCGCAGCTCGTCGTCGTCGATGAACTCGGAGCGCAGCTTGAGCCGGGTGATCGGCGTGCGCAGGTCGTGGCCGATCGCGGTCAGCAGGAAGGTGCGGTTGTCGACGAAGTTGCGGATGCGCGCGGCCATGGTGTTGAAGGCCGTGGCCGCCTTGGCGACCTCGGAAGGCCCGCCCTCCGGCAGCGGCGGCGCGTTCACGTCCAGGCCGAGGCGTTCGGCGGCCGCGGCCAGGGTGCGCACCGGCGCCGTCAGCCGCCGCACCGCCCACAGGATCAGCGCCGCCGCCGCCGCCGTCATCGCCAGGAACGCGGTGAGGAAGGTGCTCGACTGCAGGTCGGGCGCGCGGCGCATCGACAGGGTAAGGTTCAGCCAGCGCCCGTTGGGGAGCTGCAGCGCCATGGCGACCTCGTGCAGCGCCGGCCCGCCGAACACCTGGATGTCGCGCGGGTACTCGGCGGTCGTCAGCGGCGCGGAGGGCATGTCGACCTCGATCGCGTGCACGAAGCCCCGCGGCGCCGGCGGCAGCCCGCCCGTCAGCGGCCCAGCGTCGAGCGAGACGTGGCGCAGCTCCTCGCCGAGTTCGCGGACCACGTCGTCCTGGCGCCCCGGCGGCGTGCGCTCGACCACGCGGTAGAAGCGCAGCAGGCGCAGGCCGAGGCCGCGCGCCATCTCGACGCGCCGGACCCGGCGCTGGTCGGCGGTGTGGATCGCCAGCCCGCCGGCCTGCACAGCCATCAGCCCGGCCAGCACCACGAGCGCGGTGCGCGACGCCAGGCTGCGCGGCCACAGCGCCGGCCAGCGGCGCGTCATGCCAGCGGCCTGTCAGCAAGCAAGGCTGGGCGCTCCCTCCGCTGCCCGTTCCAACAGCCCAAGTGGGCTGTCGAAGCCTTCGGGCAGCTCCGCCCAGACCCGCCAGGGGAAAGCCCCCCTGGACCGGCCTTACTGAAGTATCGGTTTCCAAAGGCGAGCCTTTGGCGGAGTTTGAGGCAGAGCCTCAACCTTGCTTCCTTTGCTGCTCACCTGGGAGGCCGCCCGGCATCACGCCCGCTCCACGTCCACCGCGAGCACGTAGCCGCCGCCGCGCACCGTCTTGATGAGCTGGGCGTGGCGGCCGTCGTCCTCCAGCTTGCGGCGCAGCCGGCTGATGGCGACGTCGATCGCCCGGTCGAACGGCCCGGCCTGACGCCCGCGCAGCAGGTCGAGCAGCATGTCGCGCGTCAGCACCCGGTTCGCCCGGTCCAGCAGCGCCGCCAGCAGGTCGTACTCGCCCCCGGTCAGCGCCACCTCGACGCCGTCCGGGCTGAGCAGCCGCCGCCGCGCCGGCTCCAGCGTCCAGCCGGCGAAGCGCAGCGCCTTGGCGGTGGCGCCGGAGCGACGCTCCTCGCGTTCCGTGGTGCGGCGCAGCACCGCGCGCACCCGCGCCAGCAGCTCGCGCGGGTTAAACGGCTTGGCCAGGTAGTCGTCGGCGCCCATCTCCAGGCCGACGATGCGGTCGGTCTCCTCGCCCATCGCGGTCAGCATGATGATCGGCACGTCGCTCTGCTGTCGCAGCCAGCGCGCGAAATCGAGCCCGCCCTCGCCCGGCAGCATCAGGTCCAGGATCAGGAGCTGGTAGTGCCCCGCCGGCAGCGCCCGCCTGGCCTCGCGGGTGTCGCGCGCGGTGGTGACGCGGAACTGGTGGCGCTCCAGGAAGCGCGCGAGCAGGTCGCGGATCTCGCGGTCGTCGTCCACCACCAGGATATGCGGAGCGGTTTCCATCCGCAGGGTATACGGGCAAAGACGGCGGCCCGGCATCGCCACGTTGCACTTCTTTGCAAACTGCGGCGCGACCGGTCGGGCGAAGGGGCCGGCCGGACCAGGGCCGGCACGTAGGATGGCCGAAACCTGGCTTCGAATGTCGGCACGGCTTAGCGGAAGTCAGAGTCAACGATAAAGTTTGATCTTGACTAAAATCGCTTGAGATGGGCATGAATGTGGCATGTTGGCTCCTGAGCAATGCCGGGCGGCGAGAGGTTGGCTGGGCTGGTCGCAAGAGGACTTGGCGAGGCGAGCCAACATTGGCCTCAGCACCCTGAAGGATTTCGAGAGCGGCAAACGTTCGCCTATTCGAAACAATGTCGATGCCATGCGCCGTACCCTGGAAGGCGCCGGGATAGGTTTGCTTTTCAATGAAGGAGGAGCGCCCTGGGGCATCACCGCAGCGCCTCGGGAACCGCGATGAAGGAACACGCAATGCCGAGGCTTCCCCACCCAATTCCTTATCAGGGAAGCAAGCGAAGTCTAGCGCCGGCGATCGGTTGCTTCGTGCCAGACGACGTTGGAACATGGTACGAGCCGTTTGCCGGGTCTGCCGCGATGGCGCTGTGGGTGGCGCGGCACCGCAAGCCGCGCCGCATTGTGCTTGGAGACTCCCTGGCTCCGATAATGCAGCTCTGGACGGCCATTCTGACCGACCCGCGCGGAACTGCTTCACGCTACACGGAAATCTGGATTGGCCAGACGTCAGAGGACATGTCCTATTTCAACCGTATACGTGAGCGATTCAATGTGAGCCGTGACCCAGTCGACCTGCTTTATCTGCTGTGCAGGTGCGTGAAGAACGCCGTACGTTTCAATGCGAAAGGCAACTTCACCCAGTCTGTCGACAAGCGCCGGCTGGGAATGCACCCTGACAAGATGCGAGCCGCTATCCTGGAGGCATCGGAGCTTTTGAAAGGAAAGACGGAAGCAAGAACTGGCGATTGGCTGGAGACTCTGGGCGATGCCGGAGCGGACGACTTCTCTTACATGGACCCGCCCTATCTGGGGACATCGCTTGGCAGGGATCGGCGATACGCGGAATGGATGTCACGCGAACGGCTTGTCGCCGGACTGGAGTCGTTGAACGTCCGCGGCGTCCGCTTTGTCCTTTCGTATGATGGTATGTGCGGCGACAAGGTTTATGGACTGCCCCTGCCTGATGACCTGGGGATGACGCGCCTGCACCTTCATGCAGGCCGGTCCAGTCAGGCGACCTTGAACGGCCATGCTGCCGAGACGATCGAGAGCCTCTACCTGTCAAAAAATCTGGTGCTAGCGCGACCACCGATCACTGCGCCGAATCAAAAAATGGAGCAAACCGCAATGGCGTTTTAGTCACCGCGGGCAAGCGCACGCAACAGATCGGCAACGGTTGTACCTTGATGTTCGGCGCGCTCACGCAGACGATCGTGAACTGAAATATCATTACCTTGCCATATGATGTCTGTTCTTCGTAAATATTCCATCGCAACATGCTCGTAGTGTTCTGGACGTGCCCAGTAACAATTTTCACAGATTTCAGATTTCTTGATTTCTCTGAAATTCATGCATTGCTCACATGAGTAGGACTTGGATCGTTGCGAACTTCCGTCCAACAGCATGAATGCGGATACGTCTCTCTCCGCCAACCCTCGATCACCACCAATCTGATAAGGAATACGATGGTCGACAGTCAAGGATCTTGGAGCCAATTGGATGCCTGAGATAGCATCCTTGGAGCCGTAATATTGCAGTAGGAGAGTCCTGAACGCCTTTGGAACTGCTTGTCGTCCCTTACGGCCTTCAATGATATCGGCAGCGGTTGCAAGACTATAGGACGCAATGCGCCTACCATCGCTCAACTTTACGGTCTCAGTCTTTATTGGCCAACCTTGATCCACGGCGTCCTGGCGTGCGCGTCGTGGCTCACTGAGCCCGAGTTTTTGAAGGCCTTCGGTCGTCACGAAGCCATTCTGCAGAATTTCGCGCAACAAGGTCGAAACTCGCCCGGTGGGCCGTCCTGCAACAAACTCTTCTGCCCGTCTTCTGATGGCTGGATCGATCGCGTCGTGCTCGGACATTTTGCAAAGATGAAGGCTGTCGTGCTCCATCACAATGGCTTCTTGGCCGATGCAAGGTCACGGCAATCCACGATGTGCCGCAGGCTGGGCTGGATGCAGGTCCGAGGGCGCCGTCCCAGCAGGTCCCCGCTTCCAGGCGATCGGGCAGAGCTCCAGCCCTCCTCAGCCGTCGCCGTATCCGGCCGGGTGCGCCTCGCGCCACGCGAACGCGGTGCGCACCATGTCGTCCAGGCTGCCCAGCCGCGGCGCCCACCCCGTCTGCGCCCGCAGCCGCGCCGAGGACGCCACCAGGATCGCCGGGTCGCCGGCCCGTCGCGGCGCCTCGCGCACCGGCACCGCGCGCCCGCTGATCCGCTCCACCGCGCGGATCACCTCGCGCACGGAGTGGCCCTGGCCGCTGCCGATGTTGTAGGTGACGGAGCCGTGCGCCAGCCGGTCCAGCGCCCGCAGGTGCGCGTCGGCCAGGTCGCTGACGTGGACGTAGTCGCGGATGCAGGTGCCGTCCGGCGTCGGGTAGTCCTGGCCGAACAGGTCCAGCGCGTCCCTTCGCTCCAGCGCCGCGTCGATCACCAGCGGGATCAGGTGCGTCTCCGGGTCGTGGTCCTCGCCGAGCCGCCCGCCCGGGTCCGCGCCGGCGGCGTTGAAGTAGCGCAGGCACGCCACGTTCAGCCCGCACAGCCGCGACGCCCAGCCCAGCGCGCGCTCGATCATCAGCTTGCTCTCCCCATACGGCGAGGACGGCGCGATGCGGGCGTCCTCGTCGATCGGGATCAGGTCGGGCTCGCCGAACAGGTTGGCCGTGGACGACAGCACGAACCGCGGCACGCCGTGGCGCACGCAGGCATCGACCAGGCGCATCCCGCTGACGCCGTTGTCGAGCAGGTAGCGGAACGGCTCGCGCATGCTCTCGCCCACCAGCGACAGCGAGGCGAAGTGCAGCACCCCGTCCCACGGCCCGTCGGCGAGCGCCGCCTCCACCGCCGCGTCGTCGTGCAGCGAGGCGCACAGCAGGCGGGCCGGGGCGAGCACCGCGGCCTCGTGGCCTTTGGTGAGATCGTCGAGCACCACGACCTCGTGGCCCCGCTCGGCCAGCGCCAGGACCACGTGGCTGCCGACGAAGCCGGCGCCGCCGGTCACAAGGTATCGGCTCATGCTGGTCCCGCCTCCGTGCCGCGCCGCCTCGATCGCGGCCGGCCCCGCAGGGTAGCGGCAGGCGGCGCCTGGTGCCATCCAACCCTGGGACGGGGCCGGAAACTCCGTTCGCCAGGGCCGCGTGGCACGGCGCCGCCTGGGCGTGAGTGGCGAGGCAGGCAAGGTTGAGGCCCCTCCTTCAAGCATGGGCCTCAAACTCCGCCAAAGGCTCGCCTTTGGAATCCATTACTTGAAGAAAGCCGGTCCAGGGGCGGCTCGCCCCTGGCGGGTCTGGGCAGAGCCCAGCCTTGCTTGCTGCCAGGCTGGTCTCAGTGCCCCCCGACCAGCGGGCTCACGAGGTAGGAGAAGCCCCAGCTCACCGGGACGAACTGCTGCAGGTACTGGTTGAAGTGGGTGTAGAACTCGTAGACGCCGGTGCGCGGCACGTAGACCACGTCGAACGGCGCCAGGCGGACGTCGGCGCCCGGGTCCGCGGCCCGGATCGCCGCGCGGTAGTTCACCGAGTACACCTGAGCGACGTCGCCCGGCCCGCGGCGCACCAGGAAGATGCGGTCGGTGTCGGCGGACAGCTTGACGCCCCCTGCCCTGGCCAGCGCCTGCAGCACGGACAGCGTCGGCCCCACGGTGATGAACTCGCCGGGCACGTTGACCTCGCCCGCCACGTAGATGCGGCTCGGCGCGAAGCTGCGCACCTCCACGCTCAGCCGCGGCGAGCGCAGCTCGCGGCCGTAGTCGCGCCGCAGCTCGGCGGCGAGCTGCTCCGGCGTGCGGCCGTAGGCCTGCACGCCCTCCGCCAGCACGGTGGAGATCCGCCCGTCCGGGCGCACCGTGACCTCCTCGTTCAGCTCCGGGTTGAGCAGCAGCCGCACGCCCAACACGTCGCCCACTTGCAGGCGATACGGCGGGATCTTCGACGCGACGCCCGCCTGCGGCATCGACGAGCGGGGGGCGGTGGGCAGGCCCGACACGGTCTGCGCGCAGCCGCACACCGCCAGCACGCAGGCCAGGAGCGGACGGGCACACGCTCGCGACGGTCGGCCAGTCGTCATGCTCGGGTGTCGGTCCTTCGGGCTCCACAACCGCTGTAGGACAACGACCCGATTCGAACAAGCCACGCGCGCATCGCGCCTGGCAGGACACGCCTACGCCGGCCATGCTGTGGCCGTCCTGCCGCGAAGGGCGAAATTGACCCATAAGCAGGCAAGGTTGAGGCTCTGCCTCAAACTCCGCCAAAGGCTCGCCTTTGGAATTCAATACTTAAGGAAAGCCGGTCCAGGGGCGGCTCGCCCCTGGCGGGTCTGGGCAGAGCCCAGCCTTGCTGTCCGGCCTACGCCTCCGCCGCCCTGCCCAGGGCGCGCGTGATCGCCGCCCTCACGGCCGCGACCGGGATGGCCTGGATGCAGGCGTGCTGGTTGGGGCAGTCCGTGACGTGGGTCAGGTGGCAGGGCGAGCACCCGACCTCGGCGCGGATCGCGGCCACGTGCGGGCCGAGCGGCATCCAGGTGGCGATCGGGTCGATCCCCGAGAACACCGCCACCGTCGGCACCCGCGACATTGCCGCCGCGTGGGTCAGCCCGGAGTCGTTGCCGAGGTAGAGGTCCACGTGGCGCAGCATCGCGAACGAGCGGTCGAGCGCGAGCCGGCCCACGAAGTCGCGCACCCTCCCCGCGCCCACCTCGCGCACGATCGCGGCCGCGTTGCCCGCGTCGCCGGGGCCGCCGAGCAGCACCACCGTGCCGCCCAGCTCGCTCGTGATCCAGCGGCAGATCGCGACGAAGCGCTCCAGCGGCCAGTTCTTGATGTCGCGCCCAGACATCGTGTTCACCGCCACCACGGGGCGCGCGAGGCCGGCCAGCTCCTCCGCCATCGCCGCGTCGTGCTCCGACGTGACCCGCGCCAGCATCGCCTCGCCGTCGCGCAGCGGGTCGAGCGTCGCGACCACGGCGTCCGCGAGCCGGCCCATCAGCCCGCGCTGGTGGTGCAGCAGGTCGGGCACGCGCGGCGACCCGGGCGAGTCCTGCGGCAGCACCAGCGCCATGTCGGGCGGCATCAGCCGGGAGAAGTAGCCCGCCTTGAAGCGCGCCCGGACATGGCGCAGCAGCAGGCGCGAGTCCTCGTCCACGCGCAGGTCGACCGCCAGATCGAACTCCCCGAGCCCGAGCGCCGCGATCGCGCCGGGGTCGAAGCTCCGCCGGCGCGCGGCGTCGACCTTGCCCGGGAAGAAGGAGAGCGCGACGACGCGGTCGAACAGGTCGAGCCGGCGCGCCACGGCGACGTTCCACGGACCGCACATCAGGGTGATCGAGGCGTCGGGGAAGCCACGGCGCAGCGCGACAAAGGCGGGCAGCGCCAGCAACAGGTCGCCGATGTGGTCCACCTTGAGCACCAGGATCGAGCATACCGGGTCGCCTGGCCCGAAGTGGCGCCCGGCCGGGCTGCGCTCGACCACGACCCGGGCCAGCGGCATCTGCGCCGGCGCTACGCCGGCGGCGCGCAGCAGCGCCGGGCGCAGCCGCAGCGCCCACAGCCGCTCGCGCCCGCTGCTCTTGGGCAGCACGAGCTGCTTCAGCTCCAGCAGCAGCCGGCGCAGGATCGTCCAGGGCAGCGAGCGCACCACGCCGGGCCGCACCGCCGGCACCGGGCGCGGCGGCGGCGCAAAGCCGGGCGGCGCCTCGATACCCGGGTCGGGCGCCGCCCGGTCGCGGCGCCGCCCGCCCTGCGCGTGCCCGCCGGGCGGCGTCGCGGGGTGTCGCGCCGGGCCGCTCACCCCCGGGCCGCTCACCCGAGGTCGCGCGCCAGGCCGTGCAGCTCCGCGTACGCCGCGAACAGGTGGTACAGCGAGCTGGCCGGCACGTGCGCCGACGCCGGAAGGCCGGCCGCGTCGAGCTGGTCGGTCCAGGTGCCGCGCGGCGTGCGCGCGAGGTAGCGGCCGAGCAGCGCGTCCGTGCCCTGCCCGATCCGCGCCGCGGTGTCGTGGCCGCGCCGCAGCATCGCCGCGTGCGCCCGGATCGCCTCGCACTGCGCCCACAGCCGGAAGCTGCCGCGTCGCACGCTGCCGTCGCGCGCCAGCACGTCGCGCACCAGGCCGCGCTCCCGGTCCTGGCCGTTCCGCTCCTGGCCGTGCCGCTCCGCGAAGCCGTACAGCGCCTGCGCCTCCTCCGCGTGCCAGGGGCCGATCTGGCGGGCGTAGCGGTCGAGCAGCCACACCCACTCGTAATGGTGTCCCGGCTCGACGTGGCTGCCGGCCTCGCCCGCGGCCGGCGCCAGCGCGTCGTCGAAGAACTCGCCCAGCGTGCCCGTGCCCGCGTGGAAGAACCGCGTGCGGAACAGCGCCACCAGCTCGCGGGCGAACTCCGCGTACTCCGCCTCGCCGGTGGCCTCGTGCAGCGCCAGCGCCGCCTCCAGCAGGTGCATGTGCGGGTTCTGCTGCCGCTGCCCCGGCGCCACGGGCCAGGCGTTGTGCAGGCCGCCTCCCGGTGCGGCCATCGTGCGCCTGACCCAGCGCAGGGTGCGCCGCGCCATCGCCGGGATCTCCGGGTCGCCGCCGGCGCGCGCGTGCCAGGCCATCGCGAACAGCACGAACGCCAGGTCGTACAGGTCGGCCGCCGGGTCCGCGACCACGCCGTCCGGCGACAGCGCCCGCGACCAGTGCCCGTCCTCGCGCGCCGCACGCCGCAGGAACGCCCAGCCGTGCCGCGCCGCCTCCAGCCCGCCCGGCCAGCCCAGCAGCGCCGCGTGCGAATACACATAGACCTGGCGCGCCTGCACCCTGACCCGCTTGGCCACCGGGCCGGGCGCCGCGCCCTCCAGCGTCAGGTGCTCGTGGAAGCCGCGGCCCGCGGCGTCGAGACCGTCGGCGGCCCAGAACGGCAGGGCGTAGCCGAACATCCACTCGCGCAGCGCCGCGTGGGCGCGCAATGCCTCGGCGGCCGGCTCTGTCCTTGCCGCGCTCATGGCAGCGGCCCTGGGGCGGGCAAGCAGGCAAGGTTGAGGCTCTGCCTCAAACTCCGCCAAAGGCTCACCTTTGGAATCCAATACTTAAGTAAAGCCGGTCCAGGGGGGCCTCCCCCCTGGCGGGTCTGGGCAGAGCCCAGCCTTGCTTTCTCACTGGCCTGCGGCTCGGGCCGGCGCTCGCAGCCGCGTCACGATCGCCGTCGTGGACTGCCCCGCCACCAGCCCCGCCAGGTGCACCCGCCCGCCCGCCCGGCGCACCACGTCGCCGCCGACCACCGCGTCCACCGTGTAGTCCGCGCCCTTGACCAGCACGTCCGGCATCAGCCGCTCGATCACCGCGAGCGGCGTGTCCTCGCCGAACGCCACCACGCAGTCGACGTGGCGGATCGCGGCCACCACCTGCGCGCGCGAGTCGAGCGGGTTCACCGGCCGCGCCGGCCCCTTGAGCCGCGCCACGCTGTCGTCGGTGTTCAGCGCCACCACCAGCCGGTCGCACTGCCCGCGCGCCTCCGCCAGCAGCGACACGTGCCCGGGATGCACGATGTCGAAGCAGCCGTTGGTGAAGCCCACCCGCAGCCCCTGTTCCTTCCAGCGCGCCACCAGCGCCTCGACCCGGTGCAGGGCCTGCACCCCGGGCACCAGGCGGCCGGGCGGGCTGCCGGGCGCAGCACCCCCGGCCTCCTGGTCCTGCTCGTCCAGCTCCTGCATCACCTCGGCGATGTCGGCGGTCGCGGTACCGAGCTTGCTCACCACCACGCCCGCCGCCGCGTTGGCCACGTGCATCGACTGCGCGAGCGATCGCCCCGAGGCGTGCGCGAGCGCGAGCGTCGCGATCACCGTGTCGCCGGCGCCGGACACGTCGAACACCTCGCGCGCGCGCGACGGCACCGAGTGCACCTCGCCGTTGGCCTCGACCAGCACCATGCCCTTCTCCGAGCGCGTCGCCAGGATCGCCCCGGCGTCGGCCTCGCGCAGCACGCGCCGCGCCGCCGCCACCACCGCCGCCTCGTCGCCCACCGGCAGCCGCGAGGCCGCCGCCAGCTCGCGCAGGTTCGGCGTGATGCAGGTTGCCCCCCGGTAGCGGGAGAAGTCGTCGCTCTTGGGGTCGACGAACACCGCGACGCCCGCCGACTGTGCCGCCGCCATCACGCGGCGCACCAGGGCCGGCGACAGCACGCCCTTGCCGTAGTCCGACAGGATCACCGCGCCAGCAGCCCCGAGCCGCGTCTCGACCGCGGCGAGCAGCATCGCCTCCTCGTCGGAATGCAGGCCAGCGGTGCTCTCCTCGTCGGTGCGCACCACCTGCTGGCGCCCGGCGATGAACCGGGTCTTGCAGATCGTCGGGCGGTGCGCGGTGCCGACCAGCTCCGCGCGCAGCCCCGGCGTGGCCGCGGACAGGCGGCGCATCGAGTCGCCGGCGCCGTCCTCGCCCACCAGGCCGACCAGCACCGCCCGGCCGCCCAGGGCGGCGATGTTGCAGGCGACGTTGCCGGTGCCGCCGAGCATCTCGCGGGTGCGGCCCAGGCGCAGCACCGGCACCGGCGCCTCGGGCGAGATGCGGTCGATCTCGCCGTGCACGAAACGGTCGAGCATCACGTCGCCCACGCACAGCACCGTCACGTCCGAGAAGTCCATGCCCGCCCGAGCCCCCGCCGACCGGGGGAGGAATGTCACCTCGGCGGGATGGGTGCAACGCTCAGAGGGCCCGTCGGCCAGGAAGCCTCGGAAACTCCCACCTTGAACAAGTGGATTCCAAAGGCGGTTAGTGTCTCGATTTGAAATCCGGCTGGGTCTGTCTGTCCGCTCTCGACCCATAGCGGTTACCCGAGCAGGTAGCTCGCTTCGCCGCGAGAGCAGCTATCCGCTTTGATTGAACGTCGACTCACGCGCTCATCGTATGGAAACAATTACGAGCTGGCAGGGAGGCGAGCCGTAAATAACGCCTTGATGCCGGCTATGGCGAGACAAGCGATAAGCGCGTCTCCTGCAGCTCCGCCGAGGAAGATTATGCCAAGACCATAGTGCTGACCAATCATTCCAAAGAGTGGCGGAGCGGCGAGAAGTCCGGCAAATCCCATGGTCGAGACGGCAGCGATCTGGACTTCCGAACGAGGCAGATCACCCGCTAGACTAAAAAGAGTCGGCACAATATTGGCAATACCGGCACCGGCGATAGCGCACCCCACGTCCATGATAATCGGATTGCGACTAAGGGGTCCCAGCAGGAGGCCGAAAGCCGCAACAATGCCGCTCATCGCAATCAGGTTACGTGCGCTAGTTCTGCGTCGTATGTGGTCACCGACAAAGCGCATGCTTGCCATCGACGCGGCAAAGGCGATGTAGCCCACGAGTGCGAGCTGTGCCCCAGCGCCAAGGCTCTGCGTCATGTAGACGGCTGCCCAATCAAGGACGACACCTTCGCCGCTGAAAGCGAAGGCCGCCATCACGCCCAGAAGGATGGTCGGCCCTGTGATGGATGTCCTCGTTCTGGACCGGAGTTGATCGGCAACCTTGTGACCTTGGAACGGAAGTAACCCATGTTGTTCAAGGCTGAGGAGAAGGAGCATGAGAACAGAGGCCACCGCCGCCTCGGCCGCAGGCGACAGTCCGCGCATCAGCAACGCGCCGCCTCCTGAGCCTGCGAAGCCTCCGAGGCTCCACATCCCATGAAACGACGACATGTAGGAGCGTCCCAGTTGCTTTTGAACATCGGTGGCGTAGGTGTTGATCGCAACGTTCATGCAGCCTCCCGCTGCGCCGAACACCAGAACGACAACAGCGAGAGCCGGAGCGCTCGGCGATAGCGGGACAAGTGACCCAAAAACGCAGTATAATGCGGCGCTAGCACGGATTGATGTCGTGACTCCGATGACCCGGATAATAAACGCACTCAGCGCCATCGAAAGCGCCGTACCTGCGCTGAGCGTCAGAAGCACAAGGCTAAGCGCGAATGGGCTTAGGTCAAGCCTTTCCCTAAAGACAGGTATCTGCGTTGCCCACATGCCGAACATAGCGCCGTTCAGGAAGAACATCGAAGCGGTCGGACGCCATGCACGCCAACGGTCGCGCTTCCTCTCAATGCGTTCGATCGACAAATCAACCAATCGATCAGACTCCGTCAGGCAATGACTTGACGAGGACTTCGTGCCCCGGGCGGCAGACGAGGATACAAGAGCTGTCTGATGGCCTCACGTCGACATTTTGGAAGTCGGAGATGGTGATCTTGGCTCCGTAGGAGAGCAGCTCATCTCCACCGATTCCAACGCAGTATGCTCCGGCAGATGTTGCCGCCGTGACACCGCTGCCGCTGTCCTCGAAGACGACAGTTCTGGAAGCGGAGATCCCCAGGCGTTGAGCCGCGAGCAGATATGGTTCGGAGTGCGGCTTCCCGCGGCTCACGTCATCACGTTCGACGTATACCGAGAAGCAGCCTTGTACTTGAAGTAATGCCACCACCCGGTCGATCTTCGACCTCCAACCGCTCGTCACGATACCGAGGGTGGCCCCGGCCTCCCGAAGTAGGGAAATCGTGCGAGCTACACCGGGTATCGGCTCGTAATCAGCGGTGTTTTCAACGTGTATGACGTGCGCCTGCACCCTCTCCTGATCGGACTGAGAAAGGTCTGAAAACAAGGCGCGGATCGTGTGCGGCCCAGGACGGCCATGAATGTGGCTTCGAATGTCCTCCTCAGTGATCTCGCGACCATAGAGCTGCGCCGCCTCTCGCCATGCCCGCTCGATGATGCGATTGGCGTCGATCAGGACACCGTCCATGTCGAATAAAATGGCCAATGCAACCAAGACAGGTTTCCCCATAGCATTTGTCCCTGTCGATCAGACGACGGCGGTGATCGCGAGCTGGGTGGCATCCAACACGAGCACGATCTGGTCTCCCGGAGCTTCCGCCATCACGACCTTCAGTCTCGTCGGAGACAATGCTGGCGCAAAGGACAATTATCCCTCAAAAAGCGTCATGGTCCACACCATTGGTTTCTTCCTTCAGACTGGTTACCAACTGCTGGATCTCGCGGGACCGCTGGACGCATTCCAGGCAGCGAATGTTGCGGCAGCGCGGACACTTTACCGGACCGATGTGCTGTCACGGCGAGGAGGGCGAGTCGTCGGGAGCGGGGGCGTGGTGATCACCACCGCTCCCAGCCATGAGGCCCTGCTCGGAACGCTGATGGTGATCGGCGGCGACCTCGCGCGAATGCGGTGTCCGGACGAGGTCGCAACGGTCAGACGTCTCGCCAAAAATGTCTCGCGCCTAGCCAGCGTCTGCACAGGGGCGTTCCTCCTGGCCGAGGCCGGTCTGCTGGATGGTCGTCGCGCGACAACGCATTGGTCCTGCGTGCGCGCCTTCCGGCAACGCTATCCTGCCGTGACGGTCGAGGCGGACCGCATCTTCGTCGCCGACGGGTCCGTCTGGACATCCGCCGGCATCACCGCCGGCATCGACCTGGCTTTGGCGCTAATCGAGGCGGATCATGGTGTCGATCTCGCACGTACGGTGGCGCGGGAACTCGTCGTCTATCACCGCCGTCCAGGCGGTCAGTCCCAGTTCTCCGCCATGTCGGAGTTGGAGCCTGCGTCCGACCGGATGCGGCAGGTCTTGAGCTTTGCGCGCGAGCACCTGGCAGACTCTCTTACCGTCGAGCGTCTCGCCGAGGCTGCAAGGCTCAGTCCTCGACAGTTCGGGCGTGCCTTCCTCCGGGAAACCGGTGAAACCCCCGCTAAAGCCATCGAGCGGCTTCGGGTGGAGGCGGCTCGACTGCGATTGCGAAGCAGCTCCGAACCCGTCGAGGTTGTCGCACGGGCTGTAGGCTTCAACGACCCGGAGCGAATGCGGCGGGCATTCGTAAAGCGCTACGGGCAGCCTCCACAAGCGCTACGTCGCGTAGATCGGCTTTGATCTGGAGGGTTTTGGTGCCAGGAGCTGAGCTAATCGGACCCCTCTCTCCTCTCAAGCGGACAGTCCGCTATCCACCAAACTCGGATGGCAGTCCCGGCACCCCGGGTTTAAGCAGTCTGCCAATGGTTGCGGATCAGGCCCCGATTTCAAACCGAGACACTACCCTAAAGGCGAGCCCTGGCAGAGTTTGAGGCAGAGCCTCAACCTTGCTTCCTCCCCATCGCTGGCGCACCTCACCGCCTCACCCCCGATCCGCCCGCGCGGCGCAAGGAGCACACGATGGCCCCGGACATGGACGACGCGACCCGCACCGAGCTGGAGGCCGCCGCCTTTCGCCGCCTGGTGGCGCACCTGCGCGAGCGTACCGACGTGCAGAACATCGACCTGATGAACCTGGCGGGGTTCTGCCGGAACTGCCTGTCGCGCTGGTACCGCGAGGAGGCAGCGGCGCGCGACATCGCGATCGCCGACCCGGACGCGCGCGAGATCGTCTACGGGATGCCGTACCGGGAGTGGCAGGCTCGCTTCCAGACCGAGGCGGCACCGACGGCGCAGGCCGCCTTTGCGGCCACGAAGCCGCACGGCTGAGCGGCGCGCTCGCCACGCCAGGGGCCGGGGGTCGCCGAAGCAAGGCTGGGCTCTGCCCAGACCCGCCAGGGGGGAAGCCCCCCCTGGACCGGCTTCTTTTAAGTAATGGATTCCAAAGGCGAGCCTTTGGCGGAGTTTGAGGCAGAGCCTCAACCTTGCCTGCTTCGCCGGTCCAGGCGCGGCCCATGTGCCCCATTCCTGAAACTCCCTGCCGCAGGGTGCCTTATACACCCCGCCGTCCGGCGCCCGACCGGTCCGATGCCGTCCAGGAGCGTGCCGTGTCCGAGTCCGCCGAGAGCCGCCTGCCCAAGGCCAAGATCCCCGCGGCCGAGACCCTGAAGCCGGAGGGCCTGCTCGGGCTGGCGGTCGGCGTGGTGGTGGTCGCGGCGCTGTTCTTCGCCCGCGAGGTGCTGATCCCGATCACGCTGGCGATCCTGCTCAGCTTCGTGCTGGCGCCGCTGGTGCGCCTGTTGCGGCGCGTGCGCGTACCCAGGGTGCCGGCGGTGATCCTGTCCGTGGTCGCGGCGCTGGCCACGATCCTGGTGCTCGGCGGCCTGATCGGGATGCAGGTGGCGCAGCTCGCCGGCGACCTGCCGCAGTACCAGAGCACGATCGAGCACAAGGTCGGCACCGTGCGCGCCATGACGGTGGAGCGCGTGGCCGCGCTGACCGCGCACCTCGGCCACGACATGCAGGGCGGCGCCGCCGGCCCCGCCGCCGCCCCGACGCGCCCCGCCGCAGGCAGCGCCACCACCACCGCCACCGGGCTGCCGGCACAGGGCAGGGGTACGGCCGCCTCCCCCACCGTGGTCGAGGTGCAGCCGCCGGCCGCCACGCCGCTGGAGCTGGCGCGGCGGTTCGCCGCCCCAATCCTGGCGCCGCTGGAGACGCTCGGCGTGGTGTTCATCGTGGCGATCTTCATCCTGATGCAGCAGGAGGATTTGCGCGACCGGCTGATCCGGCTGTTCGGCTCGTCCGACCTGCACCGCACCACGCTCGCGCTGGACGACGCCGCCTCGCGCCTGTCGCGCTACTTCCTCACCCAGCTCTGCATCAACGCCGCGTTCGGGCTCGTCATCGGCGCCGGGCTGTTCCTGATCGGCGTGCCCAGCCCGATCCTGTGGGGCACGCTCGGCGCGCTGCTGCGCTTCGTGCCCTATGTCGGCTCGTTCATCGCGGCGCTGCTGCCGGTGGCGCTGGCCGCGGCGGTGGACCCGGGCTGGGCGATGGCGGGCTGGACGCTGGCGCTGTTCGTGGTCGTCGAGGCGGTCATGAGCCAGGTGGTCGAGCCGCTGCTGTACGGGCACAGCACAGGTCTGTCGCCGATCGCGGTGGTGGTGGTGGCGATCTTCTGGTCGTGGCTGTGGGGGCCGATCGGGCTGATCCTGTCCACGCCGCTGACGCTGTGCCTCGTGGTGCTCGGCCGCCACGTCAAGCGGCTGGAGTTCTTCGACGTGCTGCTCGGCGACCGGCCGGCGCTCACCCCGGTGGAGACCTTCTACCAGCGCCTGCTCGCCCAGGACCCCGACGAGGTGCAGGAGCAGGCGGAGGCGCTGCTGAAGACGCGCGCCCTGTCCTCCTACTACGACGAGGTGGCGCTGCGCGGCCTGCAGCTCGCCGCCAGCGACGTCGGCCGCGGCGTGCTGACCCAGGGCCAGATCGTGCAGATGCGCGAGGAGCTGCACCGGCTGATCGAGGAGCTGGACGGGCACGACGACAGCAACCCCGACCCTGCCGGCGCCAGGGCGGAGACCGGTGTCGCCGGCGTGGAGCGCCCGGAGCGCGACACCGCGAGCGAGCCCGCCCCGGAGCGCAGCGCGCCCGCCGCCGACGAGCTGGCGCCGGCATGGCGGGGCGCGTCCGCGGTGCTGTGCGTCGCGGGCCGCGGGCCGCTCGACGAGGCGGCGTCCGAGATGCTGGCCCAGCTCCTGCGCAAGCACGGGCTGGGCGCCGCGATCGCGTCCCACGAGGCGGTGTCGCGCACCGGGATCGCCACGCTCGACCCGGCCGGCGTCGCCATGGTCTGCGTGTCCTACCTGGACCTGTCCGGCAGCCCGACTCACCTGCGCTTCCTGATGCGCCGACTGCGCGCACGGCTGCCGGGCGCGCGCATCCTGATCGGGCTGTGGCCGGCGGACGGCACGGCGCCGGGCGAGCGCGCCACCCGCGACAGCCTCGGCGCGGACCACACCGCGACCTCGCTGCGCGACGCGGTGGCGCAGTGCGTGGCGGCGGCGCACGAGGGCAGCCCGATGGCGGAGGTGCTCTCGGCGGCGGAGTAGCAGGCAGGCAGAAAGCAAGGCTGGGCTCTCCCTCCGCTGCCCATTCCAACAGCCCAAGTGGGCTGTCGGAACCTTTGGGCAGCTCCGCCCAGACCCGCCAAAGGCCAAGGCCTCTGGACACCGATCTACTTAAGTAATGGACTCCAAAGGCTTGCCTTTGGCGGAGTTTGAGGCAGAGCCTCAACCTTGCTTGCTTCGCTACGACATTCCGACGACGACCCCCTCGTGCGCCGCCAGCCGGATGCCGCCCGCCACAGCCCCACCCCGCCCCGCCGTCGTCACCGCCAGGATCGTCCCGGCCGCGACGCCGACCTCCCGTTCCGTCGCCGTGAGATTCAGCACGACCTCCACGCGTTGGCCGTCGTGGCTGCGGACGTAGCGCAGCACGCCGTCCTCCGCGGCCACGCCCTCGATCGTGCCCCGCACCAGCGCCGGGGTCGCGCGCCGCAGCGCGAGCAGCCTGCGGTGCAGCGCCAGCATGGAGTCCGGCTCCGCGTGCTGCGCCGCCACGTTGCGGCTGGCGTGGTCGGCGTTGAGCGGCAGCCAGGGCTCGCCGGTGGTGAAGCCCGCGCCGGGCGAGGCGTTCCACGGCATCGGTGTGCGCACCGCGTCGCGGCCGAGGCCGGGCTCGCGCAGGCCGGCGGGGTCCTGCGCGCGCTCAGGCGGGATGGCGACGTCCTCCAGGCCCAGCTCGTCGCCGTAGTACAGCGTCGGCGTGCCGCGCAGCGTGAGCAGCAGCATCGCCGCCACCCGCGCCTGCCCGGCGCCGACCCGGCTGGCGACGCGGGGCCGGTCGTGGTTGCCGAGCACCCAGTTCGGCCACGCCCCCGCGGGCAGCGCCGCCTCGTACTCGCGGATGACGCCGGCGATGGTCGAGGCATCCCAGGCGCAGAGCAGGAGCTGGAAGTTGAACGGGAGGTGGCACTCGTCGAGCGCCTCGCCGTAGTAGCGGACCAGGCGGTCTGCGGGCAGGTAGATCTCGCCGACCATCATCCGCCCGGGGTAGGCGTCGAGCACGGGGCGCAGCCCGGCGATGGCGGCGTGGGTCTCGGGCTGGTCGGCGGTGTGCAGGGCGCGCTGTCGGGCGAAGGGTCGCGCGTCGGGCGCGGCGGCGGGGTCGGGCGGGTTGTCGCGGAACAGCGCGTCCTTGACCAGCAGCCAGATCACGTCGACGCGGAAGCCGTCCACGCCGCGGTCGAGCCAGAAGCGCAGCACCCCGTGCATCGCCGCGACCACCGCCGGGTTGCGCCAGTTCAGGTCGGGCTGCTGCGGCAGGAAGGAGTGCAGGTAGTACTGCCCCGAGTGGTGTTGCCCCAAGCCCGGGTCGAACGTCCAGGCCGGCCCGCCGAAGTGGCTCAGCCAGTTGTTCGGCGGGCCGCCGTCCGGGGCGGGGTCGCGCCACAGGTACCAGTCGCGCTTTGGGGCGCCGCGCCCGCCGCGGCTGTCGAGGAACCAGGGGTGGCGGTCGGAGCTGTGGTTCGGCACGAGGTCGAGCACCAGGCGCAGGCCGCGCGCGTGGCAGGCGGCCACCAGCCGGTCGAGGTCGGCCAGCGTGCCGAACAGCGGGTCCACGTTGCAGTAATCCGACACGTCGTAGCCGAAGTCGGCCATCGGCGAGGGCTGGATCGGCGACAGCCACAGCGCGTCCACGCCAAGCGTGACCAGGTGGTCGAGCCGCGCCAAGACGTCCGCGAGGTCGCCCACGCCGTCGCCGTCGGAGTCCGCGAAGGAGCGCGGGTAGACCTGGTAGATCACGCCGTCCTGCCACCACTCGCCCATCGCGCCGCCCCTGCTGCCGCAGGCGTGCAAGGCGTGGCGGGGGCGGGGGTTGCACAGCAAGCAGGGTTGAGGCTCTGCCTCATCCGCCAAAGGCTCGCCTTTGGAATCCATTCCTTAAGTAAAGCCGGTCCAGGGGGGCTTCCCCCTGGCGGGTCTGGGCAGAGCCCAGCCTTGCTTGCTGCCTTGCCTGCCGTGGACCCTGGCGCCGTGCTCTGGCATAGCCCGGCGCTTTGCGGAGCACGGCCGATGTCGCCACCCCAGTCGGGCCTGGAGCAGGACGGCCTGCCGCCGGGGCCGCGCCGCTGGGCGGTGGCGGCCAGCGCCATCGCGATCTCGATGGCGGTGCTCGACAGCGCGATCGCCAACGTGGCGTTGCCCACGATCGCGGTCGACGTGCACGCGAGTGCCGCGGACTCGATCTGGGTGATCAACGCCTACCAGCTCGCGGTGATCGTCTGCCTGCTGCCGCTGGCCTCGCTGGGCGAGATCGTCGGCTACGCCAGGATCTACCGCGTGGGCCTGGCGGTGTTCACCCTGGCCTCGCTCGCCTGCGCGCTGTCGGACTCGCTGGCGACGCTGACGGCGGCGCGCATCCTGCAGGGCGCGGGGGCTGCCGGGATCATGGGCGTCAACACCGCGCTGATCCGCTTCATCTACCCGGCGAGCCGGCTGGGCGCGGGGATCGGGATCAACGCCCTGGTGGTGGCGATCGCCTCGGCGGTCGGGCCGTCGACGGCGGCGGGAATCCTCGCGGTGGCGCCGTGGCCGTGGCTGTTCGCGCTCAACGTGCCGATCGGGCTGCTGGCGCTGGCGATGGCATGGCGCAGCCTGCCGCAGGTGCCCCCGGTGGCGCGGCGCTTCGACTGGCCGAGCGCCGCGCTCAACGGCCTGGCGTTCGGGCTGCTGATCTCCGCGCTCGACGGGCTCGGCCACGGCGAGCGCGCCTGGGGCGTGGCGGCGGAGCTGGCGGCGGCGGCGGCGGCGGGCTGGGTGCTGGCGCGCCGCCAGCTCGGCATGGCCTCGCCGCTGCTGCCGGTGGACCTGCTGCGCATCCCGCTGTTCGCGCTGTCGGTGGCGACCTCGGTGTGCTCGTTCGCGGCGCAGACGCTCGCCTTCGTGGCGCTGCCGTTCTACTTCCAGGACGTGCTGGGCCGCGGCGAGGTAGCGACCGGGCTGCTGATGACGCCGTGGCCGGCGGCGGTCGCGGTGTCCTCGCCGATCGCGGGGCGGCTGCTGGACCGGGTGGCGCCAGGGGTGCTGGGCGGGCTCGGGCTCGCGGCGATGACGGCGGGACTGGCGGCGCTGTGGGCGCTGCCGGCGGCGCCTGAGGACTTCGCGGTGGCATGGCGGATGACGCTGTGCGGCGCGGGCTTCGGGTTCTTCCAGGTGCCCAACAACCGCACGCTGATCGCCTCTGCGCCGCGGCACCGCACCGGCGGCGCGAGCGGGATGCTGTCCACGGCGCGGCTGCTGGGGCAGACGGGCGGGGCGGCGCTGGTGGCGGTGCTGTTCGCGCGCGTGGCGGGCGGGGCTGCGGGGGCAGCGGGCACCGGCGCGGTGCTGGCGCTGGCGACGGGGTTTTCCGCGCTCGGGTGCATGGTGAGCCTGACGCGGGGACGGGGCGGCGCGGGCAGCTTCGGCGCACCGGGTGGGGTGAGCGGGACGGCGAGCGGGGCGATCGCGACGGTGCCGGCGGCGGGGGACACGCTGGGACGCGAGGGACGGGGGTAGGCGGGCAATTCATCGCGATTCCTCGCGACCCTCGTCTTCCTGGCGCAGTCGATCCGGCAGGCGAGGTTCCGCTAGGTCACGAGCAAGCCGACGCCGCTGAGTGCGACTGGTCAGGCAGGCGAGGCCAAAAGCTCCGCCTCTGGACTTCGCCAAAGGTTCGCCTCTGGAGTCCACCTGTTTGAGGGACAGGGTTCCACAGCCCCTCGGCTGGCGGAACCTGACCCCGCCGCGGCGGCCACGGCACGCTGCCCCTTGCGCCGCGCCGGCCGGCGGTGTCTGTGCCGTGGCTGCAACTGTGGGGTGTCCGCCTCGCGGCCCGCGCGGCGACGCAGCACGGCGGCAGAATCTTGCCGGATCGGAGGCGAAATGGCTGGCCTGCGCAAGATGCGTCGCTCGCGCCGCACCAAGATCCTCGCCACCCTCGGCCCCGCCTCTTCCTCGCCCGAGGTGCTGGCGCGGCTGTTCGACGCCGGTGCCGACGTGTTCCGCCTCAACTTCAGCCACGGCAGCCACGAGGACCACGCCGCCCGCATCGTCCTGATCCGCGCGCTGGAGGAGAAGGTCGGCCGCCCGATCGGCATCCTCGCCGACGTGCAGGGCCCCAAGCTGCGCGTCGGCCGCTTCGGCGCCGGCCGCGTGCACCTGCAGACCGGCCAGAGGTTCCGCCTCGACCTCAGCCCCGTCCCCGGCGACCGCGAGCGCGTCCAGCTCCCCCACCCCGAGATCATGTCGGCCGCCGGAATCGGCACCACGCTGCTGCTCGACGACGGCAAGCTGCGCCTGCGCGTGGACCGCAACCGCGGCGACCACCTGGAGTGCGAGGTCGTCACCGGCGGCCCGCTGTCCGACCGCAAGGGCGTCAACGTGCCCGACGTCGCGCTGTCGATCCCCGCACTCACCGCCAAGGACCGCGAGGACCTGGCGTTCGTGCTCGACCAGGGCGTGGAGTACATCGGCCTGAGCTTCGTGCAGCGCCCCGAGGACGTCGCCGAGGCGCGCGAGATCGCCGCTGGCCGCGCCTGGATCATGACGAAGCTGGAGAAGCCGCAGGCGCTGGAGCAGCTCGACGAGATCGTGGCGCTGTCCGACACGGTGATGGTGGCGCGCGGCGACCTCGGCGTGGAGCTGCCGCCCGAGGAGGTGCCTTTGGCGCAGAAGCGCATCGTGCGCGCCTGCCGGCAGATGGGCAGGCCGGTGGTGGTCGCCACCCAGATGCTGGAGAGCATGATCACCGCGCCCTCGCCCACCCGCGCGGAGGCGTCCGACGTGGCGACCGCGGTGTTCGACGGCGCGGACGCGGTGATGCTCAGCGCGGAGACCGCGGCCGGGCAGTACCCGATCGAGGCGGTGACCATCATGGACCGCATCGTGGCGCGCGTGGAGCAGGACGCCGGCTGGCGCGCGATCACCGACGCGAGCCGCCCCGCCCCGGACGGCACCATCTCGGACGCCATCGCCAACGCCGCGCGCCAGATCGCGCACAGCATCGGCGCGGAGGCGATCGCGGCGTTCAGCCAGTCCGGCGCCACGGTGCTGCGCCTGGCCCGCGCCAGGCCGGAGGTGCCTGTGCTCGGCGTGACCGGCGAGCTGCGCACGGCGCGCAGGCTCGCCGTGGTGTGGGGCGTGCACGCGGTGGTGGCAGAGCAGGTTGCGACCATGACGCAGGCGGTGGAGCGGGCGGGGCGGTTCGCGCGCGCAGAGGGCCACGCCGGGCCGGGCAAGACGATCGTGGTGGCCGCCGGGGTGCCGTTCGGGCAGTCGGGGACGACGAACGCGCTGCGGGTGACGGTGGTGAAGTAGGAGGCAGGCAAGGTTGAGGCTCTGCCTCAAACTCCGCCAAAGGCTCGCCTTTGGAATCCATTACTTAAGAAAAGCCGGTCCAGGGGGCTTCCCCCCTGGCGGGTCTGGGCAGAGCCCGGCCTTGCTTGCTGACAGGCGAGTGCTCAGGGCTGCTGGTGCATGAACGTGCTGCCGCCTTTGATAGAAGATAATGGAGAAGTTGCAACTTTAGAAAGAATACTTGGCCATTCCTGCTCGTCCCTGGCAGCCGGGCCTGCTAGGCTCCGCCGTGCACGGCGGGTGTGGGACCAGGATGCGATCGCGGGCTCTGTGCTGGTCTGTGGCGGGCGTGATGATCGGCCTGGCGTTGCTCCGCTCGCCGACCCACGCGGCCGAGATCACGGTGTTCCCGGCCCGGCGCGACGCCGTCCCCATCATCACCGTGGTGGGCGAGCTGCTGCCCGGCGACGGCCAGGTGTTCGCCCGGGCGGCGGCCCGTGTGCCCGGACGCGCGGTAGTCGGCTTCGCCAGCCCGGGCGGGTCGCTGATCGACGGCCTGCAGATCGGCCAGGTCGCCCGGCTGCGCCGCTTCGCCACCTTCGTCAGCGAGCGCGACTACTGCGCGTCCGCCTGCGCCGTCGCCTGGCTCGCCGGGGTGCCGCGGATCATGCAGCCGGCGAGCCGGATCGGCTTTCACGCGGCGTTCACCGAGACCGCGGGCGCCAAGGTCGAGAGCGGCGTCGGCAACGCCTTTGTCGGCGCCTACCTGAACAACCTGCAGATCTCCTTCGAGGCCATAGCCTACCTGGAAAAGGCGCACCCGAACGAGGTCACCTGGCTGACGATCGCCGACGCGAACCGGCTGGGCATCGCCGTCAGGGTCCTGCCCTCGCACAGGGCGACGGGCGCGCTCCACCCGGGCGAGCCCGACGCCGAACCGGATGACGGGCCCGACACGCGGCCGGGCACCATGACAAGTACGGGTCCGGCCGCCAGGCCGGACACGCCGGCGCGTCCCCGGCCGGAGCCGCCCAGGGTGGAGGCGCAGCCTCCCGCCCGGCCGGAGCGCGAGCGCCCGCTGTCGGTGATGATGCCAGAGCTGTCCGCGCCGCTCCCGCCCGACGCCGCGCCGGACACGCCGATCGAGGAGCAGGCCCGCGGCTTTGTGCGCGCGTATTTCGCCCACTGGTCCGAGACCGGCGGCGAGGCGCTGCGCTATTTCGGCGAGAGCTACTCGAGCCGGGTGGCGTTCTACGGCAGGACCGTCGACCGCGACACGCTGCTGGCCAGCAAGCTCCGCTACACGCAGCGCTGGCCGGTGCGGGTCTACGCCGCGCGCGCGGACACAATGCGGGTGTTCTGCCAGGCGGACCGGACCTGCACCCTGGCCGGGGTCGTGGACTGGGACTGTCGCAACCCGGCCCGCCAGACGGCGTCGAAGGGCTCGGCGAATTTCTTCCTCACGGTGGCGATCTCGGACGGCCACGGCGAGATCCTGGCGGAGAACGGGTCCGTCCTGTCGCGCGACGCGGAGTGAGGCGGGGACATCCTAAAAATAGGCAAGCAAGGCTGGGCTCTTCCTCCGCTGCCATTCCAACGATCCAAGCGGATCGTCGGAACCTTCGGCAGCTACGCCCAGACCCGCCAGGGGCGAGCCGTCCCTGGACCGGCTTTACTTAAGTATTGGTTTCCAAAGGCGAGCCTTTGGCGGAGTTTGAGGCAGAGCCTCAATCTTCCTTGCCTGCCTTCACGGCCCGCCCGCCTCGGCCCGCACCGTCTGCGCCGGGGTGGCCGGCTGCGCCACGTCGGCGGCCTCCTCGCCGGCGCCGCGCAAGCGCTGCCGTGCGTAAGGGTCGTATTCGAACGACAGCACGATCCTCGGCATGTTGGCCGGGTCGAACCGGCTCCAGACGATCTTGCCGTAGGTCTCGCGGTCGAACTGGAAGCCGAACAGCGGCTGCGCGACGTCGCGCCCGTACAGGTCGGTGGTGAACGCGGCCACCGCGAACCGGCACCCGTCGGTAGCCGCGGGCTGCGCGGCGTAGAAGGCGTGCACGCCCCAGGCCGTGAAGTCGGTGCGCAGGAACGCCATCTCCGCGGCGAACAGCCGGGCCGCCTCGTCCGTCGCGTGCGTGGCGGCGGCGGGACGCTGGCGCGTCGCGGCGGCGAGCGCGTCCGGGTCGCGGACCTGGAAGGTCACGCCGCAGGAGCCGGACGCCGCGACCGTTGTGGTGACGCCCGCCGCCGCCGCCCTGGCCAGGAAGTCGTCCCAGGCGGACCGGTCCTGCGCCGGCACGGCCGCGGCCCCGGACGGGCGTGGGCCAGGGTCGCGCGCGGCGGCCTGGCGCACGAGGGCGAGCGCGTCCGCGTCGCCGATCAGCCCGGTCGCGGGCAGGCCCATCGCCTGCTGGAACGCCACGATCGCGACGCGGGTGCTGCCGGCATAGACGCCGTCGATCGCCTGGTCCTGCGGCAGCAGCCCGAGGCGCTGCAGATCGCGCTGCAGCGCGATCTGCTGGTCCAGCGGGCGGCCCGCCTCCTGGCCGGCGGGCCGGTCGAGCCTGGCGGCCCAGGCGGCGCGCTTGCGGCCGTACTCGCGCTCCACGCAGGCCGGGGCGTCCGCGGCCGCCCCGTCGCGCGCCCCGTCCGGCGTGCCGATGCCGCAGCCGGCCCGCACGGAACGGCCGAACTCGGCGGCCTCCGCCCGCAGCGCGGCCTGCTGCGCCGGCGGGGATTGCTGGCGCAGCGCCTGGTAGGCCTGGACGAACTCCAGGTCGCGGCGCGACAGCGCCGGACTGGCGCAGATGAGCTGGCCCAGCGCGTCGCGCGGCGTCGGGCAGGCGAAGCTCGGCCCGACACGGCCGGCCGGGGGCTCCGTCTGTCCCGACGCGGCGACGGTCAGGCCCCCCGTCGCGAGCAGCGCCAGGCCGGCCCGCCGCAGCGCCTGTCCGATCACGCCCGCTCGCGGCATCTACGCGGGAGACAGCAGGACGGTGTCGCCGCCGGCGTCGCGGCAGGCCAGGGCCGGGCCGGCGCCGGACAGGCGGCAGGACAGCGCCGGGTCGAGCTGGAACAGGCCGCCGCGCGTGCAGTACAGCAGCGTCCGGTCCTGGCTGCCTGCGGCGGCGTCGATCGAGGTCACGCGCGCGCTGCGGCACGTCGCGTCGCCCCGCCGGTACAGGCCGGGACCCACGCTGAACTCGCCGTAGATCCCGCGGCCCCGGTCGTTCCAATAAGAGTTGACGTCGGTGGGCAGCAACGGCGGCGGCTCGCGCATCAGGTTGGCCTCCTGCGTGGCAAAGGCGGCGGGCTTGCAGGCGACGAGCAGCGTCAGCACGGCAAGCGGCAGGCCGCGGCGCAGGAAGCAAGGCTGAGCTCTCCCTCCGCTGCCCATTCCAACAGCCCAAGCGGGCCGTCGGAACCTTTGGGCAGCTCCGCCCAGACCCGCCAGGGGGGAAGCCCCCCTGGACCGGCTTCTCTTAAGTAGTGGATTCCAAAGGCGAGCCTTTGGCGGAGTTTGAGGCAGAGCCTCAACCTTGCTTGCTTCACCGCTCACTCAGGGCTGCCGCTCTCAAGCGGGGTAGTAGCTGTAGTCGCCGCTCGCCATGCGGCACGCCACGAGCGGCTGCGGCTGGTCGCCGGTCCCGGGCGCGGGAACGCTCATCGCCCGCCGGCAGGCGCCGGAGTCGTGGTCGACGTAGCTCTCGCCGACCACGCGGTACTGCCCCTGGTGCCCGGACGGGCTCTGCCAGGCGATGGTGCTGCCGTTGCGGGCGGCGGCGAGGTTCGCCGCCAGCGCCTGCTGGGCCGCCGTGCAGTCCTGGGTGTCGGCGACGTGGCCGCCGATCGCGCCGGCGAGCAGCCCGACGCCCGCGCCGATCGCGGCGCCCCGCCCGCCGCCGGCCGCAGCCCCGATCGCCGCCCCGCCGGCGGCACCCCCCGCGGCGCCGATCATCGCCTTGGGCCCGATGACCCGGCAGGCGCTCGCCTCCTGCTGCTGCGGCGAGGTGTAGGCGCAGCCCGCGACCCCGAGGGCCAGCGGCAGGCACAGCGTGGCGATGGCGAGGCGCATGGTGGTCTCTCCTCTCGGGTTGCGGATGCGGGGCCGCCCTACGGCGTGAACTCCGCGGTGACGGCGCCGACGGGACTGCCGGTTTCGACGCCGGCCGTCGCCGCGGGCACCGGACCGACGGCTGCCACCGGGCTGCCGCTCGGGTCGTCGCCGACGGTCAGCGAGGGGCCTGCCGAGGCCAGCGACACGGCGCCGCTCCGCGCGGCGCCCGGGGCCTCGGAGAAGTCCGCCGGGCCCGAGTACGACGGTCTCAGGACGGCGACTTGGCGGCGGGCGGAGCGTGGGGCCGGCCTCGCCTCGCCCCGGCCGCTGCTGCCGCCGCCGACGGCGAGGAACGCCGGGTCGACCGGTCGCGCAGAGACCAGCCGCAGGTTGGCCTGCTCGCTCGACGAGAGGAGGAACTCGACCCGGCGGTTGCGGGCGCGCCCGGCCTCGGTGGCGTTCGGCGCGACCGGCTGCGTGCTGCCGATCGCGATCGCGCTGAGCTGCCCGGGGTTGGCGCCGTCCGCCACCAGCGCCTGTACGACGCCGAGCGCGCGGGCTTGCGACAGCGCCTGGTTCGCCTGCTCGGTCCCGGTCGCGTCGGTGTGCCCCAGCACGGTGACGCGCATGTCGGGCACGTCGCGCCGCATGTTCTCCGCCATGACGTGCAGCAGCTCGGCCGCCCGCGGGCGTGGCGCGGCGCTGCCCTCGGCGAAGAAGTCGCGCTCGTCGAAGGTGACTCGGATGACCGGGATGGGACGGCGCGCGTCCTCGACGTCGCCGGCCGGCACCACGAGGTCCTGGATCTGCGGCGGGGCGACGCCCTGCACCCCCGCGAGCCGCTGGACCCGGGCCACCCGGTCCGTGGTCTCGAGGTCCATGGTCTGGTCGGCGGTGCGCAGGGTCTGCGTGGCGCCGTATGGCCCGGCCTGCCACTGCGTCTGGACGCACCCGCACAGGATCAGCCCGCACAGGGCAGAACACCCAAGCCTGCGGATCGCGCCGGAGAACCGCGCCGCTACGCCAGCTTGCCGGCCGCCCAGGCCAGATGTTGCACGAACCATCGCTCTCGCCTGCCGGGTCTGACCGGAGTCGTGGTAGCCGCAACTTTCCAGGTTGTCCAGAAGAGTATTAGCACACGTTAAAGATGCAATAGGACCGGATCGTGCAAGGTGCAGGCGGCTGCGCTGCCACGTGTCGCGCGCCGGCTGCGCCGGGTCATTGTCGAAGACGGGCGGTGGTGGCGGGTCCGGCCTGACAGCAGGCAAGGTTGAGGCTCTGCCTCAAACTCCGCCAGGGGCAGCGCCCCTGGACCGGCTTTACTTAAAAGAAGCCGGTCCAGGAGGGCTTTCCCCCCCGGCAATTCTGGACAGAGCCCAGCCTTGCCTGCCTTCCTCCGCCGTTCCATCAGTCGTGGGATGATCGGCGTGAAAATGGGCTGCATCGCGAGGTCGAGCTTATTACTGCCGGGTATGCAGATCGAGTTGTTGTCGCCGCACCAGGTGGTTTCGATCGTCAGGTGCGCCATGGCCGCGCGGTCGTAGCAGTGGGTGCTTCCTGCGCCAGACAGTCGGGTCGGTGCACCCGCCGCCGCCTCGTCTGCTCGAGTGTATAGTAACGCCGCCTACCTCCAAGACGCAATCCAGCAGTCCCGCATGGCTGGACACCACCCGCAACGTTCGCAGATGCAACATGAACCCAGTAAGCGGCCGGGATTGCACGTGGTAGGGTTTCGGCATCGCCCCCGGGTCGAACTCTACACCAAAAAGTGAGTTCTTTTCCCGCATGGCTCGGTCCTTAGGCGAATTTTGATCTGTTAAACGATTGTTGTTGCCGCACGTCTCGTGCAAGGTTTGGTTCAGGCGACTGGTTGGCGATTGGTGAACGCGGCGGAGCTCGGGCATGAACGTCTTCCAAGTGGTCTCCAAGGCACGTCGCCTGGGCGAGGAGACCACCGCCCGGCTGTTCATCGGCAAGATCGAGCCGCACGCCGGGAGCTCCTGCCTCGTGATCCGCGGGACCGGCACGGCAGGCGTGGTAGTGACAGCGGAGCCAAGGCTCACCATTTCAATGGAGTGACCCTGATCCGGCGGGGATCGCGTCCACGGTGACACGATACCTTCCGCACGAGAGGCGCGCCCGGCTTGTGGCGCGCTGGCGCTGCCCCCGGCCCCGTGCCAGGGAGATCGTCGCGGCAGAGACGATCCCGTCGGGGGCAGCGCCCTGATCCTTGCCCTGGTTCGTCACACGCCCGCTCTCGTCGCGGCCGGCACCTGCTATGGCCGCCTCGACCTGCCGCTGCGCGACGCGGCGGCGGGTGACATCGCGGACGTGCTCCGCCGGCTGAGCGCGTTCCGTCTGGCCACGATCGTCACCAGCCCGGCGCGGCGCTGCCTCCTCCTGGCCGAGGCCATTGCCGCCGCGTGCGGCGGCACGCTGGTCACGGACGCGCGCCTGCTCGAACTGGATTTCGGCGACTGGGAGGGCGTGGCCTGGGACGACGTGCCCCGCGCCTCGCTCGACCTGTGGGCCGCCGACCTGGCCGGCTTCGCCCCGCCCGGTGGCGAAAGCGGCGCCTCGCTAATCGACAGGGCGAGCGCGGCATTCCGGTCGCTGCCGCAGCGCGGCCGTCACGTCGTCGTGTCGCATGGTGGCCCGCTGCGCGTCCTGGCGGCCCTGGCCGCCGGCGAGCCGGTGGACCTGTCCACGCCGGCGCCGGCGCACGGGTCGGTGGGCTTCTTCCACCGCGACGGGCGCGCGGCCGGACACGCCACGGCCCAGACCAACTGTCTCTGACATCGGCCCGTCAGCAAGCAAGGCTGGGCTCTGCCCAGACCCGCCAGGGGGGAAGCCCCCCCTGGACCGGCTTTACTGAGACAAGTGGATTCCAAAGGCCTGCCTTTGGCAGAGTTTGAGGCAGAGCCTCAACCTTCCTTGCTTCGCCGCCCATCCCGAAAGCCCGCTGGCATCAGCGCGCAAGCAGCGTCAGCACCGCGCACTCCGCCACCTGTTCCGCAGCGCCCAGCAGGTCGCCGGTCCGCCCGCCCAGCGCCCGCCGCCCGACGCGCGCCAGCGCCATCCCCGCCACGGCCGCGAGCAGCACCACCGGCACGGCCCGCCGCCAGGACAGCATCCCTAGGGCCAGCGCCACGCCGCACGCCCAGCCGCCCACGACCGCCCGGCCCGGCACCTGCCCCAACGCCGCCGCCATCCCGTCGCCGCGCGCGGGCGGCAGGCGCATCGGCAGCAGCATGGCGCACCGCGCCAGCGCGCCGGCCGCCGCCGCCGCCGCCACCAGACCCACCCCGCCCGCGTCCTGCCCGCCCGCCTGGCCGATCGCCGTCAGCGCCGACCAGCGCAGCCCCACGGACAGCACCAGGGCCAGGCACCCGAAGCTGCCGATCCGGCTGTCGCGCATGATGGCGAGGCGGCGCTCGACCGTGCGCCCGCCGCCGACGCCGTCCGCGGTGTCTGCCAGCCCGTCCTCGTGCAGCGCCCCGGTCAGCAGCAGCGACACCGCGAGCGCCCACCCCGCCGACAGCGCCGCTCCCAGCCCGAGCCGCAGACCCAGCGCCGCCGCCGCGCCCACCGCCGCGCCGACCAGCGCGCCGACCACCGGATACGCCCACACCGCCCGCCCCGCCGATGGCACGAACCGCCACGGCACGGGCACGCGGGTCAGCAGCACCACCGCCTCCGCGAGGTGATCCGTCAGCCGGCGCACCGCGGCGCGAAGAGGCTGCGTCACCGTGCGCCGGCCGCCCCGCTGCCCTCGGCCGCTTCGCCGCCCCCTGCCTTCCCGGCGCCACTAGCCGGCGCGTCGCCGTCGCGGCCCGGCACGCCCGCCTCCGCGAAGGTCGCCATCCCCGTGTGGCAGGCGAGCGCGCCGCGCAGCAGCGGCACGGCCAGCGCCGCGCCCGACCCCTCGCCCAGCCGCATCCCCAGGTCGAGCAGCGGCGCCATCCCCAGCGCCGCCGCCAGCGCGCGGTGCCCCGCCTCCGCCGACACGTGCGCGAGCGCAGCGTGGTCCAGCCCGCCCGCCGCCATCCGCGCCAGCGGCGCCGCCGCCGCGGTGCACACGAAGCCGTCGAGCAGCACCGGCACGCCGCCGTGCCGCGCCGCCAGCGCCGCCCCCAGGATCGCCGCCAGCTCCCGCCCGCCCAGCGAGGCCGCCGCGTCCAGCGCGTCGCCTCGTGCGCCGCTCCCGGCGCCGCCCGTCTCCACCGCCAATGGCGCCGCACCCTCGCCGGCCACGCCCCGGTGCCGGGACAGCGCCGCCGCCACGGCCGCCACCTTGCGCGCCAGGCCCGCGTCGTCAACGCCCGTGCCGCGCCCCACCCACGCCGCCGCCGTGCCGCCGAACAGCCCCGCGCACAGCGCCGCCGCCGCCGTGGTGTTGCCGATGCCCATCTCGCCCAGGCACAGCAGGTCGCACCCCGCAGGCACCGCGCGCCAGCCCGCCGCCACCGCGTCGAGGAACGCCGCCTCGTCCAGAGCGCGTTCGCGCGTGATGTCGCCGCACGGCCGGTCGAGCGACAGCGCGTGCACCGCCAGCCGCGCGCCCGCCGCCCGCGCGAGCTGGTTGATCGCCGCCCCGCCCGCCGCGAAGTTGGCCACCATCGCCGCCGTGACCGCCGCCGGGTAGGGCGACACCCCGTGCGCCACGACGCCGTGGTTGCCCGCGAACACCACCACGTCGACCTGCTCCAGCCGCGGCATCGCCCGGCCCTGCCAGCGCGCCAGCCACCCCGCCAGCGCCTCCAGCCGCCCCAGGCTGCCGGGCGGCTTGGTCAGGCTTGCCTGCCGGGCCAGGCACGCCGCCTCCGCCGCCGCGTCGCCGCTCGGCAGCGCGGTGCACAGCGCCCTGAGCGCCGCGAGGCTGTCCGGCGCAGGCCGGTCCGCTGTCACGCCGGAGCCCCTGACATCGACCTGTCAGGAAGCAAGGCTGGGCTCTGCCCAGACCCGCCAGGGGCGAGCCGCCCCTGGACCGGCCTTACTAAAAAGTGGATTCCAAAGGCGAGCCTTTGGCGGAGTTTGAGGCAGAGCCTCAACCTTGCTTGCTTCACTGGCCACCCCCCGGCGCCGTCGGCATCACGCTCACCCTCCCTGCAGCGCGATCGCGTGAAAGTACGTCCCGCTCACCAGCCCGCGCCGCCCTCCCGCCCCGCCCAGCGCCACGCCGTCCGCGTCCGCCAGCGTCGCCAGCCTCGCGTCGTCCTCGCCGCTCGACGTCGCGTAGTGGAACTCGTGGCCGCGCAGCACCTGGCCCGCGCGCCCGATCGGGGAGTCCGCCAGCAGCGTCGCCTCGCGGTAGCCGAGGTGCATCCGCCGCGTCGCGTAAGAGCTGTCGTGCGAGAGCAGCCCCGCCATCGCGTGCCGCTCGCCCCGCGCGTCCACCAGCCCCTGCCCCAGCACCATGTAGCCCCCGCACTCGCCGTGCACCGGCCGCGTCCGCGCGAACCGCGCCAGCCCCGCCCGGAACCGCCCTGCCGCCGCAAGCCGGCCCGCGTGAAGCTCCGGATACCCGCCCGGCAGCCAGCAGCAGTCGCACCCGTCCGGCGGCGCCTCGTCCGCCAGCGGCGAGAACCGCACCAGCTCGGCGCCCGCCGCCCGCCACCCCGCCAGCATGTGCGGGTAGGCGAAGCTGAACGCCGCGTCCCACGCCAGCGCGACGCGTTGCCCCGGCGGCGGCAGCAGCCCGACCGGCGCCCCCACCGCCAGGCCGTTCACCGGGCCATTCTCCGGCCGCCGCGCCAGCGCCACGATCGCGGCGAGGTCCAGCCGCGTCTCCGCCAGCTCCGCCAGCCGCGCCAGCTTCGCGTCCAGCCCGTCCTGCTCGCTCGCCTGCACCAGGCCGAGGTGGCGCTCCGGCAGCCCTATCCCCGGGTCGCGCGGCAGCGAGCCCAGCACCGCCACCCCCGCCGCCGCCACCGCGCCTGCCGCCCCCGCCAGGTGCCGCGCGCTGCCCACCCGGTTCAGCACCGCGCCCGCCACCCGCACCGCGGGGTCGTGCAGCGCAAAGCCGCGCGCCACCGCGCCCGCCGACTGCGACTGCCCCGACACGTCGAGCACCAGCAGCACCGGCAGCCCGAACCGCGCCGCCAGGTCTGCCGCCGCCCCGGACCGCCCCGCGACCCGGCCCGCGCCGTCGAACAGCCCCATCGACGCCTCGATCACCAGCAGGTCCGCGCCCGCCATGTCGCCCAGCAGCGCGCCCAGCAGGGCCGGCGGCATCGCCCAGGTGTCGAGGTTGACGCACGCCGCCCCGGAGGCGCGCTCGTGGAACGCCGGGTCGATGTAGTCCGGGCCCGACTTGGCCACCTGCACCGAGAGGCCACGCCGCCGCAGCGCCGACACGATCGCCAGCGTCACGGTGGTCTTGCCGGAGCCGGAACGCGGGGCGGCCACGATCAGGGCGGAGGTCACAGATGGACCTGCCAGAAAGAAAGGAAGGCCAGGGGCCCTGCCCCTGGACCCCGCCAAAGGCTCGCCTTTGAAAACCAATACTTAAGTAAGGCCGGTCCAGGGGCGGCTCGCCCCTGGCGGGTCTGGGCGCAGCTGCCCAAAGGTTCCGACAGCCCGCTTGGGCTGTTGGAATGGGCAGCGGAGGGAGAGCCCAGCCTTGCTTCCTGCCTTCCCCCCACTTTGCCACGCCACCGCGCAGGTCCATATCGCCAAGTGTGACCCAGGGCACCCTCCGACGCGGCTGGACCACCGGCGCCTGCGCCGCCGCCGCCGCCAAGGCCGCGTTCGCTGCCCTGTACACAGGCGCGTTCCCCGACCCGGTCGAGATCCCCATGCCCGGCGGCGCCCGCGCCGCCTTCGCCCTGGCCGAGGCCCGCGCGGCCCCCGCCAGCGCCACGGCCGCCGTGGTCAAGGACGCCGGCGACGACCCCGACGTCACCCACGGCGCCCTGGTCCGCGTCACGATCCGCGCCCGCGCGCCCGGCGCCGGCCTGCGCTTCCTCGCCGGCGAGGGTGTCGGCACCGTGACCCTGCCCGGCCTGCCGCTGCCGCCGGGCGAGCCGGCGATCAACCCCGGCCCGCGCGCCATGATCCTCGCCGCCCTGCGCGAGGTCGCCCCGGACCCCGCGCTCGACGTGGAGATCGCCATCCCGGGCGGCGAGCGGATCGCCCTGGGCACGATGAACGCCCGGCTCGGCATCCTCGGCGGCCTGTCGGTGCTGGGGACCACCGGAGTCGTGGTGCCGTATTCCTGCGCGTCGTGGATCCACTCGATCCACCGCGGCGTCGATGTCGCGCGCGCCGCCGGCCTGGACCACCTGGCCGGCGCCACCGGCAGCACCTCGGAGGCCGCCGTCGCGCGGCTGCACGGCCTGCCGGAGCGGGCGCTGATCGACATGGGCGACTTCACGGGCGGGATGCTCAAGTACCTGCGCGCCCACCCCGTCGCGCGCGTCACCGTGGCGGGCGGGCTGGCCAAGATGACCAAGCTGGCGCAGGGCCGCCTCGACCTGCATTCCCGGCGCGGCCCGGCGGACCTCTCCGCCCTGGCCGCGCTGTGCCGCGAGGGCGGCGGCTCCGGGGCGCTCGCGGCCAGGGTCGCGGCGTCGAACACCGTGCTGGAGGCGTTCGGCCACGCCGCCGCAGAGGGCCGCCCGCTCGGCGAGGCGGTGGCGCGTGCGGCGACCGTGGTCGTGCGCGAGGTGCTGGGCGCGGGCACCCGGGCGGACGTCGCCGTGTTCGACCGCGAGGGCGGCCTGCTGGCGAGCACCGGCTGACGCCCTGCCCCAAAAAAACGCCGGTCCAGGGCGGCTCGCCCTGGCGGGTCCAGGGCAGAGCCCTGGCCTTTCTTTTTTCACGTCGCACCCCCCGGCCGGAACCGTCGCCGGTACTCCGGGTCGTACAGCGCGCTCTCCCGCGCCAGCTCGCCGCTGAGCACGCGCCCCACAATCACCAGCGCGGTGCGCTCCATCCCGGCTGCCGCGACCTTGGCCGCGATGTCGCCCAGCACGCCGCGCACCACCCGCTCGTCTGCCCAGCTCGCGCGTTCCACCACCGCGACCGGGCAGTCCTCGCCCAGCACCGGCGCCAGCTCCGCCACGATCCGCGGCACGGCGTGCACGGCGAGGTGGATCGCGAGCGTCGCCCCGGTGGCCGCGAACGCCGCGAGCGACTCGCCGGCCGGCATCGCGGAGGCCCGCCCGGAGAGGCGCGTCAGCACCACGCTCTGCGCGACCTCGGGCAGGGTCAGCTCGCGCCCCAGCAGCGAGGCGGCGGCGGCAAAGGCGGGCACGCCCGGCGTCATCGTCACCGCGATCCCGCGCGCGCGCAGGCGGCGGGCCTGCTCGCCGACCGCGCTGTAGATCGACAGGTCGCCGGAGTGCAGCCGCGCCACGTCCTGGCCCAGGGCGTCGGCGGCGGCGCACTCCGTCTCGATCTCGTCCAGGCTCAGCGGCGCCGTGTCCACCAGCCGCGCGCCCGCGCCGCAGTGCGCCAGCATCTCGCGCGGCACGATCGAGCCGGCGTAGAGGCACACCGGGCAGCGCGCCAGCAGGTCTCGGCCGCGCAGCGTCAGCAGGTCCGCGGCCCCCGGGCCGGCGCCGATGAAATGCACGGTCATCGGGGGGCGGCCAAGGAAGGCAAGGAAGGCCAGAGGCTCTGCCTCTGGACTCCGCCAAAGGCTGGGCGTTTGGAAACCTTCCGTTTAAGGACAGGAAGAATTCTCACGCCTGCGGCCAGGCCCCGGGCGGACTCCAACAAGATGGTTCCAAGGGCGAGCCCTTGGCGGAGTCCAGAACCCCCACATTCAGGCATCGGGCCTCTGGCCTTCCTTGCCTGCCTCACTCCGCCAGCGCGCATGTCGCCCACCCCTCCCCGACCCGCGCCAGCAGCAGCACGCTTCCCGCCCCCGCCCCCGCCAGCGCCGCCCCCTCCGCCACCGACGCGACGCCCACCGCCGCCAGCGCCCGCGCCGAGCGCGTGACGCAGCGCCCCTGCACCGCGCGCATCTCCGCCGCCGGCACCAGCGCCAGCGCCACCCCCAGCGCCCGCGCCGCCTCGCCCGCCACAGCCCCCCTGGCCTCCGGCGCCGCCAGCACCCCCGCGCGCCGCCCGGCCAGCCGCTCCGCCGCCCGCACCGCCGCCACCAGCGCCTCGGCCGGACACGCGGCCCGGCATCCGATCCCCGCCACCACCGTCACCGCGCCACCGAAGCAGGGCTGGGCTCTCCCTCCGCTGCCCATTCCAACGGCCCAAGTGGGCCGTTGGAACCTTTGGGCAGCTCCGCCCAGACCCGCAAAGGGCCGTAGGCCCTTTGATCCCATGACTCAGCAAGGCAAGTCGGCGTCCTCACCGCTTCACCGCCACGAGCTGCGTCACCGCCATCGCCGGGCGGAAGGCGTGCATCCCCCCGATCCGGTCCAGCCGCTCCACCCCGACCCGCACCATCGTGCCCCCCAGCGCCGCGCACGCGCGCCCCAGCGCCGCGTCCGTCTCCACCGTGACGCTGTTCGCCACCAGCCGCCCCCCCGGCCGCAGCGCCGCCCACGCCGCCTCCACCACCCCTTCGCCCGCAGCACCCCCGCCCAGGAACACCGCGTCCGGCGCCGCCAGCTCCCGCAGCACCGCGGGCGCCGCCCCCACCCGCACCTCCAGCCCCGGCACCCCCAGCGCCTCCGCGTTGCGCGCCGCCCGCGCCGCCCGGTCCGCGCGCGCATCCACCGCCACCGCGCGCATCGAAGGGTCGCGCAGCATCCACTCGATCGCCACCGACCCCGACCCGCACCCCACGTCCCACAGCCTCTCCCCCCGCCGCGGCGCCAGCGCCGCCAGCGTCACGGCGCGCATCTCGCTCTTGGTGATCTGCCCGTCATGCTCGAACATCGCGTCCGGCAGGCCCGCCACCAGCGGCAGGCCCGCAGCCCGGTCTACCTCGCCGCCCTGTCCCACCTCCACCGCGACCAGGTTGAGCGCCCCCACGTCCGCGAGCGCGAACCCCTGTGCCGCCACGCTGCGCACCCGCTCCCGCGCCCCGCCCAGCGCCTCCATCACGTGCATCACAGAGCCCGCAAACCCCTGCGCCCCCAGCATCGCCGCGACCTCGCCCGGCGTCTCCGCCCCCGCCGACAGCACCACCAGCCGCGCCCCCGCCCGCAGCCACGGCCGCAGCGTCGCCGCCGGCCGCCCGCACAGCGACACCACGCCGACGTCCTGCGCGCTCCATCCCAGCCACGCGCACGCCAGGCTCATCGCCGAGACCCCCGGCAAGCAGCGCATCTCGCCGCGCGGCACCAGTCGCGCCAGCGCGCCGCCCACCCCGAACCAGAACGGGTCGCCCGACGCCAGCACCGCCACCGCCTCCCCCCGCCGCGCCAGGATCGCGGGGTAGCCGTCCGACATCGGCTGCGGCCACGCCATCGCCTCGCCCCGCACCAGCCCCCCCACCAGCGCCAGGTGCCGCGCCCCGCCCACCACCAGCGCCGCCCCCGCGACCGCCGCCCGCGCTGGCGTCGTCAGCCCCTCGACGCCGTCCTCCCCCACGCCCACAAGGGTCAGCCAGGCGCCCGCCCGCCCGGCCCCGCGGCCCTCGCCTGGCCCGGCATCCCCCTCCGTCACGAGACGCCCCCGTGCCCCACCGCAGAGTGCTGATCCTGGGCGGCACCACCGAGGGCTCCGCCCTGGCCCGCGCCCTGGCCGGCGATGCGCGGGTAGAGGCCACGCTGTCGCTCGCCGGCGTCACCCGCGCGCCCGCGCCCTCGCCGCTGCCGGTGCGCCGCGGCGGCTTCGGCGGCGCCGACGGCCTCGCCGTGTTCCTGCGCGACGGCGGCTTCGACGCCCTGGTCGACGCCACCCACCCCTACGCCACCACGATCACCCGCAACGCCCTGCTCGCCGCCGCCCGCGCCGGCGTGGCGCACCTGCGCGTCGCCCGCCCGCCCTGGCGCCCCGGCCCCGGCGACCGCTGGACCGAGGCCGCCACCCTGGCCGACGCCGCCGCCCGCCTCGGGCCCACGCCGCGCCGCGTGCTGCTGACGATCGGCCGCAAGGACCTGGCGCCGTTCCGCGACGCGCCCGCCCACCGCTACGTCCTGCGCAGCGTCGACCCGCCCGAGCCCGCGGAGCTGCCAGGCGCCACGATCGTCGCCGCCCGCGGCCCGTTCGCCCTCGACGACGAGCTGGCACTGCTGCGCCGGCACCGCATCGACGCCCTGGTCACCAAGAACTCCGGCGGCAGCGCCACCGCCGCCAAGCTCGACGCCGCGCGCGCCCTCGGCGTGGAGGTCGTCATGCTGGCCCGGCCCGCGCAGGAGAGCCCCGGCGTGCCGGACGTCGCGGCGGCGCTGGCGTGGTTCGGGCTGGGCTGACGGCAGCAAGGAAGGCCGGGGGCTCTGTCCCCCATGCTTGAAGGTGGGGACCCCGCCAAAGGGCGAGCCCTTCGGAAACATCTGGTTCGAGGCCGGGGGCACGCCACGCCGCGCTGTGCCCCCAACGTGCGCCGGTCCAGGGCGGCTCGCCCTGGCGGGTCCAGGGCAGAGCCCTGGCCTTGCTTGCTCGCTCACGCCGCAGACCGCGGCGAGTACACCCACGCCCCCCCGCCCGTGCGCTCGACGACCCGCGTCTCCGCCGACCCCACGATCACCAGCGTGCGCATGTCCGCCTGCCCCGCCTCCGCCGCATCGAGCCGCGCCAGCGCCACCCGCTCCTCCGCCCGCGTCGCCGCGGTCACGAACATCACCGGCACGGAGCCCGGCAGCACCTCGCGCAGCAGGTCGAGCGCCGCCGCGAGCTGCCACGGCCGCGCCCGCGACACCGGGTTGTACAGCGCCATCGCGAACCCCGCCTCCGCCGCAGCCCGCAGCCGGCGCAGCACCAGCGGCCACGGCTTGAGGTTGTCCGACAGCGAGATCGCGCAGAAATCGTGCCCGAGCGGCGCCCCCACCCGCGACGCCGCCGCCAGCATCGCGGAGATCCCGGGCACCACCTCGACCTCCAGCGCGCGCCACGCGGCCTCGCCGTGTTCTGCCGCCTCGAACACCGCCGCCGCCATCGCGAACACCCCGGCGTCGCCCGACGACACCACAGCCACCCGCCGCCCCGCTGCCGCCAGCGCCAGGGCGTGGCGCGCCCGGCCCAGCTCCTCGCGGTTGTCGGTCGGGTGCGCCACCTGGCCGGGGCGCGCGGCCACCCGCGCCACGTACGGGCCGTAGCCGATCAGGTCGTCGCACGCGGCCAGCACCGCCTCCGCCGCAGGCGTGCGGTGCTCGGGGCCGCCGGGGCCGAGGCCCACGATCGCGAGGTGCCCGGTCATCGCGGAAGAACAGCGAAGGGAAGGCTGGGGGGCGAGCCGCCCCCCAGACCCCGGCGCACATGAAGAAAGGCCGCTTGCCTTACGTGTGCCGGTCCAGGGGCGCTGCCCCTGGCGGGTCCAGGGCAGAGCCCTGGCCTTGCTTGCTTCCGCCTCACCGCGCCCTCTGCCGCCCCGGCACCAGCACGAGGGAAAAGTACGGCGCCCGCTCGTCCGGCCCCACGTCGCGCAGCGCCCTGACCCGCTCGTCCGCCATGGTGCCGCGCTCGACGAAGATCGCGCGCGCCGCCATCCCCGCCTGCTCCAGCGCGGCGCGGATCTTGGGCAGGTTGCGCCCGACCTTCATGATGACGGCGGCGTCGCAGCCGTGCAGGCGCGCCTGCATGGCCGGCGCGTCCAGGGTGCCCGGCAGCACGGCGAGCACGTCGTCGCCGTGCAGCATCGGCAGCATCGCCTGCGTCCAGCAGCCGCTCATCCCGGTCACGCCCGGCACGACCTCGGCGGGGAAGCGCCCGCGCAGGCGGTCGAACAGGTACATCGCCGAGCCGTAGAAGAACGGGTCGCCCTCGCACAGCAGCGCCACGTCCTGCCCCGCGGACAGGCGGCGCGCGAGGCGGGTGGCGCAGGCCTCGTAGAACTCGCCCATCTGCAGCAGGTAGCGCGGGTCGTCGACGGACAGCTCGGTGGTGAACGGGTAGTCCAGCCGCTCCTCCTCGACGCCGCGGCGGAGGTGGGGGGCCGCGATGGTGCGCGCGTGCCCGGCCCGGCCGCGCTTGCAGAAGAACGCCACCGCCGCCGCCTCCGACAGCACCCGCGCCGCCTTGAGCGTCAGCAGCTCCGGGTCGCCCGGCCCGAGCCCGACCGTGTGCAGCGTGCCGACGCGCGCCGCCGCAGGCACCGCCTCGCCCGGGTCGCGCGCGCCGTCCGCGGCGACGTGCCCGGCCGCCCCGTCCGACGACCCGGCCGCGCGTCCGGCGGTCCTGCCCAAGGCATCCGGAACCGCGCCCATCACTCCGCCTCGCTGGCGAGCGCGTTGACGGCCGCGACCGCCATGGCGCTGCCGCCGCGCCGCCCGCGCACGATGACGTAGGGAAGGTCGTGCGCCGCCAGCGCCTCCTTGGACTCCGCGGCGCCCACGAAGCCGACCGCCATGCCGATCACCGCGGCCGGCCGCGGCGCCCCTGCCTCCACCAGCTCCAGCAGCCGGAACAGCGCGGTCGGCGCGTTGCCGATCGCCACCACCGCGCCCGCCATGCGCTCGCCCCACAGGTCCAGCGCCGCCGCCGAGCGCGTGTTGCCGATCTCCAAGGCCAGCCCCCGCGTGCGCGGGTCGTTCAGCGCGCACAGCACGGCGTTGCCCGCCGGCAGCCGGGCGCGGGTGATGCCGTGGGCCACCATCTCGCTGTCGCACAGCACCGGCGCGCCCGCGAGCAGCGCCGCGCGCGCCACCCGGGCGAAATCGTGGCCGAAGCGGATGTCGGCGGCAACGTCGACCATGCCGCAGGCGTGGATCAGCCGCACCGCCACGCGCGCCTCGTCGGGCGCGAAGCCGGACAGCTCGGCTTCCGCGCGGATGATCGCGAAGGAGCGCGCGTAGATCGCCGCGCCGTCATGCTCGTACTCGTGGGTCACGGCGCACTCCCGGCGGCCGCTGCGCTCCGGGCCTCCAAGTGGCCCACCGCCCCGTCCCCCACCGCCCCGTCCCCCTCCGCCCCGTCCCCCTCCGCCCAGGCCCAGGCCGCCTCGACCGAGGCCAGGCGCCGTTCCGGCGGATCGCAGGCCCGGCCGTGGCGGACGACGCCGTAGCCACCGGGCTCGCCCACCAGGACGAGCGCGGCGGCGCCGGGATGCGCGCAGCCCTTGGCGCAGCCGGACAGGTGCACCACCGGGCCGGGCCGGCGATCGGCGAGCAGCGCCGCCAGCACCGGTGCGTCCCGCAGCGTCGCCGCCTCGCCGCTCGCGCAGCGCGGCCGGCCGGGACAGGTCGCCACCGCGAGGCGCGGGTCGCCGGCCGCCACGATCAGCCCGAGCGCTTCGCACGCTCCGCCCAGCGCCGCCAGGTCGCGCGCCGCCACGCCGCCGACCAGCAGGGTGCGCCACGGCGACAGCCGCACCCGGGCGTCGCCGAAACGCACCGCCAGCCCGGCCAGCGCGTGCAGCGCGTCCGCGTCCACCTGCCCGAACGCCGGCGCCGCCGCGAACGCCCCCCGGTCGGTCCCGGCATAGCGGATCGCGCCGACCTGCTGGCCAGGGTCTGACGTGGCATCATCCGACGCCCGCGTGTGCCGTAAGGCAGACCGCCCGCCTGCCGCGGCACCCGGCGGCATCGCGGCGTCCAGGCCCGGGCGCGCAGGCAGCGCCGCCGCCGCGAACACCGCTGCCTCCCCCCTGGCTGCCACAAGGTCGCGCATCCGCGACACGCGCCCCGCGTCGCACGCACCCTCGCTGGACCCGCCGCCGCCCAGCACGAGGAACGCCCGCGCCAACGCCAGCGCCACCTCCGCCGCCTGCCCCGGCTCCACCACCACGCCCGCGCCGCCGCCATCGACCCGCACCGTGCAGACCATGCCCGCGACGCGCACCACGACGTCGCCCCGCACCGGCCCCAGCCCGGCGACGCCGCCGCCATCGACCACGAAGCCGAACTTCCCGGGCAACCCGTCCAGCGACGCCGTGCCGGACGCCGCAAGCCCCGCCTCCAGCACCATCGCCTCCAGCGCCGTCGCCACCGCCAGAGTCGCCGCCGCCACCGCCGGGTCGTCGTCCGCCAGCGGCGAGACCACGAGGTTGCGCCGCCGCTCGGCCGCCGGGTCCGCGTCGGCCGCGCCCAGGGCGAGCACCGCCGCCGCGAACCCATCAAGCGTCCGCTCCGACAACCCGCGCACCTGCAAATTCGCCCGCCCGGTGAGGTTCACCACGCCATTGCCGTAACGCGCCGCCGCCACCGCAACCCCGCGCAGCGTATCCGCGTCCATGCCGCCGGCGCGCGGCTTGACGCGCACCAGCATCCCGTCGCCGGACGCCATCGGCTCGAACAGCGACGGGCACCAGCCGCGGATCACGCTCCTGCCCCCGCCCCGTGCGCGGCCCCGTCTTGCGCCATGTCGTTCCGCGCCGCCCCGTCTTGCGTCATATCGTCCCGCGCGGCCTCGTCCAGCACCGCCGCCACCGCGTTGCGCGCAGGCCGCCACAGCCCGCGGGCCAGCGCCTCGTCCAGCCGCGCCGCCAGCGCCGCCCTGGCCGCCGGGTTCTCGCGGCGCAGGAACGCGTCCACCGCCGCATCCCCCAGCGTCGCCTCGAACACCAGGTCGAACTGCCGGTCGAACCGCTCCCCCAGCGTGGCCGCGAAGCCGAACAGCGCCTCCGCCCCGCGCGCGATCTCCGACGCCCCGCGGTAGCCGTGCGCCATCATGCCGCGCACCCACTCCGGGTTCGCCGCCCGCCCGCGCACCACGCGCGCCACCTCCTCCGCCGTGCGCCGCACCCGCGCCGCGCCCTCGCGCGACGTGTCCGCGTGATACAGCGCCGGCGCCCCGCCCAGCGAGGCCGCCGCCGCCGCGAACCCGCCCTCGTGGGCGACGAAGCCCGGCCCGTCCAGCAGGTCGGTCTCCGCGTGGTCCTGCACGTGCACGAAGGCGTCCGCCCCCGCCACCCGCCGCTCCAGCCCGGCGCGGTCCGCCGCCCCGTCGCGCCCCGGCCCCCACGCGCACTCCGACGCCGCCAGATACGCCTCGCCCAGCGCCGCACGCCCGTCCCACGCGCCCCCGGCCTGGCCACGGCGGTCCAGCAGCGCCGACACCCCCGCGCCGTACTGCCCCGCCGCCGGCCCGTACACCCGCGCCGTCGCCGCCTGGAGCGCCGCGCCCGCCAGCCCGCGCACCGCCTCGGCCAGCGGGTTGAACTCGCCCGCCTCGTCGCGCGCCGCCACCGCGCGCACCGCGTCGTTGAACAGCGCCACCTGGGTCTCGAACGCGTCACGGAACAGCCCGGAGATGCGCAGCGTCACGTCCACCCTCGGCCGGTCCAGCACCGCCAGCGCCAGCACCTCCACCCCCACCACCCGCGCCGACTCCCCGTCCCACAGCGGCCGCGCCCCGAGCAGGTGCAGCGCCAGCGCCAGATCCTCGCCCCCGGTGCGCATCGCCGCACTGCCCCACAAATCGATCACCAGCGCGCGCGGCCAGTCCCCCTGCTCCTGGCGGTGGCGCAGCAGCAGCAGCGCCGCCACCCGCTCCGCCGAGGCCACCGCCGCGCGCGTCGGCATCCCCCGCGGGTCGATCGCCGCGATGTTGCGCCCGGTCGGCAGCACGTCCGCCCGCCCCCGCGACGGCGCCCCGCCCGGCCCGGGCTGCACGAACCGGGCGTCCAGCGCCGCCAGCAACGCTCCCGCCTCCGCCTCCGCGCACGCCGCGAGCCGGGCCTCCAGCACCGCCGGCTCGACCCCGGGGTTGCCGCGCAACAAGCCATCGCGCAGCGCGCCCAGGTCGGGCGGCACCGCGCCGAAGACGTGCAGGCCGTCGCGGATCTGAAGCTCCTTGATGTCGCACAGGTAGGCGTCGAGCCGCGCGAGCGGGTCGTCGTCCGAGGCCAAGGAAAGCAAGGAAGGTTGAGGCTCTGCCTCAAACTCCGCCAAAGGCTGGGCCTTTGGAATGCCTTCCTTAAGGAAATGGTTTCCAAAAGCCGAGGCCTTTGGCGGGTCTGGGCGGAGCTGCCCAAAGGTTCCGACGGCCCCCTTGGGCCGTTGGAATGGGCTGCGGAGGGAGAGCCCAGCCTTGCTTTCTTCCAGCAGGCCCGTCCGCTCCGCCCGTTCCAGGATCTCGCGCCGCAGCCCCACCGCCCTGCGCGAGTCCAGTCCGTCCGCCGTCGCGTACTCGTCGATCAGCCGCTCCAGCACCGCCGCCTCGCCCTGCGCCGCCGCACCGCGCATCGGCGGCGTGAGGTGGCCGATCGTCACCGCGCCCAACCTGCGCCGCGCCGCCGCCGCCTCGCCCGGGTTGTTCACCACGAACGGGTAGATCACCGGCAGCCCGCCCAGCAGCGCCCGCGGCGCGCACCCCGCCGCCGGCGCCACCGGCTTGCCCGGCAGCCACTCCAGCGTGCCGTGCGCGCCCAGCATCACCAGCGCGTCCGCCCGCTCCGCCAGCCGCAGCCACAGGTGGAACGCCACATGCCCGTGGCACGGCGGCAGTGCCGGGTCGTGGTACGACGCGCGGCAGTCCAGCACGCCGCCGCGGTCCGGCTGCACCGCCAGCAGCACCCGCCCGCAGCGCGCGTGCCGCCAGGCGAACCGCCCGCCCGCGACCGACGGATCGTCCTCCGGCGCACCCCAGGCCGCGCCCACGGCGTCCCGCAGCGACTCCGGCAGCGCCGCGAACAGCGCCGCATACGCCGCGAGCGACAGCGCCGGCGCAGGCGGAGCGCGACACAGCAGGTCCGCCACGCGCGCGGCGTCCGGAAGCGCGCACGCCCCCGCGTCGTAGCCGGCGCCGTGCAGCGCGCGCAGGATCGCCGCGACGCTGGCGGGCGTGTCGAGCCCGACCGCGTGCCCGACCTGGCCCGCCACCCCGGGATAGTCCGGCAGCACCAGCGCCACCCGCCGTTCCCCCGCCGGCGTCGCTGCCAGCTGCGCCCAGCCGACGGCCCGATCGGCGGCCAGGGCGATGCCGTCCGCGTCGGGCGCGTGCCGCCTGCGGGTGAACTCCAGCGCCGCGACCTCCTCCTCGACCTTGAACGAGATCGCCGCCGTGGCCAGCCGCCCATCCAGTTCCGGCAGCACCACCTGCATCGCCATGTCCTGCGGCCCGAGCCCGCGCGCGGACGCCGCCCACGCCTCGCGCGAGGCCTGGGCCAGCACGACCTGCAGCACCGGCACCCCGGCTGCGTCGAGCGGCGAGCCTTCCCCCTCGCCACCCGCGCCGCCTGGCCCGCGCGAGGAGAACGCGGTGGCGTTCAGCACCACCGCCGGCCGCCACGCGCGCAGCCGTTCGGCCACGAAGGCGCCGGCCGCCGCGTCCTTGAGGCTCGGCACGAACAGCGCGCGCGCCCGCATCCCGCGCGCCGTCAGCGCCGCCGCCAGCGCGTGGACCGGCGCCACGTCGCCCGCCAGCAGGTGCGAGCGGTAGAACACGATCACCGCCAGCCCGGCATCGCGACCGACCGCGCCGCTACCTGGCACGGCATCGTCCCCCGGCGCGGGGGCGGCGGCCGCCCTCTGCGGCCCGTCCGCCGCCCCCGCGCCGGGGATGTCGTGCTCGCCGAAGGCCGGCACCGCGCCGCCCTTGCCTCCAGGCCGCGCGCACAGCCCGCCCTCGTGCGCTGCCAGCAGCAGCGCCAGCCGCGTGTTCCGCGCGCCCCCCGCGCGCAGCAGCGCCTCGATGCGCAGCCGCACCGGCTCCGGCACGGTGGACAGCTCCGCCAGCCGCGGGTCCGCGCGCTCGCACCCCGGCACCACGGCGAGCGCGATCCCCTTGCTCCGGCACAGCGCGCCCAGCTCCTCCGCGCCGTAGCGCCAGTACTCCATGCCGCCAAGCAGCCGCAGCACCACCGCCCGCGCCCGCGACACCGTGCGCTCAAGGTAGAGGTCCACGGACAGCGGATGCCGCAGCCGCGCTAGGCTCGCGAGCCGCAGCCCGAACCCGGCCGTCTCCCCGCCCAGGCCCGTCTCCCCGCCCAGGCCCGCCGCCCCGCCGCCCGGCGCCTGCGCCCCGCTCCCCGCCGCGTCCCCGCCGTCGAGCCACGCCGCCGCCGCCGCAGCGAGGTCGCTGTCGGAGAACGAGACGAACACCAGCCCCGCCGGCGACTGCGCGAGATCGACGGCCGCCTCCGCCTCGTCCAGCGTGTGGGTCTCGCGGACCAGCAGGTGCATCGCCTAGCCCTGCATCGACGCAGAGATCGCGGCGCGGTCCATCCCCGCGCGCCCGATCACCACCAGCCGCCCTTGCCGCGCCTCGCCGGGCGCCCAGGCCCGGTCGAACTCGTGGCGGAACCGCGTGCCCACGCCCTGCACCGCGAGCCGCATCGACCGCCCCGCCACCGGCACGAAACCCTTGACGCGCAAAATGTCGTGCGACTCCGCCACCGCGCGCAGCCGCGCCACCAGCGCGTCCGGCGACCCCGCCTCCGCCACCTCGACCACGAAGCTCGCGAAATCGTCGTGCTCGTGCGCGCCGTCCTGCGCGTCGTGGTGCGACGGCCGCGCGTCCAGGTCGTCCTCCGCCGCCGCCGCCAGCCCGAGCAGCACCGCCGGGTCGACGCGGCCCTCGCGCGCCTCGACCACCTTGACCCCGCGCGGCGCCAGCCCCGCGAGCAGCGCCCGCAGCCGCGCCAGCTCTGGCGCGTCCAGCAGGTCCGCCTTGTTCACCACCACCAGGTCGGCCGCCTGCACCTGGTCCTCGAACACCTCGGCGAGCGGGTTGTCGTGCTCCAGCGACGGGTCCGCCGCGCGCTGCGCCGCCACCGCCGCGGGGTCGTCGGCAAAGCGCCCCTCCGCCGCCGCCGGCCCGTCCACGACCGCGATCACGCCGTCCACCGTGACCCGCTCGCGCACCGCCGGCCAGCCGAAGGCACGCAGCAGCGGCTTGGGGATCGCCAGCCCCGAGGTCTCGATCAGGATGTGCTCGGGCGCCGGCTCGCGCGCCAGCAGCGCGGCCATCGCCGGCAGGAAGTCGTCGGCCACGGTGCAGCACAGGCAGCCGTTGGCCAGCTCGACGACGCTGCCCTCGTCGCAGCCCTCGATGCCGCAGGAGCGCAGCACGTCGCCGTCGATGCCGAGCGCGCCGAACTCGTTGACGATCACCGCGATCCGCCGGCCCCTGGCGTGGGCGAGGACGTGGCGCAGCAGCGTCGTCTTGCCGGCGCCGAGGAAGCCGGTGACCACCGTCGCCGGGATCTTGCGCTGCGGGGCGCCGCTCATGCCGCCCGGTCCGTGGCGGAATGGTCCGCTGCCGCCTGGTCCGCGGGTGGGGCGCGGCCCATCACCACGTCGCGCAGGGAGGCGGCGCGGCGGGACGGCATCACGGTGCCGTTGCGGGATTTTCCATACGTCCGGGCGTAGGCCGCGAGGTCGGCGGCGAGCGCGGGCGACAGGCCGCCGAGCAGGTAGGTCCAGCGGCCCGGCATCGACAGCACGGCGGAGCAGCCGCGCTCGCAGTTCGCCAGGCAGCTCGTCTCGCGCAGCTCGACCGCCGGCGAGTGTGCCCCCGCGTCGGCCAGCGCGCGGGCCACGGCGGCGTGCAGCGTGCGGCCCATCGGCGGCTCGCCCGGCTGCAGGGTGTGGCCGGCCTGGCAGGTGGTGCAGACGTGGAGGATGACGGCGTCGGTCATGCAGGTCCCGGGCATCGGCCCCGCAGCGCGCGGGACCAGGCCGCGCAGCGCGCGCGTGCGGGGATGCGACCGTCCGGGGATGCGCCGCACCCGCGGGACCGGCGGGGCCGCGGGTGCGGCGACGCCGAGGCCGCCGGGGCACCCCGCCCGGAGACACGATCTGGCCGGGGCCGGGCCACGGCTCTCGCCCCGGCAGCCGGTCCCGCGATGGCAGGTCTCCTGGCTCGCGGATCAGGCGCGGCCCGCCCGCCTTCCCGGCGCCGTCTCGGGCGCCAGTGGCATGTGGACGGGCCGCTCTCCGCTCACAGTTGCGGGGGCAGCCGCGGCTTCGGGCGATCCCGCCCCCACCGCATTCCCTTTTCATCCCCCCTCGCGGGAGGAACCATCGCGTCTGGTCTAGGTCTGCGGCGCGGGCGAAGTCAACAAGCGCAGGCAAGGCCAGGGGGCGAGGCCGCCCCCCGGACCCCGGCGCCCCTGGAGTTGCGCAAGGGACCTGTGCCTTCGTAATGCCGGTCCAGGGGCGGCTCGTCCCTGGCGGGTCTGGGCAGAGCCCAGCCTTGCTTTCTTCCTTCGGGAGCACCGCCATGGCGCGACTCACCCTTGTTCTGGGCGGCGCCCGCTCCGGCAAGAGCCGGCTGGCGGAGGGGCTGGTCGCGCGCCTGCCGCCGCCGTGGACCTACATCGCGACGGCGCAGGCGTTCGACGACGAGATGCGGGCGCGCATCGCCACGCACGCCGCGCGGCGGGACGCGGGGTGGCGGACGGTGGAGGCACCGCACGACCTGGCCGGCGCGCTCGACGCGGCTTCGGGCCCGGTGCTGGTGGACTGCCTGACGCTGTGGGTGAGCAACGCCCTGCTGCGCGGCGACGACCTGGACGCGGCGGCGGACGGGCTGCTGGCGGCGCTGGGGCGGCGGGGGGCGGAGACGGTGCTGGTGTCGAACGAGGTGGGCCTGGGGATCGTGCCGGACAACGCGCTGGCGCGGGCGTTCCGCGACGCGGCGGGCACGCTGCACCAGAGAGTGGCGGCGCGGGCGGAGCGGGTGGCGTTCGTGGCGGCGGGGCTGGCGGTGTGGCTGAAGGGAGCAGCGTGACGGAGCATAGTGTGTTATTCAGTGATGCTACCAGACACACCCTGTACCATCAACCAAGGAGCAACCAGTTTCCATGCATCTGCACCAAAATTTAATACAACCGAGAGATTAACTAAAAATTATTAAAGTATTTATGCTAAATTTCTTACAGGTTTTTACGCATGTCGGCCAATTCCTGAACAACCATCCATTTTGGTAACTCAAAAATCCGAAACTTTCGTAAAGAGGTTGAAGTAAAGGATGAACGATTTCGGGGAGGTTTTCCTCGATGGTAACTGCTCAACCCGGTGCGGTCGCAGCTTGGCCTTGTAGGGTTGCGAGTATGGCTTGGTAGGCGTCGATGCCGCGGCGTTTGGCGGTGCCGATGACAGAGCGGACAGCCGCGAACAGGTC